>ERZ1673746.9-NODE-9-length-386426-cov-91.542240_pt1 | contig 386426 bp, 341 predicted proteins | sample MGYA00580205_ERZ1673746 | MGnify/ENA primary metagenome ERZ1673746 (study PRJEB41218, sample SAMN15661771) | gut metagenome | host: Homo sapiens | place: Canada: London | collected 2015-08-20/2019-03-30 | study: EMG produced TPA metagenomics assembly of...
TACATGCCTGTCACGCATGGGGTCACGGGTTCGAGTCCCGTACGCACCGCTTCTTAAGAAAAGGAAAAAGCTCTGTAAACATTGAATTACAGAGCTTTTTTCTTTTATCACTCCCTCCTGCACACACCGAGCACATCAAAAGATATTTTCTTTTCATACATAAGTTTATGATGCCGTACTAATAAAGGCTATAATGGAAAATATAACAGAAAGGTTATACATCACATGAGATAATAACAATTAAATAAAAACGTTCTACAATCAATTAAATATAGTATCTTCGTACACGCAAAAAGATAGAAGTTTATATGAAAGAAGTAATATTTGTAATTCTAGAAGGTTTCGCCGACTGGGAAGGTGCATATATAGCTACCTGTTTGAATCAGGGAGTCAAGCCCGGAAATCCTATTAGTTATAAAGTGAAAACTTTATCAATAACCAAAGAACCTGTAAGTTCAATAGGTGGATTCAAGGTGCTGCCCGATTACGGGCTCAACGATATGCCGGAAAATTATGCCGGTTTGGTATTAATTGGAGGAATGAATTGGTTCTCACCTCTAGGTGAACTAATAGTTCCACTTGTAGAAAAAGCAGTAAAAGAGAATAAGTTAGTTGCCGGAATATGCAATGCTTCTGTATTTCTTGGTATGCATGGTTTTCTTAATGAGGTTAAGCATACCAGCAATACACTCGATTATTTAAAACAGTATGCCGGAGACAAATATACAGGCGATTCCAACTATATCAACAAACAGGCTGTAAGGGACGGAAATATTGTAACTGCCAACGGAACCGGGCAACTGGAATTTTGCAAGGAAATATTATATGCATTAGAAGCGGATACAACCGATGCGATAGAAGAAAGTTATCTGTTTTACAAAAATGGATTCTGCCCGGAGACATAAAACGAATGAAAGAATGACCATTCTTAAAAAAAGAATATTTAAACAATCAGAATGGTTACAATTGTACTACGTCTAAGAGAAATAGGTCTGTATTTATACATATTATTGCATTGAGCGATACAATTTAGTCGCCAATTCATTGTTTTTTTAAATCGCTATTCTTTTATAAAATCTTAAAAATAGTACATTGAGACTATAAAAGCTCTGTCACTCAATTTCTCTTATGTACTATGAGTTCTATTCTACGATAAAGCTCTCCGATTTGAAATTACTATAAAACCTACCGGAAGTTGCCGTAAATTTCAATACACAATAGTCGGAGTCGGTAACACCTTCGGGATAATACATTATATCACCTTCCTGCCATATCATCTCTTTACTGACACTATCAACCAACACTTCCATGGTACCGCGCAACATTACTCCCCGAAAGAAGCGGTTATCACAAAAGTAAATACAGGCATGACTGTTCTTCCGGTATTGTGCAACACGCATTGACGAAGTATTCGTTGTCAGATAAATCGTTTTTATCCCTTCCCTTTTCCGGGGTTGCAACATGGCTTTGATATTGGGAAATCCTTCGCTGTCTATGGAACCGATAAAGGCTGTTTTCTGCTTGTCAATCATGGTTCCCACCGTTTTTTCTACATCTCTCATCATTTAATAATTTAATTGGTTATTATTTGATGCAAAAGTAAGGATATTGAGCAGAGCCGATGCAATAAAAAGAAAGGGAGAAATAGTACTTTTTACGGTTTATACTTTTTACGGTAAAGCAAGGGAGTTTCTCCCGTATGCTGCCGGAAGCGGCGGATAAAATAAGAAACCGTTGAAAAATGAAGCTCAAACGCAATATCCGATATCGGAGCGTCTGTATAAGCAAGTAATCTCTTAGCCTCATCTATCACTTTATTCTGAATGTATTGTTTCGCACTAACCCCCATTACCGACGTTATGATTTCATTCAGGTAATTGGGAGTGATGCAAAGTTTATCCGCATAAAACTGAACGGAATGTTGTTCCTTCAAATGGGTTCCGACCAAATGGATGAATCTGTCTATATGAGTATTATTGATTTCTTTATCTGTGGGGATTTCTTCGTTTGAAACCGCCTTCTGATACGCCCGCTCCAACAGCATTAGAACTTCATACAGCAATGCCCTCAAAACATGCACGTCATTATCATTCTGTTTGTAAGAGTCAATCTCCGTTTTGATATTGTGTAATACTTGAAGGACACGTGTATAAAGTTCGTCTGGAAGATGCAGTTTGGCTGATGTCTTTTCCGGTTTGAAAAACGCAAGATGCCGGACAAACATGGAATCTCTAAGGAGGGAAGATAAAAACTCATCCTCAAAAATCAAGGCATATCCATTTGTTATATGACGCGTATCCCAGTTCCGAATCTCTCCCGCCTTAGAAAAAAACACATCTTGAGGGAAAGCTTCATAAGTACGGTTGTCAATGGAAAAGCTCCCCTCTCCTTCCGTTATAAAAGTAATGTCATAATAAGTCAATGTATGGACGGAACTTTCAGCCAGGAACTTCTTCACATATTTCAGTTCGACGACATCAATCAAAAGTTCACTGCCATACTTATTCTTGTGAAAAGTATATCGGGGAATCGAGTTCTTCATTATCGTTCAATTATCCGTGCAAAGATAATTAATTATTTTTTTATACTTGTTACTATTGAGGTAAGTTATTCTGCCAACATTATTCCATCTCCAATAAAAGTATTACCTTTGTTTGTAATTTAACGAGTATATATTATGCCAAACAATATTTTTTTAGAAACCAAATACACAATAGCTGTCCAAACAATAAAGACAGTTATATTACAGAGCCAATATCAAGCAATAAAGCTTTTAAACAAGGAACAATTGGCTTTGTATTATGGCATAGGACGTTATATTTCTCAAAATTCACGTAATGGATATTGGGGAACCGGTGCCATTGCTTTCATTAGCAACAAGCTTCAAATGGAACTGCCCGGCCTTAGAGGTTTTTCTGAAACAAACCTCAGATTAATGCGTATATTCTATGAAGAATGGGATATGCTTGACGGCAATTCATCAGTTACAACTGACAAAACACAAAATACTGAAAGTGAGCAAGAAGCAAATTCATCAGTTGCAACTGATGAATTAAAAGAGACAGCAGAAATTCGGCAGTTGCAACTTCCGAATTTCAAGGATTTCCCCGTAGAAGAGTTCTTTAAAATAGGTTTTACCCATCACACAACAATTCTATCACAGGTAAAAACTGCCGAAGAACGTTATTTCTATATAAGATTATGTGCTAATGAACTTCTAAAAGTGGATGCATTAAAGAAACTTATAAAAGAAGACATATATCACAATCAAGGTTCTTTGCCTAATAACTTTATGGCAAAACTGCCAACCGCAGATTTTGCCAAACGGGCAATATTGGCTTTCAAAGACGAATATTTACTGGACTTCATTAATGTAGAGGAACTTGGAGCACGGGATATAGAAGATGTTGACGAAAGAATTGTGGAGAACAAGATTGTACAGAACATAAAAAACTTCATTATGACTTTCGGACGGGATTTTACATTTGTGGGTAATCAGTTCCGGGTTGAAGCATTGGGACACACTCATATTATAGACTTATTATTTTTCAATCGAGAATTATCTTCATTAGTTGCAATTGAGCTAAAGACAGGGTCTTTCAAGACTGCATATCTTGGACAATTGAATATGTATCTTAGTGTCCTTGATGATTTTGTGCGCAAACCGAATGAAAATCCGTCAATCGGCATCGTATTGTGTAAAAGTGCGGATAAAGCATATGTAGAATATGCCGTCAGGGACTATGAAAAACCAATGGGTGTAGCTACCTATAAAACCGCATCTGACATGCCCGAACGACTGAGGAAAGCTTTGCCTGATATAGAGGAACTTAAAAAGCTATTATAAAGAAAGTAGCCAAACTCTTTGCTCAATCAATGAATTTGGCTGCTTTTACATCAGCCTTGTTTTATAGATAACTAAACGCTTTCTTATTTCTGACTTCCCACCAAATACCCCAAGCTTATCACATCAGCCCCTAAATAATGAGTAATATACTTCAGAGGGACTCTGTACAGGATATCGGGTATTTCCGTCAATAGAGAAAGATACCTTTCTCTAATTGTCAGTTTACGCGTATTCACATTCATTTCTTCTTTAAAGTAAAACTGGTATTCCATGAGCTGACGTACCAGGTTGGAGAACGTTATGGACGTAGCGCACAGTTCTTCAATCTTATCCTCGCTGATGTAGTAAGCCACACATCTCGTCAGTGTTTTTACGGAATGTTTTCTTGTGTTGTAACACAATATCGCATCCCCTGCCGACAGGAAGCGAATAGTCCTGTCCTTTCCCTGATGACTGGAAAATGTATGCAAGATACCGGAAACGATAATATACAAGCTCTGCTCGGGCATTGTAGCAGAAGCAATCGTCTCGCCTTTATCCAAATGCACCATTTCCATACGAGCCAACAGTTCTGTCACTTCTCTTTCTTCCACCTGATACTCAAAACAGAGTTTCTTCAAATAAGCCTCCATACAAATTGATTTTAGTTAATATATGTCACTTAGAAAACACTTAATTCGATATAGCAGGCATCGCAGTGCCTTTCGAGTACATTCTCTTTTGGTTATATCGCAAATACCAAATACAAATCAACAACGAAGCCACCGTCGACAAGGGCGGAGCAAAGCCCATGAGGAACAGCGAGGAACTGTCTATCTGACTGAACCAGTACGACAACGGAATACGGAACAGGAAAGTCGCTATCAGACTGTGAATCATCGGGAACAATGAATTCCCCTGTCCGCTGAAGTAAGAATTGATGCAGAACACAAAACTTACAATGATACAGTCGATACTATATCCCCGCAGATACTCCGCCGCCATTGCCACCACCGCCGCATCTTTGGAAAAGAATGCGGTAAGCGTCTCCGGCAGGAATTGGGAATACACACAAACCGATACACCGAAAACAAGGGCAATTCCAATGCCCGAAGCCAGGCATTTGTTCATCCGCTGTATCAGTCCCGCACCGTAATTCTGTGCCGTCATGGTTGCCACTGCCGATGATATCGCCATTGGCGGCAGCATTGCAAAGACGATGATTTTCTCCACAACACCCAAAGACGCCGATGCGATGACTCCCATTTGGTTGACAATGACCGTTATAATCAAGAATGAAATATTGATTAACGCGTCCTGTAATGCAATAGGTGCTCCCAGCACCATAATCTTTTTGGATAAGTTCTTGTTAAGCCGGATATCTTTCCGAGTAAACTCGAAATGGAATCCATGACCGTGCAAGAACCAAAGCGAAATAACAAAACTGCCCCCCTGTGCTGTTATTGTAGCCAATGCGGCTCCCGTAGCCCCCAAATGGAAATAGTCGACCAAGATAAAGTCGAGGACAATATTAATCACGCACGCCAATCCTACAAAATAAAGCGGTGTTTTGGAGTCGCCCAGTCCACGCAGGATACCACACACTACGTTGTACCCAATAATGAATAAAATACCTGTCGAACATACCAAAATATAACTTTTCGTATCAGCCATTGCTTCCGCAGGCGTATGCATCAGTTCGGCTATCTGCCCGTGAAACACGACCATGACTAAAGTCAGCAAAACACCTACGATTGAAAACAGCCATACGGAAGAACCGATTGTAGATGCTACTTTCCTATTATCCTTTGCTCCGGTGGCAATAGCAATCAGCACGGTTGTCCCCGTTGTAATGCCAAGGATGATACCTGTAATCGTCTGCATCACCTGGCTGCCGATAGCTACAGCCGCCACACTGGCAGAATCATCGTATTGCCCTACAACAAACAAGTCCGCCCCACCATAAAGTGCCTGAAGCACGTTGGCAATAAGGAAAGGTACTGCAAATTGCAGCAATACTTTCGGAACGCTCCCCTGTGTCAAATTCAACTCTTTCATAGTTTCTTCGATACTTTACCTCTTATCTTAAATTGTTACAATAAAAAAATAGTGCCGGACAAGCGAATGATTTGCACCATTCATCTTATCCGGCACTATAATTATCTATTATAGCACCCTCCGATGAGGATTTTTATGCCTGCCCCTGTTTTCGGGCTGCAAATATGGGCTTTGTTTTCATAACTACCAAATTATAGCTGCACTTTATTTTTCAGGATACAATCGGGTATCAATGTGATACCAATTTCAACCCGATAATGGAGCAAATCAGTGTGAAGATAAAGAACAACCGTCCCACACTTGCAGGTTCTTTAAAGAAGAAAATACCGATTAATACCGTGCCCGCCGCACCGATGCCTGTCCATATCGCATAAGCCGTACCAACCGGCAATGTCTTGGTCACCTTTATCAGAAGCAGCATACTCACACATAAGGATACCAAGAGTACGAATGACCACACATATTTTTCCATTCCGAATACCCTGTTTATCTTTCCCAGGCAGAAAGTAAACACCAGCTCAAGGCAACCTGCCAAAATCAAAAGAATCCAATTCATAACATTTTTTTATTTGCAAAGGTCATGAATTTCCGGCAGCCTCTATTTTACATTTGTAAAAAAGGGATTTTACATTTGATAAAAAATCATCTTATCTTCGCCCTTATTCTGCTCAGACTAACTTGGGAGATTCCCAGATAGGAAGCGATAATACCTAATGGAACACGTTGAAGTATATCGGGGTAATCAGCAATCAAATCCTGATAGCGTTCCAATGAGGTCTTGAACTGCCGTGATATAAATAGCTGTTCTGATTTGATACACTCCCTTTCGGCAAACTTCCGCCCCCAGTTGGCTATATGTATATCCGCCAGATAAAGGTCGTGCAGTTTGTCGACACTCAATTCATACAGCACACTGTCTTCCAATAATTCTATATTCTCATATCCCGCCTGATTATTGTAAAGGGTCTGCAAAGGGAAAATAGCGTCGCCCTCCTTTCCGAACCAGAATGTCACTTTCTTGTCCGATTTATAGGTATATGCATGCAACATTCCTTTCTTCATCAGATAGAATTTGGAACTTTTACGGTTTGCCAGAAACAGGTGGAAACCTTTAGGATAGGTTACTTCCGGTGTTTCATTCAACAGGGCTTCCTTGGATGCAAGCGGCAGTTTGTAAATATTATCAATAATGTCATAGATGTCCATATCCATAGATTCTTTATTTCATTTGTTTGGCAACTCTGTTCAGAATGGAACGCATGATCGTTTTATGGAAAGGACGAATAAAGAAGAAGTAGAATCGTCAATACTTCGGGAGTAACCACTTTATCACTCACTATTGTTTTTAAAAAAGAATCACAGTAATCCGCCGGAAGGTAATTGGTGATGAGACTTCCCTCACATATGTTGTTTTGTACTTTCATAACTTGATGCGTTTTTAGATAACGTAGGCTGCGAAAATAATCACTTTAAATTGATATACAATAACTTTATCTGCTTTTCTATTCGCGGAAACGGAAGAAAGCAGGCAGGCGGTCGGGATTCAACGTGTAGCGGGCATGTTCTGTCAAAAACGGTTCGGAGTTCATCACTGCACAAGAATGGGGTACTGCCGACATCATTTCCCAATCCTTCTGCGAGTTGCCGACAATCAATACTTGCTCCAGAGGGAAAGCTAAAACTTTACATATATGGAATACTCCTTTCTTTTTGCCGGCTTCCTTATGTACAACTGTGATAAGGGGTGGCTTATAAAATACCTGATAAGGTTTTGCTTTCAATCGGGAAAGAATGTTCTCCCTCTGTTCTTTCTCATAAACCAGCATGCTATACTTATAGACTTGGCCTTCATAGCTATGCGCCGTTATCTTTGCGGATTCCCCGTTTACATCCGGTAGTAATTCAACCGATAAACATCGGTTCCGCCCGTCATACAACAATAATCCACCGTCTGCAAATGCCCCACCTTTGAACAAACTGAAAAGAGTCTTACCTAATTTTCTCCGCGCCTGTTCCACTGATAAAGAAGTAGCCAGATATAATGGGACAGATTGCGCCATATAGTGTAAGACATTGGCATAGTTTTCCGGAACTTTTCCTTGTGCATCGGTCAATGTTCCGTCCACATCGAAAAAAACGGCAGTAATCAAGGGCTTATCCGGTATCCGCCAAAATGTACCTTTGCCCATTATAGAATGCAAAGGATGATTAGTCAGATTACTGAAAGCAATGTAACAATCACAAACTTTCCGCTGACAAGAAAGCGAAGTGTCTAGCTTTTGACTCCGATAAAGATTGCCTATCTTCACCTTACTTCTAGGACAGGCAAAGATATCCCCTTTCCAGTCAATGAAGCAAGCACTTCTTCCGCCTGAGCAATTCTCCCATTGAGCCGGAGCGTTTCGCAAATCATACTCGAAAAGATTATCCAGTTGAGTAAAAAAACGAATATCTTCGTTGCTCAATGGAGACTTTAACCCCTGCATGGCATTAATAAACAGATAAATATCCGGTGAAAGAGTATTTCGCAAATCAGCAAGTATATTTTTTGCCAACGGGTTACCGACAGCTCCGGCACAAACCTGTATTCCTGCATTATGGAGCGTATGAAGTTGCCGGACAAATTTCTCTACTGAAGTCATTTCCGGATGAAAGCTAGCCCAAACTTTTATCTTATTTATCAATGCCGGAGCAGTCCGGAGTTCGTTCAGCCATTCATCGGCAGGAAAAGAAAGATTAGTCTGACAGGAAATTCCGGTAACTTGCGGCAATGACGCAAGCTGTATGATTCCTTCCCTATAATAGCGATGTATGAGTGCTTCACCATAGGGAATGACAAATAGTTGCAAAGTCTCTCCTTCCCATTGCTCAATAGCGGTAATAAAACGACTCCATGCCTGCTTGTCCCGCATTTTAGATGTAGGATGAGACTTCTTGCCGAAAGGACAATAAGAACAAGTGTAGTTACAACTATTCAATTTACCCCGATAGTATATACGTCGGACGGAAAGTAAAGAACCCTCGTTTGTCATTTCATTCAAATATCATTTAAACTTCACTCAATTTTCATTCAATAGGAATAAGTCTCCATTAATTGCCTGATTTCCGGAGTGATAAATAGCTGACCGATATAATCGGAATAACCAAGTCCTTCGGGAGTCAGCCGGATACGTTCAGGAGTTTCCTCTATCCAGTACTGTTCCGCCAATTGGCGGAACAACGGAGTCCTATCAAGCGGCTCTCCAAAACGCCGAGTATATTCAGCCTTGTCAATCCCCATATAGTACATCAGATTCTTGATGATAAAACGTTGTTGTTGTTCCTTTGCGGAAAGGATAAATCCGTTACGGGCTACGGTGAAATCAGTGGTTGCCATATATTCGTCTATCTCGCGGGCAATGCATTGCTGACAGACTGTATACCGGGTAGCATAGTGTAAATCACCCAAATAGCTGCGTCCACCCGACCCACACGAAAGCATTACTTCATCGCCACATGAGACTTCCGCGTCAGTGGACGGATGATGAATGAAACGCCGCATGGATGTTTGCAGAAAGCCTTTTGCTTGCAATAACTTGCAAGCGGCACGATACATTCGAAAACAGACATCATCTGGTTCCCGTTCGGTAATACCTGTACCCTGACGTACATATAGCGGATAAATAAACAGTTCGTTCGGCTGGAACCGGAGCGCTTCTTCCAGTGAATAGAGGAAACTTTCTACCGTCTGTCCCTTAATACCATAAATCAAGTCGATATTGAAATAGGGAAAATCCATTTGGCGGATATCGTCTAATGCTTGATAAATAGTGTTTTGCCGGGGACGCCTTTTGATAGCTTTCAGTTCTTCATCTTGAAAACTCTGTATGCCGATACTTACGCGAGATACTCCCGCCTTTTTCAAGACATTGAGACGCGGACGATCTGCATATTCCGGTGAAGTCTCTACGGAAGTAAAGGCATGGGACGGATGCACGCCGAACAAAGCGGCGGTAGCCATTAGTTGTTCCAGTTGCGGAACAGTCAGCAGCAACGGAGTACCGCCGCCGATGGCAAAGCTATCAAACGTCAGTCCGGCAGTGAGCGGTGAGAGTTGTTGCGCCTGTCTGTGAAGGGTGTCCAGATAAGTGGCGATATATTCTGTACGGTTCGTTTGCAAAGAGAATAAGTTGCAGTATCCGCATTTATGGCTACAAAAAGGGATATGAAAGTAGAGTGACGCCTTTCTGCCTTGCAGTTGCTCCAAATATGGGAGCAACGAAACCGGAGCAGGAAAAGGACGGTACGCCGTTTTATGCGGATAACTATACATATAGTCTACATATCGGGATAGAGGTTGATTCATTGTTTCGTCAGGATAAAGTGTTTGTAAGGAACCGTGTAGACTGTTTCGTGGGATATGCAGTGATATTCGTAGCCGTCTTCACCATAGCAGGTGCCGTGGTCGGAAAGGGCAATCACCAGTGTGTCGGCACGCTTCTGAAAAACTTCAAACAAACGGGGCAACTGACTGTCGATATATCTCAATGCCGCCGCGTGCGATTCCTTATCGTCTTTCGTTTTACCTTTCACATAGTGACAGTTCGGGTAATGGATAGCGGAAAAGTTGATATACATGAATATACGTTTGTCCGCAGAGTAATTCTCCAGTTTCTTCAAGGCAAAATCAATCTGCTTCTCCGTACTGTCAGGAGCCGTACAGCCAAAGATCGGCAGCCAGTAACTTTTCGTAAAATAACCGGGAAACACACGTCCCAGTTCATTGCGTTTGCTGAAGAAATTCACGCCGCCTATGCAGATTGTCTCATATCCCTTATTGGCAAGGCTCTGCACGAAAGTAGCTTCCGTAAACGGATAACTGCCTTTGGGCGGGATACGCCCCGTCCCTGCCTGCACAGGGAAAAACAGCCATTTACGGCTACGCAAGGAATGAGGCTCTGCCGGTGAAGGAAGAAAGCCTGCAAAAATGGCAAAATGAGAGGGATAAGTAAAATTTCCCGGCGCATGCCTTTTCTCCCACAAACCACCGTGACTGTTCAGAACCGGTGTCCCTCCGGCAGCTTCTTCCGCTTTACTCACATCGTAGCGCAACGTATCGAAGCAAAGCATAAGTATATCATGTGTCCCTACCACCCGGTTCATATCCATATCAGGACACTGGTTTTGTTCTCCAGCGGGCAGTTCATCTATCTGCATGGTCATATTTCTTTTTTATTGTTCTTATCTGTCGGGTATAAATAGAATTGTGAGCGTACATATCCTGGTAAATGTGGTCGCCTTGTCCGTTGACCTCAATAATATAAGGAGTATCCGTTCCTCTTTCTATCAGTACATCTACTCCGCCATATCGCAAACCCAGTGTGCGGACGGCTTTCCTGCATAAGAGGTAAATCCGTTGACGGACATCTTCTGACAAGGGAAGTTCGCTCCACAGGCGTGCGTTGTTGTTCAGGTGCAGATTGGTTATACCCCCCTTGCTACATCTGACTACCACATAGTCAATCTCTTCCTCTCCAGATACTACCCGAAGGTCATAATTCTCTCCCTGCAACTGCTCCTTAGGTATCCATTCTTCCAAAATAGCCCCGGTATGCATGACCGCTTCCGCCAATGGAAGAATATCTTGCTCCTTAGTCAGACGATGAATACGTTTTGTATTATGAATGACTCTGTCCACTTTCTGCAAGGTAGTATAAACCACCCATTTCTTCTGACGCGGCTGATAGCGGATTGCCATAATGCCACCTGCTCCCGAACCATAACGTGGTTTCAGAAAACACCCCCTGCTACAACCGGAAAGAGCTTGCGCCAGTTCATCGAAAGAATGTGGAGTATCCAACATCGGAGTTACATTCAGATCATTGGCTGATAAAATCCGTTTGGCTTCCTTTTTATCAAGAGCCTGCAATAATGCATGAGGCGGATTCAAGAAATGCACATCGTCAGGCAGTGCCGTCTCGTCCAACCGCTGTAATATCGTTTTGTATTCGTCATTAAACAGGGTATATTTCAGAAAATCCGTTTCGCAGCTTACCCACGGTTCCAGTTTGACAACTGCCTGCCGCAATGATGGCAGGCAATTGAACAATTCTTCGTAAGTCATAAAGCGGACTCCCGTCTGCAAGCTCCTGCCGGCTTCAACAAAGTATTCGATGCGTTTGGACGGAGAGTTGCTGACAACGATTATCTGCATTTCCCCTACTCCGTAATCATCGGGTAATACCACATTTCACCGTCGTCCTCATCAGCTTCTTCCGATTCTGCAATGTCAATCTTCATCGGAAGTTCCTGCAACTTCTTCTTCATACCCTTGCTCAAATAATTGTAGCGCATATTAATAAACTTCAAATGGGCAATCTTGTCCATATTGTCCAGCAAGAGTTGGGCACCTTCATCTTTGAGGACACCTGCCGAAATATCCATTGTCTCCAATTGAGGAAGGATATCCGACTCCAGGAACATTTTTACAATCTCATCCTGTTCTTCCGAGTTCACGATGCCAAGATAAGTCAATTTCGGGAAACGCGTCTTAGAGAAAAGCGGACGGAATATCTCAATATCAGCTTCAAAGCCGTAGTCTTCCACGCCGACATACAGAACCAGTTTTTCCAGATTCGGAAAATCGGACGCCAGAATATCCTCTACGACTTCCGTAGGAAGACCGCCACTGATAATCTCCAGTGAACGCAATTCCGGACGTGAGGTTTGTCCCAGGCGCAGGCAATTCGTACCTTTTATTTTCAAGTCTTTCAATTTGGGCATAGCGTCGAGCAACGGGCTGAGGTCTGCCTGTTCAATCCAGGAGATCTCCTGTTCTTCCTGATCGATATCTCCCCAAAACAAGCCTTCAATGTGTGCAAATTTATCTTTATTTTCGAGTATTCCTTTCAGTAAATCGGAGCAATCTTCACCTTCATAGTCCCAACAACCGATAGTGATTTGTTTATATTCGGGCAGATGCTTGTCTTTCAGAATCTTATCCAATAGCCGGACATCGTTTTCGTATTCATCATAACTCAAAGTGTATTTCTTGGCTTCCACTTTCATCTCGCGTGCCGTTTCCTCTGCTGTTTCCACATAGCCTTTCTTTGTTTTCTCCGCAATAAGTTTATTGGCAGCTTTTTCGGCTTCTTCAGCAGTCGAGTAGTTTTTGACTTGTGTCTGACCGTCTGTTCCCAATTTGCCATAGTTAACGGTTACGTCTGTTCCAACTACATCTATACTCCAGAATTTCTGTGACTTAAAGTCTTGAAATACGAATACTCTTTTCATAATACTTTTTTTAATGGTTGATATTTGCCCATTCAAAGCGCAAGAACGCATGAACAACGTCTGCAAAAATAATTATTTTTCGCCACGTACAAAGCAATCGTACACTAAACTTTCAAAACTAGAAGATACAAACAAGAAGGGCTGCCCCCGTTTTCCGGAGCAGCCCTTACTATTCAGTTTCTATACTTCTGTATTAATCTTCAATAGTACATATACTTACGCGGTTCCAATCCGGTTCGGTAAACATGTCACCTACGCCCTGACCTTCGGCAGTGATACGGGAAGCGTTAATCTTGTATTTATTGACTAGGATAGTCTTGACAGCTTCCGCACGTGCGGCAGCTATTCTAGCATTGACTTCCACACTTCCTTCCGGAGAAGCGTATCCTTTGATAATCACTTTTGAATCAGGATATTTCTTCATGTAGGAAGCTACACGTTCCACATTCGGCAACTGTGACGCGTCTACTGATGAACGACCTTGTCTGAAAGTAATGATAGATTCCGGAACGCGAGCGGTCTTGACTACTGTTTCAACAGGAACTACCTTTGTACGACATTCTTCCAAGTCTTTCTGCAAGCCGTTGATTTGCCGGTTGGCAGTGTTCAACTCACCGTCCTTATTGTTCACTTCAGAACGAAGAGCATTGATTGAAGAGTTCAGCCCGTCGATTTCCGCCTGGTTGTAGACTTTTACTTTGGTGAAATAATGGTTTCCGGTACTTGTCTTGAAGTGATAAGTCAATCCTGCAGTCAGTTCAAACGCTGCATTATTCGCATTGAAACGGCTCTTTGTTTCGGGAAAGCTACCTTGCATATCATATACGATAGCAGGTTTGATTCCCAATGTCCATGCTTTCGTTTCACCAAGATTGAAATTGAAGTTCAATCCGAAACGGGTAGACCATGAGTTCTGATCTCCGTCACCATTTACATAATAATGCAACCAGCCCATTCCGGCTACTGCTTCTACTTCAAACAAACGAGGCTCGCCTTGATAACTTGCAAACAGGTTCATCAAATTGACTTTACCCAATAAACTGACATCCGAAGCATCGAAGGCCGTTTTACTCGGAGTGGTGTTGATATATCCCATTCCCTGGAATCCCAAACCAAAGATAGGAGTCAATTGTTTTGAGAACCCTACTCCAAAACCGGGACGCATACTCTTAAAGAAAGCGCTATGAGTAAGAGGAGTGATTGCTCCCGCATTTACTTCAACAGACCAGTTGTCTGTGAACTTTGTACCTTCTACTACTGATTGGGCGTTTGCTGTAAATGCACCCAATACAAAAGCTAATAAAATAATAGATTTTTTCATAATCAAATGTTTTTAAACTGTGATGTTTTGCTTGCTAAATCATTAGAAATGTTTTATGTGTTCCATGTCTAATTCTTTAGTTTATAATCAAATTCGTTATTCACAGTAAACAACATATCATATAAAAGATTAGTTCACAGAATGAGACTCCAATTAACAACTATTTAATATTTGGGGACTCCTGCCAAAAAGTGGGAAATATGCATTCAAAGTCTATTTGTAAGATTTAATCGTCTGACTATAATGTCAATTATTATCACCACAAATGATAAAGTTCCCACCCTTAAGAAAAAGGTAATACAAAAAAGGCAACAACTTACTACTTGAACGTTGATTGAGTTATTAATAAATACTGCGACCGTTTATAATAAACGTCCCCTCCGTTTATTATAAACTTTAAAATCCGGATTTGCGAATTTAGCATCAATAATATGCAACAAAAAAAGGTTGCAAACTCTGTAAAGTTTGCAACCTTTGGGGTATATCTGCCGTTCTATCCTTTAGTATAAGCTAAGGGAATGAGCTAAGTTCGTTGTAATATTATACTATTTTCTATCCATTCTATACTCATATTTCAGTTATTCTTTCATCCATAATTCATTGATTTCATTCTTTTCCTGACTACAAATATACGAAATAAAAAAGCGTTTGTCAAGTCCCGGATAAGTTTTAATCGCCTGTCATCAGGAATGCTCTTTTTTTACTTTTCCGGAATCACTTCATTCAGATAGGCTATGGCATTGAGTGTACGCGGATAGCCGATGTAGGGCAATAGTTGTGTGACGACAGCCAGCAACGTATCTTTATTATTCCCTACGTTGACATTTCCCTGTATGTGTCCTTTTACTTGTGACTCACAACCGCCTAAGGAAACAAGAATAGAGAACGTAACCAATTCACGTGTCTTCACATTCAGTCCGTTACGCGTTTGGTAATCTCCGAAGCAATTGGCGGAGAGATAACGCTGGATATGCTTCTGATTCTCGGGAGCGCTTTTATGCATCAGTTCTATCCGTTCACCGAAAATGGATTTCTGCAACTCCAGCCCTTTGTCGAAACGGGTTTCGGATGACACAACCGATTGTCCCTCTAAAGGAAGGCGTACGCCACAGGCGAGCAATATACCATTAGTAAGACCGATAAAATCTCTCACCTTAGCCATGCCTGCATAAGCTACTGCCTGATAAAGGATTTCCTTCACTTCTATCGGGGTAATGCCTTCATTAAGAGCGTTTTCAAGTGTGATACGGTATTCAGCCTGTGCCTGCGAAGCTATATTGGATGCCAAGGTTACCATAAGGCGGGTTTTAGTATCCAAGTCACCATATTCCTGCACTTCTTTTGTAAAATTACTAAATATTCCGTCCAATTCGGGGTCGGTAGCTTTTAGTCCGGTTGCCACGTTGTCTTTTGTAGCTTCGGCATATTGTTGGTCGCTCACACGTTCCAGCCACATATTCTTGTTGGTTTGCGGATTACATTCGATAGCCAGATGCGAGAACCAGCTATCGGGGGCGGCACCGTGCCAATGTTCTATGTTCGGAGCGATTTCAACCACATCACCGGGAAGCAAGCGGCGTGACGCCTTACCACGTTCCTGATAATATCCTACACCACCGACAGCAATCAGGATTTGTCCACCCGTATGGCTGTGCCAGTTATTGCGGCAACCGGGTTCAAAAGTAACGTTGGACATGGGGACATTCAAGTCTTTGTTACTAGTCAGTCGCGCCAGCCAGGATTCCCCCGTAAAATATTGTTTGAATCCTACATTCTCCTCTCCTATCGGAAATGCGCTGATGTTTTGAGGTACTTCTTCTTTTTTCATATTCTGTGCATTTAATGAATTATATCCGAAAAACGTTATTAATGCAACTACTAAAGTAACAATTAATTTCTTCATGTTCATAGTCTAATTGTTTTAAAATTAATAACACAAAAATACGAAGTTATAGCCTTACAAGACTGATACAAATTACAGAAGTCAGTACCATTATTACAGATTTCCCGTCTTACCTGTCAAGCGTTTCCGGCTAATCAACATCACTCCCAGCAAAATCACCAGCAAACCAGAAAGCTGAATAAATGTAACTCGTTCATTTCCTAAGAATACTCCTAGAAGGACTGCTATAAAGGGATTGACATAAGCATGCGTTCCTACTTCTGCTGCGGGACATACTTTCAAGAGCCAGACATACGCCGAATATGCCAGCAAAGAACCGAAAGAAATCAAATAAAGCAAGGAGAACCAGCTTGTAGACGAGACTGCACTCAAATCAACTTCCTGAATATCTCCGCTCACAACGGCACAAAGCCAGAACATCGCACTGGCAAAAAGCATTTGCCACGCAGAACCAGCAAATGCATTCATTCCTTCCTCACGGGAAGAACGGTATTTGGCATACAGCGTTCCCACAGCCCAAGATATACAGCCAAAAACAAGAAGCAGGATACCCCGCTCACTTTGCGGATGCAGCCATTCTGCATTGAGCTGTTCCGCATAGAGCATTATTACCCCACCGAATCCTATCACCCCTCCCGCTATCGTAAGAGGGTTGCGGAAATTAATACGCCACATGGGAACGTCCAGCAGCAAAATCCAAAGTGCCGTAGAGGAAGCGATTATTGCCACGAGACTACTTGTCAGATACTGTTGTGCCAGCATGACGACAGCCATATCTATAAACAACAATACAATGCCGCTAACGGCAGAACGCTTCACGAGACTTTTCTTAAATATACGTTCTCCCCGCAAATAACAAATCCCAAGAAGTATCAGCCCGGCAGCCGTAAACCGCAGTGCTCCGAGCAGGAAAGGCGAAAAATCTTTTAAAGCCACACCTATAAAAAAGTAGGTGGAGCCCCAGACTACATAAATGAGGAAATAAGCGATGATAACACCCGGCAAATTCCTGTTCGAGCGTTTCTGACTTTCCATATTACTTCTTTTTATTCGTATTTACGGGGAGTGAGAAGGGGGAACTCTCAATAAATTGACAATTATTTTATTATTTCAAAGCCCGCCTCAACCTGTTTAATCCTTCTATCAACTGCTGTCGCGGACAGGCGATATTAATACGGATAAATCCTTCACCGGCCTCTCCGTACAAGCTGCCCTCGTTCACCCAAAGTTTTTCTTTCTCCAACAAGGTTTTCACTGTCTCATCCGATGACTGATTCAGTACCGAACAGTCTGCCCAAACCAGATAAGTGCCTTCCAGTGTCGCCACCGGAAATTCAGGAAGATATTCTTCGAAGTATACTCTCAAATAATTGTAATTGGCGAACAGGTATTGTTTCAGTTCTTCCAACCATTCCTCACCGTCGTTATAGGCGGCCATTAACGCTTCCACTCCGAACGGATTCACATCACAAACCTCATTGATATTGATTGCTTTGTCTATTTTCGTTCGTATATCCGTATCGGCAGAAATGATATTGGCTATTTGAAGCCCTGCCAGGTTAAAGGCCTTGCTGGGCGAGGTGCAAGTGACGGAGTGCATCAGAAATTCTTGTGAGATAGAAGCAAAAGGGATATAGGTGTGTCCCGGGAAGACAAGTTCGCAGTGGATTTCGTCTGCTACTACCCACACATTATTTCGGATACAGATGTCACCGATGCGGGTAAGTTCCTGCTTTGTCCATACCCTTCCGGCAGGATTGTGCGGGTTGCATAACAATAGAACCTTTACGCTTGGGTCGGCAGCTTTTTGTTCCAAATCCGCAAAATCTATCTGATAGGTTCCATTTCTATAAATCAGCGGATTGGCAATCATCCCGCATCCGTTATTGCGGATAGAGGAGAAAAAGCAGTTATATACGGGTGTCTGCACCATTACTTTATCTCCGGGGGCTGTCAGTGCCTTAATGACAGCAGACAATGCCGGTACTACTCCCGTGGTATAAATAATCCATTCTTTTTCTATCTGCCAGTCATGCCGCCTTGCAAACCAGTTTGTCACCGCCGCGTAGTATGCATCCGGTACACGGACATATCCGAAGATACCATGCTCCACCCGTTTCCTCAATGCTTCCACAACAGGGGGAGCCGTACGGAAATCCATATCGGCTACCCACATCGGCAATACATCTGCATCTCCGGCAGAATCCCATTTATAGGAATTCGTACCTCGGCGTGGAATTATTTCATCGAAGTTGTACTTCATATTTCAATCAAAACAAGTCAGTTCGTCCCAAAGTTTCAATTCACAATTCCCTGGTGCTTTGAGATTCTCGTCCAGGATGATTGTTCCGAAACTTTCGGCAACAATGCTCCCCGTGCGGGGATTCTTCACGCTGTGAACCGGGCTTTTAATCGTTGCTTTCACACTACTGTGTTCGAAAGCGAGGTCGGCGTCCTCTGCCATTGTACAATTTTCCATGACCAAGTCATGCGCATAGCAAAGTGGCTGCGTGCCCGAAATCCTGCAATTTACCAGACGTAAGTTTTTAGAATGCCAGCCCAGGTATTCTCCATTCAGTTCGGAGTCATAGACAGTTACATTCTCCGTATTCCAAAATGCATCTTTGGAGTTGATAACCGCATTACGGATTTCCACGTTCTTACAGTACTGGAATGAATAGTTTCCGTTTTGGGCGTAGTTTTGGATATTGATATTCTCGCTATGTATGAAAAGATAATCCGCTTTGTCTATCTGCACGTTCTTCAGGTCTATATTACGGCAATACCAGAATGTTTCCAAAGCGTTGGGCAACTGTACATTTTCGAGTTTTATCCCGTCCATTTCGCGAAACATCTTCGGGGCTTCTACCAAGGTATCTGCCATTTGCAGACTTTGGGAGTACCATAGCGCGGCACGGGCGCCTTCTGTAAAGAGACAGTTCTTCACTACAAATCCGTTGGTATGCCAAAAGGGATATTTTCCTTCAAAGCGACAGTTAATTGCTATGATGTTACTACATTCTTTCAGTGCGGATTCACCGGCGCGAATCGTCACATCTTCCAGTTGAAGGTCGTGGGTTGCAAACAGAGGACGTTCGCCTCCGTATTCTTTATTTCTTATTTGTTCCATTAGTTTATTTTTTTAGTCTGTTATTTCAAAAGTTACATTTACACTTCCTGCACCGACGGCGGAAGCCAGTCCCGAAGGATTCGTTATACGTCCCAAGCGGGTATAGGTATATGAAGTCGAGAAGCTCTCATAAAAAAGTACCACGCAAGTAGAACCGTAAAGCATTAAATCTCCCGTTTGAATGGTTCTCGGACTGAAAGAGGCTGTCGGCAAGCTGTTTTGTAGATAAAATAGCTTTTCATTGCCATTCAGTTCGGACATATTTACGGTCAAAGGCAGTAATTTCTTGAATTCTTTTGCTGTCTCATTACTTTCCAGGGTAGCGTTGAACGAAGCGGAGCCGATTGTTATTTTAAGATTGTTGCTCACTGGAACGTTTTCATTATTATTGTTATTATTACCAGAGTTGTTATTTCCATTATTCGGGGTTGTCTGCTGACCTGTTCCCTGCAATGGCTCATCCTCGCTGCATGATGCGGAACCGACCGATAATGCCAACATAGCGAAGATTGTTATTATATAGTGCTTCATAATGATTCATGTTTATTTCTTCAGATATTCCTTGAAGAAAGATTCCAGTTTGCTGAATGGTATAAGGCTTACACGGTCGTAAAGGTCTACGTGTCCTGCACCGGGCACTATATACAGTTCTTTAGGCTCGGCAGCCAGTCGATAGGCATCCTCGCTGAATTCGCGCGAATGGGCATTCTCCCCGGTAATGAAAAGCATGGGACGGGGTGAAATCGTTTCAATATCTGCGAAAGGATAGAAATTCATAAATTTCACATTACTTGAAAGGGTTGGATGAGTTGTTGTCAAAGGAGTTGCTCCTTCTGGTGTGAATTCTCCTCTTTGTGTACGGTAGAATTCATAAAATTCACGTTCTATCGGGCCGGATTTTTCTGTCAGCTCGTGCACTGTGCCACCTGTGTATTTTGTTTCTCCACCCAGGAATTCAACATAACGCTGCTCTGCCGCTTCCACCATAATTTGTTTTCTCTGCTCCAGAGTCAATGCATGTTTCAATCCGTTACGGCTGGCAGTACCCATATTATACATGCTGATTGTTGCAATGGCTTTGAGACGAGGATCTATTTTTGCCGCACTGATAGCGAAACTTCCACTGCCGCAAATACCGATTACACCGATAAGATTCCGGTCGACAAACGGACGTGTACCGAGAAAATCTACCGCAGCGCTAAAGTCTTCCGCATAAACTTCCGGCAGAACGGCATTGCGCGGCTCGCCTTCGCTCCCACCCCAAAAAGAAAGGTCTATGGAAAGTGTGACAAATCCTCGTTCCGCCATTTTCGTTGCGTAAAGGTTCGCACTCTGTTCCTTGACTGCTCCCATAGGGTGTCCGACAATGATTGCAGGGTATTTGTCCCCTTCTTTCATGTTCTTGGGCAGAAACAGATTTCCGGCTACCTTCATTTTATACTGGTTGGAAAAAGAAACTTTCTCCACACTTACCAAATCACTTTTATAAAAGTTATCTGCATCTGTCTGTGCAGAAGAAAAATTAGTTCCGAGCATCATAATAAATACAGTTGTTAATAATAAAATCCGTTTCATATCTCTTGCGTTTTAATAATTAAAGAATTGATTGTCTACTTTCTACATTGCAAAAATACGGTGAAATAAAGAGAGTGTATGTAGATGAATTACTGACATTATTACCCGAATTACAGATTATATTTTTTTCATCATTCTGCTAAAATCTCCATTTTAACCTGTTTGCGGGAATGGGGCATACGAACACGTAAATAAACGAACACAATGCTTGCAATCAGGAAAAGAAACGCGCCGAAAACAGAATAGCGGGTACCCATTTCCGTGATGAAGGCTCCGCATATAGCCGTACCAATCGTCGTTCCCAAATTGGCGGAAGTCAAAAACATTCCATTGGCAAAATCGGGAGCTTCGGGTGCGGAATCTGTTATCATGTATTGCATATTATTACTTGCGATACCTGCCAATACACCTAGAATAAGGATGATTATTACCATAGCTGTTATCCATTCTCCGACGAAGAACAAGAAGATATAGGAAGCTAACAGTGCAAAAGGCATGATGATTATTGAGCGTCTGGCATTTATCGAAAGCAGTCTCCCCGCCAGCACATTGCCTACAATATTCGCCAGTCCATATACAAGCAAGACGGCACTGATTACATTGTAGGAAACTTCCGTCACTGTTTTCAGATAGTCTGACATATAGCTGAAGAATCCGAACATGGCTCCGTTAATCAAGGTCACGGCAATGATTGAATGCCACATCTCCGTTTTCTTCAATACGCTAAGTTGCGCACCGTAAGATACTTTTTCTTTTACAGGCACGGAAGGGATAAACAGCATAGTAGCCACAAATACCAAAGCATTCACAACTGTGAAAAATAACATCGCCATGGAGAACGAAACTTCACTGGCAATGAAACTGGTCACCGGAACGCCCAGCACCATGCCGGCGGACACACCGATAAAGACTTTAGAAACAGCCTTGGGAGCCTGTTCCTTGCTAACAGACGCAGCAGCTACCGTAAAAGCCATAGATACATATACCGGATGCAGGAAAGCGGGAAGTATCCGGGCAATCAGCAATATGGTAAAGTTAGAGGTAAGCATGGATATGATATTGCTTAGCGTAAATAATCCCAGTACGAGCAGCATTACTTTCTTCCGGTTAATTCCCGAAAACAACAAAGGAGTGACTGGAGCCGAAGCAGCTACCACCAATGCAAAAACACTTACCGTCCAGCCGGCCTGCGGTACGGAGACATTAAAAGTTTCGGCAATCAAGGGCAGGATACCCACTACTCCCATCTCGGTGTTTATAATGCCAAACACACCGACCGTAAGGATAAAGACGAGCAAACCACCCGAATTGAGTTTTAATTTATTCTTTTGTTCCATAGCTGCTACATATAATTTATAATTCCAATTCTCTAGAAGTATAGAATTTAATCGACGCTACAAAGGTCGACAGAATTATGTGAAGCAGTTGTAGACAGATTACGGATATGACAACCCTAATTACAGATTCATCATTTCCTCTCTATGAAGATAGATTTTTTACACGTATCTTTATTACAGTTCAAATAAAAACAGCTATGAAAAAAGTGGTAAAAAAGCCTTGCTGTATTGGATCGAAATTCCAATATCAGCTTGATTGCCCCAAAAAAATAGTTATCTAGCACTGGCAAACAAATATCTGTTTTGCCGAATTATCATTAAATGCCTCTTCTTCAAATCCACCATACTTATGAATAATATGAAAACCATTCCATTCCAAATATGAATCCAGCTCTTGAGGGAAGAACATTCTCATATCCAGATTTTGAATAGAATTAAACTTGCCATTGATAAAATAATGCCATTCGATACGGTTAATCTGAGTTTTATTTTCATATCGCATAGTCTGCTTTATCAATACTTCCCTGCCGTCATCAGTTGTATATGTGGCAATTTCCTTCTGCTCTTTTTCACCTTCAACTATATATTGGATATTCGGATTAAAACAATCAAACAGAAATAAGCCGCCGTCTTTGAGGTGATTCTTAACGACGCTAAATACCTTAAATAAATCTTCATTCTTATATAAATGATGAATCGAATTAAATGGAATAAAGATAAGGTCGTATTTTTCCGGCAAATTCAAAGTTCTGATATCTGCCTCGATAAAACTTATTTCTAATCCTGCTTCGGAAGCTTTCATCTTTGCCTGAGCAAGCATTGAAGGGGTGTAATCAACTCCAGTAATATCATATCCTTCCTTTGCAATGGGAAGAGTAAGCCTGCCTGTACCACAACAAAGTTCAAGTATTCGGGCATCCTTGTTTTTGGGCAACCACCGCTTATAAAAGTACAAATCATCCAGATTGGTATTCATCGCATCATAAATATTGGCATCATAAATTAAATCACCCACTTTATAATCACTATTCATATATGTCGTCCTCCAATGTCTATTATCTACTATTTTCAGGTTTATCATCAGTCACATTTCCCAAGGTCGGTAATATAGGTAAAATAATCCGTAATCTATATACAAACCGAATCCAAAATCAGCAGTATCTTTGCAGTGTGATAAAGATAATAGGTATAAACGTAAAAAAAAACAATTGATATGTATTTAGAAAATATTTACTCTCCGGCAGACGTAAAGAAGTTATCGTTTCAAGAACTCAACGATTTAAGTAATGAAATCCGTGCATCACTCCTGCAAAAGTTGAGTGAACACGGCGGGCATTTCGGACCTAATTTTGGAATGGTGGAAGCGACTATCGCTTTACATTATGTATTCAATTCACCGGAAGATAAGATTGTTTTTGATGTATCGCATCAGAGTTATGTGCATAAGATGCTGACCGGACGGAAAGATGCTTTCCTCTATCCGGCAGAGTATGACAACGTATCCGGTTATTCCGAGCCACATGAAAGTAAGCATGATTTTTTTGTTATCGGTCACACTTCCACTTCCGTCAGCCTGGCTAGCGGATTGGCGAAAGGACGCGACCTGACCGGCGGTAATGAGAATATCATAGCCGTGATAGGCGACGGATCTTTAAGTGGCGGCGAAGCATTCGAAGGATTGGACTATGTGGCGGAGCTTGGTACAAACATGATTATTATTGTCAACGACAATCAAATGTCTATTGCCGAGAATCACGGTGGTCTTTACAAGAACCTGAAAGATTTGCGTGACAGCAACGGTCAGTGCGAATGTAATTTCTTCAAGGCTATAGGATTGGATTATATGTACGTGAACGACGGCAATAATGTGGAAGCATTGGTTGAGGCTTTCTCTAAAGTGAAAGATATTCAACATCCGATAGTAGTACATATTAATACCCTGAAAGGCAAAGGGTATGAACGCGCAGAACTGGACAAAGAGACTTACCATTGGCGTACTCCGTTCAATATAGAAACCGGAGAATCCAAGTTTGGCGAAACTGCGGAAGATTATAGCGAAGTAACCGCTCAATATCTGCTGAAAAAAATGAAAGAAGACAAGCGGGTGGTAACAATTACTTCGGGTACTCCTGCCGTTCTCGGGTTTACTCCCGACCGTCGTCAGGAAGCCGGCAAGCAGTTTGTTGATGTCGGTATTGCCGAAGAACATGCAGTGGCACTTGCTTCCGGTATTGCCGCTAATGGGGGAAAGCCTGTTTATGGGGTATATAGCACATTTATCCAACGATCTTACGACCAGCTATCGCAAGACCTCTGCATCAATAATAATCCGGCAGTCCTCTTGGTATTTTGGGGAACATTATCCGGTATGAATGATGTAACGCATCTCTGTTTCTTCGATATTCCGCTTATCAGTAATATTCCGAATATGGTCTATTTAGCGCCAACCTGTAAAGAGGAATATCTTGCCATGCTGGAATGGGGTATCCATCAGAATGAACACCCGGTGGCTATCCGTGTGCCCGCAACAGATGTGATTAGCTGTGGCGAGTCTGTGGAATCCGATTACAGCGTTCTCAATCGTTATAAAGTCGCTCATCGCGGTTCGAAAGTAGCTATCCTTGCGTTAGGTTCGTTCTTCGGATTAGGACAGTCGGTGCTGTCATTGCTGAAAGAAAAGGCAGGTATTGATGCAACGCTTATCAATCCCCGATATATCACCGGCATTGACAATGAGCTAATGGAAGAACTGAAAGCCGACCACCAACTAGTGATTACATTGGAAGACGGTGTGTTGGACGGTGGTTTCGGTGAAAAGATTGCCCGTTATTACGGTGCCAGTGATATGAAAGTCCTTAATTATGGAGCGAAGAAAGAATTCGTAGACCGGTACGACATACAAGAGTTACTTCGTGCCAATCATCTGACAGATGAACTGATTGTAGAAGATATAAGAAAGATTATCGGTTAAAGAAGTCCTAACCAGTTCATTATATATTCATGTAGGTTGATGCACTTCCGTAACGGGGGATATGCATCAACCTACTTCTATTTACTATCTATTCTGACTGTCTATCTCTTTAAGCAATTCGTCAACAGCCGTTTTCAGTTGCATATCTTCCCCTTTCACTACCGTTTCAGGGCTATTGGCAACCTTAATATCAGGCTCTAACTGGCTATTTTCCAGATAACTTCCATCCGGCAGACGATAACCGATAATAGGAATACCGAATACCAGTGAAGGGTCTTGCAATGTTTCCCAAGATACGCTTGTCATTGTTCCCGGCACAGGCATACCGACCAGTTTGCCTATCTTCTGGTGTTTGTACACCCAAGGCGTACCGTGCGCATTGGAATAGTTAGCTTCACACTGCAACATGATAGAAGGTTTATTCCAGCGACGGCTCGGCATATCACAGGCTTCGCGTCCGCGTACTACCTGCGTAAAGTATTTCTGACCGCTGAAAAGTATCTCGATATCTTCGTGCAGACGACCGCCGCCATTGAAACGGGTATCAATCACAATTCCGTCACAGTTGTTATATTTACCCAAAATATCCGAGTAAACAGTACGGAAACTTCCGTCGCCCATGGACTGGATATGTACATACCCCAACCGACCGTTCGACCATTTCTCAACATCGGCAGCACGTTGTTTTACCCAACGTTTATATAACAAACCGTTGAGTCTTCCGCTAGTGATAGGCATTACCACTTCTTCCCAACGCTCCTTATTCTGCGGATTATACAACGAAACCAGGGTTTTCTTTCCGGCTTTATTATTCAGTAAAGCAGTAATATCCTTATCCGGAGCCAGTTCCTCACCGTTAATCTTTTCAATAATGCAGCCTGCTTTTACTTTTGTACGGGAATGGTCGAACGGGCCTTTCTCGATTACCTCAGCGATTTTCATTCCTTTTTCCTGGTAATTCCAATCGAACAACAAGCCCAGATTAGAAGTTACATCTCCCCCGCCTCTCGGAGAATAACGTCCTCCTGTATGCGAAACATTCAGTTCGCCCAACCATTCGCTCAATAATTCCGCAAAGTCGTAGTTGTTGTCAATATGAGGCAGGAACTTGCGGTAAGCAGCCGTCATAGCATCCCAATCGACCCCATGCATAGTAAGATTGTAGAAGCGTTTTTGATGTTGCTTGTACACATGGTCGAACATTGCTTCACGCTCGGCAGCCAAGTCCATTTTCATTTCAGCCTGATAACTGATTGATTTCAATGCATCCGACTTCGCATCCATTTTCTGCATCATCCGGCTTCCCAACAAGAAAATGTCCCCTTTCTTATCCAACATCAATGATGCCCAACCGGTATTGAGTTTGTGCAAACGTTTTGTGTCTTTTTCACGAAGATTCATTTTCCAAAGGTCATAGCCGCCTTCGAAAGCTGAGAAGTAATAAAGATTCTCTCCGTCTTTTGAGAGTATGGCACTGCCTAAATCGGAAGAGTTGGGAGTCAGACGGACGATACGGTCTTCAATGCCGTTAAGCTCTACTACTATATCTTTCTTGTCTGCTTTATTTTCGGATGACTTGTCCTCGTCAGCTTCATCCTTTTTGGACTTATTTACATCTTTCTTCTTGTCACCGTCTTTCGCTTTCTTCTGTTCCTTTTCTAATTCTTTGAGCAGTTCGAAGTCTTCCTTGCTTAAGCGATAGCGGTCATAAGCATCCTGATTCAAGAATACCAGCATCACATCCTGTTGTGAACCCCAAGAAGCATGCGCACGCATACCGTAACGTTCAGTTTGGAAAAGAATAGCGTTTCCATCCAGTACCCAACGCGGAGAACCGCTAATATATCCGCTGTTAGTCAAGTTGGTAATAGTACCGCCTTGTGCGCTGACAATACCTATATCCGAATAAGGATCATGGCGATTGCCAATAAATTCAAGAGTAAACCATTTGCCGTCCGGCGACCATTCATAGTCGAATCCGCCTCCGGTATTATACCATGTAGAACCGTCCGTCACTTGACGAACTTTCTTCGTCTTTAAGTCAAGTACCATTAAGCGGTTACGGTCTTCGATGAAAGCCAGCTCCTTACCGTCCGGAGAATATTGCGGATAAGCACGTTCCACTGTTTTTGAAGGAAGCAAGACTTCTTCCTCGATAAGAGTTGCATTAGGGAAATTGGCTTCTTCCTTACGGGCTATTTTGGCGGTGTAAAGTTGCCAGTTACCCGTCCTTTCACTGGCATAGACCAGCGTCCGGTTATCCGGGGCAAAGGACACAGCGGCTTCTTTTCCCGGAGTATTCGTGATTTGCTTTGTTGTAGTGTAATCCGTCGAAGTGACAAAGACATCACCACGCACAATGAAAGCAACCTGTTTGCCGTCCGGAGATACGGAAGCGGAATTAGCGCCCTGAGAAAATTTGAGGGAAGCAATCTCCTTTTCATCATCCCGGACAAGTTCAACGTTTACTTTCTTCGGACGGGCATTGGCTTCCTGTGTATAAAGCTCTCCGTCATAGGTATAACACAATGTACCTTTATCACTGATTGACAAGAAACGTACCGGATGCGTACGGAATGTAGTTATCGCTTTTACCTCTTGAGGCACATTCGACGTTTGCGAAGTATTCAGTGAAAAGTTATAAACATTGAATGAGCCGCCGTTGCGCTCGCTAAGAAAATAGACAGAATTGCCGTCGGGCGCATACACCGGATTGCGGTCTTCCCCTTCCCGGTTCGTTAGATTGGTATGTTTTCCCGATTGCGTGTTATACAGCCAAATATCTCTGGTTATAGAAGAAGTATGGTGTTTTCTCCATTCATCTTCGAAGCCTTTACGGTCTTGATAAAGAAAGTTTTTCCCCGATTTATCAAAGCAAACCCATTCGGCAGGAGTAGCGAGTACTTGCTCGGTACGTCCTCCGCCAGCAGGTACTTTATACAATTCCGTCATTGCTCCGGTAGGAAACAAAGCGCTACCTGCGGGGTCTTGAATAGATGCGGAGAAAAGTACAAACTTTCCGTCCGGAGTAAAAGCCGAAGGAATCTCCGAAGCGGAATGATAAGTCAGCCTTTGGGCGGTTCCGCCGTCAGCAGGCATGATAAAGAGGTCGAAATTCCCATTCCGGTCGCTGGCAAATGCAATTTGTTTTCCGTCGGGCGACCAAACGGGGTTAGCTTCATAAGATGCTTGTGTTGTCAACTGAACGGCTGTCCCACCCTGTGCGGGGACTTTGTAAATATCGCCTTTATAACAAAAGACAATCTCCGTTCCATTCGGTGAAATACGTGCGTCACGCATCCACAAAGGAGTAATGGCATAGCTGGACAATGCGGTCAATGCCAGTGCTAAAGAAGTTATTAGTTTCTTCATATCAAATTATTATATATATTTTATTTCAACAAATCAGTTTGAATTAGTTTTCCCGTGTAATTATAGAATACCCTGTCACCAAAGTCTTTGTAGAAGAAAGCATATTTATCTACTCCTGTACAATGGCAGACACCAATCTGACGCGGCAGATATTCTTTCAGATAATCTGCAATGATCTGATATTTCCGTTCTTCTGCGTTATGAATATGAAAACCGCCTAACAGTAAGTTACAAGGAGATTCGGGAAATGCCGCACGGACTGTTCGCAGGATATTTGTAATTCCTCGATGAGAACAGGCGCTCAATACAGAAAAACCGTCCGGCTCTACCAACACTACCGCCAATTCATCCTGAAAAGTATCCGGTATATGGCAACCGTCTTCTTTCTGAACCCGAAAGCGTTCGAAATGGGTATCCTCATGGTCGATAATATCAATAGAGGGAAAGAGAAATACGCCGGGAAGCAGTTCGGTCTGTTCTTCGATAAAACGGAAACGGGAAAGGTCGAAAGTCTGCGTATGCTTCATTCCATTTTCGCGTTCATCCTTAAATTTTGGAGAGAAGGCTTCGCGTTTGCAGACAACTGTTGCTTGTTTGTTCAGCTCCAAGAAATGACGCAGACCTCCCGTGTGGTCGCTATGCCCGTGGGATAATATCAGATAATCAACTTTCTGCAAGTCAATATGCAGCAGGCGGGCGTTACGGATAAACAAATCGGACGCTCCCGTATCAAAGAGTAATCTATGTCCCGATGTCTCAATATAGAGAGAAAGACCGTGTTCTGCCTGCAATTTACGTCCATAGACACAATTCTCTACAAGAGTCGTTATTGTATAGCCCATGATGCTTAGTTATTAAACGAATCATACAAAATAAAAAGTTCTGCCACAAAATTATAATAATTCTGTGGCAGAACAAGCAATCCAGTCAATTAAAATTCTTGACTTTTCAATCTATTCGATTGAAATATCATTTTTATGCTTCAAAAGGTCACATAAGATAGCGTCACTATCCGGTCGTCATAGCGTCACTATCTTGTTGTTATAGCGTCACTATCCTGCAAGCATAGCGTCACTATAATAAGCCGGTGACAGTTATACCATTTTTCCCATGTTGTAGGCTTCCTGCATGTATGGAGTATCTTTAATCTCCCCTACCTTCCAGGCGCCGATTCCATAGACCGTTCCTTTTTCCTGTGGCCCTTCCAGACAATCGAGGAAGCCACGGAAACCGTCTATTGTACGTTCCATCATTGCCTTATTATCCTCTGCCGCCGCAATAATGAAATAAAACTCCTTGTTCGTTATCTCCGTATAACGTGCGCAGCAACGGTCAATCATAATCTTCATCTGACCGCACATTGTATAGAAATACACGGGAGTCGCCATTACAATCACATCGGCAGCAATCATCTTCTCCACGATTTCCGCCGCATCATCCTTCTGCGGACAAGGCTTGCCGTACATACTACAAACACTGCATCCCGTGCAAGGATGAACCGTTTTGTCTTTCAATACAATCTTTTCCACTTCATTGCCCGCTTCGAGAGCACCTTTCATAAATTCATCACAAAGCAAATCCGAATTGCCGCCTTTCCGCGGACTGGACGAAATTATCAGAACTTTTTTAGCCATAACTTTACTTTATTAGTTTTATCTTTTAGAATGATTCAGTCTTTTCACTCTGCAAAAATAGGCAATTTATAACATAGCGAATGTATATAAATTACAGAGAGATGTACCTTAATTACAGATTACCAGACATTCCTGTGAATCCTATCCCCTACCCGGATTTCTTTCTGTTTACAAATATGTGCATTCTCCGCCGCATATCCAATAGCGAGAAAGCAGGTAAACTCATATCCGTCAGGAGCATTGACGAGATGTTTCACATACTCCGGTTCGTTGCCAATAGGAATACGGAATGCACACGCCAGTCCTTCCGCCGTTGCTGCTAACAGGATATTCTCAACGGCTGCCCATGCAGAAGCGAAATAGTTAAGTGAACTTTGGTCGGCAGGTTGGCACAGAGGAAAATCCTTTTGCCGGAAAAATGGAAGTACGAGACAATTGCTTTGCATAAGCATACGTTGTTGTTTGGGCAACGCATCAACAAACATGGCGTGTTCATCCTTATCCATCAGGTCGGCAGCAGCATCAAGCCCTGTCTGCTGAATGTTCTTGGTGTTTTCCGCCACAGGCGATATGAGTCGGGCAATGTTTTCCTGCCCTCTCACGACAATAAACTCAAACTGCCGCAAATGGTCATTAGTCGGAGCTTTGAATGCGGCCGACAATACTTTTTCCAACACTTCATCCGTCACCTTCTTATCGGAAAAGTCGCGAATAGTTCTTCTATTCTCTAGAACTTGATAGAAATCCATAACAATACATTTTTAAGAGTTATACTTATTGTTTTCGGCAGCAAAGTTACCCGGCTTTCTTGTCATATATTTGTGGTATCATCTTAGAGATTTGTCGTATATTTGCATACAAGTCATTTTAAGCATTACTTTTATGGAAGATACCGCCATTCCTTATGAATTGCCCGAAGTGGAGAATCACTCTTTTTTCTTTATAGACCAACGAGTGACAACAAGTATCGAAGCCAAACTGCATCGGCATGATGCATGGGAGTTGTATTATGTTGTCCATGGATATGGCAAACGAATGGCAGGCGACACATTGCAACCTTTCGCAGCAGGCGACGTGGCGTTAATACCACCGTCCATGCTACACCACTGGGAATATTCACCGGATTCGGCAGACGATGACGGGTATGTCCGTTATTTAATGGTAGCTTTCAGTCATTCGCTTGTAGAACGGTGTATGGCAGTATTTCCCGAACTGCGTAATCGTCTGACGGGCATTACATTCCCGACGAACGCACTGAAATTCGGTACTGGAAGTTCACAAACCATTCGTCGGATATTGTCACAAATGAACGATATGGACGAGTTGGGACGCCTATGCGAAATGTTTCGTCTGCTACCTGCCATATTTACTTCATCCGACCATACCTTTGCCGGAAAGCCCATGAATATTGAACGTGACGTGAGACGTATGCAGCAAATCTGTGTTTATGTAATGACTCACTATATCCATACCATATCTTTGGATGATATTGCCGCAGAAGTAGGCATGAACCGCTCTGCTTTCTGTTCCTACTTCAAACGTTGCAAAGGAATGACCTTCTCGCAGTATGTAACCCAATATCGCTTAAATACAGCCTGCGAACTTCTTAAACATTCACAAAAGCAAGTATCCGAAATTTGTTTTACGGTCGGTTTTAATGATTTGCCCCATTTCGTCCGAGTTTTCACAAATACCTTGGGAATGTCTCCGTCCAAATACAGAAGACGATTTCAATAGTCATCTCTTTCTCCAAAGACAATTTTATATCCTAACCATTTAATGCCATTTCTCCCTTTTTATTCGTTTATTACAGAGATTTTCCGTAAGTTTGTCCACGATACGAACAACATGATGCAATGAAAAAAATACAACTGACCGACACACATAAAGAAAAACTGTTTCAAATCCCTCTTTTCCGGGATTTGCCCTTGAATATAAAAGAATCTTTATTAGAAAAACTGGATTTCGTAATCTACGCAGCAGACAAAAAAGAGATAGTCGTCACACAAGGAACGCCTTGTAACAAACTGTATGTGTTGTTGGAAGGGAAATTACGCACGGATATTATCGACGGACTGGGAAACGAAGTGATGATTGAATATATCATTGCGCCACGCACTTTTGCCACTCCACATCTTTTTAATCCAAACAATACACTGCCTGCCACGTTCACCGCCCTTGAAGACAGTGTGATACTTATGGCAACCAAAGATTCTACGTTTAAAGTTATCAGCCAAGACCCGCAAGTGTTACACAACTTTCTCTGCATTGCCGGTAATTGCAACATTTGTACCGTATCACGGCTGAAACCCCTCTCCCGCAAGACTGTTCGGGAAAGATTCATTGTTTATCTGTTCGAGCATAAGAAGAAAGATTCCCTGATAGTAGAGATTACACATACGCAATCCCAACTTGCCGAATACCTCAATGTATCCCGCCCTGCCTTATCGAAAGAAATTAATAAGATTATCAAGGAAGGGCTTATCACCATGGAAGGGAAACGGGTGGAAATCCTGAACAAAGCAGCTTTAGAGAAATTCATATAATAAAAATGTGGCGCAGCTTAAACTTTCGGTTTTATGCTGCGCCACACTTGTCAGAATGTCATCCCTATTTAATTACCATTTTGTGAAAAACACTTTCGGATTGATATTCAACGATACCCACCCCCAGTCTTGCCAACTCTTATGATTGCCGCCTTTCACTACATCCATCGTCTTTGTGCCACGCATGAAAGAATATCCGGCAGAGAGTTTTACGTCTTTCATCACCGACAAATTGATTTGATAATCAACTTCCGAACCTAAGGACTTATTCAAGTCCGGCAATTCAACCGCGGTAGTGAAATAGTGATAATTCAACTCCATATCCACCTTGTCCGACGCACGGAAACGAGCACCGATACGGCTGTCCATTAAACCCGGCGCATAACCGTTCACAAATAGATTCGCATAGAAATAATCCATACTTCCGTAGAACTTATGGTGTGTTCCGTAGAGAGGGTCGAACGCTTTAAACTTGTCGCCGTTTCCCTTATCGCCGCTCAGATAGTCGAAACTTGCCACAACTCCCCATGTCTTGTCAAAAGCATAGGCAGCCTGCACGCTTCCCATTAATGCCGACACTTTCTCAGCATCCTTATTCTTGCCCGTCTGATAGTAGAAAGCGCCGTCCAGATTCCAGCTACCGGGCTTATAGGTAAGATACGTTCCCATTGTTTGCAGATAACGGGTATGCGAATCCTGCGTAGCCGCATCCCCGGTTTCCAATCCCAGGTTCATAAACAGCAAAGAAGCGCCGAACGGAATTGCATCCGCCTTATAGTGATACCATACAGTCTGCATATTCTTATAAGGCTGTGCACCGGAAGCATAATAAGTACCGCCTATCTTCTTCTCGTCATTCTGGTTGAAGGCAAGAATAAGGTGTACCTCATTATTCTTATTCGCATATCCCAGTTTCAATGCGTCATGATAACGTCCCGCCACATTCCAGTCCAATCCGCCCAAAATACGCTCATCGTCATAAACCAATGCCTGACGCCCCAACTGGGCAAAAAGGCCGTGTCCGAAATCAAGTTTTGCCCATGCTTCGTTCAGGACAAAACGCCCGTTCTTGTCGATCTGCGGATCTTGTCCCCAAACTCCGACGTGCTGTGCCGACATCTTGATTTCCAAGTCCGACCGCTTGTAGTCAATTGACAAACGGGCACGATTGTTGATAGACGATGCGGCTTTCATCCCTTCATTGCGAGGAAACCAAGCTCCGTTCCGATACTCCGCCCGAGGTCTGATTTGCATCGACATCGAGAACTCATTTTCCTTCTCCGTGTTTTGTGTGTATGCCATGCTTGGCAATAGCATCATAAGCACTAATGACCAATAAAATGTTTTCATCAATATTGCAATTTAAATGATTTGATATTTCAATTCAAATTATAAGTGTGTACACTGACACCTTGTGCCGACGGAAGATAATTGATTCCATACCAGCACATCTGTAATAAAACAAACGATACTAACAAAATAACTAATGCCGGACGCACTTTCAACGGTTTACCCAGTCGGAAATGTATATATGTAAGATAAGAGAACCAAGTTGCCGCTGCCCATGTTTCTTTCGGATCCCAAGCCCAGTAATGTCCCCAAGCTTCCTTTGCCCAAATAGCTCCCGTAAGCATACCCAATGTCATAAAAGCCAGACCTACATAAGTAAGGTTATCGCATAAATCCATTTCTTTCCGTTCAATCTCTTCTTTCTTGAACCAAAGCAGATAAATAGCCATTACCACCGCAGCCCCCAACATAGCATAAGCAAACATATACACAATAACATGAGGAGCAAACCATGGACTCTGTAAAGCAGGCATTAACGTCTTGTTGTGAATCTCCGGCTTAAAGATATTGATACAGATAAAGACTAATGACAGAACGCAACTGAAACTAAGAATCCATTTATACTTCCAACGTATATACGTTATCAATCCAGCCAACGGCAGAAAGAAAGAATACCACAAACGTGTCTCTCCCATTGTCCGCATCGGAGGACGTTCCAAAGAAACCCACATGCCGAGGATAAAACAGAAAAATACAGCCAATCCCAACAGAGTAAATCCGTATGCCCATACCGTTTTCTTTCCTTTCCAAGCAGCAAAAGCCCCCAAGCTCCAACAAACCAATGCGACTACCGCAAACAATATAAAATATTCCCAACTCATTCCTTTTCCTCCTCTTTCCTCTTTTGTGCATTCACAAACAGACAAACGGCCCCGAGCATCATCATAACGATCCCTGTATAAACTACCGGCAACCACGGATCACGAACCAGTTCGAAGATACTAATATCACTCCAACCCCCTTTCGACTCATCATAACTAAGCTGATAGATTTTCCAGCCTTCTATCTCCATAGGACGGTTCACTTCAATCGTATCTTCCGTAATTGTTCCCTCCTGCGTATAGACTTTCACTTTCGAAGCAAAGCGTTGCGGTTCTCTTTCCGGCATTACGAGGCTAGTCAGAGAATCAAGGCGCAATGCCTTATAAGGGAAAAGAAAACTCCCACAACTCACCCAGCCTTCCTTCGTCTGCCGGTTCTTTCGGTTCACAGCTTTCAAATGTACAGCGTAAGTTGCTCCCATAGAATGAAAATCCGTAAACTTCAGCGTATCCTCGGTAGCTACGGAGGCCGCCATTGGAATGGATTGTTGAATAGTCAGTTCCCAATCCTGCAAAGTCCCACCGTATACTTCTTCTTCAAGCAATAAATGTACAGGAGATTTTTCGGGAAGTGCACGTCCGGTTTCATTATCAATCAGCATCAGTTTTGGCGGATATTCATCAATAGTAAAATCTTTTAATTCGATAGCCAACGGAAGTTCTGTCAGTTGTCCTTTATCATCGGTAGCCCGCCATTCCGCGTTTCCCATTCGGGTAGTCATTTTCAGTCGCTGCATATCGGCATTCCCTAAAGTAGCTGCAATCAATGCAATGAATAATCCGATATGATTGAGAAGAAACGAAAGGCGGCCGAACTTCAAAGGGAAACTGGTACGGAGTATCGTTAATCCCAATGCAGTGGCCATCCATAAATAAAGCAGAACGAAAGACCAGGATGAAATCATCTGTGAAAATCCCAGTATGTCATTCGAAGCATGACCGGAAGGAGCCTGCCGGATAAGACCCATTACCACCGTCATACCGACCACCCAGACAAGGGAAGAAACGGCTGCGGAATAATGGCTCAACCACCCAAACAAATAGACTCGTTTACGGAGAAGGTGCATGGCTATCAGAACAATGATATATACTGATAACACTATTAAATTAACCGGCCAGGCAAACAGATTCCAATTGATACCTCCTACCGTTATTTGCAGCAGTGCACCTATCACCAATAATCCTGCACCAATAATCAGACCTTCTTTATAGCTCCACGGTTTGCTCCACATATACTACTATCTTATTTTTGTGCCAGACGACCATTTGATTTCGCTTTCTCCAACCAAGCCGGAACAGTCGTTTTCAGAAATCTCTCCTTGGCCGCTTTTTCCGCGTCGATATCCAGACCGATATATTGCTGTGCCTTTCCTTTAGTGGAAATATCAGGCATCGGCACATCTCCGGTAAATCCATTCTTCGCAAGCACCTTAGATACAGCTAAACGGGCCTGCATAGCACGATCGAGCCCATGAGAAAGGATTCTCTGAATTTCCTGCGGCGCATGAAAAGCACCTCCGTGGGAAGCCACTCCGAAATCCCAACGCCACTGCGCCTGACGAATCAGAGCAAGCACATTTTTCATTTGCTCTTCTGTCGCCCCATTATCCCAGGCATATTTAGCTTCGATATGCGCTTTTGCCAACTCCTGCTCCAAACGGTTACGGATTTCATTCGCTTTGCGTTGACGTTCATAAACGTTATTACGCAATGTTTCTTCGCTTTCACGGTGACAGACCTGACAAGTACGGTCAATCATTGCCAACGGACTCTGGATATGGTGGTCGCTGAATTTCACACCGCCTTCACTCTTATAAGGCATGTGGCAATCGGCACAAGAGACACCTCTCTGACCGTGAATACCCATTTGAGCAATTTCGTAATCCGGATGCTGTGCTTTCAAAATCGGGGTACGGCTCAATTTATGAATATAATCATAAAAACCGGCTTCATCATAATAGGCTTCCATATCTTCCACAGTAAAGCCTTTATCCCAAGGGAAAGTCAGGTATTTGCCGTCACCTTTGAAGTAATATTCTACGTGACATTGCGCACATACGAGCGAACGCATTTCCTGTGGAGTAGCCTTTGTAATATCCTTGCCTTGGCGTTGGAACGCTTCAATCAAAGCCGGACGGCTGATATGAAGATTCATCGTTTCCGGATCGTGGCAATCGGAACAACCGATCGGATTCACAATTTCCGCACCCATGGCACCCCACTTATTGTTATAGAAAGAATCAACGCCCAATGCTTCCATCATACGGGGAACATCCGGGCTCTTGCAGGTCCAGCAGGTAGACGGTTGAGGACCGTCGGTAGGATTCACAGGTGCTCCGGTACGAAGCGAAGCCGTGATATCTTCGATAGCATGCATATGTCCGCGCGGAGTGGAATAATCTTTCGAGAAAGCATATCCCGCCCAAAGTATTACCATATTAGGACGTTGTTCCAGTACATCAACGGCAACATTTCCATTAAACTCACTTTGGAAATCTGTTTTTGCAGTTTCCGCCCAAGTCTGATATTCACGAGGGAAATCATTCTTAAAGAGTTCGTTGCGTGCTTCAATCCCTTTGATGACAGTCTTGCGATTATTAAAGATACTAGTTACTTCCGCCCGCCTCTCCATTAATGCAGAAACGCATAGTCCCAAAACAAAAACAACAACCATTGAGCCTCCGAACAACAGCCATCCTTGCCATGATTTTAATTTCTTTTCCATTCTATATCGGTTTTATTATTTTATTACGTAGTTATATTTTGCTTATTCTTTATTATCTATCATTTTTTGGAGCCATTCCGGCACGGGCGATTCGGGAAGCGGTACAATAGCTCCCGGAGCCGTGGACAGCGAGTTCTTCCCGCCATGAGGGACATCGCGGTGACAATCCCAACAAGCCTTTCCTTCTCCTACTTGCGACAGCATATAATCTATCTTTCCCGTCTTCACAAACTCCGTATTCAGTTGTGTATGGCAACGGATACAGTTATTCATAATCACTTGCGAACTGGCTTCGTGTGCCTGTATCACCTGCGGCTCACTTTTCGTGAGAAACGCCGCTACGTGCTTCATTCCGTCAATCCCCTTGAATGTCCACTTCTTTACCGCGTTTTCGTGAGGAACATGACAGTCATTGCAAGTAGCATCCCGGGCATGCGAACTATGAAACCAGGTTGCATAATAAGGAGACATGATATGGCAATTCACACATGCTGCCGGATCATCTCCCAAATATGTATGTGCCCGAAGCATATACATAAATAAAACTCCTCCGCCCACGATAACGCCGGCAATAACGACAGCTATTATCTTCGACTTATACGAAGGAAAAATTCGATTTATAATTGGCAACTTTATCATAGGGAAAAGTATTTTTCACAAAAGTAAAGCTTTGAAAACAATAAAGGTGTAATAGATATTACACCTTTAAATTTCTTTCTCCAATTTTGTACCTACAAAGGTCGCATTTTTTACAATGCACCTACTTATAATACCTTTATTCTATTCATGATGATATTCTTCTTCTACATCGTTACTCAATTCGATATTACGGGCAACATACGTCTCGTTTCCTGCAGCGTCCGTGCAATAAACCATTAAATGATAATCTCCCGGAGTTGCATCTTTCGGAATCATAATATCATGATGATGAATATGTGCCGCTTTCTTTCCGGAAATATCATAAGACTTGTTGAAGCTGAAATCGACAGTTTCTCCGGCCCCCCTGCTTTTTCCATGCGAATGGTGATCGAAGTTGCTGTGTATTTCAATCATATACGACTTCAACATCACGTCGTCCGACAGATCCATTTCAAAATGCACGCCGTATTCACTTCCTATTTTCAGCGCTTGCCCTTCTTCGGGTTCGTGCAGTTCAATCACCGGCTTAGTGGTATCACTATCCGAATCGTCACAAGAGATAAATACAAAAACAGACATTGCCAAAAGGCTGATTATCGGGAGATATAATTTAGTTCTCATTACAGTAATTTTTTAAATGGAATTTTGATTAATAATTGGAAGTTGCGTCCCGGTTCGGGGATTTCTACTTTCCTGTAAAAACTAAGATGATTGTAATATCGGGTATTGAAAATATTCCGGGCGGTCAGGGTTATTTCTATTGCCTGATTCCCCCGAATGGGAATATTCAACGAACCGCCTAAATGGAACAGGTTTACACCCGGTGTACGGTCTTCGTTACGATCTACGCGATTTTGCCGGGCTATGGACTGCCACTCTGCATAAAGCATAACCTGTTTCCTCTGCCATGTCAACGTGTTCCGCATACTAAACGGAGGAGAAAAACTTAACGGGATATGCTCGTCGCAGTTGTAGGTATAAACATACTCACCGGAAATACGGTAATTGAAACTACGCAGAAAGTGAATGTCTATCGTTGCTTCCGTTCCGGCAAACAGCGCCTCGGCTCCTGTGTAACGATAAATCTGTCCGGCATGCGGCAGGACAGACCACTCGCCCGTAGGACGCAGAAAGATGTAGTTACTAAACCAACTGACGAAGGGAGAAACGGAAATGGAAAACCCGTTATACCGTAAGTTATAAGAAGCGTCCATTTGCCATCCCTGTTCTGATTTCAGATTTGTATCTCCCTGTTCATGCCGGAAGGTCCCGTGATGCACACCGTTAGCCGCCAGTTCGTTCGCACCGGGCAGACGGAAGCTACGACCGACGTTTGCTTTTACCATGTGCCGTTCGGACGGTGTCCATACCAATCCCAGAGAGAATGAATAATCACCGAATTTCTTTTTCACTGCATGGCTGTTCCACTTATAGTGTTCTACCTGTTCTTCATCATATCCCTGTTTTCGGAGATAATCGGCAAGATAGGCATCTTCATGCGAAGATATATGAATATATCCATAGTCATACCGCATTCCTCCGCTGACGGAGATAACATTATTAGGCTTATAAGTCGTAAGCCAAAGCAATCCGGTGGTGGAACGGTAGTATTCAGGCAATAAGAATGAATAACCGGAAATATCGTTCCGTTGATGCTGTCCGTCCCAACCCAATGCATGTTCCCACGAAGAAGAACCGATAAAGCGGACTTTTACCGATGCACTGAGAGTATTCAAGTTGAAAGCCAGTTCCTTGTCCGGGTCTTTCTCCGGTACGGGTTGCGAACCGTAATGGGTATGGAAAACACTCCATTCTTCACGGTGATTATTCTGGAATCCAAAGTCGCCCGACAAAACTAGCTTCTCCCACGCATACTGCTGAAGGGTAGTCACCTTCAGATGATTCACCTTGCTGTAAGGTAATTCCATGTTACGGCTGTCCCCGTCATCTTCTACGCGGGATACATCCGGTATACCATGCGCCCCCGGAAAGAAACCAGTTTTTTGGTAGACGTTACTTACGGAATAGTTCGCTTTATATCTTTGCCGTTGATATTGGGCGAAGAATCCGATATTGCGTTCAATGCCTGCCGTATTCTTTAGCTTACGCCCGTAAACAGGCATTTTTTGCGTCAGGTAAACAATAGTATCCGTAGGGATGCGGTAATCCCCGAAATGCTGTTCGGAATAACGGACTTGTGCATACCAGAAACTCTTCTTTATTCCCAGCATAAATGATCCTCCGAGCGTTCCGTTGACGGACTTTCCCAGAAGTGTAACGTCTCCGAATAACATATCTACCGAGGGTACGGGAGGTGAAGTTATGTCAATCACCCCTCCCATTGCATCACTGCCATATAGTAGTGAAGAAGGACCTTTCAGGACATTGACAGTTCCGATATTGAAAGCATCCAGTTCCAGTCCGTGGTCGGCTCCCCATTGTTGTCCTTCCTGCTTGATTCCGTTTTCGAGTACAGCAATCCGGTTGAATCCCATTCCTCGGATCATCGGTTTGGAGAAGCCGGAACCTATATCCATTGCTTGCACGCCGGGGATGTTCTCCATTGCTTGCATGAAGTTTCCCGTAAAATGTTTGCGCAGAAAATCCTGATCCACTACATCAACCGCAAGCGCAGACTTTTTGGCTTGACGTTGCTGGTACGACTCGGTCACAACGACATCAGGCAAAAGTAAACTCTTGATTGAATCGGACTTCTGTGCGTGGGCGGGTAAGACTACAGTCAGCCCCAATACGCCCGAAATAATTCCGATACGCATCAATTACAATCTTTTATATAATGTGTAAAATGAATGTGAGGACAGGTTACGATAAGCCCGCCTTCTTGAAAAGTTTGATTATGTAATTATGCAACAGGGGGTGCACGCAATTGATGTGAATAAGTCCGTTTGCAAACGACCTTATCCTGATAAACAACCGGCTCGTAAGGCACGAGCGTTAATGTACAATGAAATTCTACCGGTTGAGGTTCAGTAAAGAAAGAAAGGGAGTATTGGCATATCGCACAATCTTCGGATGATTTGTGAGAATGCCCGGCATGAGAACATGACTTTTCATCCTCGCTTCCATGATAGTGAAAGGTCTTCACTACAAAGAACGGAATGAATGTCATGAACAACACCCATGCTATGTACGCTCTTGTTTTTCTCTTATGATACATTCTCCCTCTATTGATTATATAGAATAGCGGGAACAAATATAGGGGTATGAAAGAGAACTGACAAATTATCAGGCTTAATATGTGTTATCAGACAATATTCCTTTTCTGAAATTACCTCTGAAAAACTATTTTTAAATCATCTCATTCTTCCTGTTTCCATACATAAAACACATTCCTTCCCGCTCTAGTTACGGCAGCAGTATTCAATGTCCATTCACGGATATATACTTCGTCCGCTTCCGGCGTATCAACCAACTTCAATCTCTGCGGCTGCGCATTGACAGCCAACAGTTCGCCGACGGTGGTTTTCGCATCCAGTTTATTCTGGTACTTTTCGATAGCTTATGTATCCAAAGAAAGAAGGATTGTATGCCACTCCGATCTTCTCTGATATCTTCATCGGGTAAGCAGAGTTCATCCAAGCGACTACCAGATCAGGAGAATTTCAACTTCAGTTCCTCACGCTTCGCCTGAGCAACCGAACGGCTTTTATCCAAAACAGCAGTTATATACGCATTGTTTCTACCCGCCTTACGAATGATAATCTTAGGTTCGATGATTTGCAGGAATCCGGTTTTCTTATACCCCAAAATAGGCATTTTTTATTTTATGGCAAAACGGGCGGTCATTTCATATCTCAGCTTGATGACACGGTACTGTTCAGTAGCCGCCGTCCCCATGCTGACATTGCTCTGTGCCTGGAAAGGAAGGTAACGGCTTATATTGTTATCGGCAGGTTCGATGATACGAATGACTTCACCCAATTGCTGTCCCATTGCTGCCACCAGATAGGATGCTTTCTCACGGGCTGCTTTCAATGCTTCAATCTTTCCCTGCTTCCTATACATCGGCAAGTCCTTATGTTTCAGTTCCCCGATACGCATTGATTCAATTCCCCATGTATTGACAGACCGGATAATGGAATTGATTTGCTCGAAATCCGTAAGACGAATATCCAGTTGTTTGCCAATCAGGAATTCCTTCCCTCTCTGACGCCAATAGTCCCCTACTTCCTGCGTACGGATAGCCTCATCCGATATTCCTATTTTACGCAAACTTTTACGCAAATCTTTCTCTATCACAGTCAACGGCACTTTCGTCCGAAAATCTTCCTCTTTCTTTGATTTACCCGTATATTCTTCTTCCCAGTATTCCTTTATCTGAATCAGAAAGTGTATTTCGTCCGGGACGACTTCTATCTCCGAAGAACCGGTCACTTCAATATATCTTTCATCACTTTCCTGAGCATTGGCAAGGATATTCCATGCGAACAAGGCAAAAGCCAATAAAAATACTTTTCTCATATCTTCGATTATTAGGGTGTTATTACTTTTTATATGCCATCAGTTCACAAAGCTATAAAAAAAATCCATATTACGAACTTCATTCTAAAATATCAAACAAGCACTTTCTATGTATCAAAATAACATCTCCTTTCTTTACTTTATACTTATAAGGCTGTTTGCCCAAAAGAAGAGAAACTATGCAGTAAATAACAAAATGAAAAACGGCTCGAGTGGAATTACTCAAACGAAAGAAATTAGCCTGTGGTTCGTGAGGCTAATATTAAGCCAGAAAAAAATTAAGAGTTGCGTCCAAAATAGTTGCTTTTTGATTCCAGAATAAATATAATCGTTTTTTTTGATGATTATATGACGTTTTGATGAAATTTAAAGAACAAGCTATCCGACAAAGCACAAAAATAGTATCTTTGCCTGCGATTTATTCACCAAGATGTGATAAAGCTATTTTTAATCATTTAATAATAAAGACTATGATTAGATTGAATGTTTTCGTCCGCGTAAGCGAGACAAACCGCGAAAAAGCGATTGAAGCAGCTAAGAAACTGACTACTTGCTCTTTAAAGGAAGAAGGATGCATTGCTTATGATACTTTCGAAAGCAGTACCCGTCACGACGTTTTCATGATTTGTGAAACATGGCAGAACGCTGAGGTATTGGCAGCTCACGAGAAGTCTCCGCATTTCGGCAAATATGTAGGTATCATTCAGGAATTAGCTGAAATGAAACTGGAGAAGTTCGAATTCTAAATGAAACACGGAGAATAGATATACTATCTATCCAACTATCATCAGAAAGAGAGAGACATTCTTCTTCGAAAGGAAAGAATGTTTCTCTCTTTTTATATTTCCATATCCCACGGGAATAAGAATGTATGAAGGACTAGTCCAGTTTCTTATGAATAAATGTCCCTTCAATCCAATAAGTCGCGTGATTCGATTCAAATTTCAGCAGTACATAGCCCGGGTCGGTAGGGCCACCGGGGAAATGCTCGATAAACCAGTCCTGCCAAAGTTCCTTTTTCATTTTCTCGTCCGTTACCACTTCTACAGTTCCCGTTAAGGCTACGCTGTCTCCCTTATCCTGAAAGCATAATCCGGCTTTCGGGTTCTTACGAAAGTCGATAGTCTTTAATGAGTCCGCTCCGGTAGACATCCAAATAGTAGAAATTCCCTCTGTTGCAATCTTGCTCATCGGCACAGGACGGGGATATCCCTCTTTGTTTACAGAAGCAAGCACTACAACTTCACATCTCTGCAACAACTCGGTTGCTTTCTCTTTCATTGTTTTTGTTGACATAATCTTATTGGATTTATATTATACCTGCAAAGATAATGGCATAAACCTCTGTTCTATTGTAAAAAATCGACTTTTACAAACCTACTTTTGCGGTTCGATATAGGTCAACGTCGTATCATCCGGTATTGTAATCGAAAGAAATGAGGCAGGAGTGCTGCCCGATAATGTCTTAATCTCTTTTGAGAAATGCGCCAAGTCATAATATCCCGCATTCACTGCCGTAGTCAATAAATTGGGAGATGTTGTATTCCTTAACAATTCTACGGCATTCTTGAATTTGACAATACGGCTGTATTCTTTCGGAGTGAATCCGGTATAATACTTGAACTTCCGTTCAAAATGGCGCTGACACAAACAGACCTCATCGATCAAACTACGAACAGGACGTTTTCCTCCGAACTGATTGATTATATCCACCGCCACAACAATATGAGAATCGGCAGACTCATAATGACGAGACAGATACGACAACAAATATTCTTCTACTATCCGTATCCGGTCGCCTATATGTTCTTGCTCGCATAGCCTTTCAACAAAAGTATCATCAAAAACTGCTTTCATTTCCCTTGTACTGATTCTATCATTTACAAATTCATGTAAAGGCAACTTTGTAAAACAGGACAATCCGCAAGGCAAAAAACGAACACCAAACATATGAACCGATTCGGAATATGTAATCAGTTCGGAATATTTCGTCATCGGCCCCACAAAGTACGAACGATAAGGTTGCATAATCAAGCTTTCTTCCTCCACTGTATCTGCGACTTCTCCAAGCGTAAAAATAAAATCGGTACAACCATCCGGCAGAATATGGATGCGCATACCATATTCCGGGTTACCTTTAAATTCCCAATAGTTGTCAATATAGGGAGCAAGCAAATGAGAAGGCTGATATTCTGTATACATTGATATATTTTACAGGCAAATATAGAGAGAATAAATTCTAATTCAATACATTTGTATTCAAAAAACAACGGACTAATGAAAGACTTTGCAGCAATCGACTTTGAAACTGCCAATGGCAAGCGTACCAGTGTATGCAGTGTCGGTATTGTCATCGTAAAAGGCGGTAGGATTGTGAATAAAATCTATCGTCTGATTCGTCCTGCACCCAACTATTATACTCAATGGACAACAGCTATCCACGGACTTACCTACGATGACACTATGGAAGCGGATGATTTTCCTGAAGTATGGGCGGAAATCAAGCCGTTGCTGGAAGGACTTCCGCTTGTAGCTCACAATAGCCCTTTTGATGAAGGTTGCCTCCGTGCTGTTCACGAATTATATGGTATGACTTATCCTAATTACAAGTTTTATTGTACCTGCCGTACTTCAAGGAAAGTGTTCGGAAAGGATCTGCCCAATCATCAGTTGCATACAGTAGCAGAACGATGCGGATATAACTTGGAGAATCACCACCACGCACTTGCTGACGCAGAAGCCTGCGCCCAAATTGCATTACTAATTATTCCTGAACCGAAAAAAGCGAAGCCAGCGAAAAAAGCAAATAAAGATACGCACGTCGGAGACTTATTCGATTCACTCATTCCTCAAACGGTAACAGTGAAAAAGACCAAATAAAAAACACTACAACTATTATCTCAATCAATAATAGCCGTAGTGCTTCTATAATAAAATGCTAATTATGTACTCAAATTAAAGGATAGACTTAGCGATGCCCATTTCCAAACCGCGAAGTTCTGCCAATCCGCGAAGGCGTCCTAAACAAGAATACCCCGGATTTGTCTTCTTCTTCAAATCATCAATCATCTGATGCCCGTGGTCGGGACGCATAGCGATAGAGCATTTGCGACGTTGTTGCAGAAGAATAAGAGCTTTCATTACATTGTACATATCTACGTTTCCTTCCAAATGGTTTGCTTCGTAGAAATTGCCTTCTTCATCACGCTGTGTACTACGCAAATGTACAAAGTTTACACGATCACCGAAACGTTCCATCATACCGGCAAGGTCATTATCAGCACGTACACCGAAAGAGCCTGTACACAGGCAAAGACCGTTGGATTCGTTAGGTACGGCTTCAATCAGTTTTTTGAAGTCTTCTTCTGTACTCAGGATACGCGGCAGACCTAAGATTGTATAAGGAGGGTCATCCGGGTGAATCACCAGCTTCACTCCTACTTCATCGGCAACGGGAGCAATTTCTTTCAGGAAGAAAATCAGGTTGGAACGAAGTTTTTCAGCGTCAATGTCATTGTAACGGTCGAGCGCTTCCTGAAATTGTTCTACTGTGAAACTTTCTTCAGAGCCCGGAAGTCCGGCAATCATGTTGCGAACCAAGAGATTCTTATCGTCTTCGCTCATCTGTTCAAAGCGAGCTTTCGCTTTGGCTATTTCTTCAGGAGTATAGTCTTTTTCTGCGTTCGGACGTTTCAAGATGAAAAGGTCGAAAGCTACGAAAGCCGCTTTTTCAAAACGAAGCGCTTTAGAGCCGTCGGGCAGTGTATAGGCAAGATCAGTACGTGTCCAGTCCAATACAGGCATAAAGTTGTAAGTAACTACCATTACGCCACATTTTGCCAGGTTACGGATACTTTCCTTATAGTTCTCGATATATTTCATGAAGTCGCCTGTCTGTGTCTTGATATGTTCGTGCACAGGTACACTTTCTACAACAGACCATGTCAGACCTACCTCTTCAATCATTTGCTTACGCTTCATGATTTCTTCTACTGTCCATACTTCACCATTTGGAATATGATGAAGCGCGTTTACTATACCGGTAGCGCCGGCTTGTTTAATATCCCACAAGCTTACCGGGTCGTTAGGACCATACCAGCGCCAAGTTTGTTCACATAAATACATATATAGCTGTTATTTATAGATTACTGATTATGATTGAAATAAATTAGATAGAGAATGCGTCGAAACCACCATCGATAACAGCTACTGTACCTGTCACGAAGTTAGAAGCATCACTAATCAGATAATGGATTGTTCCATAAAGATCTTCCGGTTCGCCGAAACGGTTGAACGGAGTATGAGCAAGGATTGTCTTTGAACGGTCAGTCAAAGAACCATCAGGATTAGTTAATAATGTACGGTTTTGTTCTGTCAGGAAAAAGCCCGGAGCGATAGCGTTTACGCGCAAGCCGTTACCGAATTTCAGAGCCAGTTCACCAGCCATATATTTAGTAAAGTTGGCGATAGCAGCTTTTGCCGCACCGTATCCTACTACACGGGTCAACGGACGAAGAGCTGATTCAGAGCAGAAGTTTACGATAGAGCCTTTCTTCTGTTCTACCATGATCTCAGCAAATACCATTGTAGGTAACACTGTACCGAACAGGTTCAGGTCTACTACCTTTTTGAAAGCGTCAATCTGCAAGTCGAAGAAAGTCTTGTCCGGCGCGATTGTTGCACCTGCCATGTTACCACCGGCAGCGTTCAGCAGTACATCAATGCGGCCATAAGCTTTCATAATTTCCACTTTGTTGCCTTCCAATACTTCTTTGTCCATTACATCAGTATAAAGGAACATAGCTTCGTTGCCCTCAGCTTTGATGCTGTCTACCAATGCTTTTCCTGCTTCTTCGCTTCTATCGAGCACAACAACTTTTGCACCTTCTTTTGCGAGGTATGCAGCAATTCCTTTACCTAAGATTCCGGCTCCACCGGTAATTACAACAACTTTGTCCTTTACGTTAAATAATTCATTCATGGTTTCTAAAAAATTTATATGTTTATAGCTTATTGTTCAGATAATATTTCAGATTCTCTTTCAGGAGAATATCTATCGGCATCAGATTTACCATTTCAGAATGTTGCTTGAACAACAGATGATTGCATAAGGATTTAATTCCTTCATATCCCTGCCGTTCGGGACGCTGTGCAACCAATGCGGTAATCACTCCTTCCGAAAGTAACTGCGTATTTCTCTCGATAAGGTCATACCCTACCAGTTTTACCGATTGCATGGCTCTTGCTTTCAGGTAATTTCCCAAAATATAGCAGGTAGAATTGAAAATAACAGCTCCTTCGATATTCGGATTTGATTCAAAGATTTCATCAAGTTTTGTGAAATTGTATACCGAGTCATTGATTTTCAACTCCACTTCATGCAGACTTCCGGTGAATCTCATTTCTTTTAGGTAACGGCAAAATCCCTCTCTACGGTTTCTTCCCTGATTAGAGTCATTCTTTCCGCTATGGATAATCCGTGCCATGAGAATATCGGAAGCGGGAGAGATTCTATCTGTCAGCAACCTGGCGGCAATAACTCCGGCATCATAAGATTCTGTACCGAAATAGGCTAGTTGATGTTGTCCCTCAATATTGGAATCAACATAAATATAGGGAATTTCGAATCGGTCGAGTTCCCGCGAAAGCCGGATAACTGAATCGGTAAACAATGTGGCAATTAACACACCGTCCACCTTCTTGTCCAACAGATTGCGGACTATATCATCAAAAGTTTTGTTGTCATACTGGTCAAAAAAGAGTTTCGTGATAGTTATATTATAAGACCCCATTTCGGATGCAGCCTTATCAATGCCTTCCGAAATGGCTTCCCAATACTCTCCCTGAGCAAAAGACGGGGTGATTGCAATAAAGTGATACTGTTTCTTAGACGCTAATGAACGTGCCATGAGATTAGGCTGGTAATTAACCATCTCCAGAATAGCCTGCACTTTTTTCCTGTTTTCTTCAGATACCCGTCCACGATTATGAATGACTCTATCCACCGTACCGACAGAGACACCCGCCATTTTAGCGATGTCTACAATACGAATATTTGAGAATTCTTTGTCCATTCTTAATAAGTATCTTGTTTTTCGTCGACAAAAGTAAAATGAATTATTGAATTAAGCAATAGTGTGTGCGCACACACATGAAATCATAAAACGAACTATAAAACTAATTATCAAATACTTACCTCAACGACAACAAACATATACATGTTATTAAACATAAGAAAAAAGATAAAAACATTAAGAAAAAGCACTCCAGAGAATGGATACAGAAAAGAAAAGAAAGACTTTTGATCACTAAAAAAAGACAGAAAGAATAGAAAAATGGTAAAGTGTGCACGAACACATTAAAATATTCAGTGTATATAAAAGCAAATAGAATGGTAAAAAAGAAATTGGTAATCAATTAGATGTTAACTGATTACCAATTCTGGGAATGTTATTTTTCCCATTTTTCTTTTGCTTTTCCAGCGACTTTATCAGCTTCTGCTGCCACTTTATCAGCTATTTCAGCTCCGGTTTCTACCGCTTTCAATCCAAGATTCATTGCTTTTTTCTCTGCACAAGCTGCTGCCACCTCAGCATCACGACCAATGCGGTGGATAGCGTCATAAATTTCACTTTCCAGTTGTTTAGCTTTTGCTGTACGTGAAAGACGATAAACAACAGCACCAAGGATAGAACCTATTCCGAGTCCAATCCAGAAATTTCCATGTCTACATTCCATAATTAAGTTCAGTTTTTTTAGATTAAAAATAAATTATATAAAATACCTATTTGGATTTTGAGAATAAAGAAGCAATCCATAATACAAGAATAGCCCCCACTGTAGAAGTTATCAAACTTCCTATCAATCCCGAGGCTGCAAGTCCGAAAAGGGCAAATACCCAACCGCCTAATACACCTCCTAGAATACCAAGTAATAAATTTATTACAAGACCAAAACCTCCGCCGCGCATAATTTTGCCTGCAAGGAATCCGGCCACAATACCAATAATAATATACCAAATAAAGCTCATATCATCCTCCTTTTTTATTTAACAACAGCAGGTGTGGCGAATGGTTCAGTCAGTCAAAAATGAATTAACGACAATTTACAATCCTTAGTTCTAGGGTTTTATTATCAGAGACTATTCTCTTGAAGTAAAAAAAGAGTCTGCCAAAGAAATGACTTCACAATACGGACAAACTATCTTTATACCCTGCTCGGCAGTCTTATCCGCTTCAATCGAGGACAGACAACCTTTAAAAGAATCTATCGCCAGCACTACTTTCTTCATATCATATAGAATTAATCGTAGCAAATATATTGAGAAACGGGAAGTTTGCGTACCTTTGCAGCCAATTTTTCAGGAACATCTCTAAAGAACAGGTATTATGGTACAGAATCAGGAACAACCCGTAGGAAAAATTACATTCTCCATTTTAATCGCATTGAGTCTCTCACATTGCCTCAATGACCTTTTACAATCGGTTTTATCGGCCTCTTATCCTCTATTCAAAGATGACTTAGGACTTAGTTTCGCTCAAATCGGACTGATAACATTGGTTTATCAACTTTCAGCTTCGGTTTTTCAGCCGATTACGGGAATTATCTTTGATAAATATCCCGTCGCGTGGTCATTGCCTATCGGAATGAGCTTCACTATGATAGGGCTGATAAACTTAGCTTTTTCTGATAATCTTTATTGGATATTATTGTCTGTATTCTTAATCGGAATCGGTTCTTCCGTATTGCACCCGGAAGCCTCGCGCATCACATTCCTTGCTTCGGGCGGGAAACGCGGATTGGCACAGTCACTCTTTCAGGTGGGTGGTAATTTTGGCGGTTCATTAGGCCCTTTACTAGTAGCTTTACTGGTAGCTCCCTATGGAAGACAACACCTTCTTATATTCGCATTTGTCGCATTGGCAGCAATTGCCGTCATGTATCCGATATGTAAATGGTATAAGTCTTATCTCAATCGGATGAAGGCTCAGACGGTCAGCATCAGAAAGCCGGTCCACCTCCCTTTACCAATGGATAAAACGGCTATTTCTATCGGTATATTATTGATATTGATTTTCTCAAAATATATCTATATGGCAAGTCTGACCAGTTATTATACATTTTATCTGATTCACAAATTCAATGTTACGGTACAGGAATCACAGCTATATTTATTCATATTCTTAGTTGCTACCGCTATCGGGACATTGATTGGCGGTCCTGTGGGCGACCGTGTCGGTAGAAAATATGTTATTTGGGCCTCAATTTTGGGAGCTGCCCCGTTCAGTTTATTAATGCCTCACGCTAATCTGGTATGGACTATTATTCTTAGTTTCTGCGTAGGATTGATGCTTTCTTCCGCTTTTCCCGCCATATTACTTTATGCACAAGAGTTGCTTCCGACCAAGCTCGGATTAATATCAGGACTGTTCTTTGGATTTGCTTTCGGAGTTGCCGGCGTTGCATCGGCTGTGCTTGGCAACTTAGCGGATAAGACGAGCATTGAGTATGTTTACAATATCTGTGCTTATATGCCGTTGCTGGGATTAGTCACGTTCTTTCTGCCTAATTTGAAGAAACAGAAAATATAAAATAATATCCTCAATATAGAAAATAGTCGGCACGCATCCTCACGATGCATGCCGACTCACAAGTTAAGGTCAAAGTCAAAAAATTAAGAGAGCTATTTATATGTTAGGATTAGCATTAATTTCTTTTTGCGGGATAGCATACAAATAATAAGTGCTATTTACTATAAACGGCTTTCCGTTCGGGAAGTTAAGAAACCAATGTCCCAATGGATTACGTTTGGCAAAGCTACCATCTTCCTGCCAACAGTCTACTTCCATTTTTTGTTCATCTTCCGACAAGGCTATACGCTCCACAGCTTTTTGTGTACGAAGTACATCTGTAATACCAAATCCTTCTCCCCAAAGTTCGCGGCGACGTTCCATCAGAATCTCATTGATTACATCTTCCTGTGATTTTCCCGTTACCTCATAATCCCCTACTCCACGGGCATTACGCAACGTGTTCAAGGGTGCAACAGCCTGCGCCAACGCCACGCCATCGCGTACTTTTGCTTCAGCTTCTATCAAATACATTTCAGCAGCACGCATCAAGACCAAGTCAGCCGTATCATCTGCACGCATATGGAATTTCTTATATCCCAAATATCCTTCACGCATCCACTGAAACAAAGGCAAACGAATATCACCTTCGGTAAAGGTATCTTTTAAATGAGGATCAGCCATAAAACTGCTATAAGCTCCGACGTATGTGGCATCCAAATAATAGAAGTTATAGCTGGCGTCCGATTGGGAAGGTATTTGAGGGAATCCCCATATCCATTCCTTATTGGATATATTATTAAAACCTTCGTACTCGGCAGTAGTTGTCATCAATGTATAGCCTGCACGAGCGGCTTCAGCAACTTTTGCAGCTTCTTTCCACTGTCCGGTCAGCAAGTAGGCACGAGCCAGAAGGCCGTTGACGACTGCTACATTCGGCTTGAACTTCTGGTTATCACCACTGCGAACATAGTTTTTCAAATAATCCTGCGCCAAGTTCAAATCGTCAAAAATACGCTGGTAAACCTGTGCCACTGTCGATTTTCCTTTCGGTACCGTCTCATTATTACTCGGTTCGGTATAAATAGGAACACAAGGTGCATCCTTATCCTTCAAATAGGTAAATTGATAATGCTGTACCAGATGCAAATAACAGAAAGCACGCAATGCCAATGCTTGTCCCTGTACCTGTCGGAGTTCTTCCGAATCCCCCTTGATAGAAATGGCAGTATTACAATTATCTATCGTTTTATATATCAGATACCAGGCAAACTCTGTTCTACTGTTCGAAGAAAGTGCTATATCATTAAACTGATACGAAGAATTAAAACCATATTTCGGACGGGAAACAACATCACTTGCCATCATATCATCCAGACACTGAAGTGCCCGATAACCAATATTGGCATAGGTACTTGAATAATCGAACAGATTATACCAGGCACCATTTACAAGTGCTTCCGCATTTTCGGGTACAGATACCTTATCCGAACTTACCGCATCTGTGGGATCTGTATCCAAAAAGCTACTGCTACAGCTCGTTGCCAGAAAAAGACCGGCAACAGCTACAAGAATGGATTGTATTTTTATTTTTCTCATAATTTAGTCTGAATTTAGAAAGAAACATTGATACCTCCGGAAATGGTTCGCATAGCCGGATAACGGTAATAAGTAATACCGGTAATTCCCTGTTCAGGGTCCAGTCCTTGATTCCGATGAATGGTAAACAGATTATCTCCTTGCACATACACCTGCACACTGCTCAATGACAACTTACTGATCCACTGTTTGGGCAAGTTATAGGAAAGTGTCAGGTTTTTTAATCGCATATACGAATTATTCTGCAAGAAACGGGTAGAAGCCGAGTTCCAGTTATTAGAAGTAGTACTCAAGGCAGGAACATCTGTATAACGATTGTCGGGCGTCCATCTTCTTAGAATCTCCGTCGACCAGTCGCGTCCTTCCAAGCTACCATTGTGCAGAATCATCGTAATATCACGATTGTAGATATATCCACCGATACTATAGGCAAAGATGGCCGAAAGATCGAATCCTTTCCAGGAAAGAGACGTATTGAATCCGCCATACACCTTCGGAAGAGACGACTTATTGACATAATAATAGTCAGCCGAACTATAATCGTTTGTTGTGACACGTCTTCCGGTCGGATTTTTATTTGCATCTTTCTCATCCATATACCACAGCGGATCTCCATTTTCCGGATCTACTCCTGCCCACTCTATCATGTAGAAATCGTAGACCGAACGGCCTACCTGCAACTTGTTCACGCCACTTCTCGGCATATCCTTCAAAGGAAGGTCCGTCACCTTATTCTTATAATGCGTCAGGTTCATTCCCAGTTTCCATACCCAACCGTTCTGATTAATAATCGTTCCGTTAAGAACCATTTCAATACCCGTATTTTTTAACGCTCCCACGTTTTCGTCAATAGAGCCATATCCCAAAGAAGGAGCTATCGGACGCGAATAAAGCAAATCTTTCGAACGACGGGTAAAGAAGTCGAACGAACCGGAGAAACGGTTGTTAAACAGAGAAAAATCAATGCCGACATTAAAGTTCAGGTTCGTTTCCCATTTCAGATTTGGGGTTGCCATGCGGTCGGACACCAACGCATTTTCTCCCAAGTTGGAAACAATTGAATAAAGCCCTTTGCTTGCATAGTATGTACCCAGGTTGTCATTTCCTTGCGCACCATAACTCATCTTCAACGTCAGGGCAGAAAGCCAGTCTGAAGTGGAAGCCATAAAACTTTCCCGATCGACACGCCATGAAGCACCCAATGACCAGAAGTTTCCCCAACGAGTCTCCGGTGCAAAACGGGAAGAACCATCACGTCGATAAGAAGCAGAGAAGAAATATTTATTCCGGTAGTCATAGAGTAACTGGGTAAGATAACCTACCAAAGCATAATCAATACGATAACCCGAACCTCCTGTCAATTGCGAACCCACTACCAGTTCCGGCATATCAGGTTGCGCCATTTTAGAACGTGAAGCCGTCAGTTCATCATACCGATAAGAGTAAGACTCCATACCGGCAAGAACATTAAAATGATGTTCACCGATAGTCTTGTCATACGTGACAATATTATTCCATGTCCAGGAAAAGGTACGGGTATTCAACCGACTGACACCACCTCCGTTTTCCTTGGCAGGACCCAATTTCGGGTTCGTATAATCCAACGTATTGTAGTTTATCAAATCGAAATTGAAACTTGTCTTGAATTTCAATCCTTCAATAATCGTAGCTTCCAGAAAAGTACGACCGGAAACTTCATCTTTCATCCGCTCCGATTTGTCCAAAGGTAAAGTGGCGGGCAAGTTCCAGTTCGCCATAGAGCCTGAAGGACGGTAAGAGCCGAAATCGTAAATCCGGTTTCCGCTATCATCCAGTTTATAGCTTCCGTCGGCATTCATCTCATAAATCGGATAAAAACCGGGCATTGTACGTCCTGCTGTAATTACATTGCTGGTTTTAGAGTCTGACGATACCGGATAATTCTGCATGGAGTGGGCGAAACTCAAATTGACGCCACCCTTCAACCAAGAAGTTATTTCACTGGTTATATTCGAACGAAGATTAAAACGCTGGTAACCGGATTCGAGTGCTATACCTTTGTCATTCAGGTATCCGGCGGAAAAGAAATACTGATTAGCTTTACCGCCACCGGAAACACTCAAATTCAATTCCGTACGGAGCGCCTGCTGTTCCATAGCGTCGCTCCAGTCAGAATCCCATAACGGACGGGCACCCGCTACCAATTTTCCGTCTGTACCGACAGGCTGTGCATACTGCGGACCATAAGGATTGGGACCTCCGCCCATTAATTTCGTTACCAAATCCTTGGAAGCCTGGGCAGCGGCAGTTGCGGAAGTATAATCCGAGCTTTTGGCATACTGATTGCGCAGCGCTTCCCAATACAATTCAAAGTACTGATTCGTGCTGACACGGTCGTAATCACGGACAGCACGATTGGAACCTCCTAAAGACGCTTTCACTTTTACCGTCGCCTTCGAGTCCTGTTGTCCCTGCTTGGTAGTAATGATAATCACACCATTCGCACCACGCGAACCATACAAGGCAGCCGATGCGGCATCTTTCAGGACAGTCATTGAAGATATATCATCGGGATTGATAGAATTGACACTACCATCGAACGGAACACCGTCCACCACATACAGCGGAGCACTGGAAGCATTAATAGAGCCGATACCACGAATACGGATTTCCGCATCCGTTCCCGGCTGACCGCTTGCCGCACTTGCCTGTACACCGGATACAGTGCCTTCCAATACACGTGATACGCTGGAAGTCTGCAACTTCTCAATCTCGCCTGCCTTCATTGTCGAAGCAGCCCCGGTAAAGCTATATTTCTTGGCGGTAGCATAGGCTACTACCATTACTTCTTCTAGTTCCTTACTTTCGGAGTCCAGCGTCACGTTAATCACATTCCGGTTATTGACCGGTTGTTCCACTGTTTTCATTCCTACAAAGCGGAAAACTAACGTACCGTTGACGGGAGCTTCAATAGAGTAATTTCCATCAATATCGGTAATCGTACCGGAAGAAGCCCCTTTCAGTTGTACGGAAACACCGGGCAGCGGTTCCCCTTCGGAAGTTACTGTCCCCGTCACGCGTTTTTCCTGTTGTGTATTTGCATATATACTTCCTGCAAAAAACAGAAAAAACGCTGCTAATAAATGTAAATAGATTCTCATAATTTTGTGGCTTAATATTTATTTGCTTGCCGTAATTAACAGTATAGAGAAGTTTTTTGTTTAGGAAACGAAACATTTTTTAGATGATTGTTAGCATAAATCAGCGAAAGATAGTACTTTCGTGAAACGAACAACATCTATAACAGTAACGAAGAACCTTATGATGAAACGGCTTATTCTATCTTTCTTTCTGCTGCTGTCACTCTCTTTGCAGGCTCAAACTGAAAAGAGGGACAGTCTCATGAATGACAATATAGAAGCCGACTCACTCACATCCGTCCGACCGAGCGCCTTTAAAAGAGCCATCAAAAAATTCATGAACTTCAGTGATTTCGATACGCTCTATATCAGTCCCAACCGATATAATTATGCGCTAATGGCCACTCATTTCAGCAACTTCGAATACTACTCGGTCAGCAGTGACCTGCCCCAACCTCAAAAGCTCAGTTTCTCCCCCAATCCACATAACAAAATCGGATTGTACTTTGGCTGGAGGTGGATTTTCCTGGGCTGGTCTGTTGATGTGGACGATATTTACAGGAAAACCAACCGAAAGAATAAAGGTACGGAGTTCGACCTAAGCCTTTACAGTTCCAAGCTGGGTGTAGATATTTTCTATCGTCGCACGGGAAACAATTATAAAATTCATAAAATCAGAGGATTCTATGACGAGATTCCTTCCAATTATTCCGAAAACTTCAATGGCCTGAAAGTAGATATCAAAGGCTTGAATTTATATTATATATTTAATAACCGGAAGTTTTCCTATCCGGCTGCTTTTAGCCAGTCAACCAACCAGCGTCGTAATGCAGGTACATTCATTGCAGGTTTTTCTATTTCAAAACACAACCTTGATTTTGATTATGAAGAATTACCCGAGTATATTCAAGAAAAGATGAATCCGGGTATGAAAGTCAATAAAATCAAATACACCAATGCCAATATCAGTTTCGGTTATGCCTACAACTGGGTATTTGCGCGTAATTGCCTGGCTTGTATCTCTCTCACCCCCGCCATTGCCTACAAGGCTTCCGACGTAGATGCGGAAACCCACGAAGGAAAACAATGGTACAGTAAATTCAACCTCGACTTTCTGATTCGCGCAGGCATTGTCTACAATAACGGAAAGTATTTTGTCGGTTCCTCCTTTGTTGGAAAAAACTATAATTATCATCGGAACAATTTCTCTTTGGACAACGGATTCGGCACACTTCAAGTGTATGCAGGCTTCAACTTCCATTTGCGCAAAGAATATAGGAAGAAGAAATAAAAATACATACATCAGAAATCTCTAACTTGCTTGCTTATCCAAAGAATCTTTGTACATTTGCCTCGTTCTTACCTTTAAAACAAGAACCAAATGAAGAAACAACGTCATATACAGACCACACGTACCCTTCTTTCCCGTTTCCGCTACTGGGGCAGGAAGAACTATGCTGCTTTTGCAAGTATGGGACGTGAATTCCAAATCGGTCATCTGCATACCAATGTGGTGGACGTTGCCCTTCGCAAGCAGAATGCTGCACAAACTATCCCTTATCATACATTTATGACACTTCAAGAAATCAAAGACCAAGTGTTGGCAGGCATTGACATATCGCCCGACCAAGCCGCTTGGCTGGCCAATATGGCTGACAGCGAGGCGCTCTATGCCGCCGCGCACGAGATTACCGTCGCACGTGCTTCACACGAATTCGACATGTGTTCTATCATTAATGCCAAGTCCGGCAGATGTCCGGAGAACTGCAAATGGTGTGCACAATCCTCTCACTACAAGACGCAAGCCGAAGTCTACGACCTCCTTCCCGCTAAAGAATGTCTCCGACAGGCTAAATACAACGAAACCCAAGACGTCAACCGTTTCTCCCTCGTCACTAGCGGGCGAAAACCTTCTTCCAGACAGATAACCCAACTTTGTGATACTGTTCGCCATATACGACGACACTCGTCGATTCAGCTTTGCGCTTCCTTAGGACTACTTGACGAAAACGAATTGCATGCATTACACGATGCCGGAATTACCCGCTATCATTGCAACCTGGAAACTGCACCTTCCTATTTCCCGAAACTGTGCTCCACACATACGCAAGAGCAGAAACTGGCTACCCTCAATGCTGCCCGCCGTGTAGGTATGGATATTTGCTGCGGCGGTATCATTGGCATGGGAGAAACAATGGAACAACGGATTGAATTCGCTTTTACGCTGAAAGCACTGAATGTCCAATCCATACCTATCAACCTGCTGAGTCCGATACCCGGAACGCCGTTGGAGAACGAAAAGCCTTTGAGTGAAGAAAAAGTTCTCAGAACAATTGCCTTGTTCCGTTTCATTAACCCAACTGCTTTCCTGCGTTTTGCCGGAGGACGTTCACAACTATCTTCCGAAGCTATGAGCAAAGCGTTATACATTGGTATTAATTCCGCCATTGTAGGTGATTTACTCACTACACTCGGTTCCAAAGTCTCGGAAGACAAGCAAATGATCCTGAAAGAAGGGTATCAGTTTGCCGGCTCTCAATTCGACCGGGAACATCTATGGCACCCATATACATCCACCACCGATCCGCTACCTGTATACAAAGTAAAACGGGCGGACGGAGCCACTATCACCCTCGAAAACGGACGAACACTCATCGAAGGGATGTCATCCTGGTGGTGTGCAGTGCATGGATACAATCACCCGGCATTGAATCAGGCTGCCAAAGACCAATTGGATAAAATGTCTCATGTAATGTTCGGAGGATTGACACATGACCCTGCCATTGAACTGGGTAAATTACTATTACCTTTAGTACCACCCTCCATGCAGAAAATCTTCTATGCAGATTCCGGTTCGGTAGCGGTGGAAGTGGCTCTGAAAATGGCTGTACAATATTGGTATGCAGCCGGAAAACCGGATAAAAATAACTTTGTGACTATCCGTTCCGGATATCACGGCGACACATGGAATGCCATGTCCGTATGTGATCCTGTAACGGGAATGCACAGCCTTTTCGGTGCGTCACTTCCTGTCCGTTATTTTGTTCCGGCTCCTTTATCGCGTTTCGACGGTGAATGGAATCCTCAGGACATCGAACCGCTACGAAAAACAATAGAAAAACATTCGGAGGAACTAGCAGCGCTCATTCTTGAGCCTATTGTCCAAGGAGCAGGCGGTATGTGGTTCTATCATCCACAATATCTTCGCGAAGCGGAAAAGCTTTGTAAAGAGCATGGACTTCTTTTAATCTTTGATGAGATTGCAACTGGATTCGGACGTACCGGCAAACTTTTTGCCTGGGAATATGCCGGAGTAGAGCCGGATATCATGTGTATCGGGAAAGCATTGACAGGTGGATATATGACACTTTCTGCCGTATTGGCTAGTAATCATGTGGCAGATACTATCTCCAATCATGCACCGGGAGCCTTCATGCACGGTCCTACCTTCATGGGAAATCCGCTCGCTTGCGCGGTGGCTTGCGCGTCTGTCCGGTTATTACTCCAATCCGGCTGGCAGGAGAATGTGAAACGAATCGAAACACAATTAAAAGAAGAACTGGCACCTGCCCGGGAACTTCCACAAGTAACCGATGTAAGGATATTAGGGGCAATCGGAGTAATTGAAATGAAGCGTCCGGTAAATATGGCATTTATGCAACGCCGTTTTGTGGAAGAAGGAATTTGGGTACGCCCGTTCGGAAAGCTCGTCTATCTGATGCCCCCCTTTATCATCACTCCCGAACAACTAAGCAAACTAACGACCGGATTACTCAAGGTAATCAGTGGAGAACGTAATAAAATATACATCAATAACTTATGATATCAGACCATATAAACCAAGAACTTCTTACTCTAAAGGAAAAGAAGAATTATCGCTCTCTCCCACCCCTCATCCACGACGGGCGGAATGTAATTCTGAACGGGCAACGGATGGTGAACCTGTCTTCCAATGATTATCTCGGACTGGCTAATAACATATCGCTGAGAAAGGAATTCCTAAAGACAATAACTCCTGAAACATTCCTGCCTACCTCTTCTTCTTCCCGATTGCTTACAGGCAATTTTACCGATTATCAAGAACTGGAACAACAACTGGCAGCCATGTTCGGAACAGAAAGCGCACTTATATTCAATAGTGGTTATCATGCCAATACAGGGATTCTTCCTGCCGTCAGCAATGCTCAGACATTAATTCTTGCAGACAAACTGGTACACGCCAGTTTGATAGACGGAATCAGGTTGTCATCTGCGAAATGTATCCGGTATCGCCATAATGACTTATCCCAGTTACAGCGATTGATTTCCGAGAATCACAATGCGTATGAGCAAATCATTATTGTCACCGAAAGTATCTTCAGCATGGACGGTGATGAAGCCGACCTTCATGCCCTTGTCCAATTAAAAAAAAGTTATTCCAATATTCTTCTTTACGTGGACGAAGCCCATGCTTTCGGTGTACGGGGAGACAACGGATTAGGATGTGCTGAAGAACAAAATTGCATCAACGATATAGACTTTCTGGTAGGAACATTCGGGAAAGCAATAGCCTCAGCAGGAGCTTACATTGCCTGCCGACAAGTTATCCGGGAATATCTAATCAACAAGATGCGCACGTTTATATTCACAACAGCCCTTCCACCCATAAATATTCAATGGACCTCGTGGATACTAGAACAACTACCCTCTCTCCAAGAGAAAAGGACACATTTGTTACGGATCAGCAACAAACTAAAGACTGCACTTGTCGACAAAGGATATAACTGTCCTTCGGTAAGCCATATTGTCCCTATGATTGTAGGGGCAAGTGAAAACACTATATGTAAAGCAGAAGAAATCCAACGCAAAGGATTCTATGCATTGCCGGTACGTCCGCCTACGGTTCCTGAAGGGACTTCACGCATCCGCTTCTCATTAACAGCGGACATCACCGAACACGAAATCGACCAACTTATAAAATTGATAAACGGATGAAACAGCATTTTATCATAAAAAATAATCAAAAGCATCTATTGCTTTTCTTCGCAGGTTGGGGAATGGATGAAACTCCATTTTTGCAAATCCGCCCGACCAATAAGGATTGGCTGATTTGTTATGATTATCGTTCATTAGAGTTCGATGCCATCATCTTGCAAGAGTATTCCGAAATTACCCTCATTGCCTGGTCCATGGGAGTATGGGCAGCTTCTCAGATAATGAAACAATATCCATCCCTGCCCCTCTCCCAAAGTATCGCTATCAATGGCACCCCTTATCCTATACATGAAACGAAAGGGATCACTCCTGCCATTTTCGAAGGGACATTGCAAGGTTTGAACGAACAATCCTTGCAAAAGTTTCAAAGACGGATGTGTGGTTCAACAGCCGGTTACAAAACTTTTCAGACAGTAGCTCCCCAACGTTCCATTGAAGAACTCAAGGAAGAACTTGCTGCCATACAAAAGCAATACTTATCATTACCACCTTCGGACTTTGCATGGCAAAAAGCCATCATAGGAAAGAACGACCATATCTTCCTGCCGGATAGCCAATGGCTGGCATGGAGAAACAAAGTGGATTCTCTTGAGTATACAGAAGCCGCCCACTATCAACAAGAACTTTTTGATAACGTAATCATGCGTATCAACTAATTATTGATTTATGGATAAACAACTAATTTCAAAACGTTTCTCTAAAGCCATTGCTACCTATCCGCAGGAAGCAAACGTACAGCGGCAGATTGCAGATAAAATGATTCACCTGCTTACAAAACATATATCCTTCCCCTGTTCTAAAGTAATTGAGTTCGGATGCGGTACGGGCATTTATTCCCGTATGCTGCTCCAGGCTCTACGACCGGAAGAATTATTCCTGAACGACCTTTGCCCGGAGATGAAATACTGCTGTGAGGATATACTAAGAAAAGAGCAAGTATCCTTTCTTCCGGGAGATGCAGAAATCGTTCCTTTCCCTACTGGAAGCACATTGATAACTTCCTGTTCCGCGTTGCAATGGTTCGAATCTCCCGAAAACTTTTTCAAAAGATGCAATGCTTTGCTCAATAAACAAGGCTATTTCGCTTTCAGCACTTTCGGGAAAGAGAATATGAAAGAGATACGAGAGCTAACAGGAAGCGGACTCCCTTATCGTTCACGGGAAGAACTTGTAACAGCCCTGTCAACTCACTTTGACATACTCCATTCGGAAGAAGAACTTATTTCTCTTTCGTTTGATAATCCCATAAAAGTACTTTATCATTTGAAGCAGACAGGAGTAACAGGAGTAACCGGCACATCTTCCCAACAACTGCGGACACGCCGTGACTTGCAGTTATTCAGTGAACGTTACACACAAGAATTTACTCAGGGCACTTCAGTATCCCTGACTTACCACCCCATTTATATTATCGCAAAAAAGAAAAAAGTATGAAACAGAATGTATATTTCGTAAGCGGCATCGACACCGATGCCGGTAAAAGCTACGCCACCGGATTTCTAGCTCGTGAATGGAACAAGAACGGACAACGTACCATCACTCAAAAATTCATCCAGACAGGAAACGTCGGTCATTCCGAGGATATTGACTTGCATCGTCATATTATGGGAATCCCCTTTACAGAAGAAGACAAGGAAGGACTCACTATGCCGGAAATATTCTCCTATCCTGCCTCTCCACACCTCGCTTCCCAACTGGCTAACCGTCCCATTGACTTCGGTAAAATCAAACGTGCTACGGAAGAATTGAGTGAACGATATGATTATGTCCTACTCGAAGGCGCAGGCGGTTTAATGGTTCCATTAACTACGGAACTTCTGACAATAGACTACATTGCCCAAGAGAATTATCCTCTTATTTTTGTTACTTCCGGGAAATTGGGAAGCATCAATCACACCCTTTTAAGCCTTGAGGCCATACAAAAGCGTGATATTGTACTGGATACGGTACTTTACAATATGTATCCCACCCCAAAAGATAAAACGATTCAGAATGATACGATGAACTTCATTCAAAACTGGTTGAAGAAGTATTTTCCGAACACGAAGTTTATATTGATTCCGGAAATAAAAGACTTATGACTTCAAAAGACTAGCCTCACTATTTAGCAGGCTAGTCTTTTGTTTCTACAGACCACTTATTCGATTACCATGATGCGGTCATTCAACCCAACCTTCATATTATCTTCTATGAACACTTCTTTCACAACGCCGTCGGTCACCGCACGAATCTCATTTTCCATTTTCATGGCTACCAACACACAGAGCGGATCGCCGCGTTTCACGCTATCACCCTTCTTTACGTATGTTTTCAGGATCACTCCCGGCATAGGAGCCTGAACCACCTGACGTCCCACAGCTTCCGCCCCGCTACGGGCATTGTGTATCTTTTCCATTTCTCCCTGCAACTCAATCTGATAAAACTCCCCCTTATTCATTATAGTATATGAATTATTGGAAGAAGGAGAAATCTGTACTCCATGTGAATGATGGTCGATGATGATTGAATGGATAGAGTCACCCCCCATATTGTAATCGACCTCATATACCTTGCCATTGACTGCAATCTTCTTGATTGGCCCATCTTCCAGAATTTCCACCTTATATTCACTATCCGGCATATCCTGAAGTTTGGCATAATATGTAGCCAGTGTTGTACCCATAAGCTATTTCTTTAGTTTTTAGTTTAATAATTATTGGCTGTCATTTGCAACTTACCGTAATATTTCCAGAGCGACTCTCCCACTACCGGAAGCGTCGTTGCACGCGAGGCGGCCTCCTTCTCCCGTTCGTAATGCCTTACTGCGGCAGCTATGACGGCCACCGTCGGATCAGTATTCTGCCGGCGTTTCAAATCTTCCTTATCGAAGCGTGTATCAATAAAAGTAGTATCATACTTTCCTTCCAGAAATGCCGCATTCTTCAATACACGCTGATGGAAAGGAATCGTCGTCTTGATACCCAAAATCTTATATTCGCGCAACGCACGCGCCATATTCGAAATAGCCGATTCGCGGGTACGTCCCCAGCAACAGAGTTTTGCAATCATCGGATCATAATGCAGCGAAACTTCAAATCCGGCATAAGCCGCACTATCCAGACGCAAGTTACGTCCTTCGGGAGCCTCACGAACCGTAATCACGCCGGGAGAAGGCATAAAGTTATTTTCCGGATCCTCCGCATAAATACGGCATTCAATAGCAGCTCCGCTAAACTTTATATCATCCTGTTTATAAGGCAGAGGATTGCCCGCAGCCACGGTTATCATATCACGTACCAGATCGACACCGGTGCATTCTTCCGTCACCGGATGTTCCACCTGCAAACGGGTATTCATTTCAAGGAAGTAGAAATTCTGATCCTTATCCATCATAAATTCCAGGGTTCCGGCACTATAATAACCGATTCTCTTACAGGCTTCCACAGCAACCTTCAGCATTTTCTTCCGAGTATCTTCCTTTACAAAGGGAGACGGAGATTCCTCAATCACCTTCTGATTCCGTCGTTGGATAGAACATTCACGCTCTCCCAGATGAACGACATTACCATATTTATCCCCCATAATCTGTACCTCAATATGATGCGGGTTTTCTATATATTTTTCGATATAGACAGCGTCATTACCAAACGAAGTCCCGGCTTCAGATTGAGACAGACGGAGAGCCGCCTCCACTTCCTCTTCGGAACGTACCAGACGCATCCCCTTCCCTCCACCTCCGGCAAGTGCTTTCAGCATGATAGGATAACCGACTTCCTTAGCCACCTTTTTCACTTCCTCGATTCCCTGCACAGGCGCTTCTGTTCCGGGCACAATAGGAAGTCCTGCTTCACGCATAATTTTACGGGCTTCCGTCTTGATTCCCATTTTAGCTATAATGTCGGCACCCGGACCAATAAAAATCACTCCTTCTTCTTCGCAACGACGAGCAAAATCCGCATTTTCCGACAAGAATCCGTATCCCGGATGAATGGCGGCTCCGGTCTTTTTGGCAATGGACAATATAAGTTCCGGCTTCAGATAGGAAGTTTCTTCGGGTGATTCGGAGATACAATAGGCTTCTTCGGCATAACGGACGTGCAAAGCTCCCCGATCTACATGGGTATATACAGCTACCGTTGAAATATTCATCACCCGGCACGTACGAAAGATGCGCATGGCTATTTCACCACGATTAGCTACTAATATTTTCTTTATCATAATCTTTTTCTTTTTAATGAATACTCTCCATTCTCAACTCTCCACTTCTTAAAGCGGAATATTCGAATGCTTCCGGGGTGGATTGGACTGCCGCTTGTTGGCAAGCATCTCGAAGCTGCGAATCAGGCGCAAACGGGTCATTGCCGGATCAATCACTTCATCTACATATCCCAGTTCTGCCGCACGGTATGGATTCGCGAACTTTTCCCGATAGTCGTCCTGAAGTTCTTTCCGCTTCTCTGCGGGAGCCTGCGACTTTTCTATTTCTTTCTTGAAAAGGATGTTTACTGCTCCGTCCGGTCCCATTACTGCAATCTCGGCAGTGGGATAAGCCAGGTTCACATCACCACGGATATGTTTAGAACTCATGACGTCATAAGCTCCTCCGTATGCCTTACGGGTGATAACCGTAACTTTCGGAACGGTAGCCTCACAATAAGCATACAGCAACTTCGCCCCGTTACGAATAATACCGCCGTATTCCTGATCTATTCCCGGAAGGAATCCCGGCACATCCACCAATGTCAGCAAAGGTATATTGAAAGCGTCGCAGAAACGGACGAAACGGGCAGCCTTGACAGATGCATTAATATCCAAAGTCCCTGCCAGTACCAACGGCTGGTTAGCAACGACTCCCACCGTCTTTCCGTTCAGACGGATATAACCGGTAACAATATTCGCCGCAAATTCCGCCTGAAATTCGAAGAAACTGTTATCATCAGCCACGGCCTCAATCATTTCCTTGATATCATAAGGTTGGTTCGGATTCGTAGGAACCAAGTTAGAAAGTTCCGGAGTCAAGCGAGTGGGCGAATCGCTCGTTGCTACAAACGGAGGTTCCTCCATATTATTTCCCGGCAGATAAGAAATCAGTTCGCGGATATAGTTGATACATTCAATATCATTTTCTGCGGAAAGATGAGCCACGCCGGATTTGGTCATGTGCACGCCTACTCCACCCAGATCTTCCTTGCTCACCTCCTCCTGTGTCACACTTTTCACGACATCAGGGCCGGTAATAAACATATAGCCGGAATTTTTTACCATGAGAATAAAGTCAGTCAGTGCAGGTGAATAAACAGCTCCCCCGGCACAAGGTCCCATAATCGCACTTATCTGCGGAATCACTCCCGACGCCATAGAGTTGCGCAGGAATATTTCGGCATATCCTGCCAGAGAACGGACACCTTCCTGAATACGCGCACCTCCCGAATCATTCAGTCCGATGATAGGTGCCCCCATTTGCATCGCCATATCCATCACCTTGCAGATTTTCTTGGCATGTGTTTCTGAAAGAGCTCCTCCGAACACGGTAAAATCCTGTGCAAAGACATAAACCAGGCGCTTGCCGATCATGCCATAACCGGTGACAACTCCGTCTCCTGCAAACTTCTGCTTCTCCATACCGAAATCGGTACAACGATGAGTAACCAACTTGTCCAGTTCGATAAACGAACCTTTTTCCAAAAGTAATTCGATACGTTCGCGGGCGGTGAGTTTGCCCACGGAATGTTGTTTTTCAATGCGTGCGTCGCCGCCGCCTTTTTCTGCTTTCCTGTTCAGTTCTTCCAGGTTTTTGATAAGCTCTTTCATAGGCTCTATTTAATTTAAAATTGTATGTGTGTAAAAATAAGCAGTAATAAATAGAATCATTGTCATATTGATTACACAAAGGTATTTTATATAATGAACGCACGACATCCCGAAAATGTTAGCATTTATGCCTTTAAACATCTTTATTTATTCTCCAAGGCATCATTTTTTTTGCAGACAGAGACAACAAACACCCGTTCTTTACTGTTTATCGCGTATCATTTTTAATAAAATCTAGACCCTAACAAAATGAGAACAATTAAATTTTTACTAGCAGCCGGTTTCCTGCTCATGTCCGGTACAAGCATTTATGCGCAAGTACAACGGAACGAAGCCTATCTACCTAAATTCGCTATCAAGACCAATGCCCTCTATTGGGCAACCTCCACGCCCAACCTCGGCTTCGAAGTGGGACTGGCAAAGAAACTCACCCTCGACATATCGGGTAATTACAACCCGTGGAAATTCGGAGATGAACGCCAGATTAAACATTGGCTTGTTCAGCCGGAACTGCGTTACTGGCTTTGCGAACGTTTCAACGGAAGTTTCTTCGGTCTGCACGGACATTACGGAGAAATGAATGTCAGTAACCTGAATATCTTCGGAATGGGGCACGACCGTTACGACGGGAATGTATACGGAGCGGGTATCTCTTATGGTTATCAATGGATAATAAGCAAACGTTGGAGCATGGAGGCCACCATAGGCGTCGGATATGCCCACCTGAAATATGATAAATACGCCCGTGGCGACGGAGGAGAGAAGCTGGGACATAACAACCGTAATTACTTCGGTCCAACCAAAGTCGGTTTAAGCTTCATTTATATCATCAAATAATCGAACCTTCCAAAAACTTACAAAGATGAAAAGAAAACTTATCTATCTATTTATAGCCTTTGCCGCCGCAATATTGCCGGCACATGCACAGAAATTTCTGAATGATGAACTCACTCTCTCCAATGTATCGTTATGGCAACAAGGCAACTCGCTCTATGTCGGAATGACTTTTGACATGAGCAAACTGACAATAGGCTCCACCCGAAGCCTCAGCCTGATTCCTTTATTGACAGACGGACAGCACAACGTCCCCCTGCAAGAAATTATCGTCAACGGTAAAAGACGCGAAAAGACCTATATCCGCGGACTAGCCATTACCAAACAGGAACCGACTGCTCTTATCGTCCCTTATAACAAACGGGAGACTTTTAATTATACGCAGATCATTCCATATAAGCCTTGGATGAGCAACGCCTCCTTACAGCTCGTAGAGAATTTATGCGGCTGTGGCAATTATCAGGAGATGAACGCGCAAGAATTAATCACCAACGACGTATCTACCGAAGCCAAACGGTTAAGTGCCATGTCTCCTTTCGTCGCCTATATCCAGCCTACGGTAGAAGTTGTGAAAAACCGTAGCGAACAATATGAAGCTCATCTGGATTTCCCGGTCAACAAATCAGTTATCCTTACCGACTTTATGAATAATCATACCGAACTGGTGAATATTCATTCCATGTTCGACAAGATTCAGAATGATAAGAACTTGACTATAAAAGGAATCGGAATCGAAGGTTTCGCCTCTCCCGAAGGACCGCTGGCCTTCAATGAACAGCTTTCCAAGAAACGTGCGGAAGCCTTGAAAGATTATCTGGTCAAGAATGAGAAAGTTTCTTCCAAACTTTATAAAGTGACTTTCGGCGGCGAAAACTGGGACGGACTGGTGAAAGCTTTAAAGTCCTCGTCCATGAAAGACAAGGAAACTTTCCTGAATATTATCAAAAATACGACTGATGACGCCCAACGGAAACAGGAAATCATGCGTGTGGGCGGTGGGGCTCCCTATCGTAGTATGCTCAAGGAAATCTATCCGGGATTGCGTAAGGTGAATTGTAAGATCGACTATACCGTCGTCAATTTCGACGTAGAACAGGGACGCATCATCATTCGTGAGAATCCGAAGTATTTGAGCCTGAATGAAATGTATCAGGTAGCCAACAGTTATCCGAAAGGTAGCAAAGATTTCGTGAATGTATTCGATATCGCAGTACGTATGTATCCTACCGACCAGGTAGCCAACCTGAATGCCGCTGCCGTCGCCTTATCACAGAAAGACTTGAATACAGCCGTGAAATATATGGAAAAAGCAGACCATACAACTGCCGAATTTATGAACAATACCGGAGTTTACAATTTCCTGAACGGAGATATCCAACGTGCTATGGCCGCATTCGAACAAGCTGCCAAATTAGGTAACGAAGCAGCTCAGACGAACCTGAAACAGTTACAGCAAATATTAAATGTGAAAATGAAATAAATAGAAAAATCTATTTGCCGCATCGACCCAAGTGAGACGTTTGTTTGTTATACTCATAACAAATGAACGTCTTACTTTTTAAAACCAGACTATTATGACCTTGATTCTTGCTATCATTCCGGTACTATTATTAATCATATTAATGGCATTCTTCAAAATGCCGGGTGACAAAAGTAGTATCATTTCCTTAGTGGTAACCATGCTGATTGCACTTTTCGGCTTCACCTTTTCTGTGGACAATCTGTTTTATTCCTTTCTATACGGAGCGTTAAAAGCTGTCTCCCCTATTTTAATCATTATACTAATGGCTATTTTCAGCTACAACGTATTGCTGAAAACAGAAAAAATGGAGATTATAAAGCAACAGTTCGCTTCCATTTCCACCGATAAGAGTATTCAGGTATTGTTATTGACTTGGGGATTCGGCGGATTGCTGGAAGCGATGGCGGGATTCGGAACGGCAGTTGCTATTCCGGCAGCGATTCTTATCAGCCTGGGGTTCAAGCCGATATTCTCGGCTACGGTCAGCTTGATAGCGAATAGTGTGGCTACTGCTTTCGGAGCTATCGGAACGCCGGTGCTCGTACTGGCAAAGGAGACGAATCTGGATGTTCTGAACCTTAGTACCAATGTCGTATTGCAATTATCAGTCCTCATGTTCCTTATTCCGTTTGTATTGCTTTTCCTTACCGACCCCAAACTGAAATCACTCCCCAAGAATCTGTTCTTGGCTTTATTGGTAGGCAGTGTTTCTTTAATCAGCCAATACCTCGCAGCCAGATATATGGGAGCGGAATCTCCGGCTATCATCGGAAGCATCCTGTCTATCATCGTCATCGTCCTTTATGGCAAACTGACTGCATCCAAAAAAGAAAAGGCACGGAAAAGCTCGTTGAAAACGAAAGATATTCTGAATGCATGGAGTATTTATCTGCTTATTCTCGTCCTTATTATTCTTACAAGCCCACTATTCCCGGGATTGCGCCATACATTGGAAAATAACTGGATAACGAAAATCAGTCTGCCTATCAATGCTTCTACCGTAAATTACACTATTTCATGGCTGACTCATGCGGGAGTATTGCTTTTCGTGGGTACTTTTATCGGCGGATTGATACAGGGAGCAAAAGTAAAGGACTTGTTCACCGTACTTTGGAATACGGTGAAACAATTGAAAAAAACTTTCGTCACGGTTATCTGCCTGGTCGGATTATCCACCATTATGGACGCTTCGGGAATGATTGCCGTTATTGCCACGGCACTCGCCACTGCTACCGGAAGTTTATATCCGCTGTTCGCACCGGTCATCGGTTGCCTGGGAACATTTATTACCGGAAGCGATACCTCATCCAATATCCTTTTCGGCAAACTGCAAGCAAGTGTAGCGGGACAAATTCATGTCAGCCCCGATTGGCTTTCCGCTGCAAATACGGTAGGTGCTACGGGCGGTAAGATTATCTCCCCGCAAAGTATCGCTATTGCCACTTCCGCCGGAAACCAGCAGGGTAAAGAGGGGGAAATCCTGAAAGCAGCTATTCCGTACGCATTAACTTATGTGCTAATTACCGGAATTATCGTCTATATTTTCAGTTAGTTCCCGAAAAGTATTTCTTTGTCGGAATAATTTTAATTCCATGAGGTTCTTCTTCAAATTTGGTGGTAAAATTAATTAAGAAAATAATAATTTGATAGTTGATAGTCGATAGTATTCTCCGTTCTCCTCCTTCGGGAAGGAGGAGTACCCGTAGGGGGAGGTGGTAGGTGAATGCGTAAGTCGGTTATTATCAACATTGTGTATCCACCTACCACCCCGGCTTTCAGCCACCCCTCCTTCCCCGAAGGAGGGGAATGGAGATACCACCGACCAGTTAAATTACCACCAAATTTGAAGAAGAATCTACATAATGAAAAAATATCTATCACGCTATCATTCATTTTAATAACCTCTTAATTATCAAAAGAATAAATATGATAGACAGTCTTTTTTTAATTTATCTATCATACTTTTATTGTAAAAAACGTATATCTATCATACCCAGCTTATACCTAATTCCAGTATAGCATTAAATAAAATTCTTTCTTTAAAGGCATAAGAATGCACGATCTATAGTAAGATAACCTATATCTGACAGCTTAACAATCTATTAGAAATAGTCGTATTTTTATAGCCCACACATGTGGGCTATACAGCCTGCATACGTGGGATATACGGTTTATACATGTGGGATGCACAGCCCGCATACGTGGGATACAAACTTAGAGCTGCTAAAGTTGGATTATCAACCCATGATAGTCGGATTTATACGGATTCATAGCAACAAAAACAAGCTATATTACGTCCCCCCATCCTTTATTCAACTATCTTATTGATGATAGATACTCTATTTTAGCTGTAAAAGTATGATAGATACATTCTAAAAAGCTATCTATCATACTTATTCTTCTAATAATTAAGAGGTTATTAAAATGAATGATAGCATGATGCATATTTTTTCGTTATGTAGATTATTTTGTTTAAATCTGTACGGCTTTGCTCTATTTTACTTCAATCATAAATGAAAGTCATTTATAGGTAATCAATATTACATAAATTCGCTACATTTGTACAATGATAATAGATAGGCTCAATACATCTTACTGATTGATAATGTCCAAACCTAAAACAAACTTACACATGAATACTGATTTTATAAACCTGACGAATGAAAACCTTACCGATGAACATTTATGTTGCATTATCCGCAGTAAGAAGTCTCATCCGGGTATTGATGCCAAACGCCAATGGCTTTCCGAGCGGCTGAGCGAAGGTCATATCTTTAGAAAATTAAATGCAAAGGCCACGGTTTTTATCGAATATGCCCCTCTTGAAACAGCTTGGGTTCCTATCATCGGCAACAACTATTATTATCTGTATTGTCTATGGGTGCTGGGTAGCTCCAAAGGAAAAGGATATGGAAAATCGCTCATGGAGTATTGTCTGGCTGATGCGAAAGAGAAAGGCAAATCCGGTGTTTGTATGCTCGGGGCAAAAAAACAAAAGAGCTGACTTTCCGACCAGACATTTGCCAAAAAGTTCGGCTTTGAGGTTGTCGATACTACCGATAATGGATATGAATTGTTAGCTCTCTCTTTTGACGGAACAACACCCAAGTTTGCACCAAACGCCAAGAAACTAGAGATTGAAAACAAAGAACTGACAATTTATCATGATATGCAATGCCCTTATATTTATCAATACATTGACATAATAAAACAGTTTTGTGAAACAAATGACGTTCCTGTATCTTTCGTCCAAGTGGATACGCTACAAAAAGCAAAGGAGTTGCCTTGCGTATTCAATAACTTTGCCGTCTTTTATAAAGGTGTTTTCGAGACAGTGAACTTAACGAATACCGACTATTTAAAACGAATACTCAAAAAATAAATAACTCCGTTTTTCTCCTAATATCCTGCAAATTGATTGGTGATTAGCCTGAGAAGCCGGAGTATAATACTCCTTGACTATAACACATGATACACCACCTCATGCGCTTCCGTCAACAAAGATATGATACGGCTATTCCAAATAGACAATCTTCACTCGTGTTCCCACAATCAAGGAACAGCTCAATAAGATACTGGAAATGCTGACCGCCCATGTGGGGAAAGACAAGCAGGCTTCGGAACAGGTGCGGCAAAAGCAAGGTGTCATACCGGAACTGTGGCAGGCAATCCGCTCGGACAAGGCGATAAACGCAACAAGGCTGTTATGGAGCAAAGTCCCCGACGGCTGGCACAAGAATCCTTATGTATGGACTGGCATAGTCTGTACGCTCGTATTCTTTGCCCTGTTTACCGTCAGTTGGGTACAATGGCACGAGTACCAGGAAGAAAACAGACGGCTGAAAACGGTTGCAGACAAACACCATGTGACCACGGTCATGCTCAACGAGTTGTACCCTGAACTGTCCGTGACCGTCGGGGCATACGAAAAACTGGTGGAAACGGTTGGCTCAGATTCTACTTTGAGCATATTCAGTGAACAGGTCAAAGCCGTTAGAAAGGAATCCGAAAATCAAAGTAAATAAATCAGAAAAAACGGAAAAGGTGCAGACGAAGAACTCTTTTGTATCAAAATGATAGGCTATAAAGCATAAAAGGCAGACTCTCCGAATAAGAAGACAGTCTGCCCTTATGAAGTGAATTATGTTATCAAAGAACGGTATGATTGGAGAATTTACAGAAACAAGTATCACCTATGCTTCAAATTTTCTGTTAGGGACGAAAACGCCACTTTTGAATAAAAAACGTCTATATTGGTTGTTTTCACCGAACCGCCAACTGATTCCCCAATGTGATTTATCGGCTACCACGGGAAATTATCCGGGTCGTTCTTCTCGTTTGCACGCTGGTTGCGGTTCAGACCGGTAATAATCTCCATTTCGGAAGGCGAAAGATCGAAATCGAAGATTCGGATATTCTCGTCCGTGTACGCGTCGTTATCGCAGCGAGGAATGGTAACCAGTCCGCGTTGCATATGCCAACGTAGGATGACCTGTGCTGCGGATTTACCGTGCCGAGCGGCAATCTCACCGATTGTAGGGTCATCGAGCACGCCGGTAACGCCTTGTCCCAACGGTCCCCATGCTTCCACCTGAATGCCCTTGCGGAACGTATAGCCCACGACATCGTGCTGGGTCATATACGGTTCGACCTCAATTTGATTGACTACGGGGCGTATGCGTGCATATTCCAGCAGTTCATCGAGGTGGTGCGGGTTGAAGTTGCTTACACCGATACTGAGGATTTTCCCCTTGTCCACGTATTCCTCCAATATCTGCCAAGTCTCCTTGATATGTCCTTTTACGGGCCAGTGGATGAGTACAAGGTCGATATAGTCCGTCCCAAGATTGGCAAGGCTCTTATCGAGCGACTGGCGCACGATGCCGTTGCGCATTTCCGTAGTGTTCACTTTCGTGGTGATGAATAACTCTCGGCGGTCTATTCCGCACCGGCGTATGCCTTCGCCCACCTCTTTCTCGTTTCCGTAGCCCTGTGCCGTGTCGATCAGGCGGAATCCGACCTTGATTGCATGGCATACTCTTTCTGCGGCATCGTCCTTGACCAAGAACGTGCCTACTCCCAGTTGCGGCATTTCCATGCCGTTGTTCAGTTTTACTGTTGGTACTTTATTCATTTCCTGTGCGTTTGTTTGAATTGCCATTCCCAATGCAAGGACTATGGCAAAGATTGTTCTTGAAATATGTTTCATCAGAATCAGTTATGCGTGCAACATATCACGGGTAATACTCACGCTTTGACGGACATAGAGCGTGTCATCATGTATAAGACGAACGGCAAGCCCGACAACGGAGGGGATGGTCGAAACATATCCTTTCGCCTGTTCACCTTTGAAAGTCAATGTGTAATCATCCTTATCCCCGTCCCGTAAATATCCCGGACGAAGTATCGTGTAATCCAGACCGCTGTTTTCCACAATATCCGCCGCTTTGCGGTTGGGTATTTGGTCGGGATTGTTTTTCACGTTGTCTTCATCGTCCATGTCCGCCGGAATTTCATCATAGATTCCCACGGCTCCCATAAAGATAAGACGGCGTAAACCGGCCTTCTTCATGGCTGATACCGTGTTTTCAACGATGATAGGCAAATTGTCACCTGAAATGGAGCAATACACCACATGGCAACTCGTCATCGCCTGTTGTAAATCATCAGTTTTCATGGCGTCACAATCGATGACATGGCATCGCTCGCTTTCGTGGTAGAAAGCTGAGGCATGACGGGACGCAAGTGTCAGATGACACTCTTTGTCATTGCTCAGCTTCTCGACAAGAGCTTTCCCGAATGTTCCGGATGCTCCTAAAATCAGTATTCTTTTCATTCTTGAATTATTTTTGTTTTAACCAGTTGTTTCCGAATGAAGTCTGCTCGGTCTCCGCATGACCGCGTATGCCATATATCGGTAATCTGTCAAGCTCGGACTCCAGCCTGTCGAACTCTTCATCCGTCAGTTGCACTTCGCATGCTCGCAAATTCTCCATGATACGCTCTTTGTTCTTCGAGCCGGGAATAGGCACGACATTGGTATATTTACGGAGCATCCAAGCCAAAGAAACCTGCGCCGGAGTCGCCTGCTTTTCTGCGGCAAAACTCCTGAGCATTTCAACAATGGGCATATTGCCGGCTATGTTTTCCCGTTTCAGTTGGGGAACCCATACACGCACGTCATCGACCCGGCCAAACTCCGTATTCGGTGTAATTTTTCCGGATAAAAGTCCGCTGGCGACAGGCGAGAACGGCACAAACGCAATCCTGTTTTTTACGCAAAAAGGAATGACATCTTTTTCTGAAGTGCGCTCCACCATAGAGTAGATATTCTGCACGGCACCTACGGGCGTTACGGCATGCGCCGCTTCAAGTTGAGCCTTGTCTACCGCCGAAATGCCCCATTCGCGGACAAGTCCCTCCTGTATGAGCCTGCCCATCGCATGGGCGACCTCCAGATAGTCCACCTCCATGTTGATGCGGTGCAGGTAGTACAGATCCACGTAATCGCTCTGCAAATTCTTTAATGAGCGTTCAAGGTGGCGTCGGACGGCAACATAAACGGAACCGCAATCTTCAACCGTCTCAGGCTGGATATGCAGTTTTGTGGCAATCACGGCCTCATTGCGAAAGCCTTTGACCGCACGCCCGACAATTTCCTCGTTATGTCCGGGATAATAAAGTTCCTTCCCGTATCCCTCTGCCGTATCGAAGAAATTGCATCCATAACCGAACGCTTCCCGAATGGCTTCTTCGGTATATCCTGCGTCCGGTACTTGCCGTACCCGTGGGAGAATCCCATGCAGCGCATGCCTATTTCACTGACACTTAAGCTGCGAATCTTTCTTCTTTTCATAGCTTACTGTTATCTATCCATGTGCGAATGCTTTTCTCATCGGCACGATTAAGCAGGCGTCCCTCTCTCCAGTTCAGCGCGGGATAGGTTTTCTTCAACGCCGCTGCGCTGCCCGCAAGCGTGCTACCTCCGGATGTGGCGAAAGGAATGACTGTTTTGCCCTTCAGGTCGTGGCTTTCAATGAACGTATTGATAATGCGCGGTGCGAGGTCCCACCAGATGGGATAACCGATGAAGATGATATCGTAATCGGCGATGTTTTCCTTTTTGCTCTTGATTGCTGGTCGCGACTTCGGGTCGTTCATCTCTACCGAACTGCGCGACCGTTTGTCGTTCCAGTCGAGGTCGGCACTCGTATAGGATCGTGCAGGCACAATCGCATAAAGCTCTCCGTTCGTAACATCCGCCAGTTTTTCGGCAGCTCGTGCTGTCGTTCCCGTCGCCGAAAAATAGGCTACCAGTATTTTGTTGTTTGATTTTCCTTTGCTCATATCCTGTCTTTGTTGTGCGCCGGTGGCGATCGCCATGCCGACCACCGACAGCAATATCAATAAGAACCTATACATACGACTTATTATTAAAGTTTATCATACTCTTCGTCGGAAACGGGTTCCAACCACTCATTGGAAGCGTTTTCTCCGGGAACCTCGAATGCCAGATGTGCGAACCAACTGTCGGCCGCCGCACCGTGCCAGTGTTTCACGCCGGCGGGAATGTGGATGACCGTACCGGGCAGAATCTCTACCGCCGGTTTGCCCTCTTCCTGATACCAGCCGCGTCCGGCCACACCGATAAGCATCTGTCCGCCGCCTTTCGTGGCTTTATGGATGTGCCAGTTGTTGCGGCAGCGAGGCTCGAAAGTCACGTTGGAGATGTTTACTTGTTCCCGCGAGACCGATGCGAGGTAACTGTTGCCGGTGAAATATTTGGCATACGCCGTGTTGGGTTCGCCGATGGGGAAAATCATTTCACGTTGGAATGCAGATTTTGCATCCTCGCCGGCCGTCTCTTCCGCCCATACGTCTTTCGCCAGACGGAATGCCGCCCATGCTTTAGGCCAACCGGCATAGAAGCCGATATGTGTGATGATTTCGGCGATTTCGGTGCGGGTGATGCCGTTGCTCTTCGCCGACTGCAAATGATATGTCAGCGAATTGTCGGTGATGCCCTGACTGATGAGCGATGTAATCGTTACCAAGCTGCGGTCGCGAAGACCGAGCTTGTCGGTGCGGCTCCATACCTCGCCGAAAAGGACATCGTCGTTGAGTTCCGCAAATTTGGGTGCGAACTCGCCTAACTGGTCGCGCCCTGCTGTCTGTACTATCTTTTCCTGTGCCATAACATGGATTGTTAAAAGGGTGAATACTGAAATTAAAATAATCCGGTTCATGATTCTTTATTGAATGAAGTTATTGATTCGGTTTGCGGGGGTGAGCGGCGTCTGGTCGGACAACACCAATGATTTGACCATGTGCAGCGTTCCCTGCTTGTATTTTTGGAAATGCTCCGAAGCGATATGCTTCTCGTAGGCTTCACAGCTCGCATATGTTTCAAGAATTGTTACCTTGCAGGGATTCTCCTTTTCGCTGACGGCGTACATCGTCAATACGCCCGGTTCGGTACGCAGGGAGACCTCGCCCACCTCGGTTGCGTATTTCATATATTCGTCGAGATATTGCGGGTAAACTTCTATTTTCGATAGGCGCACGATACCGTCGGCGGTCATCGGCTTCTTGGCGCACATTCCCGGCTGCTTGTCCAAGTTCAGGCATTTGCCGATAATCTCTCCGGTGGCAATGTAGGAATAGGTCGGAAACTCGAACAGCACGGGTTTCAACCGCGTATAATCGAGTTTCCCGTCAGCGTCAAGTACATCGGGATCGGCGTAAGTGTTGGCGACGGAGCAGATGAAGTTGTCGAAGCCTTCGGTTTCGTAGATATCTACCACGGCGCACTCCATCGTCAATGGCGAGGCGTCGATTACGGGAGTGCCGTTCTCTCCCCAATGATATTCGAATACGTTTGATTTATCGACCGATGCGCCGCTTACGCTGCCCACATAATCGGCTTTCGGCAGCATTTCACGACTGACAAGGTTGATAGAAAGTTTTTTGGAATCTTTTATCCCTTGATTTGTATGATGGCTTTTGCTCATGCTCACGAGAATCCGGTCGTGACCGATAATACCCGTATGCCCTACGACGAGCCAGTTCACCTTGCCCTCGACCTCCGCACCGACAACGGTCATCGGTTTGGGATAGAGAGCAAGCAGGTTTCCTATATTCTTCTTTTCCATTTCCGTACTGTTTTGTTTGTTTCTCTCCTTTGCCGGCTGCGTATTGCACGACAATAAAAGGGAGAGAAACAAGATGGTTCCTATTGATTTTCTCATCCTCAAAATGGTATTAAAGGCTTTGACGCAACACCTCGATTACATCCTCACGGGTGAGGATGACATAGCCGCTTTCGTTGATGGGGCATGCATCGGCCATGCCTTCAAGTTGCGACACATCGGCACCGCAAGCCGTGATATTCATTGCCAGTCCCAAGTCACGCATCCACTCTTCCATTCTCAGCAGTCCTTCAACAGCAATATCCTTTTCGGTCTTGCCATCAGAAGATATGCCCCATACATTCTCCGCCAAGCGACAGAATTTCTTCTCGGCATCCTTTGAGCGGCTGATGAGCAGACGGTAATAAGCCCCACTGACAGCCGAAAGCGTATGCCCGTGGGTCGCGTCGGTATAGGCGGCTACGGCCTGCCCCAGCATGTGTACCATCCAGTCGGTGGGTTTGCCGCAGGCGAGAAGCCCGTTCAAAGCCCATGTCGCAGTCCACATGATGTTGCTGCGTGCCTCGTAATCCTCCGGATTACCAAGCACTTTCCGGGAGCTGACAACGAGGGAACGCATCAGCCCTTCGGCGATGTAGTCGGTCGTGTTGTCGTCCGTCCCCGAAAGGTATTGTTCCAGAATGTGCGACATGATGTCGTAAATGCCTGCCACCGTATGATGTCTGGGCACGGTATAGGTGTAAACGGGGTTAAGAATGGAGAAATCTGGATTGCGGAAATAATAGAACTTCTTCCGGTTCTCGCTGTGCTTGGAGATGACGGAACAGCTGTCCATTTCCGACCCCGTTCCCGCCATCGTGAGCACGCAGCCGACAGGAATCCAGCGGCAGGTCATTTCCCCGAAATTGTTGAAATAATACTCCCATGGGTCATGTTCGCAGTACGCGGAGCCTGCCACCGCCTTGCAATAGTCGCAGACAGACCCGCCGCCGACGGCAAGGATCAAATCTACCGCTTCTTTTCTGGCAAGTGCCACACCCTCCATGACCTTCTCGATGGTGGGATTGGGCATGACGCCCGACAGTTCAACCGTCTGTTTGCCTGCTTTGCGCAGCTCTGCCAGCACCGCGTCGTAAATGCCGTTCTTACGGATAGACCCGCCGCCGTACACCAGCATTACTTTTTCTCCGTACTTGCCTAGTTCTTTACCCAAATTCTCCAATGAGTTTTCCCCGAAGTATAGTTTCGTGGGATTGTGAAAAGTGAAATTGCCTAACATATCAGTCTGTTTTTAAGTTATTACTTGTCGTTAATATTCTTGATGAACTGTGCAGGGACACCGCCCACTACCGTGTTTGGCGCTACGTCCTTGGTGACAACTGCGCCTGCCGCAATGACGGCATTGTCGCCGATGGTAACACCTTGCAGAATGGTAGCATTCGAGCCGACCCACACATTCCTGCCTAATACGATAGGTGCAGGATAAGTGGACTTTCGTTCTTTTGGTGCAAGACCGTGGTTGAGCGTGGCAAAGACCACATTATGACCTATCTGGCATCCGTCGCCTATCATGACTCCACCGTGGTCTTGAAAATGACAGCAGGCGTTGATAAACACATTTTCGCCTACGGTGATGTTTTTACCGAAATCCGCATAGAGGGGTGGGAAAACGCGCAACGATTGCGGAACTTCATAGCCGAACAACTCGGACAGCAGCCCGCGCACTTCATCCGGCGTATGATAAGCCGCATTCAGGTGGAACGTGACGCGACGGGCCTCGTTACTCATCTCGTCCATGAAACGGTGGATTTCCTCCGTATCAAGAGGCTTCCGTGTCTTTACGTATGTCTTGAAATCTTCTATCGTCATATATTTATTGTCTTTCGAATTTTACTGCTATATCTCCTCCGATATTCAGAGCTTCGATACCGTCACCATCGATACGGCCTATTTTGATAAGGTCATCGCTATGCGACCGGCTCTTGCAGAAAATCGCCACGTTCCCCCACGGCGCATAAATCGTGATGTTGCCGGGCGTGGGCGCACAGCCACGTGTCACTCCTTCGGTCGTCAGAACCGGATCGGGATAAAATATTTTTTCGGTCGTGTTGTTGTAATCGTTCAACGTAACCTCTAACGGCAGACGGGAGAGGAAGTCCCTGCCTGCCGCATTGTCCTCCATCGTGGCGGTAATAATGCGGTTGCCGACCGATATTTTTACTTTCATGGATGTTTCTCCAGGGCTTTCCGTTTCTTCCCGGTTTGCCCCGATTTCTTCAAGCCATAACGGGACACGTGTCGCCATTTGCGAAAGACTCGAAGAGGTCAGCAACAGGGTTCGGCCAATTATCGTTGCATCGGCGCAAAGACTGCGGGCTTCATTGACTGAAGTGGAAATGCCGCTGCTGCCGCTGGTGACGAACAGGGCGATTCGTTTTCCGGCAAGTTTGGAGGCATGGGAATGCAGGAATGTTTGCATCGGTGTCGCCATACTGCCGTACCAGATTGGATAACCGACGAATACGATGTCGTAATCGTCAAAACTCTCCATCGAGGTTTTGACAGGCGGATAATTGCCCTGACGGATGGCAGCCAGTTCTTCTTGCGACCGTTCCAACATGGAGTTGTAATCATTGTCGTATGCCGTTTCCGGCTCCACTTCAAGCATGCCGCAGTCGAGTGTCGTCTGAATCAGTTGCGCCACACGTTCGGTATTGTTCGTGCGGGAGGCAAAAAGAACAAGGTAGCGACCGTTCCCACCGGGAACAGGCCTGTCGGGATTATCATCGGAATCATCACCGCCGCCCGGATTTTCCGACTGTTCGAGCTGTTCAGGAGTGAACGGCTCATCAGAACCGCTTCCGCAAGCCGTCATGGACAAGGCGGCAAACAATAAAAACGGAATCAATAAAATCTTTTTCATACTTTATATTCTTTATTTGTCGATTTGGCTTTCGGTGAACGGGTCGGCACGGTGTCCCATGAGGTCGATTGCTGCATATTCCTTGTCGAACTCTTCCATTTCGTAGGGAGTGAGACGAACGGTTGCCGCACCGAGAAAATCATCGAGATGGGCGGGATTGGTCGTTCCGGGTATCGGGGCTATCCACACCTTGCGCGAAAGCATCCACACGAGGGCGAACTGCGCCGGAGTCACACTTTTACGCTCCGCCCATTTGCGGACAAGTGCCACGAGCGGCATGTTGTGTTTCAGTGCTTCGGGGGTGAATTGCGGCAGGTTCCACCTGCGGTCTCCCTGTTTGAAACGGCTGTTCTCGTCGATTATCCCGGTAAGAAAAGCACGCCCCAACGGGCAATAGGAAACGAAGCCGATGCCTAACTCTTCGAGTGTCGGAAATATCTTCGTTTCCGGTTCTCGCCACCAGATGGCATATTCGCTCTGTACCGCTGACAAAGGACATACGGCATGGGCGCGACGGATGGAGCGTGCGCTGGCTTCCGACAGTCCCCAGTGCAATACCTTTCCCTCCTGCATCAAATCTTTGACCGTTCCGGCAACTTCTTCCATCGGCACGTTTGGATCGACACGGTGCTGGTACAAAAGGTCAATATGATCTGTACGCAACCGCCGGAGCGACCCTTCCACTGCGCGACGGATATGGTCGGGACGGCTGTTCAGGGAGGTGGGTTGCTTTTCCTCGACCCCAAAACCGAACTTCGAGCCGATTTTCACTTTGTCACGGAACGGAGCCAGTGCCTCGCCTACCCACTCTTCGCTGGTATAAGGCCCGTACACTTCCGCTGTGTCGAAAAAGGTCACACCTTTGTCGTATGCACGTCGGATGAGGGCAATCATATCCCTTTTTTCATATTTCCCGCCATAATAGCCTACCATCGGCAGGCAACCCAGACCGATGGCTGATACGGCCAATCCTCCGAGGTTTCTGTATTCCATATTCCCCGATGGATTATTCCCGTTCGAATAACCGTTTTTAGACCGCGACGTAGATTGGGCAAAGACTTTCGACAATCCCGTCCAATCCCCGGCTGCCAGTAAGGCGGTCATTGATGACATTTTCAAAAAATCTCTTCTGTCCATAAATCCTGTAATTTTTAAGAATGACCTCCATAAGTCAAGCCTCGCATAATCTCCATTTCATTATCTTCCAACCGGAAAGTTATGGGTTCATTTTCCTGTTCCGGGCAAATCCCGTCCTGTACGAGAAAACATCTCACCACATTTTCGGTAGAAGTATGATAACGGTCTGCAAAGAAGCACACGACTTCATCTTCATACAATTCCGCTGGAATGTCAATTCGTTCATTCATCATTTGATTTCTTTTGATGATGCAAAATTACCGGGTTACACGACAGCGGACTTAACGATAAGTGGGTAACTTGTATCACTTTTACTGAATTTCATGCCTGACATTCGGCTATGTGATTGAAATAATGTATCTTTGCATTCGTAAGAAAAGAGTTATATAAGATGCTATGAACAAAATTCTGAAGGTCAGAAACGTGGGCGATTATAGCCGGTGGGTAGGACATACCGACAGGCATCCGCTGGTCAGTGTCATTGATTACGCGGAAGTGTCTCCTGTACGTCATAGCCTGAACAATTACAGCATCTATGGCATATTCTTTCATGACGAAGCGGAAATAGACCTGGCATACGGTTGTGGGAAGTACGACTACAAGAAAGGAACGGTCATTTGCGTCGCCCCCGGACAAATCGGCGGAAAAGAGGACAACGGCGAACGGGTGATGCTGACGGGCTGGGCGTTGCTGTTCCATCCCGACCTGTTGCACGGCACCCCGTTGGAAAAGGCGATAAAGAATTATTCCTTTTTCGATTACCGTGTCAATGAAGCCCTGCACATGACCGACGAAGAACATGGTATTTTGACATCACTGATGCGCCAGATAAGGGATGAACTCCAGAAAAGGCACGATGAACTTCAAGACTCCATCATTGTGGGCTATATCGAGTTGGTCCTGAACTTCTGCCAGCGTTTCTATAACCGCCAGTTCATCACCCGGAAACTCGATAATTCGGATATGTTGATGAAATTCGACCGTTTGTTGCACGATTACTTTGACGGGAACATGCAACAGGCACATGGCTTGCCGACGGTGCAGTATTGCGCCGACAAACTTTGCATGTCGTCGAATTATTTCGGGGATATGATAAAAAAGACAACGGGTGATACTGCAAGCAATTATATCCGCCAATACATAATACAACTGGCAAAAAACGAACTTGCCACAGGTGAAAGCATTGCACGGGTAGCATACGGATTGGGCTTCGAATATCCACAGCATCTCAGCCGGATGTTCAAAAAGCAAACAGGAATGACACCGTCGGATTATTGTGAAAATCTGCACGAAAGGTAATACTTTCAAATGGAGCCGATATTGATATTCACATTGTCGCTTATAGACTTTTAGCTATTCATCCGTAATCTTCTGTGTTCCTACATGTCAGTGCGCAAACATCACTATATATAAATCCGATAAAGTGACAAAACATTAAGGTGAGCCATAATTTTCATAAAGGCTAAATAGTGATACTAAAATGGTACTAATTTGTAAATTTAGCCTTGAACAACAATTATAAAACATGAAATATCAATATATTATAGAATTATATATCTTGTGCACCATAATCCACAACCAAGTCTATCTCTTCCCTACCAAAGAATAAAAGACATATTTTAGCATTAACTAACTGTCTAAAGGAAATTTCGCCAAGTGTTCCGGCCAAATCGCCATTTCAGGGGAACTGTAATCCCTCTATCTTTGCATCAGAGAAAAAATAAAAAGAAAAGAATTATGAAACTAATCAAAAGTATTATGAGTGCCTTCGCTATCGTACTTGCTACCACTGCTTGCGCAGGAAACAGCGGAGAAAATAAAAAGAGTAATGAACCAACAAAAAAAGAAAATAAAATGGAAGTAATAGCATTAAATAAAGCGGATTTTTTGAAGAAAGTATATAATTATGAAGCCAATCCGAACGATTGGAAATTTGAAGGCAAACGTCCGGCAATTGTTGATTTCTACGCAACCTGGTGCGGACCCTGTAAAGCGCTGCACCCTATTCTTGAAGAACTTAGCAAAGAATATAGCGGTAAAATAGATATCTATCAAATTGATGTGGACCAAGAACAGGATTTGGCCGCCGCTTTCGGAATTCGCAGCATCCCTACCTTGCTGATGATTCCGATGAACGAACAGCCTAGAATCTCACAGGGAGCTTTGCCCAAAGACCAACTGAAGAAAGCAATTGATGAATTTCTGTTGAAACAAAATAACGAAGCCAAGCAATAAACTTCGACTTTTTTCTCGTCATGGTAGCCGCCCTCTGTCAGTCTTTTGAAGATTGGCAGAGGGCGAATTTTATGTTTTTGAACAAACTTTCCCAAAATAAAAACGAACCTTATTCTACGTTTCTGATTAATTCACTATATTTACCACCATACCCAAAGAAACAAAATAGCTTATGGATATAACAAATAAAATATAGTCAGAAAAATACACATAAATACAGAACTATAAAATACCCAAAACAAATGAAGAAATTATTTTTATTAGCAGCGGTCCTTTTTTCTATCCCTGTTTTTTCACAAAGTGCCGACGAACGTATCGGAACACTTATCAATCAGTCGGACTGGTTCGGTCTGGAAGAAAACTATCCGATCTTAAAAGATTCCATGCAGGTTGATTTTCTTAAACTGATGTCGGAAATCATGATTGATTATAACTTCAACCGTCCGGATAAAGCAATAAGCGGCATCCGGAAACTACTTACCAATCACCAGAATGAAATTGGAGGTTCAAATGTACTTGGCATGACTATACTGGCCTGTCAAATAGACGGTTTAAGGGGCAATTATGCTTCAGCAGCGCAGAATGCACAAAGCATCATCGACCAGCTTAAAGCACAAAATGCAGAGAAAGAGGCTTATGAAGGACTTGAGCAGGTCTTTTCTTTCTATAGCAAATTGAGTAGCATCCCGGCACCAAGTATCACACGACCGGATTGCGATGTATCCGTCCCTATTGAAATAGAAAAAGTAAAACTACCGACAAGTGTTGAACCGAAGGGTTGGCGGGGTACAACAATTTTAATACCTGTTACAATCAACGGAAAAACATACCGCTTCATTTTTGATACCGGTGCCGGAACCAGTTTCATGTCCGAACGTTTTGCCAAAGAGGTAGGTGTACGTATGTTGAATGATTCGCTGACAATCAATTCAACGCTTCCCGGAGCTATGAACGGACAAATGGGAACAGTGGAGAATATGCAGATTGGTAGCATGATTTTCCATTATCCACTCATTACTGTTGCTCCGCCTAACGCGCTGGACAGTGTCATGAGGGTTGACGCAATTCTCGGCATGGATTTTATCAATTTGTTCGATGAACTGCGTATCTATCCGAAAGAAAAAAAAATTGTCTTTCCTGTATCATCTACACCGCTCCCCGCTTCGGGACGTAACATGATATTGACCGACCGCGCACTGAAAATAAAAGCAGAGGCAAACAATGGGGAAAGGCTCAAGTTGCACTTTGACACAGGATGTTCTACTGCCGGCTTGTATTACCGATATTATGAAGGCCATAAGTCCGAACTCGACGCTTCCGGCAAACGGGAACACATTACGGGTGGCGGCTTCAACATAGTGGTAACAAAAGAAATATTGCGCTTACCCTCCTTCCGCATAAAGGTCGGTAAAGTTCCGGTCGAATTGAAAAATCTTGCAGTGGATACTACAAACGGTGATTTCCAGACATCAGATGATGCAGGGATTATCGGTATGGATATGGTGAATCAGTTTGACTGCGTGACAATCAATCTAAAAGAAATGTTTCTAAAGCTTGAATAATATCCTTGCATTTCTTATACGGTTTTATGAAATTATCAAACGATTCGATGGAAAATGCATTAACTATATCCGACTTACTTCTCCGCAGAAAAGTGGCTTTAGCCAACAAGTCGGATATCTCATTGCAATGAGTCTTTCGCAGATATTTCTTTAAAGTCCTTTTGTTATCACCGGAAGCCCGAAGAATCCTTTCTGCAAAGTCAATGTCTTTGTTGCACCCTGTCGTGTCTTGTTATAAGTAGAGAGTGGTACATGCAATGTTTTCATAGTACCATTTGTAAAAGCTACTTCCAAATAGTACTCCTTACGTACACCGTCCGGTACATAACGCCTCTTACCTACCCGGCGGGTTTTCTTATGCGTCTCCTGATACTTCCTCTGCACTACAACTTCTTCTTCCTGCATGGAAGCAGGGTCTGCCAACCAATAGTTACCTACAAGAAACAGTGCATAACTCATAACTCCCACACATACCAAATGACACAAAAAATTAACTATTTTATTATCTCCGGCTGTCAGCCATGCCCACCTCATGTAGAAAGGAAATGTAGCAACAGCTATCATCAATGCCACTCCGACAGGTATCCACCACTCCGACAATGTATCTTCGTAAATTATATAGCCAATAACTCCTGAAATAAGAAGCAGAAAAAGCATCAGGACACGAAGAATTTGAATAAAAATATTTTTCATAATAATACTAAAATGTATCTGTTTGCAAATATACAAAGAAAAAATTCAGGTTAATGACAAATACAGTACAAGAAAAGGCAACTAACTCCCGATACCGATGAGCAAGTTGCCTTTAGACTTATATCAGTGAATATGATATCACTTATTTCATGCTATCATAAAGCGCTTTCGCTTCTGCTGCCGTGAATGCACGATTATACACCAGATAATCATCTATATAACCATCCATAAAGTTCTCATAAGAACGGGAGCCTTCTGCCCCTCTGTACATGGCACCGATGAAATAAGGCTTCCGATCAATTGGTTTCAAACCTTTATTGAGTGCTTCCGCTGCTTTTACTCCGTCAATATATAAATAGGTGCTTCCATTGGTATGAACACATACATAATGATGCCACTCTCCGTCTGTCATAGCTTTTGTCTTATAATCAGTCCAGTTTCCGGAAAGCCCAGAGTACTCAATGACATATCTTATAAACGGACTGGATTTTTGGAATCTAAACCAAGTCTGCTTATTCTTTCCGTCTGTACTTGCATTAGGACCGGCTCCATGCTGGAATACCCCCAGATTAGCAGCTGTTTTATTCGAAGTTTTCACCCAGAAAGAAGTAGTCACCGGAGTTGCCTGGAAATCTAATGCATCATTATCCGGCAACGACAAGAATGCATAATTCTGACTATCCTTACTTCTGAACTCAGCACAAGTAAATCCTTCCTTACGGGCAGGTGCATTAAAGTTGACATCCATATTATCTCCCAATTTAAGAATTTCCGGATGAATAGCATTGGGACCCATATCTTTACTGTCACCCTCGAACGGATAGAAAAGAACAATATCTTTACCCGGCAATACTGTGATATATCCTTCCTGTTCAGCTGTGGAAGTATTCATATCATTAGAAGCGACTAAAGTAACTTTATACTTACCGGCAGTTGAATAAGTAACAGTCGGGTTCTGCTCATTGGAAGTAGAAGGTGTTCCTCCTTCAAACGTCCAGTTCCAACGGGTAGGACGTCCCAAGCTAGTATCCTTGAATGATATGACTCCCCCTTCTATAACCATACGCTGGTCTGCCGTAATATCTGCAGCAACTGAATTCTTATCAATAATATTCAAATAATTCTCTTGCGTAAGCGTAGCCGTTGTCTTGGGATTAGTAACTGTTAATTTAACAGAGTAAACTCCCGGCTCAAATACTAAACTCGGATTCTGTTCCGTTGAGGTGACGGTACGGCCTTCTGCAGGAATAAATTCCCACAACCAAGTAGACGGGAATCCTACGGACATATCTGTGAAACTAATAGATTCATCACTCAATGCCTGAGTTTTATTGGCTTTAAAGGCTACGGTGATTTCATCCGGATATACAACTGTGATATATTTCAACATCTCAGTCTCCGCATTTTCCGTCCCCCGCCCTACTCTTAATTTTACGGTATAAGTTCCCGGATAATTATACACGATTTCCGGGCTGAACAGATTAGACACACTAGGTTCTCCACCTTCAAAAGCCCAATCCCAACGTACAGGTTCTCCAGCAGACTTATCCATAAAATATACCTTCTCCCCTGCGGATATGGTTTGCTTGTCTGAAATAAAATCTGCATTCAACAGTACTTGTTCCTCGTCTTTGCAGGCATAAAAGGCCCCGACACACACGAACAAGAAATATATTATCTTTTTCATATCAATCTATTTTTTAATTCTACGCATGTTTTATTGTAGCTGTGACAACTCAACATTCTGAAAAGCAATGCCTCCGATATTCTTGAAACCATATTCATATAATACTCCAATTGTACCGTCAGGATAACGGGCAATGTCCGAGTATCCTCCATAATCACTTCCTGTATAGGAATATTGCTTCTTCCAAGTTACTCCGTCATCCTCGCTCATCTTTAACGTGTTATTATTACGATTGGTCTGACTGTCAGGATTCGAGAACAGAATAATGCCTTTACCATCATCCCCCAAACCGTAAAAGAGTATGGAACCTTGGCATATAGGTTCTTTCAATGTAGTATACTTACACGAAGTCCATGTCAGTCCGCCGTCCGTACTGGTGGAGACCATCCTATATTTTTCCGTGTCAGACTGTTTGCGCATGTTCAACATTAAATCACCGTTACTTAATTCAGTCACAGTGCTTTCATTCGTATAATCCACGTCCATAATACCACCCAAATGCCAAGTTTCTCCCTTATCATCCGAATATATCACATGAGAACGTCCCGCACCGGATGTAGTGGTATTATGATTACACGGCACTACAATTCTCCCTTTATGCGGCTCAAACTGTTTCACTATTCCATGGCAAGGCCCTGTAGCGTACCATCTATATTTGTCAGGAGTTACGGAAGCAGTTATGTCCTTTTCTTTCGCCCATGTCAATCCTTCGTCATCCGAATAAGTTACAAAAATTGAATTAGTTCCTGTTGCACCCGGATTCCAGCAAGATAGTAAAATGATACGATTGATATCCGGAAGATAAACAGGTACTTGATTACGACAACGATTTTCTCCATCATCCTTGACTGTTATTAACGGCCCCCAAGTTTTTCCTTTATCAGTGGAACGCTTTAACACGATGTCGATGTCCCCTTCATCTTCAGGACCATTGCGACGTCCCTCGGCAAATGCCAATATTGTACCACTGTTAGTAATTACCATCGTGGGGATTCTAAAATAGGCATATCCTTCCCTATTGATGGAATAAGGCTTGCTCGTGGGAACCGGTAAAGAAGATATGCTCGGCTCCACATCATTACATGCCGTCGATATAAACAACAGGCATACCCATGCAAATATTAAGTTTAAATTTTTCATTGTTTCTATTTTTTAATAACCCTCAGTTTGTTCCAAATTAGGATTCAAATCAATCATCTTCCTCAAAATCGGGAAATACAATGGAGTAGATTTACCAACCAAATTAGGAATATAACTATAAATATCAATGGTACCCGCGTGATGTGCCCGCATCAGATCAGGCCAACGCTTCAACTCGAAACACAATTCCCTGCCGCGTTCGTCCAATATCTCTTTCTGAACCACTTTCTGGACCGTACTCCCGGTATACGCTCCGATTCCGGCACGATTACGGGTAGCGAACATAGCATCAATGGCTTTTTGTACATTGTCACCACCCAGATAACACAACAATTCCGCTTTCAACAATTTGACTTCGCCCAAACGATAAACCACGATATCATTATCATAATAACGGTCATCGGTATAAGCTGTCCCCCGAAATTTGTTCTGTGAAGTGAAAACTACCGCCCCTTTTGAATTTATAGCATTGATATAAGCTGACGAAGCCCGGTTGTCCTTGTCACTGAAAAGCGATATCAGACGGGGAGACGGAGCATACACGTGACGTGCGATTGTGGAGTTAGAGTATGGAATGTCTTCTTTGTTCACAATATCGTTAGTCAGCAGTCCGGCTGCGGCAGACATGGACAACGTAGACATATACATATTGTTATATTCATCTTTCTTCAGATAAATAGAGAAAATGATTTCGCTGTTCTTCTTGTTTGCCACATCGAAAATATCCGCATATTTATCCAACATACTCACACCGCACTTTTCCACTTCTTCCAATGCAGAAATCGCATCTGTCAAGTCATTCTTGTCATTACTCCGCTGAACCGTATATTTCCATGCCAGCGCTTCCGCTTTCAGACATAACGCAGCAGGTCTTGAAATCCGATTCTTATCCAAAATATTCGTTTCCGGGAAAAGATCGATGGCAGTCTGAACATCTGAAAGAATCTGTTTCATCACTTCTGAAGCCGTACTACGCGTCGGGCGTGACTCCTTATCATAAGATTCTGTCGGATTTAAAACAACAGGCACGTCTCCCCACATCTGAGTTAAAGTAAGATAGGCTTTTGCCCTAAAAGTATATGCCTGTGCCAAGATACGTTTCTTTTCATTTTCCAGTGTAAAGTCAATTCCCGGAGCATATTTGATTATCATATTGCAATGATGAATGTTCTCATAGAAAGTACGCCAGTCCAATCCATATTCTTCATTCAGTTCATGCTGATGCGAACGTGAAACACCGCCAATCACTCCCGATACCATAGCATCTCCACGATCTTCTCCATACAGGGTAGTACTGGTCATTCCTCTATAATCCGAATAAAGACCATTCAGGTAGCCTTTTACGTCAGATTCCGATTTCCAGTAATTTGCCATAGTTATTTCAGAAATAGGATCTATCTCCAATATAGATTCACAACTACCTAAGGTACAGGCAGTCATTATACTAAACATTATTAATTTAGCTCTCATCATCGTTTACTTTAATGTTACATTGTAAATTTTACAGAGAATATAAACTGACGCGGACGGGAATATTTACCGGCATCAGCACCAATTACTTCAGGAGTAAGTCCGTCATAAGCAGTCCAATATCCTAAATTATAGACAGCTGCCGTCAAGTCCAGCGTTTCAATCTTAGCGGCACGCAGCCACTTGGTACGCAAGGGATATGATAGGGAGACTTCACGAAATGCCAGATAATCACCTTTCTTTATATACAAGGTGTTGGCACTGCCACCACTAAAACCAATGGTAGAACTGCTCGGACGACCATGATTACGCTTTCCGTTATCCCAGTCAGACTCTACATCATAACGGGGAATAGAAGCTATATCACCCGGTTTGTGCCACATCTTGCTACTGGCCACATCATGAATCGTTGCAAAGTTATTCCGTGAATTTGCGTTCGCCTGTGCCCTGAAATGGTTATCAATCACATTTCCCAATGAGAAGTCCGTGGCAATCCGTAAAGTAAAATTCTTGTAAGTGAAAGTATTGTTGAAAGACCCCATCTTATCAGGGTGAATATATCCTACAAACACCATGTCTTTGGAATTGATGATACCGTTTCCATCCACATCACGCCAAATGGCATCACCTGCACATTTCCCTTTACCCAACCAACCGGAAGATACTCCTTCATCATAAGGAGCGTTGGCTGCATCTTCATCTGTTACATAAACCCCGTCCAACTGATAAGCAAAACGGGAACCGAAACGCTCTCCTTCCGCAAATCCACCTACTTCAACATATTTTCCCAGTTTCGGGTCAAAAATGATTCCGCCGCCGGTACGATTCTTATCTGCGCCATTATTGGGTAACTTGCCGATAGTTGTTCTCCAAATCGAAAAATTGGCATCTATATTCCAACGGAAATCATGGGTTTGTATGGGAATCGCATTAATAGCTATTTCCACCCCTTTCGTGTTCAAGGAGCCGAAATTGGACTTGATTGAAGCAAATCCCGTTTCCGACCACAAATTCTCGTTCAGTAAACGGTTCGTTGTCTTTTTATAATAAGCGTCGAAAGACAGATTAATACGGTTATTCAGGAAACCGGCTTCAAGTCCCAAATCGGTAGAGGTTGTTTCTTCCCATAACAAATTGCGGTTCATAAGCACTGTATTCAAAATACCGGCTTCCCCTGCATAGTTTTTACCGGCTTCATAAGAGCCTTCCGTATTTTCCAGAGCAAGGTTGTCATATCCCGTTTTTCCCCAGCTGGCTCTAAGTTTCAAATTGCTGACTACTTTCGATAAGGGTTCAAAGAAAGCCTCACGATGCATATTCCATCCGGCAGATACACCCGGAAAAGCAGCAAACTTATGATTGGCGGCAAAGTGAGAAGAACCATCATAACGAATACTTGCAGAAAACAAGTATTTCATATCATAATTGTAATTGACACGCCCGAAGTAACTATTCATCTTCTTCTCTTCAAAAGTGGAAGTAGTCTTGGCAGATTCCGTCGCAATACCGTTCAGCGTTTCGATATAATCTGATGTTCCGCCATAACCGGAACCACTGAAACGATACCAGTTATCATAAATATAGTTACCACCGACCATCAAATCCAAGTTATGCTTATCCTTTATTGTCTTCGCATAATTCAAAATAAGATCATATTGATAATGTAGATCCATATTATGCGCTTCGGACACCGGTCTATTCTTCACCACTTCATTATACCTCTCGAAGTTATGGTCTTTACCCTCATTATTGGTATACGAGAACATAGGTTTGAGATGTAGCCCGGGAATAATCTCCCAATCCAGTTCGGCAGAAAGATTGATTCGGCTCACTCTGTTTTCTTTCTCCTGATAATAAACTTCGTGCAGACGAGTACGGAACGAACTTGTCAATTCACCCGGTGCCGGAGTTCCGTCTTCATAATACTGGCGCACTGTAGGCGGCATTTTGGCAGCCCTTGACATTACATTATTTTCATTAATGCCCGCAGTCGTTCTCATAGAGTAGTTTACCATACCTTTTACAGTAAGGTTCTTACGAATCTTGTAAGAAGCATTTGTAAGAAAACTCCAACGATTATAATGAGTACCTACAACAATACCATCTTGAGTGAGATATCCCAAACTCATATAGTAAGTCGCTTTCTCGTTGCCGCCACTGAAGTTTATATTAAAATCATGGTTGACTGGCGTTTGAAAGAGATTATCCTGAAAGTCCGTTTCCTTAAAAATCAACATCTTACCGGGATTTGCCGGGTCTTCCATCATCTCCCACCCCTGATTATACAACAGGTCTTCTACATATCCTTGACCATAATTGGCAATGTAATCATCCAGAAAAGCGGTCGTATTCAAAGCATTTCGTTTATTAGCGGTACTCATTGCAAACGTACCTGACAGATATTTATCCGGATCGGTTGCGTGCAGTGCAGCCGTACGAGTTGCGGTCAGATATTCACGGGCACCGGACAACGGCATTCTTTTCGGCTGGTGGTCTACAGACAATCCATAACTGAAAGAGATACTCCCTTTACCGGCTTTTCCTTGTTTGGTTGTAATCATAACAATACCACGAGAAGCCTTTGAACCATAAATGGCTGTTGAAGCTGCATCTTTCAATACTTGTATGGTTTCTATATCCGCATAATTAATATCCTTCATAGTACGAATCACGCCGTCAATGATTACCATAGGAGAATCACTTTCGGGCGCAGTAGTCGTTCCACCACGTACTATAATCTGAGGGTCAGCCCCCGGTTGGCCGGAATTTACACGGATTTCCATACCCGGCACTTTTCCCTGTAACATTGACATCGGATTTCCTGTCGGCGAAATTGCCATATCTTTTGAATCCACTTTAGTAATGGCACTGGTCAATGCTGCCTTGGACTGTTTACCATACCCGATAACAACAACATCTGATAAAGCTACCGAACTGCTTCTCATCGTCACCAGGATATTGTTCCGCCCCTTTACCGGTATTTCCTGTTTTTCCATTCCTACAAATGAGAATACCAAAATACCGTCTGCCGGAGCAGTGATGGAATATTTTCCATCCAAATCTGTTACTGTTCCTTGTTGAGAACCTTTCACTAAAACCGAAACCCCTATTAACGGTTCTCGTGTATCGTCCAAAACAACTCCGTTTACTGTTACCTTCTTTTGTTCTATACCCAAAGCCTCGAGCGAAGCCGAGAATGCAGGTATACAAAAAGAGAGGATAACCAATAAGATACCCGACATGCGGAGTAGCTTACTCTTTAAAAAAAATGCATTTAACATAAATTGTAGATTACAAGTTAATAACTCTAATTTCAGGTTTTTCTATTTTCTTGTTTCATATATTATAAAATTATTTTGCAACAAAAGGAGAAGCCGGTAATCCGAAATTTGAAAATAAATTCAACGGCTGATAATTTCTGAACCCGTACTTAACCCCTACCGGTTCGGGAACTTGATCGCTAGTCAGCATCACTTTGGTTTTATTATCAAAAAGAACAGCCTTCGCCGGATAATAAATACCATCTTTTCCTGCAATCTCAAATCCGACAATTTCCCTGTCATAAGATGTCATCCCCATTTCTGCGTAATCGAACTCCACAATTATCTTTTCCTTATCTATTGTAAAAGACTTGTAGAGAGGGCCACTATAAGGTGTTCCGCTACGCTGATAAGTTTTGGCTAATGCCCACAGAGCAAGTCGCTTCCCTACACTCTCCTTATCAGAGGGGTGTACGCAGGTGCGATTTCCAATATCCGCCGTGACAACCATACCCGCATTAGGGATCTCCTTCAAACATTCCAGTTGCACTTGGCGAATTTCAGCCGCTTCCGTCTTATCTGCATTTTTCCGTCCGTAATCATAGGGTGCTATCTGCACATAATAAAAAGGAAATTCACCTTGGTTCCATTCCTTCCGCCAAGACCTTACCATCGCCGGAAACAATCGCTTATATACCTGCGGATTATTTAAGTTACTCTCTCCCTGATACCAAATGGTACCTTTAATGGTGAATTGCTTTATCGGATGAATCATCGCATTGTATAGTAACGTGGGTTCATCTTTTGGTCTGGCAATGTCTTTAGGATCTTTGGTCAGTACCGACAAAGATATTTCCGGGAATTTTTCCGTATATACCTCTTTATTAATCCATGACTCAATCTTGGACCCACCCCAACTAGAACAAATGACACCTACCGGCACATTCAAAACTTTACGCAGATAACTTGCAAAAAAATAGGCAGTGGCACTGAAATCCGCGACATTAGCCGGTGTAGACTCCACCCAAGGAGTTGCCACGCAATCATCTAAAACAGTCTGACTACTATTTATTTTAAGCGTAATCATACGAATATTATCGGATGGGAGAGCTGTTGCAATAGCATCACATGAGCCCTCCACCGGTTGTCCCCTAAACCCTTTTACAGGCATTTCCATATTCGACTGTCCCGAACATAACCATACTTCCCCTATCAGAACATTAGTAAGTGTTACCGGTTCTCCGTCGGATATAGTAATGGTATAAGGACCACCGGCAGAAGGTGTCTGTACCTGTATTTTCCACGTACCATCCGATGCGGAAGTGGTTGTATAGTTTTTATTATCCCAAGATGTTCTAACTGTAATTTTTCGAGAACGTGTAGCCCATCCCCACAGATTGACATTGGTATTCTGTTGCAATACCATATCATTTCCAATAATTGCCGGTAGCTTTACCTTTGCTCCCAAAGGTAAAAGACAAAGCATACCGACAATTATGCATAGTATTTTTTTCATGATCTATAGTTTTAAATATTAATCCTTCATATCAATGGTCTTAGGTCGCAAACATGTGACCAGAATGACCAGCATAATTAATACAAATACTGCCAGAAGCGCAAAATCACGTCCCAAATGTCCGGCATCCGTAGATTCTCCCAGAATACTGGTTATTGCCGCCCCCGCAAATACTCCGCACATATTCATTATACCGTATGCCGTTGCCCTATAACGGGCTGAAACAAACTGGCAAAGAATCGGCATATTATTTGCGTCGAACATTCCGAATCCCACTCCGAACAAAATTGTTCCCAACACTAATGCGAAAATGGAATGTCCGAATCCGATAAACAATAAAGAGGGAATGATAAAACCCAATCCCAAAGCTCCCGTATATACCCTTCCGCGTACATTTCTGAGCACCCAACGGTCTGATATATATCCACCGACTAACACTCCGAACAGTGACGACAAAGCGATGGAAATAGTAGACATCGGTCCTGCCACGGAAATATCAATAGACAAGCTCTCTGAAAAAAGAGTCGGCAACCAGTTTTTTGCCGCCCATCCCGGAGTGCCCGGCACACAAAAGTAAAACAGGATAATCCAGAAAAAGACATTAGAAAACAACATAGCCAAGCTCTTCAGAACCGGTATCTTCGTCACCTTTTCCTGCATAACAGAGATCGTTCCTCTTTCCTTATCCCGTAAGAAAAAGGCCAGAATGACCCCATATCCTACCCCAATAATACCGAACCAGTGGAAGGTACTATGCCAAGAATACATGGCTGCAAAAGTAGCTCCGAAACCACCTATCGCCTGACCTACATAGAGCCCTGTCATATGTATTCCCACTGCCAACGAACGTGTCTTATCTTGATGAAAATCAGCTATCAAAGACAGAGCGGCGGGCAAATACAATGCCTCACTTATTCCCATAATTCCACGAAGCCAATAAAGCTGGTCAAAAGTGGTGGCATACCCCATCAAATATGTCACTCCAGACCATACACACAGGCTGCCTACAATCAACCATTTACGACTCATACGATCACCGATAATCCCGGAAATAGGACTCATCAACCCATATACCCACAAAAAGACCGCCATCAATCTGCCAAAATTTGCAGCCGACTCCAGTTCACGGACATCTGCCATCATCGGAATCCGCATAGTAGAAAGCATTTGTCTATCCATATAGTTGAGTAAAGCAACTCCCCATAGTAATCCGACTATCACCCATGGATATATATTTGAAGTTTTACTGTTCATGGCTTACCTGTTTAGAATTTCAGTCAAATCAATTTTAATAAAAGCCATATTTGCCTGACTGCTTTCATATAATATCCCTATTGAATTTTCATCTATTGACGTGATACTGGAATAACCGGCACTACGATACTGGTCAAACAAAATCCAGTATTTCTCAGGCCATGTCATTCCATCGTCAAAACTAACTTTCAAAGTCAACTTATCCCGTGTCTCATAATCGCTGGGATTGGCAAATAATAATATGCTTCTCTTTTCTCCACCGACAGTATAATCATGACGGTGCAAACTTGCCATACACGTCGGTTCCACCAATGCTTTCCGTGATGTAGAGTGCTCTTTCCATGTCTCACCCAAGTCTGTTGTCGTACAAATTCTCCGGCCATTTACTTCTTTATTACCCCGGTTTCTATTATCACGCATATTCAGCATCACCGTACCGTCACTTAATTGTGCTGCATTACATTCCGTCACATTCGAATATGCCGGATTACTGGTCATCCAAGTTTTTCCATGGTCTTTACTATATGTAATATTGGAAAATGCGGTTCCTTTCTCATCACGTCCCTGCGTAGGAAAAACCAAAGTACCGTCTGCCAATGTAATCCCTTGTCCGGGAGCCGGAGCAAACAACCACCATTCAGGGCGTTTAGTCTTACCTGTTATATTATCAGGAAAACTCCATGTCAGTCCGTCGTCCGTACTTTTAGTTATCAGAAATTGACAGGTTTCTTTCAAACCGATTCCAGGTTGCGATCCTTTCTTCCTCCACTGGTGTATCCAGTAAGTACTATTTTCATTCAAGCCCTCTATCCACTTGCCATTGTCATCCAATGCACCATGCATCCACAATCCGGCTATATAAATGTCATTTGTATTTTTATCCACAAGGATACAAGCATCACTCACTCCATTAAACTTTTGCGGCAAACCTCCCCATTCTCCCATATCCAATACCGTTTGAATGGGTTGCCACGTCAGTCCTTTATCAAAGCTACGATGAAGAGCGATATCTATGTTCCCCTGCAAATCACGAGTCAAATCATAACGGGCATCAAATATAGCCAGCAACGTTCCGTTGTTACTGGTAGCCAGTCCAGGAATACGTGATGAAACGATACCATCCTGTCCCTTCTGTCTTAATGCCATTCCCACTCTCAAGGGGACAACATCCTTATTCGAAACTTTCAGCTCTCCCCGGCTCGTTTTTATCCGGCTACAATTCACACTAATACGATGTGTCAGTGAAACCGTATCTCTCAATGTCACTGCTACCCAGAAAGACAAGGAATCATCTTTCACTTGTATATTATCTGTAAAAGAAATTTTCCGTTCAGCAGGTACCGGTCTACATATCAGACGGGATTCATCTATCAGCCCGTTTTTATGAGTTCCGTACACTGCAACAGAAACAATATCAGACAAATCCGTACTTCCCTGCAAATTAACATCAATTTGCCGAATGGTATAAGGACTGTTGTCTGTTTGAATCAAAGTTGCCTTAATAGTCGGATTAATCTGCTTCTTGACTAAAACAGGGATAACAGGTCTTTCCAGTTCCAACCTTATATCTTTACCCAAAGATATATCCGGTATCAATAACAAAATCATCGAAAATATGATAAATATTTTCTTACTTACTTTCATAGTATCTTTATTTTAGGTAAATTTGAACGCATTTAACTAGATTAGGGGGAGATAGACAGGAAGTAAAGTAGCTAAACCCCAGCAATACACTTTTACTGTCATCTCCTCTTTCTTATCATTAAAATTCAAAGAATTTTATCGCATCCAAATCACCTTTTAGTTTTTCATACTCTTCCGTTGAAAAAGCTTTTATCGGTAACCGGCAACTGCCGCAATCAAGACCTATAAGTTTCATGATAGCTTTACCACCACGTACGCCGCCACCATATTTAATAATCACTTCCACTGTACGTATCGATTTCATCTGCCAGGCACGTGCTGTTTCCACCTCATTTTTCTTCATTGATTCGAAAATGGCATGATAGACATTAGGGATATAATTATATGTACTTCCCACACCTGCCACTGCTCCCATAGATAAACCGGCAATCAGAATCTCGTCAAAGCCATGTAATACTTCAAACTTATGCTGCTCCAAATCGATACAAGCCCCCATCTCCATCAGGTTATTATGAGTAAACTTCGTTCCTACCAAATTTGGTATTTTCTTCTTGCCTTCTATCAAAAATTTATCTACCGGCAAGTTAACCCCTGTGATTGACGGCATATTATAATAATAGAAAGGCAACTCACTGGCGGCCCGGCAAATCGGTGCAAAAAAATCGACCAGTTCATCTACCGTTCCCGGCTTGAAAAAAGAAGGTGCTATTGAAGCGATAGCATCAGCTCCAGTTTGTGCCGCGTGGCTTGCCAGTTCCATTGCGTCTCGTTGACAGTTTGAACCGACATGTGCAATCACTTTAAAACGTTTAGCAGCAGAGGCTACCCATTTTTCAAGAACCGCCTTACGCTCGTCAATAGTCAACGAAGAAAATTCACCAGTCGTACCACACACAAATACCCCTTTTACAGGAGTTGATGCTATCCAATCAGCATATTTATCAATAACAGATAAATTCACGTCCCCATTTTCATCCATTGGGGTGAAGGTGGCCGCAACCATACCTTCCAGTCTTTCATAATTGTTCATAATGCATTTAATTAGATTATTATATTTCACTTTCGGAAAGTTCCTTTCAAAATTAACGGTGTCCGTATGCCGGGTTGTATCTCGCCACTTACTACAAATACCTGATTTCCAATAGAAACAGCATTCGTTGTAACGGGAATAGGGTATGAACAATCGAACAAAGCTACCAAAGCATTCATGTCCGTACTGACCACCCGAAGTTTACGGCTAAATCCCGGGTGCTTGGGAGATGTCGGCAAAATTTCCTCCACTCCTCCCAGTATCAAAATCTTGTCTTCTCCATAAGGTATGGCCGTACCCGCCATCACCGGGAAAGAACCGGTCATTTTATTCCATTTCCCAGTACCCGGTTCAAATACATATCCTTCCGTATATTCCGTCATCAACTCATCCGGTGCATAGCTTCTTCCACTAAAGAGGTAAAACCGTCCTCTTTGAGCGACGCCTACCGCATAAGAAAGAGAAGGACCATCCCAACCCGGCATTACCTGCCATCCTTGCTCCTTATGATGCAAATCAAGCATATAGAAATGATGAGTTGACCGTTCATTTACCATAGACTCCTGCCCCCCAGCAATATAAATGCAATTATCACAAATAGCCCCCGCTGCATTAGCCAATGGAACCGGTAAAGAAGGATAACTGACAGAATCTATCACAAATGAATCTATTTCTTTTTTTATCAGAAATACTTTATCGCTACACCGCGCATGGTCACATCCACCGATACACAATAAACCTTCCGGCAAACTTATTGAAACCCCATAAGCAAGCGGACGGTCAAGGAAATCATCATATACAGTCCATTCCTCTGTATCCAAGTCGTAGCTATATAAAGTAGCCCACCAAGTCTTAATACCTCCCTCCCAAGGATACTTATCAGGAAAGTTAGCTCCACCCAACACAAGCAACTTGCCTTCCACTATCCCGGAATATGCACCTGCTAATCCGATGTTCTCCGGCATGCCGGCACATCCCGGAAGCAACAATGTATTTTCCCATTGTGCCTCTATCCTCTTTTCTTCTTTTCTAAAACAAGATGTATTCATTAGCAATAAAATTAAGGATAAACATAAAATTATCAGATGCCGCCTTTTCATATACCTTCTACCTTTTCACTTTCTGCCTTCTCAGCCATCAATTCCTGACTTCGGTTTACCTTGAAAATTTTATAGACCTCAAAATGCCTTTCGATAGCATCCCGGTAACCCTTCTCGTCCCCTTTCTTGATAAAGTCCAGCAAATCAGCATGAGTAGCTATCCGACCGCTTTTGCTCATTTCTATATTTATAGGTTTCAAATAATCCTTGAATTTCTCTTTCACATAGACAAGTATAGGATGAATGATTTCCTGAAATTCAGATATGATTTTATTCCCGGTGATTTTATATAGTTTCGTATGAAAAGCCGATTCACTAATTAACGCGTATTCGTTATTTTCAAAAACGATTCCCATTTTTACGATTTCGCTCAGTTCCTCAATATCTTTAGGAGTTATCTTACGGAAAATATCAGTTGATATTCCTATTTCAAGTGCAATTCTGAAATCCAACAAATCCAAAATTGTTTCTTCACTTAAAACACGGGGATCTATCACTCTTTTCATTCCTCCCAAAATGGAAGGCTCTGTCAGAACCATCCCCTTACGGGGACGTGCGTGAATCAACCCCATCATCTTCAGACGGCTCAGTGCCTCTCTGACAACACTCCTTGCAACTCCCAGTTCTGCAGCCAGACTATTCTCATTAGGAATAGAATCCCCGCGTCCTAAATCATTCTTTTTGAAATAGGTAAGCAGGCTGTCTTCTACCTGATCAATTAACGTTGTTTGATTGATTTCTATCTTCATATCATTGGATTTTTATTATTTGTATTATTTGTCCGACAAATAATACAAATGCAATATTAAGAGATTTTTTTTAGAATGCAAGAAGAAAACAATAGAAAAATAAGCATATGTGTTGAAAAACATACTTTAGAACACAAACGAAAAAGAATTAGGAAATTAGATATACTTGTGAAAAATAGAAGGAAACTAAAAAGCATAAAAAAAGGCTATCTATCCCAGACAGCCAATCTTTTTGTTAACCTTAAATCTAATACTATGAAAAACACATTGCAAAGATACGGACTTTCAGCATATCTCCAAATTTTCGGAGTAAAGCAACGCATCTTATAACATGGTTTAATAAAAGTAATAGTCTCGTTAACATTTAACATAAATCAAATAGGATATTAACGAATATCCTATTGAGTGATTCAGAGATTATTCATATCGTAAAGAGCGGGCAGGTTTGCTCATTATTATCTTTATGGTCTGGAAAGCTACTGTTATAAATGAGATAAACAACATTAGCAATACAGGCATAATAAAGAACCATGCTTTCAAATCTGTGCGGAAAGCATAATGGCTCAACCAGGCATTCATACTAAACCAAGCTAGTGGCAAAGCAATAACAACTGCTATCAGAATTAACAGAAAGAATCCCTTAACCAACTGATAGAAGAGTGTCCAACGGGAAGCCCCGAGAACTTTACGTATCCCCATTTCTTTGGTACGTGTGGAACATGAAAACATGACCAGTACCCAAAGTCCCAAACAGGAAATGAAAATAGCCAAACCGGTAAAAGCGCCAATCATTACACCAAACACCTCATCCTGACGATACTGGTGGTCGAAGAATTGGTCGAGGAAAAAGTAATCGAAACTGGAATCCGCAAAATATTGATTCCAAATCTCATGCACCTGTGATACCAATTCACGAGGATCACCGGAAGTCATTACGATAGAGATATAACGTTGTGGTAACCAGGCAATCTTATCTTTATGAATCAACATGATAGGTGTATAATTCTTGCTCAATGCCTGTTGGTGATAATCTTTCACTACTCCGATAATCTGCATCGGGGCATCAGTACATTCAACGTTCACCAACTCCCCTATAGCCTCATCATTAGATGTAAAGCCCAGGTTACGTACAGCCGTTTCGTTAATCACCAGTTTGTCTACATCATCTCCATAGTCTTCCGAGAAATTTCTTCCGGCCACAACTTGCAATCCATAGGCATCCACATAATCGGGGTCGCAGGCAAGCATCTCATACAGGCGATTCTGCTTCAGAGCATCATTGGTACGGCGATTGGAAAGGAAAGTCGCTACTTCCTCGCCCGGCACAGCGCCGGAGAAAGTGACTTGATATACCAACGGAAGACGTACTATCGTTTTTTTCATAGCTTCCAGTTTCGTATTCAGTCCCTCGGTATGCCCAGGAAACTTGACCACCAATATCTGATTGGTCTTAACTCCCAAAGACTGGCTGCGCATAAAGCTCAACTGTGCAAAGACAATCAATGTGCCGCACAACAATATCATTGAAGCCATATATTGAATGATAACCAAAACTTTCCGTGTCCGTTCTCCGGATTTACTATGCAAGAATTTCCCCTTCAACAACATAATTGGTTTCCGATTCAGCAAAGCCAATGCCGGATAATATCCAGAAAGGAATATCCCGACGATAAAAACAAGAATCAATAAAATCCACCAATAATCTATCAGCCAAACGGAGAAGGTAACGGTACGGCCTACCAATTGATTAAAGTACGGAAGAACCAATTCTATCAAGCCAACGGCGAGTACAAAAGCTATCAGGTTCATCACTAATGCTTCAAACAAAAATTGATGAATCAACTGCTTGCGGAAAGCTCCCACTACCCGCCTAACTCCCACTTCTTTGGCACGCTCCATTGAACGGGCTACGGTGAGGTTTATATAGTTTATCCAGGCAATAGCCAAAATAGCAATAGCAGCAAAAATCAAGGCAATCATAGAAGAACGGTTTCCTTTCGTCTCCGCTTCGTATCCTACCTGCGGAGTGAGGTGTATATCTGCCAGAGGGATTAAAGAGACTCCCCATGTCTTGTTTTTCAAGGCTTCATCCGTCTTGTACTTTTCCGCCATTACAGGAAATTCTCTCTCTATTTCCGCTTTCCTTTCGGGAGAGTCAAGCAGGACGTAGGTATAAGCCTCGTGTTTGTACCAATATTCCTGCATATATTTAGGCAGAGATTTATACGAAATCAGAAAACTATAATGTATATGCGAGTTGGAAGGCATTTCTTTCATCACTCCGGTCACTTCACACGATATCTTATCGTATGCGCCGGTAAAGATGAATATCTTCCCGATAGGGTCTTCGTCCTTGAAATATTTACTGGCAATGCGTTCGGTGATTACCACTTGCCCCGGCATGGAGAGACAGGTTTTCTTATCGCCTTTCAAAAGTTCGAAATCAAAAAGGCGAAAAAAGCTGGGTTCGGCATACGCTATCTGATTCTCCCGCAAGGTCAGTTCACCGTATTTCACTATTTGTTCCGGCTGGAGTAGGGAGCCGATTCGGGTATAATCCTCTATTCCGGCAAGGTTCTCTTTCATTGCCGAACCATATCCGAAGGAGCTGCTTGCCCAGTAGTCGGTCAGCACTTCCCCTTCGTGAAACGTACTTTGCACACGGTAGATATGGTCATACTTTGTGTGCATTTTATCAAAGCTGAATTCAAAAGTCACGTAGGTAAGAATCAGCAGTGCCGATGCCATACCAATCGCCAGTCCGAATATATTAATGAAACTGAACCTTTTCCGTTTCATCAGATTCCGCCAAGCACTATTCCAGTAATTTCCTATCATACAGTTTCATTTTTAGCTGACATATTTTTTCCCAGCGGGCGGTTGACGTTTTCGGCTACGATTTGTCCGTCTAATAATTGAATGACGCGGTGTGCGTACATTGCATCCCGTTGAGAGTGGGTAACGATGATGATAGTAGTTCCCTGAGCATTCAGTTCACTCAATAGTTCCATTACTTCTATACCGTTCACCGAATCCAAATTTCCGGTAGGTTCGTCAGCGAGAAGCAATTTACAGTCCGTCACTACGGCACGAGCAATAGCTACGCGCTGTTGCTGTCCACCGGACAATTGCTGTGGATAATGGTTGGCACGATGCAGCAGGTTTACTTTCTCGAGTACTTTCTTTACTCTTTCTTTACGTTCATTGGCTTTGACGCCTATATAGATAAGGGGTAATTCTACATTCTCACATACGGTCAGCTCGTCAATCAAGTTGAAACTCTGAAAGATAAAGCCGAGATTACCTTTCCTGAGGGCAGTCAATTGGTTCTCATTCATTTTATCCACCTGTTTTCCTTCAAAGAAATAAGAGCCGGAAGTTGGAGAATCGAGTGTACCCAAAATATTCAGCAGTGTTGACTTACCGCATCCCGAAGGACCCATTATAGCAACAAACTCCCCTTGTTCCACTTGTAAAGTGACTTCGTTCAATGCCTTTGTCTGCACTTCTTCGGTTGCGAAGAGTTTTGTCAGTTTTTCAGTCTTAATCATAATCAGTTCAATATTTATTAGTTATTCATATTTTAAAATACTCATCGGTTTCAAGCAGATAATGCGCCACACTTGTTGAAAAACAGTAAGGAACGCAATCAGCATCAACAGCGCAAAAACGACTGCATATATCCACCAAGGTAGCGAAATATGGAAAGCATACGTCTCCAACCAGCCATTCATTAACACTGCTGATACGGGTATACCGATTGCAGATGCCAATATAGTGAGCAACATCAGCTCCTTGGTCAAGATAAAAAACAGGCTGCTTTTATTTGCACCGAGCACCTTGCGGATACCCACTTCTTTCAAGCGCGATAAGGTTGAAAACAATGTTACAATCCACAAACCGAGACATGCCACAAATATGGCAATTAAAGAAGCACTGGCAAATATCCAACCGAAATTACGGTCTGATTTATAAAGGAAAGTATTCAAATCACTCAAAAAGAAATAAGAAAATAAAGAAGTCGGAAAATATTCATGATACATCTGCTCAATCTCCATCAAAGCACTATCTTCTCCTTCGCCTGTCAAGCGGACTGAAATATAAGGTGTTGCAATAAATGGTACTCGCTCTTTCATAAAGAAGATAATAGGTTTGTAAGCCACGGAAAGCGATTGCTGGTGATAGTTTTTCACCACCCCGATAATTTCGAGCGGTTCGTCTACCACCTCCATTTTAACCTGCTGTCCCAATGCGGCTTCGGGCGACTCATAACCTAATAACCTGACTGCTTCCTCGTTGAGCACTATCCGGTTGAGGTCACCGCCAAAGTCCTCAGAGAAGTACCGCCCACAAATCATAGCGGGCATATAGGCAGATAGATAATCATAATCTACGGCAAACATCTGCATCAGTTTCACTTGCGAAGGGTCACTTCCATAAGGACGATTGGTAAAATAATTGGCTACCTCCACCCCGGGAACAGCTCCTGAAACGGTTACGTGGCTTACATCTGCCCGTTGCTTCAGACGCTTGGTGAAACTTTCCAGACGTAGTGCCAATCCCTCGGTGAAAGAGGGGTACTTAATGACTAACATACGTGAATGAGAATCGACGGAAGCCTCACTTTGCATATAACACACTTGCCGAATCACTGTGAACGTGCCAGTAATCAGAACAAAAGAAGCGAGAAACTGAACCACAATCAGCACTTTCCTTATCCGGTTACCACGTTTACCGTGTAACAGTTTCCCCCTCATAATTTCCGACGGACGTATAGTAACCATCAGCCAAGAAGGATAGAAGCCTACAACAAACGTACCGATAACAACCACTCCGGCTACAATTCCCCAAAAAGCAGGCAACATAAGTATATCCGTCCCAAAGCTTTGCCCTGCCCAGCGATAAACAAGGGGTAAAAGAAGTTCCAGCCAACCAAGAGCTATCAGCGTAGCCAACAGATTCATGAAACCTGATTCAAGAAGTCCCTGGATAATAATCTGACGGCGCGAAGCACCAAAAGCCTTACGCAACCCGAACTCACGTCCGCGTTCCAAGAAACGTGCCACGGTCAGATTCAAGGCATTAGCCCAACCTATCAGTAGCAGGGCAACGGACATCACCAATAGTATAAGAACCGCAGTCCGACTCCCTTTCACTTCTTTCTCATAAGCTTTTTGTGGAGTGAGATGAATGTCTTTCAGCGGTATCAGTTCTACCGCCCAAGTCTTATGTCGCAGGGCATCAGTTTTGTACTTATCGGATATATTGAGAAAAGCCTCTTCAATCTCTTCCGGACATTTTCCGGACATCAGGCGGACATAGGTATAAACTCCGTGAATGTACCAAATGTCCTGTCGCTCTTTGGGAATCGTACTATATGAAAGTAAAAAATCATATTGCAGATGGGAACGAACAGGCATATCTGCTATCACGCCGGTAACTTCAAAGTTTTGCTGCGATGAAGGCGTACTGAAAGTCAGCACCTTCCCTATCGGGTCTTCTTCATCAAAATAACGATTTGCCGCACTTTCGGTCAGTACCACCGTATTAGGACGTACCAGTTGCCCGGTCTTATCTCCTCTAATTATCGGGAAATTAAATATCTCAAAAAAAGCAGGTTCGGTGTAGCAATAATGTGCTTCGGCAAATCTCCTGTCGAAGTAATTCACCACTTGTTCGCGGTCTTGTGCTGTTACACGGACATACTTCTCAATGCCTGCAATTTCACGAGCCATTGCAGGTGCATGGCCGTAAGCTGTAGTCGCCCAGTTATCTGTCAGCGTCTTGCCTTCATACAACCGGCTTTCAACACGATATACACGTTCGGTATTGTGGAATGAATCGTAGCTTAACTCCGACCATACGTAAAGTATGATAAGCAATGCTGTTGCAATACAAACAGACAATCCCGTTATATTTATCAGTGTCAGAGATTTTTTAACCCGCTGACTACGTATCACTTGTGAAAAGTAATTTATCATATCATAGACTTATTTCAGTATCAGTTTCTCGTTATCGCCAAACAGTTCATATCCGGATACAATCACCCGATCACCAGGTTTTAATCCTTCGGTAACCTCATAGTACTGCGGATTTTGTCGTCCGATGCGGATAGGCTGACGAATAGCAAATTTACCACTTTCATCCACAACATACATCCATCGTCCACCGCTTATTTGGAAAAATCCGCCACGCGGCACCAAAATAGCCTGTGCAGGGTCACCCAATTGTAGATTGATATGATAGGTCTGCCCTGCACGTATATTCTCCGGTCGTCCGGCTGTAAACTGCAAATCGGTACGAAACTGCCCTTCTTTTACTTCCGGATACGGCTTCGTCACTTCCAGTTTATAACTGACACCGTCACGGGTAAAGTCAGCCGGCAATCCGGGTACAACACGCTCCACGTAATGTTCGTCAATCTGCGCTTGTACTTTCAGGTCAGAAGTGATGATCTGACCAATGTGCTCGCCTGCAGCTATTGATTGTCCTATCTGTGCATCAAGATTACCTACCTGCCCGTCAATAGGAGCTTTCACCTTCAGGTTCTCAATTCGTTCGCGTACCAACGCGAGACTCTGTTTCATATTACGTATGTTCTCGTCCAAGCTGTTTACCTGACTTTCACGGAAAATATTATCCTGACGAATACGCTCGTCAATGACATCCAACTGTTCTTTAGCCGCATCATACTCCTCTTTGGCAAGTCGATAATCTTCTTCTGCAATAAGTTGCTCTTTTATCAGGCGACTGTATTGCTCATAACGGCGCTGTTTCACCAGCCGATCTTTATTTAGCCCAATACGCTCTTGTTTTAAACGCAAGCGTTCCTGCTCCATGCTAATACGGGTATTACGAAGTTCATTCTCCTGATAAGCCAGATCCGCTTCGCTCTGCATAATACCAATATTTAGTAACGGATTACTGAGACGCAAAATCACGTCGCCTGCCTTCACCATAGCACCTTCTTCTTTTAGACGTTCTTCCACACGTCCACCTTCCACGGCATCCATATAAATAATACGATTAGGCATTACCTGACCAATGACACGAATATAGTCATTAAACTCACCACGGTTAACGGTAGCAATCGTCAGACGTTCTTTCTCCACAGTCATGGAAGAGGTAGTGTCTCTGAATATGAAATATAAAACAACGGCAATAACAAAGGCTATACCACCTATTACATATAGATGTTTACGGGTAATGCCGGGTTTACGTTCAATAGGTGTATCCATAAGGAATCAATCAAAAATAGGGTTATTATAAATTAGTTATTAAAGAAGTATCAACTTTGTTATTCAAAATATATAAACTCTGCCTTTATAAGAAAGTTCCCTCCCGGTAATATTTCTCCAGTTTCATCATCATTTCTACCTGCAAGCGCACACGAACCAGTTCTGCTTTGGCGGAAATAAAACGATTACGGGCTTCCATTAACTGAAAGACAGAGATAAGCCCTTCTTCCCACTTTCGTTCGGATTCTTTCAAGACCAGAGTTTCCGCGCTCAATTGCTGCAATACCTGTTGATGTTCCGTATAGCCGGCACGTAGGGAAAGAAGAGTTTGCTCAATTTCAGTATATAGCTGTTGCTTCTCCAATTCCTCTTCATTCTTCAGGCGATACAAGTTCAATTTCAACTTCCTTTGATTCGTAAAACGTTCAAAACCGCTCAACAAAGGGAAAGAGATACCGATACCGATATATTTTCCTATATTATCCCGCAATTGCCTGGCGGAAAATGCAGTGTTGTAGAAATTAGAACCTACCGTAAAGCGGGCATAAACAGAAGGAGAAAAAGCTCCGCCCGCCATTGCATATTCTTTGCGGGCAGCTTTCTGCTTTAAGCTAATCATACGCATGGCAGGGAGTACTTCCAACGATTGTCTATACAATGTTTCCGTAGAGGGGAGTGAAAGCAACGGGAGTTTATTCAATTCGACAATCGTATCCTGAATGACAAGTGTATCACCCGACTGAAAGTTCATCAACTGTTCCAGATGCAGTAATGACAACCGACAGCTATTAGCACGGGATTGGTAACGATATATATCCCCTTCCCTGCGGGCTTTTACCTCTTGCAAGTCGGAAACGGATTTCAAGCCCAGTTCCACAAATGTCTCGGTTTGTTTCAGGTATCGTTCGCTCAACCGGCTTTGCTCCAAAGCCAAATTCAAGAGTTTTCTTTCCAAAACCAGTTTATAGTAAGCATCCGTCACTTGATAGGCGAGTTCATTCTGCCTGTCTTTCAGTTCCCACTTGCTGCGTTCCCGATTTATTTTCCGAAAACGAACCTGATTGATACGTGAAAAACCTTCAAACAAAGACAACGTCATATCAAGACCTATCGTTCCTTCTTCAAAAGTCTTTTCTGTATAACCATTGGTATCCGGGTCTATCGAACGCCCGAAACGCTTTCCTGTTTCTGCGTTGGCTACTATGCGGGGAAGAAATGTACCGATAGCGGCAGCATAATCCGTTCGTGCTTCCTTTATGTTAATGGCACTATTCCGTATAGAAGGATTCTGTTTCCATGCCAAACGGATACATTCATCCAAACTCATTGCAGATTGAGCATACGTAATCACGGGCAATAAAAACAATAAAAAGAAAATGTTCCTCATTCTTCAGTATATATGCAATTGTGTTCTATATGAATTAAAAAAGCAAACATAATGCCACAATACTTAAACAACTGATTACAAGATAGATGACATACATTATTTTATCGTTCCCGTCCAATTATTACACACTATAACGTCTAAAAATTGGACGTTATCAATAAAAAGCCACCATGACCTGCGTGCAAACAGCCATTATTCAACGCTCAGGCTATAAATATTACTTAAACGAAACATAGGATAAAGTCATGTTTCAGGAAATGTATCATAAAACGTCTAATTATTGGACACTCTCTTGCAGGGAAAAGTAAAAACGAATATCTTTACCCAAAAACTTAAAGAATCGTTCAACCCAGACAGATCCCCCCCAATCTTACATATATGGAAACCGGAACTATTTTAATAGTAGATGATAATAAAAGTGTGTTGGCTTCGCTGGAACTTTTACTCGAAAATGAATTCAGTACAGTCCGCACAGCTGCCAATCCTAATCAAATAACAACACTGCTCACTACCACTTCCATTGATATCGTAATTCTCGATATGAATTTTTCGGCCGGTATCAATAACGGCAACGAAGGACTATACTGGCTGAAACATATTCACGAAATCCGCCCCGCACTCCCTGTGGTAATGTTAACTGCTTACGGAGATGTGGAACTAGCCGTAAAAGCTTTGAAGAACGGAGCTACCGACTTTCTTCTCAAACCTTGGGATAACCGGACACTGGTTCAGAAAATAAAGGAAGCATACAATAATAAATCGAACAGGAAAAGTTCCTCAAAATCAAAAAACTCAATCGTAGGATCCGGCAATCCGAACAAACCTGAAATGCTGATAGGGCATTCTCCCGCCATGCTACAATTAATAAAGGTAGTCAATAAAGTAGCCGGGACCGACGCCAATATTCTGATAACTGGAGAAAACGGGACCGGAAAGGAAATGCTGGCCAGAGAAATACACCGCCTGTCTTCACGCAATACTCGTCCCATGTCAAGTATCGACATGGGAGCTATCAGTGAATCCCTTTTTGAGAGCGAGCTTTTCGGTCACGAGCGCGGAGCTTTTACGGACGCTTACGAAAGCCGTCCGGGAAAATTCGAAGCTGCCAGCGGCAGTTCGCTTTTTATGGATGAGATTGGAAATCTTCCCCTTGCACTACAAGCCAAATTACTGACTGTACTACAAAACAGGAATATCACCCGAATTGGAAGTAATAAAGTCGTCCCCGTTGATATACGACTCATTTCCGCCACCAATAAAGACATCCCGGAAATGGTGAAACAAGGATTATTCCGCGAAGATTTATTCTACCGTATCAACACTATCCACCTTGAAATTCCTCCATTACGAGAACGAGGAGACGACATACTCCTGTTCGTCGAAACCTTTCTCCACCGTTTCGCTTCGAAATACCAACGCCCGGAAATGCGAATGCATGAGCAAACAATAGAGAAACTACGCTCTTACCACTGGCCGGGCAATATCCGAGAACTGCAGCACGCTATCGAGAAAGCCGTTATCTTGTGTGAAGGCAACGTGATACGCCCCAAAGACATTTTGGTAAAACAAACCTGGAAGCCGCAAACCACCAGCACTGTCCCCAATTTGGAAGAAGTGGAAAGGCAAGCCATTGAAACAGCCATTCTGCAAAATAATGGCAACCTGACTGCCGCCGCCGAACAATTGGGAATCAGCCGTCAGACACTCTATAACAAACTAAAACGTTTCAAACCCTGAACAGCATGATATTCAGCCGACACATCTATTGGGTTATACTACTACACGTCATGCTTATCCTCGTCACCTCGGGAACAGGCGCCTGGCTTATCATCTCACAACGCGGATTTGTAATAGGCACATTACTAATTACCTGTTCCCTCTTCCAAATCAGCAGGCTGGTAAATAAACTAAATTCATTCAACCAAAAGTTGCGTGTCTTTTTCGATGCCATAGAAGACAAGGATAATATGCTTTACTTTCCCGAACAAAACGTTAGTAAAGAACAGGAAAAACTGAACCGCTCTCTCAACCGCATCAATTTCCTGCTCGCCAAAACTCAATCAGAATATTCCAAACAGGAACACTTCTACCGCTCACTCTTGGAAGAAGTGCCCAGCGGTGTATTAGCATGGGATTCTACCGGAAAAATAATCATAGCAAACAGCACTGCCCTTACCTTATTAGACTGCCAGCAATTAACCCGATACCGACAACTGGAATCCTTACTGCAAGAAAAAGGCAAAAAGGAGCACCTCAGTCTTTCACAAAGCCGGATGAAACTACAAGATGAAACAATAACGCTCTTGTCTATCAAGGATATCGGTGACGAACTTAGCGACAAAGAAAGTGAATCGTGGAACAAACTAAGCCACGTGCTCACTCATGAAATAATGAACACCATTGCTCCCATTATCTCCCTGTCACAAACACTGTCCACCTATCCGGACATCAACGAAAAAGCAGTTCGCGGACTTCGCATCATTCAAGCACAAAGCGAACGTTTATTGCAATTTACCGAATCCTTCCGTCACCTCTCCTACCTGCCAAAACCCGAAAAGAAACTTTTCTCACTTACGGCAACCCTGCAAAATCTCCGGGAACTCTTATCCGGCGACTTCAAAGAAAGCAATATCATCTTCACACTGACCTGCAAACCTAAAACGATTTATATGAAAGGTGACGAGAACCAACTCTCCCAAGTCCTACTCAACCTTCTGAAAAACTCCATGCAAGCACTGGAAGGAAAAGAAAAAGGCAGAATCAGCATCCATGCACAACAAGACGAACACATATCTATTGACATTGCGGACAACGGCCCGGGTATTCCGCCTGAATTACAGGAAAAGATATTTATTCCTTTTTTTACCACCAAATCAGAAGGCAGCGGTATCGGATTAAGCCTATGCAAACAAATTATCCGCCTTCACGACGGGCATCTCACCATTCAGGAAAGCAATCCCGGCAAAACAATTTTTCATATTGATATGCCATTATAAAACAAACCTTTCCGGTGCTTTTCGTGTTTATTATTATATAAACGAACGAATCGCACGATATGAGCATCAAAGAACAATACTGGAAATATTCCCTCATTGTCATTATTCTATTTATGGGAGTTATCATCTTCCGGCAAATCACTCCTTTTTTGGGAGGATTACTGGGAGCATTAACTATGTATATACTTGTACGCACACACATGAATCATCTGACAGAAAAGCGGAAAATGAAACGCAACATCAGTGCATTACTGATTACGGCAGAAACCATTATGGTGTTTCTTGTTCCGCTGGGATTAACAATCTGGCTGGTGGTAAACAAACTTCAGGATATAAATCTGGCTCCGCAAACCTTTATCGAACCCATTCAGCAAGTAGCAGAATTTATTAAAGAAAAGACCGGTTATGATGTATTGGGAAAAGATACGCTATCATTCATCGTATCTATCCTCCCTCGTGTCGGACAGATAATTATGGAAGGCGCCAGCAGCCTTGCAGTCAATCTATTCGTCATGATATTCGTGCTTTACTTTATGCTGATAGGAGGAAAAAAAATGGAAGCATACGTCAACGACATTCTTCCTTTTAATGAGGCAAATACGCAGGAAGTCATTCGTGAGATTAACATGATTGTACGTTCCAATGCAATCGGCATTCCTCTGCTGGCTATCATTCAGGGAGGCGTCGCCATGATAGGCTATCTTATTTTCGGAGCGCCCAATATACTATTATTAGGTTTCCTCACCTGCTTCGCAACTATTATTCCAATGGTAGGTACAGCATTGGTATGGTTTCCCGTAGCCGCTTATCTGGCTATTAGCGGAGACTGGTTCCATGCAATCGGGCTCGCTGCATACGGAGCCATCGTCGTGTCACAATCCGACAACCTGATCCGATTTATCCTTCAAAAGAAAATGGCGGACACACATCCGCTCATCACTATTTTCGGAGTTGTCATCGGTTTGCCGTTATTCGGATTTATGGGAGTCATCTTCGGGCCGTTATTACTCTCGCTATTCTTCCTTTTCGTGAATATGTTCAAGAAAGAATATCTGGATTTGCGAAATAACCTTCCTTCAAGATGAGGGAACTATCGAAAAAATGCGTACTTTTGCGGGCGTAAAAACGACACTTAAATTCAATGGAAGCATTTACATTCAATACTGCCGAACTGATTCTTTTATCGGCGGCAGGTATTCTTTTTATCATTCAGCTTATTTACTATTTCGGTTTGTACAATCGGATACACGTTCGCAATAAGACTGTACGCAAAGAGGAAACCCACTTCTCACGGGAATTGCCTCCACTTTCCGTCATTCTTTGTGCACGCAATGAAGCTGATAACCTGCGTAAAATTATGCCTGCTATTCTGGAACAAGATTACCCGCAGTTCGAAGTCATTGTTATCAATGACGCTTCCACTGATGAAACAGAAGATGTGCTGGGATACATGGAAGAAAAATATCCTCATCTCTACCATAGTTTTACACCGGACAGCGCCCGCTATATCAGCCACAAGAAACTGGCTCTGACATTAGGTATCAAAGCCAGCAAGCACGACTGGCTTGTATTTACGGAAACCAACTGTATGCCTGCAAGTAACCAATGGCTGAAACTTATGGCGCGCAACTTCACTTCGCAAACGCAAATCGTATTGGGGTACAGCGGATACGACCGTATCAAAGGCTGGTTACACAAACGTATCGCATTCGATACATTATTTCAGTCTTTACGTTATCTGGGGTTCGCCTTGGCCGGAAACCCCTATATGGGTATCGGTCGTAACATGGCTTACCGTAAAGAATTATTCTTCAAACAAAAAGGATATTCCAAATATCTGAATCTGCAACGCGGAGAAGATGACTTGTTCATTAATCAAATAGTAACCAAAACGAATACGCGCGTAGAAACTGACTTCAACGCTACGATGCGTATACAGCCCGTCTATCGCTACAAAGACTGGAAGGAAGAAAAAATTAGTTATATGGCTACCGCACGCTTCTACCGTGGAGCACAACGTTACCTGTCGGGATTCGAAACATTTTCCCGCCTGTTATTCTATGTCGCCTGTATGGCAGGTATCGTATTCGGCATACTCAACTTTCATTGGCTGGTAGCAGGTATTGCATTATTGATATGGCTGCTTCGTTACATAACGCAAGCTATTGTGATTAACCGGACAGCCAAAGAAATGGGGGGAGGTAGAAAATATTATTTCTCATTGCCCATATTCGATATTCTCCAACCGATACAATCTCTTAATTTCAAGCTATGCCGCCTTTTCCGAGGGAAAGGTGATTTTATGAGAAGATAATAAACCTGTTTATTTATATCCGGAAGGAAGACTTACTCATATCGCATAGAGTTTGCCGGATTGATTTTCGTTATCAGGAAAGAAGGACCGATCAACATCAGCACCGACGACAACAATGTACCGATATTAATCAAAAGAAAAAGCCAGATATTGAAAGAGACCGATACTGTATCGACATAATAACTTTCCGGGTCGAGTTTGAGAATTCCGAATTGAGATTGAATAAAGTAGAATGCCAGACCGATCACGTTTCCCCAAAGCATTCCTTTTCCGATAAGAAAAACAGAGAACCAAAGAAACGTCTTACGAATAGTGAAATTGTTAGCTCCCAACGCTTTCAGGATTCCTATCATATTAGTACGTTCAATGATAATAATCAATAGACCGGAAATCATGGTAAATCCGGCAACCCCTATCATTAAGAACAAAATCACCCATACATTCATATCCAATAAGCCAAGCCATTCAAATATCTGGGGATTCAGTTGTTCAATATTCCGTACATAATATATGCCTCCAAACTTATCCCGCTGACTATCGGTATCAATAGCGATTTCATAAGTTACGTCTTCCAACTTATCATAATCACGAACCTGCAATTCCACTCCGCTCACCTGCTCCCGCTGCCAACCGTTCAAGCGGTTCACCAGATTGAGATCAGTCAATAAAAAAAGATTATCATACTCGGAGAAGTTAGTCTGATAGATTCCGGCAATCGTCAAACGACGGGCACGAACCTCATCTTGTATATAATAGGTATAAATTTTATCTCCTAGCTTCAACTTCATCTTAGTAGCCAAAGCCTTGGAAATAAGCACCTGATTGGAAGATACAGAATCACTGAAAACGGGAATTTCTCCTTCGACCAGATATTCCTTCATAAAGCGGGAATCAAATTCCGGTCCAACACCCTTCAGCACCATTCCCTGAAAGGCGTCGTCTGTTTTTATCATTCCCGGTTTGGTGGAATAACGTTGTACATGACTCACTTCAGGATAATCGGAAAGGGCGGCAATCAAACTATCGCCAGCAACAATCGGATGTGTCTCATAAGAATTGACCGCATCCAGATTCGTTATCTGGATATGCGAGCCAAATCCAATGACCTTATTTCTCACTTCACTTTTAAACCCGATCACTACCGCTACCGCTATAATCATTACAGCCAGTCCGATAGCAATACCCGCCATAGCAATGAGGACCGCAGGACGTGATACCTGCTTTCCACCATCGCTTTCACGATAGATACGCCGGGCTATGAAAAGTGATAGAGACATCTTTTATTCCGTTCTTCCCGGATACGCCTCCAAAGCCTTTTGCAAGACAAAAAGCGCACGGGTCAAGTCTTCTTTTTTCAATACATAAGCAATACGAACCTCGTTGATACCGGAGCCCGGAGTGGTATAGAAACCGGAAGCCGGAGCCATAAAGACTGTCTGCCCTTCGTACTCGAAGTCCGAAAGACACCAGGCACAGAATTTATCCGAATCATCTACCGGAAGTTTCGCCACCGTGTAGAAAGCTCCCATAGGAATCGGAGAATAAACACCCGGAATGCGGTTCAATCCGTCAATGAGGCATTTACGACGTTCCACATATTCATCATAGGTCTCACGTGAATATTCTTCCGGAGCATCCAATGAAGCCTCGGCAGCAATCTGTCCGATCAAAGGGGGACTCAAACGAGCCTGACAGAACTTCATAACAGCGTCACGTATCTCTTTGTTCTTGGTAATCAGCGCACCGATACGGATTCCACATTCCGAATAACGTTTCGAAACGGAGTCAATCAGAACCACATTATTCTCGATGCCTTCCAAATGGCAGGCAGAAATATAGGGCGAACCGGTATAGATAAATTCGCGATATACTTCATCGGAGAAAAGGAATAAATCGTATTTCTTCACCAAGTCACGAATCTGATTCATCTCACGACGAGTATACAGATAACCGGTCGGATTGTTCGGATTACAAATCAGGATAGCTTTGGTACGTTCATTTATCAGTTCTTCAAATTTCTCCACTTTCGGAAGTGAGAAACCCTCTTCGATAGTCGTGGCGATAGTGCGGATCTTCGCTCCGGCAGAGATAGCAAATGCCATATAGTTGGCATAAGCCGGTTCCGGAACAATAATTTCATCCCCGGGATTCAGACAGGAAAGGAAAGAGAAAAGCACCGCCTCCGAACCACCCGACGTAATGATTATATCATCTGCTGTAAGATTGATATTGAACTTTGCATAATATCCTACTAATTTCTCGCGATAGCTACGATAACCTGCGCTGGGACTGTACTCCAGCACTTTGCGATCAATGTTGCGTATCGCGTCAATCGCGACCTGAGGCGTGGGCAGGTCAGGCTGTCCGATGTTCAGGTGAAATACATGAACTCCGCGTTGCTTGGCAGCGTCTGCCAAAGGAGCCAGTTTTCTGATAGGAGATGCAGGCATCTCGTTTCCGCGAATGGATATGGTTGGCATAATTTTAACTACAAATTACTTAATTACTATTTACTTTATCTACTTGGAGCTGCAAATGTACGCAATAATTTGAATACAGAGACATAAAAACTTTAAAAACCTTAGCAAGGTTAAAAACGTTATGGGATTTTGAAAATAAAGCTATACATTTGTCATACGGAAAACTTAAAACAATATCATAATGACCATACACCTTATCTCATTTGCGTCACTACTTCATAAACAAGCCACGCTGCGCAGTTCGCATGAAGCGATTTTAAGCGAACTCGAAAAATATTATACTGTCAAGCTTGTCGATTATCAGGATATGGACAAGTTGACGAGTGATGATTTCAAGATTATTTTTATCGCTACCGGCGGAGTAGAAAGACTGGTCATCCAACATTTCGAACGACTTCCCCGCCCTGCCATTTTACTGGCCGACGGTATGCAAAACTCACTTGCAGCCGCTCTGGAGATATCTACATGGTTACGCGGAAGAGGAATGAAAAGCGAAATTCTTCACGGTGAATTACCGGCAATCATACAACGTGTACATATACTCTATAATAATTTCCGGGCACAACGTTCTTTATTCGGCAAACGCATCGGAGTTATCGGAACACCTTCATCCTGGTTGGTCGCCAGCAATGTTGACTATCTTCTGGCAAAACGCCGTTGGGGTATCGAATACATAGACATTCCATTGGAACGAATTTATGAACATTTTCAACAAATCACAGATGAACAGGTAGGCGCTTCCTGTGCTGCCGTTGCTTCACAAGCTCTTGCTTGCCGTGAAGGAACTCCCGAAGATTTAATCAAAGCGATGCGATTATATCGGGCTATTAAGAAAGTATGCGAAGAAGAAAAGTTGGAGGCGTTGACACTCAGTTGTTTCAAACTGATTGAGCAAATCGACACTACCGGTTGTCTGGCATTATCTTTGCTGAATGACGATGGCATAATGGCAGGTTGTGAAGGGGATCTTCAGTCGATATTTACTTTGCTGGCCGTGAAGTCATTAACCGGAAAAGACGGATTCATGGCGAATCCTTCCATGATTAATTCCCGCACCAACGAGCTTATATTAGCTCACTGTACCATAGGCCTTAAACAAACGGAAAGATACATTATCCGCAACCACTTCGAGACAGAAAAAGGTATTGCTATCCAAGGCTTACTTCCAACAGGAGACGTGACTATTATTAAATGTGGCGGCGAATGTCTGGATGAATATTACTTGTCCACGGGAACATTATCCGAAAACACGAATTATATCAATATGTGCCGTACACAGGTACGTATCCGTATGAATACTCCCGCCGAGTATTTCCTGAAGAATCCATTGGGCAATCATCATATTCTGATTCACGGAAATTACGAAGATGCATTGAATGAGTTTTTCCTGGCGAATGCCTGCAAACGGACAGAATAAATAAAATACAGAAAAGCAATCCGAAAACAGTCTAGAATAGAAAATATGAAAATCACACCCTCTTACCTTTATCTCTCGTTACTTCTTTGTCTATTAAGCTATGCACCGCTCGATGCACAAGAAGCGTTCAATGACTCAGTCGCCTTAATCAAAAGAAACTATATAAATGCCACTGTCGGCAAAGATAAAGGTAAGGAGGTGCTTCTTAGGCAATTATCAACAATCCCTCCAGAGAAGGAAGCTTCGGATCAGAATGTAATTGAGTTACAACAACTATATCCTATCTCCCCTAAAGAAATCAAACATTTAATAAATACTCTCCATACGGACGGTTCATGGGAAGATATCAACTACGCAGATACGAAACGTTCCGGGTGGGAACCGAAAAAACATACCGAACGGATATTGAAACTCACTAAATACCATTACCAGAAAAAGCAGATACTTAAACCGTCTGAAAGAGCCCGACTGACTAACGCCATTCATCAAGCAATGAATTTCTGGTTCAGTAGAAAACTGGTATGCAAAAATTGGTGGTATAATCAAATCGGCATTCCACGTACACTCGGGCCCGCATTCCTATTGTTCGAACAAGAAATGAGCGAACCGGAAAAACAAGGCGCAATCAAAGTAATGATGAATTCATCCTTCGGCATGACAGGACAGAACAAAGTTTGGCTGGCAGGTAATGTACTAATCAGAGCTTTATTGCAGAATGACTGGCAACTGGCAAAAGAAGCACGGAAAGTTATTGCCTCTGAAATAACTCTCGGACAAAAAGAAGGAATCAAAGCTGACTGGAGTTTTCACCAGCACGGGCCCCAACAACAGTTTGGCAATTACGGCCTGTCTTTTATATGCAATATGAGTTTCTATTCGGAACTATTTACCGGCACTACCCTTGCTTTTTCACAGGAACAACAAAGAATTCTCACCTCCCTGCTACTAGAAGGTTACCAATGGATTATCTGGAGGGGATATTGGGATGTAAATGCGCTTAACCGCCAACTATTCCGCAACGCAGATATTGACAAAGGATTTAGTTTACTATTTGCCGCACATTCATTAATGAAAAGCAGCGAACCGGAAGTTGCCGATCAAATAAAGAAAATGATTCTTCGAAATTCTTCTTTTTCACAAGTCCCCAACTCATCCACCAGAAACAAACATTTCCGGGAGTCGGACTATACCGTTCACCGTACTCCTACCTGGCTGGCTTCCGTACGTATGGCTTCCGAACGAGTAATCGGCACGGAACTGGTGAACGAGGATAACCTGAAAGGATATTACATGGCCGACGGTGCATTGTATACGTATGTGCATGGAGGTGAATACCATAACATTTTTCCTTTTTGGAATTGGAGAAGAATCCCGGGGATTACTACTTATGAAAGCAATGCGCCTATTCCTAATCCCAATAAAACAGATGCGCGAAATCACAGTTCCTATGTAGGAGGAACGACTTACCAAAATACCGGAATTACTGCCATGCAGCTGAAACGTAACAAACTGGAGGCGAATAAAACCTGGATATTTACGGATAACTATGTATTATGTATGGGAAGCAACATCCATGCTGACAGCACAGCCACTATTATGACATCTATTGACCAACGGTTCAGCAAAGGCAAAGTATGGTCTGATGACAATAAACGGATTTTCCATGATAATACCGGATATATCATCTTGCAGGCGGACACTTGCATCACTCTGACCGAGAATAAAGAAGGACAATGGAAAGACTTTATGGGAATGTACAAACCCGAAATTCTAAAAAGTAAATTATTCTCAGTTTACTTAAAACACCGTAAAGATGCACCTGCATCTTATGTATATCTGACACTTCCAGCCACCACACAACAAAAAGTGCGCGATTTCGACAGTCGCTCCGTTCATATCATCCGCAATGACAAAAAAGCACAAGCGGCTGTCATCAATGATCTATGTTACGCAAGTGTTTATCATCCTACCAATTTACTAATAGACAATGATAATCCGATTGCTATCTCAGAACCAGGCACTTATATCATTCATATAAAAAAGAAAGAAATCGTGTCTCACGAATCTTTTGCACTCCAACTTACAAATAAATAACCGGTCACCGAGGAACTGATATTCCCGTGTCCTCCCATTTTCTATCATGCCACTCTACAACCGAAGTGAAACCTGCCTTCTTCAAAGCAGCCAGAGCTTCGGCACGAGCATTATTTATCTTTTCCGGATAGTGAGCATCACTATTAACCTGCACCCGAACACCTAATTCTTTCAAGAAAGTGAAATATCGTTCATTAGGATAGAATGTTCCCAGTTCATGATAAGCCTTGGTATTGATTTCTACAATATAGCCGTGTTCGGCAATGGCCGTGAAGTATCCGCGAACCAATGTATCATACCACGGTTCATCCAATAACCCCGGACGATAGCAGGAAGCATTGTAGTGCATCTTATCCGCATGACCTACAATATCAAATCCCCCTAATTCTACCATACTAAGCAGATTCTTATAATAAAGGTGAACCACATAATCCAAGTCACCATCGAAATGCTTGTCTATTAATTGACGGAAAGTATCTGCCGGAGTATCAATATCCACGATTTCCCGCTCCGGAGAATACAGCATGTGTACCGAACCGATCCGGTAATCAAGCGGCAAATCCTGAAAACGAGGCAAAGAAGGATTGCTGTCCTCATCCAGATAATCTATTTCAAGGCCGATTGCCAATTCTATTTTATCAGCATACTTTTCTTTGAGACGGGAGAATTCAGAAAGGTAATCATCCATCCGATCCCATTCCATTGTCCATGCAGTAGAGAACGGCAACGGGGCATGGGAAGAAATGCCATAGGAAGTAAAGCCTTCGCTGATAGCAAAGCGGATAAAATCTTCCATATTAGCCCGTCCGTCGCAATACAGGCAATGACTATGATAATTGGTCAGGTTTGTCATAAAGGTTTATGTTATCAGGGGTATCTGGTTATCAGAATTTTCGGGTTTATTGTTATTCGGAATTCAACCTTCTATTTCGCTGAGTTCCAACCAGCGCATAGTCTTTTCATCAATCAGGTCATTCACTTCCGGCAATCGTTTTGACTTCTCGGTCAGTTCGTCCACAGAGAGCGTACCGCTGCACAGCTGTTCTTCAATCTGCGCCTTCTCCGTTTCCAGTTCGGCTATTTCTTTTTCCAGTTGTTCAAACTCACGTTTTTCTTTGAAGCTCATCTTCCGCTTATCATTCAGACGGACACGGGCCGTCTTCTCCTCCTGCGGTTTCTCAGCCTCTTTTTCCTGTTGCGCTTTCGCATCTTTCCAATCTCGGTAATCACTGTAATTTCCGGGAAAGTCACGGATATCTCCCTGTCCGTTGAATACCATTAAATGATCCACTACCTTATCCATAAAGTAACGGTCGTGTGACACCACAATGACACAACCTTTGAAGTTCTGAAGATATTCTTCGAGCACGTTCAAAGTTATAATATCCAGGTCGTTGGTAGGCTCGTCAAGCACCAGAAAGTTGGGATTACGCATCAGAACCGTGCAGAGATACAGACGGCGACGTTCACCTCCACTCAATTTATAAACGTAGCTATGCTGCGTTTCGGGAGTAAACAGGAAATGTTGAAGGAATTGGGATGCCGTCAGTTTCTTGCCGTTGCCCAGTTCTATGACCTCGGCAATATCCTGTACCACATCAATCACCTTCATCTGTTCGTCAAACTGGAGACCGTCCTGCGAATAATAACCGAAACGAACCGTTTCGCCGATATCCACCGTACCGCTATCAGGCTGTACCTGCCCCATGAGTATCTTGATAAATGTAGACTTTCCCGTTCCGTTGTTGCCTACAATTCCCATTTTCTCATAACGGGCAAAAATATAAGAGAAATCATCCAGAATCTTCAAGTCACCGAAACTCTTATAAAGATGATCGGCTTCGAATATCTTGCTGCCGATATAAGAGGCTTTTACTTCCAGTTTCACATTATCATTGCGGATATGTTGCTTCGCCACCTTTTCAAGTTCGTAGAAAGCATCTTCCCGATAACGGGCCTTATGTCCGCGTGCCTGCGGCATCCGGCGCATCCAGTCAAGTTCGGTACGATAGAGGTTATTGGCACGTTCTATCTCCACACTTTTTGCGTCGATGCGTTCCTGACGTTTTTCGAGGTAATAGCTATAATTCCCTTTATATTGATAAAGCTGCCGATTGTCTATTTCGATAATCTCCGAGCAGACACGGTCGAGGAAATAACGGTCGTGCGTCACCATGAGCAAGCTGAGATTGGTACGGCGGAGATATTCTTCGAGCCATTCGGTCATATCCAGATCAAGGTGGTTGGTAGGCTCATCAAGAATCAACAAGTCCGGTTCGGTAATCAGGGCGTTAGCCAAGGCGACACGTTTCAACTGTCCGCCGGAGAGCTGCTTCACTTTCTGGTCGAAGTTACGGATTTTGAGTTGGGAAAGGATTTGCTTGGCTTTCTGTTCATATTCCCATGCCTCCTCCTGGTCCATACGCACCAAAAGCTCATCCAGTCCGGGATGTCCATCGGTTTCCATACAACGTTCGTACTCCTTTATCAGTTCCACGGTACTGTTGCCGTGATGAAAACAAGCCTCAAGGACGGTCAATTCTTCAGGATATTGCGGGTCTTGCTCCAGATAATCGACACGAAGGTCACGACGGAAAACTATATTTCCGTTATCATATCCTTCTTTGCCTGCGATGACATTCAACAAGGTTGTTTTTCCGGTACCGTTCTTGGCGATCAGTCCCACACGCTGGCCTTCGGCAATGCCAAAAGATATATTTTCAAAAAGAACCAAGTCACCGAAGGACTTGGTCAGGTTGTCTACTTGTAAATAAGGTACTGCCACGTAGTTTAGTAATTAGTTAGGTAGTGGTTAGTGATTAATAATCACGGATTTATATTCTTCAATAACATTGCAAGGCTGCCCTGCTTTTACTTTGCTCCAAGCTATCTTCATCGGGTCGATAATCCGGTCCTTGTATTCAAGTACGGGAGCTTCACGGTTGCCGTCAATCAAAGTCTTCCATTCCATGCCTTCCACTTCGTTGGCCAGAATGGTGCATACCGTTATGCCGATTGCCAGCCATTCGTCCTTTTTCTTCGGTCCTATCTTGCCACTGTCAATCACCTGCTGAAGTTTTTCCAAGTCGTCTTCCACTCCCTGAAAATCTTTCTTCAGTTCCTCTTTCACGGTAGATACCACCCACTCGTAGCTTTCATTAATCTGATAAATCTCGGAGAGACGGACAGGAATAAGTTCCGCCGGATATTTCTCACCCTCCTTGCGAATCTCCAGAGTGGCGATAACCTCCTCTGCTTCCTTCACACTTCCGCCTTTGGGAACAGTAAACGAACATTCGAAAGCGATATTGCCGATACCGGTAATCCACAGGTGAGAAGTATAGTATTTTCCTTCCTCCTGAAACATTTCCTTGCTATATGCACTCTCCAATGCCCCGACCTTCACCAATGAAGCCGATTCATTCTCTTTCAGTTCCTGCCGAACGGCATCCCTGCCGTAAGTAGCATTGCCTTTAAATGCAGATATACGAAAGTTTCCCGTCCATACATCGGGATTATAGAAAAGAAAAGAGCCTTCGCCGTCTTCAAACTCATTCCAGTCCGACGGATAGTTCATAGAAAACCATGCTCCGGGAGAGATAAATTTCTTGCCTTGCATCCTTTTTCATTAAAATGATTACTCGGGCAAAAATACGAAAAAAAGTGTTCACTACTTCCCTATCGGTTGTATTTTCCTGCGTACTTCTTTGGAAATCTCCAAAAACATATAATTCAGCTTTCCGGAATGGATACCTTCTTCGTTCTCTTTGTACTTCTTGTTGGCATATTGTTTGGATTTCTCGAAGGTGAGCAGAGACATTTCGTTCTGTGATTTACCTACCATGGTGGAATCCAGTTGCTCGTCGGGGAAGAAATCATCCAAGTCAACATCCCCAATCATTGTTGTTTCAAGGAAGTTCATGTCTTTATGGGAGTTGTCGGTATAATACCCCACGAACATGTGTCCCGGAGTACGTACCAGAATCGGGTCTATATTGATAGAACGAAGCAACGACGCAAACAACACACTACCGTCCACACAGTTGATTTGTGAAGAGTCCAGTGCATCATCAAACGTGCGGACCCGTTGCGAGAAAACAACATTGCTCGACAGGCTGGTATTGGAAACCGAACTGTAACGGAATTTGCGTTTCTGCAAGATGTTCCAAAGAGCATAGACTTGCTTGTCTACCACACCTTTCGCCTTACTCTGGTATCCCAGAAAACGATTCACGATACGGGTATTCAACGCTTCGCGAAGCAATTGGTCAATCATAGGATTTTCTTCATTGACATAGGCGGCAAAGAAGATACTGGTATCATAAAATTTTGTTCCGTTTGCCACATATCCCAACAGACACTCGTTGATGCTGCGTACTGAAAAAGTACGCACCCGCTGGCCTAAGTCGTCTCCGTTCATTTCCACCTTCACGGCTACGCTGACCGGCTCGGCCTGAACATTATTTTTCAATGCTTCATAATTCCAGATTATATCAGGATAAATGGTATACTCAGTCCGCGGTCTATTTAGAACGAACTCCGACACGGAACGGGAGAAGAAAGGCGTCTCCGCCACCTCGATACGCACACGGCTATAAGCGGTTCTTGATTTCACCCGCACGGCAATACATGACTTCGGATTTCCCAGATACATAGAGTCCGAAGGCGTGATTACTTGCGCATCCGTGGTGGCTACCGACAGTATGGCGGAAGGAAAGATATTCCCTCCCAGATCATCAACAATCTCGAAACCGGAATTGAAAGAGGTGTATTTAAAGACGGAAATCCCTCCTATCAGAAGGAAAAGGACGATGATCGCCCCTATCACTTCGCGCCTGTGATTTTTCAAGTCAAATTTTATCATTGCTTGCAAGTTGTATTTTAATCTATTGCTATTCTATTTCTCTAACAAAGATAACAAATAACAAACGTTTTTTCCTCCCCCGGCCAATAAAAACTATTAAATTTCGTCCGAACAGCCGTATTCCGCCGAATGTAATACGATTGTAATATTTGTTTCATCCGCCCGTAACAAAGTCTCCTCATCTTTGTCCCGAAATAAAAAAAAGACTAACTTTGTCATATCACATTAATACATATATCTTATGAACGAAACCCGTATTTTAGTTGTCGACGATGAAGAAGACCTCTGTGAAATTCTGAAATTCAATCTTGAAAACGAAGGTTATGAAGTGGATACCGCCAATTCTGCCGAAGAAGCGCTAAAAATGGACATCAGCAGTTATCACCTGATTCTCCTCGATGTGATGATGGGAGAAATCTCCGGCTTCAAAATGGCGAATATGCTGAAAAAAGACAAGAAAACAGCTAAAGTGCCCATTATCTTTATCACGGCCAAAGATACGGAAAACGATACGGTCACAGGCTTTAACCTGGGAGCGGATGATTATATTTCCAAGCCTTTCTCCCTGCGTGAAGTGATCGCACGTGTGAAGGCCGTACTCCGGCGTACCGCAACAGCGGAAACGGAAAGAGCCCCCGAACGGCTCGTCTATCAGTCATTGGTCATTGATATTACCAAGAAAAAGGTTAGTATCGACGGCGAAGAAGTGCAGCTTACTAAAAAAGAATTTGAAATATTGCTTCTATTGGTACAGAACAAAGGACGTGTATTTTCACGCGAAGATATCCTCACCCGCATCTGGAGCGATGAAGTTTACGTGCTCGACCGTACTATCGACGTAAATATCACCCGCTTGCGGAAAAAGATAGGCGAATACGGCAAATGCATTGTCACCCGCCTCGGATACGGATACTGTTTCGAAGCAGAATAATTATTGATTATGAACCTACCTGTCAATCAAAAACATTTCCTCTCTTTCAGCCGGAAACTCTTTCTTTCGGTCATTTCGTTGTTCCTGGTATTCGCAATCTGTTTCATCGCCTATCAGTACCAACGGGAAAGGGAATATAAAGTCGAACTGCTGAATACACAGTTACAAGACTATAACAGCCGGCTGTACGAACAACTGAACGATAGTCCGGCTATCGAAGAAACTACCGACAAATATATCCGTGACCATGCATTGAAGGATTTGCGTGTGACGCTGATTGATTTGCAGGGAAATGTCATTTATGACAGTTATAAGACGCAAGAAATAAAACACGAAAACCACCGCGACCGTCCCGAAGTGCAGAGAGCCTTGAAAGAAGGAAACGGATTCGATGTACGCCGTACTTCCGAAACCACCGGACTTCCTTATTTTTACTCCGCCACACGTTACGGGGATTATATTGTCCGGTCGGCGTTGCCGTATAATGTCAGCTTAATCAATAACCTGAAAGCAGACCCGCATTACCTGTGGTTCACCGTGATTGTTTCTTTATTGCTGATGATTATTTTCTATAAATTCACCAATAAGCTGGGAACTTCGATCAGCCAACTCCGCGAGTTTGCCATGCGTGCCGACCGGAATGAGCCTATCGAAATGGCGATGCAGTCAGCCTTTCCGCACAACGAACTGGGAGAAATTTCACAGCATATCATTCAGATCTACAAACGTCTGCACGAAACGAAAGAAGCACTCTATATCGAACGTGAAAAACTGATTACCCATCTTCAGATTTCGCACGAGGGACTAGGGATATTCACGAAAGACAAAAAGGAGATTCTGGTCAACAATCTCTTTACCCAATACAGCAATCTGATTTCCGACTCTAACCTGGAAACGACGGAAGAGGTCTTTGCAATCAGTGAGCTGAAAGAGATTATCCATTTTATAAACAAGAACCAGCAACAACGTTCGCTCAGTAAAGATGAGAAGCGGATGTCTATTACTATTAATAAGAACGGACGGACATTTATCGTAGAATGTATTATCTTCCAAGATGCCAGTTTCGAGATTTCTATCAACGATGTCACTCAGGAAGAAGAACAGGTGCGCCTGAAACGCCAACTGACGCAGAACATTGCCCACGAATTGAAAACACCTGTCAGCAGTATCCAAGGGTATCTGGAAACAATCGTCAACAATGATAATATTTCACGGGAGAAAATGAACACTTTCCTTGAACGTTGTTATGCACAAAGTAATCGTCTGAGCCGGCTGTTGCGTGACATATCTGTATTGACGCGCATGGACGAAGCCGCCAACATGATCGACATGGAACGGGTGGACATCAGTGTATTGGTAGGTAACATCATCAACGAAGTTGCTTTGGAATTGGAAGAAAAACATATCACTATCGTCGACTCATTAAAGAAGGGAATACAGATCAAGGGTAATTACTCCCTGCTCTACTCCATTTTCCGCAATTTAATGGATAATGCGATTGCTTACGCCGGAACGAATATTCAAATCAACATCAACTGTTTCCGTGAGGACGAGAACTTCTACTATTTCAGTTTCTCCGATACGGGCGTAGGCGTACCGGCCGAACACCTGAACCGTTTATTCGAGCGTTTCTACCGGGTAGATAAAGGTCGCTCACGCAAACTGGGCGGTACCGGTTTGGGGCTGGCTATCGTAAAAAATGCCGTGATTATTCATGGTGGCAATATCTCCGCCAAAAGCAGTCAAAGCGGTGGACTGGAATTCGTGTTTACACTGGGGAAAGAGAAGTAATCTTTCTCCAGTGTAAACACACATATTACTTCAGCGTAACCACAACCACCACAGGATTATCATCCTCCTTTATATTTTTTGCCAATTCATCCAACTCCTTTTTCCTCTCAGGCAGCAAACTTTCCGAACAACGTTTCTCCTTCAATATCCCTATGGGAAAATAAGTCATGATTAAATGTTTGTCATCGCTCGTCCATGCCGGATGAATGTCATAGCCACCCGCTAAATTATCTTTTATCGCTATATTAGTAAAGGTTCCTTTCGCCTTATCATATATTCCTAACCGCGAGATTTCTCTCATACCATAATTGACAAACAGATATTTATCAGTCTCTTTCACCCAATAAACGGACAAGAATTGAAATCTCTCATTCGGATCAGCTTCGTTAACCGAAACGTCGATGTCCTTCCCCGAACAATCAAACTTATATGCCAGTTGACGCTTTTTGGGAGATACCATTTTATATATCACATTCTCCAATGCCGGTTTAAAGTATAACTGGCCGGCATAATGATACATGAAATCCCGAGAAGTCAGAATCAAACCATACTTCTTATTATCCTCCAAAAGTCCGCGCCACTTACCAGCCGTCTTCCCGGTCCGGCTATCTATCAAATAAAGTTGGACAGGATTCTGTTTATCAGCGAAATACATATCATTGCTATACAGGAGATGATTTTCATCAAACAGCCCCGCCGCCCCCATATTCTGCTTAGGTGCAGGGACACTTCGCACAAACTTTCCGTCAAAAGTGTAACAGGTCATTGAGGCCCAGTTCTGCACATACAATAGCTTGTTCTTCCAGTCACCAAAAGCAAATAATCCTTGCAAATATTCCTCAGGCCCCTGCCCTTTTCTTCCTATCCTATTCAGAAATTTTCCTTCTTTATTGAAATGGAAGATACCGCTTGTTATAATGTCCTCACCTGTATATTGCATGATGTAAAACTCATTGTTTATCAAGCAATCATCGGTCGTTTCAAGTGGAATGTACTTAATATCGGTTGCCAGTTCACTCAACATCATTTCTTTTGGAGACTTGCCGATAGTACGTGCCAGATTAATGACGATTGGCTTCTGAGCTGAAATATCAAGATAACAACTCAAACATAGAAAAAGAATCAGGTATGCTCTCATAGTGTTCAAAATTTTGTTTGCAAAAAATATTATTAGTTTAATGATTTAACTGCACATTTATAGTGGTTTTACGATCCTTTATTTCACGATTGCCGACGCAGACCTTCCGGCTTTGGTATCCGGACATCTGAATATGGATCGTGTCATTCTTTCCAATCGTCACTACATAACGGCCATCTGCATCACTGATCGTTCCTATGCCTTTTTCCGGGCAAAGTACAGATGCAGCAATCACATGATTGCCTTCTTCATCAGTAACTATTCCCGTCACCGTTACCTCCCGCTCCGCCTCAGATATAACATCCCGTGGTTCGGCAAATGCCCAAGCATAAAGAGCCAGCAAAGGCAAAAGACACACCAACCAACACTTGTGAACCGTTAATGAAGAAGGCTTTTTCAACATGGAGAGCCGCATCAGTCTGGTGGAATATGCAAAAGGATTCACCAGACTTTTCATGCTGCCATACAGCCAATAACGGGTAAGTGTATCCTTATAAACATCCATCCCTGACACATGGCTTGCAGCCCTATCTGCCAAAAACTCATGATTCTCTATCATATCGCGCTTATAAAACCACGCAAAAGGATTGAACCACTGAATGATACAGAAAATATCTCCCAAGAACAAGTCTATATAATGATGTTGCCGAACATGAGTCTTCTCATGGGTAAGAATCACCTGTTTATCAACTTCATTCATCCCTTGAGGAAGCACAATATAATGGAGAAAAGAAAAAGAAGATGATACAGCCACAGATTCTACTAATGTAAAACCTGAGACGGTAGTTTTGATACCTTTACTTATATGTGTCAGCAACCGGAAAATACTCCAGCCACGTGATAGCATAAAGAACATAATCCCCGAAAAATAGCCAAGAGTGATTATTCTTCCGATATCGGTAACTTCATTTACCTTCATTTTTATAATTATGGCATTCCCTATTTGGAAAGTCTCCTCCGACAAAACTGCCGAATCGATTGCCACAGTCCGGTAATAGATAGGAATGAAAGGTAATACCAGCGCCAACACAATCCCCCCAATCAAGGAAAAGCGATTGAACAGGAAAAAGGTATTCCCACGCATTGTCCAATGATACAAACTATACAAAAGAGTAGTTAGCACGGACAATTTCAGAAGTAACATCCACATCGTTTTACTCCTTTCCTTTTTCTTCTTCCAACTTTTGCTTGGCTTCTGCAAGAAGTACGTCCAGTTCATCCACCGTCAAATTACTTTCTTTAGCAAAAAAGGAAGTCAACGATGCAAAAGAATTATCAAAGTAACGACTGATAAATCCGAATAGTTGCTTGCGCGAATATTCTTCTTTCTTGATAAGCGAATAATATATGTAGCCGCGTCCCGAACCCGGCTTATGCCCCACGACTCCTTTATTCTCAAGAATACGAATGATTGTAGATACCGTGGTACGGGAAGGCCTTCCCGTTTCTTCCATACATGAAAGGATGTCCTGCACAGTAGCTTCTCCTAATTTCCATAGATAGTGCAGAATCTGTTCTTCAGCCTTTGTCAGTTCCATTATTTACAAGATTTTAAATTGAATCAAATGTATGACTATTTTTTTAGTCATTATTATTTAATGGCAAAAAACAAATATATATTAACTATAATTTAGCTAAACAAATATCTTTTAATTTATCAGCCAAAATGCCGGAACTTTGTAGTGAGGAAGTAAATCACTTCTATCACCTCATTCGAGCCTGCTTACACGTTCCGAAAAAATTACCGGAGAAAGACTTCAATTATTATTACCATAAAAATACAAATCTCGAGACTTAGAATAAGCGTTATATAAAAAAACGAACATTCCACTACATAAACGTTCTTATCGTTATTAATAAATTCAATGATCGTTTATTATAAACGTCCCCTCCGTTTATTATAAACTTTAAAATAAAAATTCACAGAAAAACATCCGAAATAATACAACAAAAAAGGCTGCGAACCTTATAAAATTCGCAGCCTTTAGCCAGTATTGATCGCCCTTCCCCTCATCAAAAAAGGAGGAGACAATCTATATTTGTTGTAAAATTACACCACTTTCTACTTTTATTCCATACTTTTTCATTCTTCTGTTATTGATTTCACGTTCTCTGTTTACAAATATACAACATAAAAAAGCATTTGTCAAGTCCCTCCGACGAAATTATAGTTAACTGATAACTTCAAATAATATCCTGCCGAACAAAAAAAGAAGAATGTTTTGAATAAAATAAAAAGGGAGTTATCTTTGCCTGCAACTTGAAAAATAATCAGATAAATGTAGAACAGCAAGTCATGAAAACAAACTTAAATATCCTTCCCATTCTCTGCTTCCTCCTCCTTTGGTCCTGCAAAAGCGGGAATGCTTCAAGCCAGACTAAAAACGAAGTGTCACAGGACACTATCAAGACTTTCACGCTGCCCGCTATCCCTCAAATAATGGTAGCACCGGAACAACGTGCCGAGTTCTTAGTAAAGCACTACTGGGATAATGTGAACTTCGCCGACACCAACTACATTCATCATCCGGAAATAACCGAACAGGCGTGGGTGGATTACTGCGACATTCTGAATCATGTCCCCCTCAAAACCGCACAGGAAGCTATACGCAAAACGATCGACCGCACAAACGTAGACAAGAAAGTATTCGCCTACATCACCGATTTAGCGGATAAATACTTATATGACCCCAACTCTCCGATGCGTAACGAGGAATTTTATATTCCCGTATTGGAAGCAATGGCAGCCTCTCACGTATTGGAAGAGATAGAAAAAGTACGCCCCAAGGCACGGTTGAAATTAGCTCAAAAGAACCGCATAGGCACCAAAGCTATAAACTTCACCTATACCCTTGCTTCCGGCGCTCAAGGCTCCCTCTATCAGCTTAATGCCGATTATCTTCTGCTATTTATCAATAATCCCGGTTGCCACGCTTGTACGGAGACAATCGAAGGTTTAAAGCAAGCCCCTATCATCAGCCAACTCATAAAGGAGAAGAAGCTGATCGTCCTTTCTATCTACCCCGATGAAGAGTTGGATGACTGGCGCAAACATCTGAATGAATTTCCCAAAGAATGGATTAACGGATATGATAAGAAATTCACAATCAAAGAGAAACAACTGTATGACCTGAAAGCGATCCCTACTTTATACCTATTAAATAAAGAGAAAACCGTATTGTTGAAAGATGCTACCGCACAAGCGATTGAAGAATACCTGATGATACATCAATAATCTTCTTCTTTCTTGCATAAAACAAATAAACTATCTATCTTTGTCGCGCATCGGTTTGCAACTCTCACATACGAGGGAAGCGATTAAAAGGGAATCAGGTGTAAATCCTGAACAGTCCCGCTGCTGTAAGTTCCACACATTACGTTGCGAGCAACCTACTTTTAGCCACTGGAAAGAAACTTCCGGGAAGGCGCCCGCAACAGGAACAAGTCAGAAGACCTGCCGTGCAACCAATTTCACTGCTTTCGAGGAAAAAGCGTTGAGTCTAATGAACCGGACAATTCGTCTATCATTTCATTCATCACTCTGATTCAGAGAAAGTATGTTTAAATTAATAAACTCTGCCAAAGTTTATTTAGCGTGTCCGGTCGAAGGGATTTCGCCCGGACACTTTTAAAATGTGAAAACAGCCAGAAAATCAAGGATGAGATATGTGACGTTTTATATGAGTATCTGTGCAGCATTCTGCTGCCAATTTCTATCCATACCGCTTTTTGCACAACAGCAGAAAGTGGATACAACGCATACCTATTTTATTCCGGAGGTTACCGTTTCTGATATTTACCAGACCCGTGAGGTCCGTTCTACTGCACCTCTACAACTATTTTCCAAAGAAGCCCTGAAGAATCTGCACGCCTTGCAAGTGTCCGATGCGGTGAAGCATTTTGCCGGTGTGACTGTAAAAGACTATGGAGGCATAGGAGGTCTGAAAACTGTCTCCATACGCAGTTTGGGAGCACAGCACACCGCCGTAGGCTATGACGGAATTGCCATAACGGACTGTCAGACGGGACAGATCGACATCAGCCGTTTCTCACTTGATAATGTAGATCAACTTTCGTTGAGCAACGGGCAGAGTGACAATATCTTCCAACCGGCACGTTTCTTCGCTTCTGCAGGAATATTGGACATACAGACGCTCACTCCCCGCTTTGAAAAAGGGAAACGAACTAATATAAGCGCTGCTTTCAAAACCGGTTCGTGGGGACTTGTCAATCCCTCTATCTTATTGGAACAACAACTCAGCCCCCAATGGACAGTTTCGGCGAACGGTGAATGGATGTCGTCAGACGGACAATATCCGTACACGCTACGTTATGGAAACGCAGCAGACGACCTGACTTCACGTGAAAAACGGAAGAACACGGATGTCGAAACGTTCCGTGCCGAAGCCGGGCTTTACGGCAACTTCTCCGACAAAGAGCAATGGCGGCTAAAAGCTTACTACTTCCAGTCTTCCAGGGGATTGCCGAAAGCGACCACGCTATATAACGACTTTTCCGCACAGCACCTCTGGGACAAAAATACATTTATACAAAGCCAATATAAAAAGGAATTCAGCCGGCAATGGGTATTCCGGACTTCTGCCAAATGGAACTGGAGTTACCAGCATTATCTGGACCCTGCTATCAAAAACAATGAAGGCAAAACAGAGAACAGCTATTACCAGCAGGAATACTATCTTTCCGCCTCCGTGTTATACAGGCTGCTGAACAATCTTTCGTTTTCATTGTCTACCGACGGCAGTATCAACACGATGAATGCCAACATGGCAGACTTTGCACATCCCACACGCTATTCGTGGTTGACAGCCATTGCCGGAAAATACGTCAACGAATGGTTCACTCTATCTGCTTCCGCCTTGGCAACCGTTATCAACGAGCAGGCCGACAAGGGAGGAAGCGCAGGCAATCACCGCAAATTAACTCCTTACGTCAGCGCCACATTCAAGCCTTTCCGGAATGAAGAATTTCGTGTCCGTTTCTTCTACAAAGATATTTTCCGTTTGCCTAGTTTCAATGATTTATATTATCAGGAAGTGGGTAACAGCAAATTGAAACCCGAAAATGCCCGTCAATACAATATCGGTTTGACGTATAGCAGAAATGTATGTACATTCCTGCCCTACCTGTCGGCAACCGTTGACGCATATTATAACAAAGTGACGGACAAAATCATTGCTTACCCGACCAAGAACCTTGCTGTGTGGAGCATGAGGAATTTGGGCAGTGTAGAGATCAAAGGTATTGACGCCACAGGAAGCCTATCACTCCAACCCTGGGAAAGTATCCGTATCAATTTTTCTGGGAACTATACTTATCAACGGGCATTAGATGTCACAACTCCGGACGCCAGCTCGAACAAATCGACTTATAAACATCAGATAGCCTACACCCCCCGCGTCTCCGCTTCGGGACAAGCGGGCATCGAAACACCCTGGATAGATTTATCTTATTCGTTCCTCTTTTCGGGAAAACGTTATGCGTTGGGACAGAACATTCCCGAAAACCGGTTGGCCAGTTACAGCGACCACAGTATTTCAGCCGGCCGAGACTTCCGGATAAGAAAAGTTACAACGTCGCTTAGCGTAGAGGTTTTGAATCTGCTGGATAAAAATTACGAGATTGTTCAGTTCTTCCCCATGCCCGGCCGTTCAGTCAGGGCAACGTTGAAGATAAGATATTAATATTAAAAGGATATTATGGACGTGAAAAGGAAACTAACATATATATTCCGGCTCTGTCTGCCGCTGCTATTATTGCTCAACGCTTGCGATGATATGGAGGACAAGCCCTTCACCTCATCGGACATCACAGGTGACCCGACAGAGACGGATACAGCCGAACTCTATGCGTTGTGCGAAGGATTGTTCAATCAGAATAACAGTTCGCTGATGCGTTTTTCTTTCAATAACCAGCGAATGGTACGCAATTATTTCAAGACGATCAATCACCGGGGACTGGGAGATACGGCTAATGATCTGGCAATTTACGGTAGCAAGATATATATTGTAGCCAACGTTTCCAGTACGATAGAAATAGTGGATTTCCAAACGGGAAACTCGCTGAAACAGATTCAAATGCTGACAGAGAACGGAAATCCCCGGGAACCGCGATACATTGCTTTTCATAAAGAAAAAGCCTATGTCTGTTCTTATGACGGTACAGTAGCACGTATTGACACGGCTTCGCTTGCCATAGACGCTATGACAACAGTGGGACGTAATCCTGACGGAATTTGTGTACAGGATGACAAGTTATATGTTTCCAACTCCGGCGGATTGGACCATGCGTCGGGATTGGGAGTAGACAATACAGTGTCCGTGGTTGACATCGCTACATTCAAGGAAACCGATAAAATTATCGTAGGTCCGAATCCGGGAAAGATCATTGCCGATACGAAAGAAAAAGTCGTTTATGTAGCCACCCGTGGCGAAGATGTAGAAGCCGGAGATTATAATTTCGCAAAAATAGACTGCCGGCAAAGGTAGTCACCCACTATAATGAGAGAGTACAAAACTTTGCTATTGACGGAGAGATTGCTTATCTATATAACTATAATTACAGTACACAAACCGCTTCTATCAAGACATTCAATCTAAAAACAGGAGAAACTGTCCGTGAAAATTTCATTACGGACGGAACCAATATCAGCACTCCTTATGGAATCAATGTCAATCCCTACAGTGGGAATATATATATCACAGACGCTTATGACTACACCGTATATGGAGATTTGCTTTGTTTCAATCAACAAGGACAACTCTTGTTCCGCCTGAATAATATCGGACTGAATCCAAATACAATCGTATTCAGCGACAAGGCTTCCCGAAGCGATATTGATGATACCGGAGAAACAGAAAATTCATTGGCTTTTGCCAATAAGGTATGGGAGTACAGGCCGGCTCCGGGACAATTTATCAATACTACTACATCTGCCTATAAAAATGGATTTACCTATGATGATATACTGAAAGAAGCAACCCGCAAAATACGGCAAAAATCAATCATCACTTTAGGAGGATTCGGCGGTTACATTGTTCTGGGTTTCCCGCAATCAATCCCGAACGTAGAAGGAGAGTATGATTTCAAGATAAAAGGAAATGCTTATTACAATCTGAAAACAGAAACAGGAAAATTAGGGGGAAGCGCCGAACCGGGTATCGTATTTGTATCTAAAGATGTAAATGGCAATGGAGAACCCGATGATGAGTGGTATGAGCTGGCCGGAAGCGAATACGGGAAAGATACGGAGACACGTGGATATGAGATCACTTATTATCGACCGGAACCGGCAAACCAGAATGTCTCTTGGAAAGACAATCAAGGAAACGAAGGTGAAATCCTCCGGAACAGCTTTCATAACCAAGAGTCCTATTATCCTGTATGGATACAGGAAAATGAAATAACATTCCGGGGAACACGCTTAAAGGACAATGCTGTTCCGGAAAATGGATTATGGGTAGGATATTGCTATCCGTGGGGATATGCCGACAATCATCGCAATGATAAAGAAGGCAGTAATTTTAAAATAGACTGGGCAATAGACAGCAATGGAGAATCCATCGTTTTGGATTGTATAGACTTTGTGAAAATCATGACTGCCGTCAATCAAGACGCAGGGCAAATGGGAGAAATATCGACAGAAGTAACAACTGTCGAAAACCTGCATTTCAAGAATTAATCAATAAAACAATTAATAACTAAAAATTAAAAAAGGACATGAAGAAATTATCTTTATTACTACTGTTGTCAGTATTTGTATTTTGCAGTTGCGGGGATGATGACGATGATGTAAAAAACGAAGTGGTCGTTAGTTTTGAGAATCTATTGACCGAGGAAAACAGTCAATTTATCGCAGACGGTACCCCCAACAATCAGGCATTCCAAGAAACTGATTTCAAAGATCCTAAAAACTTAATTAATTTCAACCACTATTATGCCGACTGGGGTTCCGGTTATAGTTTTGCCGGATTTTCTTATATGAATATAACAGATAATCAAACAGCCAATAGTCCTGCACCAATAACAGGTAAAGCTAAAATTGGTAGTGTGTATATTGGTGTAGACAGTACCGACGGAGAATATGGAACTCCAGCAATTCTGACCATATTAGATACTAACTATAAATTAAAAGGAACCTGGATAGCAAACAGTACATGGGCATACATGGGTATGATACAAGGAGACGGTTATGCAAGGGCTTTCAAGGCGGGAGATTGGTATAAAGTTACAGCAACAGGATACGATGAAGCTGGTAATGAAACAGGAAAAGCAGAAATCTTATTAGCAAATTATAAGACCGATAATGACCTTCCTGTTAAAGAATGGATATGGTTTGACCTAACCCCGATCCAAAATGCTGTAAAAGTTAAATTTATACCCGACTCTAGTGATAAAAATGAATATGGTATAAAAACTGCTGCCTATTTCTGTCTTGACGGCATCACGTTAATTGAGAAATAAAACAATCATTCTGTCCGTCTGGCGCACTAAGTTACAGACTTAACAAGAAAGATAAGTGACCAAAGATAAACGGTGAACAATTTGTGGAGACTCCACTCATTGCTCACCGTTATTTTTTATAGAATACATAGTCCGCGTCAACACGAAGTCCACGTCAACACAAAGTCCTCACAGATACGATACCCCACAGAAAAGAGTGACTGCCCTTCCGTCGCATATTCTCTAACCTGAAAAGTGCCTTCCTTTTGAGGAATAAAATGCGATAAACAAAGTTTCCGCAAATCAGCATCGGCATTCTTCATACATTTGAAAACCGTTTCCTTTGCCGACCAGTGCAACAGCCCCCCCCACGTAGTATCTCCCTGATAAGCCTCTACCTGCTCATCCGGACGAATAAAACGATCGAAAACTTTATGTACCCGTTTGCCATATTGTTCAATATCAATGCCAACAGGAGTTTTGGGATTAAGAATCACCGCCACATACCCTTTCGTATGCGAAATACTGATAAAAAAGGAATCATCAGTCAGAAACGGTTTGCCTTCCGAAGAATAACCTATTTGCTTATCTTCTTTCAACATAAAGTACAATAAGACACGGACAGACAACCACTCTATCTTTCTCCGTTCGGAAGCAAATTGCAAAAGTTCCTGTTCACAACAGACCCTGCGCGCATCAGGTAAAAGAGCCAGCAATGCCTCCAGTGATTCCTCCACCTTCCAGACAGCCCATTGTGTATCATTCGTTTTATCTTGCAGAAATAATCCCATTTTACTCTTTGTCTTCCGCCCCTTCCGTTTCTTCTTTCGGCAGGATCGTAAACTTCACCTTTAAAATACGGCGGCTGTCCATTTCCAGCACTTCAAACTCATAATTATGATAAGTCACCTTCTCATGCAATGCGGGAAATTCACCTTTAATCTCAAGCAACATCCCTGCCAGTGTATCGGCATCCCCTACCACTCTCTCAAACTCATCTTCGTCCACTTTCGCAATCTTGTAAAAGTCCGTAAGCTGAGTCTTAGCTTCAAATATCCAAGTATGGTCATTCAACACGACATACGTGCGTTCCTCATCATCATATTCATCATGTATCTCACCAACAATTTCTTCAATGATATCCTCCATTGTCACCAGTCCGGAAGTACCTCCGAACTCATCCACAACGATAGCAATATGAATCTTGTTCGCCTGAAAATCACGAAGCAAATCATCAATCATCTTTGTCTCCGGCACAAAATAAGCAGGCCGGATCAATGATTGCCAACGGAAGTTATCTCCTTTGTTCACATGCGGCAGAAGGTCTTTGATATACAACACCCCTTTTATATTATCCCGCGAACCGGAATAAATAGGAATACGCGAATAAGCATTTTCAATGATACACTGCATCACCTCCTTGAAAGGGGTACGGATATCCAGATCGACCATATCCAGGCGCGACGTCATTACCTCCTTTACCGTTTCGCCACCAAAACGGATAATCCCTTCCAGAATATTATTCTCCTCGGAGATTTCCGCCTTATCCGTCAACTCCAGTGCATGCGACAGTTCATCTACGGAAATATTATGATTCTTCTTGGCGAAGTGCTTGTTCAGGAAAGTAGTAGAGCGCACCAAGACAGAAGCAATCGGATAGAATACCTTTTCCAAGGCATAAATCCCCGGTGCGGAGAAACGGCAGAAAGCCAACGTCTTCTGCGCCGAATAAATCTTCGGCATGATTTCACCGAACAACAGCAGTAAGAAAGTAAGAATAACAGTCAATATCAGGAACTCTGCCAACGGAGAATGGAATACAAAAACATTCATAAAGAAGAAATTGCAGAGCATGATAATGGTTACGTTCACAAAATTATTAGTAATCAATATCGTTGCCAACAAACGTTCGGAATCATCCAGAAGAAAGCTTATCTTTTCGTCAGCAGGATGTTTGCGTTCGTCAATATCATTCTTGTCCGAGGGAGAAAGCGAGAAAAAAGCTATTTCTGAAGCCGAAGCAAAGCCGGAAGCAAGCAGGAGCACACCAGCCAGCACTATGGCAATAATAGCAGAGATAGAAGGAGTGTTTACGGTAATACCGTTGAAAATATCAGCCAATTGGCTTAAATAACCATCTGAGTCCAAAGAGTATATATTTTAGTTAAACAAAAGACAATGTGCCAATCAGCTTTTATAAACCATTTGGCACACTGTCACAGTATTTAGAACGGCAAATCATCTGCCGGGTTATCTTGTACAGGTTGCGCCTGCGACTGCTGCGGCTGTTGGTTTTGTTGCATTTGCTGCGGCTGTTGTGACGGTGTTGCAGCCCCCTGTTGTGCAGAAGTGCCCGCACCTTGGCCGGCCCCTTTCGGGGTCAACATTTCCATATTGTCCACATAAATCTCGGTGATATAGCGCATAGCTCCCGACTGGTCGCTGTAAGAGCGAGTTCTGATCTTTCCTTCCAGATACAGTTTGTCACCTTTGTGTACATACTTATCCACGATTTCAGCCAGACGGTTGGATGCTACAATATTATGCCATTCAGTTCTTTCGGGAATCTGCGTACCATTTTGCAATGTATATCCGCGATCGGTCGTAGCCAACGGAAAAGTTGCCACTGCCGACCCCGTATCAAAGTATTTCACCCGTGGATCTTGTCCCACGTTACCTATCAATATCACTCTGTTTACTGACATATATGTATCAAGTTTATCATTCTTTAATTCAAATCTGCTGCCAAAATTAAACAGAATAACAATAGAATGCAAGGATTGTTGTAACTTTTATTTCGAATCGACATACTTCTCAATAAAAGCGTGCACCAATCTGGGGACGGCATATTGCCCCAGTTCCTCCGCCTTTATTTTCCGATAGTTACCGAAAGAAGCCGACTCTGCGGGCAGAGTCACCTCATAGAAATTAGCATAAATCACCCGATGAGACAGCACGTGCTTCACCTCTCTGCAAACCGAACGCACCACGACCGGTTTCTCCCCCTCTGCCACTAACTCCCTAAATTCGGGTAAAGCCAGAAACTCCTCCTCCGACAAAGCAACCGAAGTCTCTATCAACGGCAATTCAAACAAATTCTTCCAAATATCATCCGCCGTCCGTTTATTTATAAAGGTATACGCGCCCGCACGTACATAAATATAATTAAAGTAACGATTCGTTATCTTCGTCTTGTGCTGCTTCACCGGCAGTTGTGCCACCCTTCCCGCAGAAAGTGCCGAACAACTCTCCGCCAACGGGCAAAACAGGCAGTCAGGCGATTGTGGCGTACACTGTACCGCACCGAAATCCATAATCCCCTGATTGTAAAGAGCCGGCTGCTTCCTGTCCAGCATTTCATCCGCCAAGGCAGCAAACAACTTCTTCCCTTCCGTCGAATCAATCGGCGTATCAACACCGAAATAACGGGAAAGCACCCGATACACATTGCCGTCCACCACCGCATAAGGCATTCCATAGGCAAAGGAACAGATAGCCGCTGCCGTATACTCTCCCACCCCTTTCAGAGCAAGTACTTCCGGATATGTCTTAGGGAAAACACCGTTCATGCTTTTCGCCGCCGCATGAAGATTACGGGCACGCGAATAATATCCCAACCCCTGCCAGAACTTCATCACCTCATCCTCGTCCGCATCCGCCAGGCTCTGCACATCAGGAAAACGCTTGATAAACCGTAGAAAATAATCGTAGCCTTGCGCCACGCGTGTCTGCTGAAGAATAATTTCGGAAATCCATATCAGATAAGGATCCGAAGATTCCCGCCAGGGCAATTCTCGTTTATTTTCCTTATACCAGTCTATAATTGCTTTACTAAAAATATTCATTCCCATATCGGTTGTTCGTCTTACATTTATCTTGCAAATACTATCCAAAAGCAGTACAAAAGTAACTCTTTTGACTCTAAGAAAACTTAATGCCTCCACTTTTTTAGAAAAATGTGCAGAATATATTTTTTTAGCAGACCAAAAAGCTATATATTTGCAGTCCAAAAAATTAGCAAAAACCTAGTAATAATATTTTTTTTAAGGAAAAATGACTAAAGCAGATATTGTAAACGAGATTACAAAGAAAACCGGTATTGACAAGACAACCGTTCTTACAACAGTTGAAGCATTCATGGATGCCGTAAAAGATTCGTTGTCTAACGATGAGAATGTATACCTTCGTGGATTTGGTAGCTTCGTGGTGAAGAAAAGAGCTCAGAAGACTGCTCGCAACATTTCCAAGAATACTACTATCATCATCCCCGAGCACAACATTCCGGCTTTCAAACCGGCTAAGACATTTACAATCTCAGTAAAAAAATAAATTTAACAAGAGTATTAACCCATAAAATGTGAAGCTATGCCAAGCGGAAAGAAGAAAAAAAGACATAAAATGTCTACGCACAAGCGTAAAAAAAGACTAAGAAAGAACAGACATAAAAGCAAAAAATAATTTTTAAGTCTGGATCACACAGAAATAAAGAACAAACTTGCGAAGCTCGATGTCTTTCAAGTTTGTTCTTTGTTTAAGTAGCTAACCCAAAATGAACAATTTGTCAAAAAAGTTGTTCATAGTAAATGAGATTCAATCAATAATAAGGAAACAAACAGTGACAAGTGAACTAGTAGTTGACGTACAACCCAAAGAGGTCTCTATCGCTCTTCTCGAAGATAAGAGTCTGGTGGAACTTCAAAGCGAAGGGAGAAACATTTCTTTCTCCGTGGGCAATATGTATTTGGGACGTATCAAGAAATTGATGCCCGGTCTGAATGCATGTTTCGTGGACGTCGGTTACGAGAAAGACGCTTTCCTTCATTATCTTGACCTGGGTCCTCAATTTAACTCACTCGAAAAGTTTATAAAGCAGACTTTAAGCGACAAGAAGAAGCTGACTTCTATCAGCAAAGCAACCCTACTTCCCGATCTTGACAAGGACGGAACCGTATCCAACACACTCAAGGTGGGACAAGAAGTAGTGGTGCAAATCGTAAAGGAACCTATCTCCACCAAGGGACCGCGACTGACGTCCGAGATTTCATTTGCCGGACGCTACCTCGTGCTTATCCCTTTCAATGACAAGGTTTCTGTTTCGCAAAAAATTAAATCGAGCGAAGAACGCGCCCGCCTGAAACAGTTGCTGATGAGCATCAAGCCGAAAAATTTCGGTGTCATCGTCCGCACGGTAGCCGAAGGCAAACGCGTAGCCGAACTCGACGGAGAGCTTAGAGTCCTGGTTAAACATTGGGAAGATGCAATGGCTAAAGTACAGAAAGCCACCAAGTATCCGACGTTGATTTATGAAGAAACCAGTCGCGCCGTAGGTTTGTTGCGCGACCTCTTCAACCCTTCTTTTGAGAATATTCACGTCAACGACGAGGCTGTGTACAACGAAATCAAAGACTATGTATCACTGATCGCGCCCGACCGGGCAAACATCGTGAAACTGTACAAAGGCCAGCTTCCCATTTACGACAATTTCGGTATCACCAAGCAGATTAAATCATCGTTTGGTAAAACAGTCTCTTACAAGAGTGGTGCCTATCTGATTATTGAGCACACTGAGGCGCTTCACGTAGTAGACGTGAACAGCGGTAACCGCACCAAGAATGCCAACGGGCAGGAAGGTAACGCACTCGAAGTAAACCTGGGAGCCGCCGACGAGCTGGCTCGCCAACTGCGATTAAGAGATATGGGTGGTATCATTGTCGTAGACTTCATCGACATGAATGAAGCCGAAAACCGTCAGAAGCTTTATGAACGGATGTGTGCCAATATGCAGAAAGACAGGGCACGGCATAATATTCTGCCGCTCAGCAAATTCGGGCTGATGCAGATTACACGCCAGCGTGTGCGTCCGGCTATGGACGTCAACACGACCGAAATTTGTCCTACCTGCTTCGGAAAAGGTACTATCAAGTCGTCCATTCTCTTTACGGACACTTTGGAGAGTAAAATTGATTATCTGGTCAACAAACTGAAGGTTAAGAAATTCTCGTTACACGTCCATCCGTATGTTGCCGCCTACATCAATCAGGGACTCGTTTCCCTGAAACGGAAATGGCAGATGAAATACGGATTCGGTATCAAGGTTATTCCAAGTCAGAAACTCGCTTTCTTACAATATGTGTTCTATGATACACATGGAGAAGAAATCGACATGAAGGAAGAAATCGAAATCAAATAGACAGAAAAGGCGGCTCGTGGGAAACGGGTCGCCTTTTTGTTTCTATCATTCCAATTTTTCAATTTCTTCGGTTGTAAGTCCGGTACATTCCGAAATTAGTTCGAGAGAAAGACCTTTGGATTTCATGATACGGGCTGTTACTTCCTTTTCTTTCTGCATCCCTTTCTGCATCCCCTTCTTTTCAGCAAAATCCAGCGTATTGAAATAGTCATTGTAGACTTTCCATTCTTCTTCGTACTGTGCTCTTTCTTCCTGGGTCATATTTGCTTTGGAAGCCAGCTTTTCCAGTCGTTCGAAGACGGCTTTTCGTGCCTTAAAAGGCATTCTGTCAAGTGTATCCATATGCTTTAATATATAAATCCAGCGTTCAAAATCCGTATTGCATTCATCCTCTTCTTTATTAAAGTTTGGCAATTCGATAAAGATTTGCCGAAACTTGTCATTAAAGAGCTTTCCTGTAGCCCGGTCGGATAAGACAACATCTGTCCTTATCGTTGCAGGCATGTCCTTGTCCATTACAAAGTTCATGAAGAACACTCCATATACAGCATCCAACCGGAAATTCCATTGTCCCCTTTTGGCTTGTTGCGTAATGGCCCTTGAGAGATAGAAAAGAGCACGGTCCTTAAAATAAGGTTGTTCCCGATTCTGCATTTCCACGATAATACGCTCACCTGTATCGGTCATGCAGTAGATATCGTAGATGATCCCTCGTTCATTTTTTACTTCCGGCTGTTGTTCGTTGTTGAGGAACTGAATGTCGGTTATCACATGCTCTCCTACGAGCAAATCATTTAAGAAGCTGATTAATAACTCCTTTTCTACCTCTCTGCCGAATAAAAACTTAAAGCCGTAATCGGTAAAGGGATTAATAAATCTTCCCATTATACGTGTTGATTGTGTATCTTACAACAAAGATAAGGCTTTTTTGTTGAATAAGAACTGGTTGGAATAAAAAATGAGTTGTTCACAAAGAACATTTTTCCTTTAGAATAAGAGAGAAGGAGATGTAAGGACGAAAAGCCCGGACTTTCGCAAGCACGGGCTTTTTGTATTCTCAAGACATCCCCCTTTCATAGGGGAAATCATGACCGGCTAATTGTGACCGGTATAATAAGGGAGATGCATTAAGAGTTAGCAAAAGGGATGTCAGTGGGAAATTATTAGGAAGACATCCCTTTTCTTAAGAAGCACAGCATAGAAGGATTGACTTTCACAAGCGAATGGCTTCGTACTGGTGCTTCTCGGCGTTTTCTTCACCACAAGGGCGAAGAAGGGTTTATCTTGTTGATTTCAAAGATATCTCCCGGTCTTTCAGAAAATGAATCCGGGAATCACGAGAGATATCGTCTGATACATCAAAGGCTTATTACCATGCAGGAACTGTAACTGTTACAGTTTTAGCCTCCATAGCACCCCAAGGAGATTTAGGAGTAACTGTTACTTTTACTTCCATTGGTTTTGAACTTACAGACCAATCGGCTGCCGTTGTTGTTAATTTGAGCACGCCTTTAGCAATAGTAGGTTCAAAGAAGCCATTATTAGCACCTTCTTCCATTACATATTCTACATCGAAACCATATATAGTCATAGGATCATTGCTGTCGTAAATATCCTCAGCAGCTTCCGGCCATATTTTGTTTTCAGCAGCAGTAGCATCCTTCCAAACAAGAGCAGTTTTCAAATCAAGACCTGCTTTTCTCTTTTCTACTGAAGTTACATCATAAGTAAGTTTACCTTGATCTTCCGGTTTTTCTGCACTATATGCAAATGTTCCGTTCAGCTTATCAGCAGGAATTGTCACTGCAATTTCTTTAGAGAATACTTCATGTTCACCGCACTTTCCTGTCAGTGTTACTTTAATAGGAGCACCTTCATAAAGATTAGTTACAGTTACATCACCACTTTCAGTTACAGTGACACCTGTAATAGTACTTTCACCTTCAGCAAGAACAGGAGCAAACTTTAAAGTAGCACCGGAACCTAAGCCAGCAAAACTGCTCGCAACAGCTACATAGTTAGAATAAAGCTCTTTCAGGTTTCTTGTTGCTTTTACAGCTGTATAATTATTATCCTGAGTACCTGCACCTTCAAATGTGCGACCCAGCACTGCTTTACTTCCGTCCCAAGTCTGAGCATTATTAATTAGTTTGAAAGCTGCATCATTTGCATCAGGATAGCTTATCGTTACACCTTTCACTGTTACATTAATGCTCTTGTTGCCGTCTTGACTAGTAATTCTAGTAGTAATATCAGTAGCTTCGCATACTGTGCTTGCAGGAACTTTCAAGACAAGAGCACCGCTAGATTTGTCCAACTTAATTGTCTGAGTTACCGGAACTGCTGTAAATGTACAATTGCTGAAATTATCAACGCCCAATGCTTCCTTTATCTTAGCTACGGCAGCTACGGTAGCACTTTCTGCAGTAGCGTCGAGTGTATACTCTTTCGCGCTACTATTCCACAGAAGAGGTAATTGCGCAGCAGCAAGTACAACTTCTTGTGCTTCACCTTCAGTAATCAATGTAACATCTCCATAATTATCGGTATATTTTTTCGGTGTTGCAGAAGAAGCACCCAGACTCGTTACTGATATTTCATACGATACTTTCGCCTTATTACCTACTACTGCTGCTTCTTTTGCAGACAACACGCCTGCTTCAGACAATTCAAAATTAGCGGCATTAGTACCTCCCAGAGTTAACTCCATAGGGAACTTATCTGCAGAAATTCCATATTGACTTAGCTTCGTTCTTGTGTCGGCTTCGCCCTCAACATCTCCACTAGCATCTACTGATGAATGAACTGTCAAAGTATAATCACCACCCGTTTTATAGTCGATAGTGTTTCCTTTAACTAATGTTGTCGGCTTTTCTTTCGGAGTCCACTCTACCTTGTTAATATACAGATTATTCTTCACAGCAACGAAATAGTTTGAAGAAATATCATTCAAAGTCTTCGCCTCACCTTCAACCTTATCCGTCAGTGTCAAAGCGATTGCATAGCTAGCTGCTGCCTTACTAGCATCTAAAGTCACCTCAATCAGATTGGCTTCGTCTTCTACAGCTTCAATCTTTGTAATATTGAACAATTCACCTGTAGCACGTGTTTTCACCGTCTGATAATCTACTGCAACATTATATTTAGCAGTTGCCTGTCCAAAATTATCAATCAGTTCCTTCGCTGCACTACTCGGAGATACACGGAATCTCACTTTCACATCGCCACCGCTAATCATCGGTTCCCAATCGGCTGCATTACCGTCAGAACCAAACTTAGCATAGAACGTACTAAGCTGAACCAGTCCGTCTGCATATTCCGGTACGTATACGATACTTTGGATCATGCCTTTCAGTGCTGTAATTTCTGCTTCCAATTCTGCTTTCAACTTACCTAATGTAGACTCTACATTTGTTAATTCAGCGTCAATGATGCCTTGTACAGCCTCCTCAAAAGTCTTACCTTCAGGAATTTGGAGTGCAGTCAAAGCATTTTTTGCAGCCACAATCTCATTGATAAGTGCTTCATAGTCTTTAGACTGACCTTCCTCAGTACCTACGTGTGCATTGATAACTCTCAACAGTTCATCCAAACTGTCCAGTTGTTTTTTGATAACACCGCCTTCTTTAAAGATTTCATTGTAGATTTTATCTACAAAATCCGTCAAAGTCTCTACACCGGTTATTCCGAGGTCTTCAATGTGCTCATTCAGTGCTTTACCATTTGATGCAACACCGGCTTGTACAGCTTCGATTACATATTGGGCAATAGCTCCCTTGTTTGCACCTTTATCGTTCAGTGCATTTATAATGCTCTGATTGATGAATTTATCGAAGCTAGTGTTTTCGAAGCCGCTCAAATCTTCCGGATTAGCAATAAACTTATTTTCTGCATCAATCAAAGCCTGAAGAGTCGTCTTCATTCCCTTCAAAGCCTCAATATCTCTATTAATGGCATCAACTGTTGCCTGACTGGCTTTACTATTAATTCAGTAAGTTCAGTCTTAGCTGCTGCCAAGGCATCAGCTACGGTTTTATCACCAGCTGCCAGCTTATCTTCCAAAACTTTAATTTTGGCTTCCAAATCAGTGGCAGTAACTTTGCCGTCAACCAGATCCTGCAAGTCTTTAACCTTCTTTTCCAAAGCTTTCGTTGCCGCATCAACAGCAGCTTTCATGTCTTCCGTGCTCACAGGATTAGTCGATTTAATATTATCGACCTGTTCCTGCAAGCCTTTAATGTCGTCATCATAATCCTTACAACTTGTGACTGTTGTAGTGACTGCAAGCGTCAATGCCCCGAAAAGCATTACCCTAACAAAATTTTTCTTCATAACTACTTAAAAATTACATTAATAATATATTATTAAACACTAAGTTTCAATAATAGACAGCCCGTTACTTCATAGGTAACAGGGAAACCTTTGTTCCTGCTCTTTTAGAGTAGTCAATACTGAAAAATGATACGATAGATTATGAAAGTTCTTTACCCCTGCTTCTGACGAGCGGCAGAGGGGAGGAAAATCTTTGGCATAATTTAGAGGTTAACAAAGCCCTAAAATAAAGAATCCGCGTGTTTTATCTATCCTAGTTCTGTTTTTGAGTAGTTTATTGGAAAAAATGTTTGATTTCGTTTGGTTGTTTTAAGAAATATGCTCATATTTGCACCGATATTCAAACCCGTTACCTACGAAGTAACAGACTTACAATCAAGCGCTTACACCTATCACAGAGCGTTTTACAAAATCGAGAACCTGTTTATTTGCTTCATCAATTTTCTTACTCCGGAAAGGTTTGAGATACGTCTCGGTCACTGTAATGGACGAATGTCCCATAGCTTCGGAGATAATGCCTGGATGAATTTCGCAATAATAAGCCGTTGTAGCCCAGGTATGGCGCGCGGTATAAGTAATATTTAGAAATGCAATAAAAAACAGAATGACGATAATTAAACGTAAAACGTTTATAATTAAGCATTTTGCGAGAATTGCAGAACAGACAGACCTGCAAAAGAAAACAAAATATTGCGACGTTTCAGTTACCAGACTGTTAGCCGCCTGTTTCGGAAACGACGGCAGGTAACCGAATTTTTACCGATAAGAACAAAGCGGATTTGTATTCACTGTTTCTCAATGTTTTGCATGCCAAAGGACGCTTTTCAAAGGAGTATTTTTACAACCTAAAAAAGAGCGTTATGAAAGTGGAAAAATTCAAGGTGCTGCTCTACCTGAAAAAGAGCGAGCCGGACAAGACCGGCAAAGCCCCGATCATGGGACGGATCACCCTCAACCGCACGATGGCGCAGTTCAGCTGCAAGCTCTCCTGCACCCCCGGGCTGTGGAACGCGCGTGAGAGCCGGCTGAACGGCAAGAGCCGGGAAGCGGTGGAGACCAATGAAAAAATAGAAAGACTGCTGCTTGCCGTACACTCGGCCTTCAATTCCCTCATGGAAAGAAAAAGGGATTTCGATGCCGCCGCGGTCAGGGACATGTTCCAGGGCAATGCGGGCATGCAGATGACCCTGCTCAAACTTCTCGACCGGCATAACGGGGAAATGAAGGCCCGTGTCGGTGTGGACCGTGCGCCCACCACACTCTCGACCTACCTCTTCACCTACCGCACGCTTTCCGAATTCATCAAGGCGAAATTCAAGGTTCCGGACCTTGTCTTCGGGCAGCTCAACGAGCAGTTCATCCGCGACTATCAGGATTTCATCCTTCTGGAAAAGGGATATGCCGTGGACACGCTTCGCGGCTACCTGGCCATCTTGAAAAAGATCTGCCGCATCGCCTACAAGGAGGGCCACTCGGAGAAATACCATTTCTGCCACTTCAAGCTGCCCAAGCAGAAGGAGACAACACCGAAAGCACTCAGCCGTGAGAATTTCGAGAAGCTGCGTGATCTGGAGATACCGGAAAAACGCAGGTCACATGTCATCACCCGGGACCTCTTCCTCTTCGCCTGTTACACCGGCACCGCCTATGCCGATGCGGTAAGCATCACCCGGAAGAACCTCTTCCGGGATGACGAGGGCAGCCTCTGGCTGAAATACCAGCGAAAGAAAACCGACTACCTCGGACGTGTCAAGCTGCTTCCGGAAGCCGTCGCGTTGATTGAGAAATACCGGGACGATACCCGCGAGACTCTTTTCCCGCCGCAGGACTACCACACGCTCAGGGCCAATATGAAATCCCTGCGCCTGATGGCAGGGCTGAGCCAGGACCTTGTCTACCACATGGGACGGCATTCTTTCGCCTCGCTGGTCACGCTCGAGGAGGGAGTGCCGATAGAGACCATCTGCAAAATGCTGGGACACTCCAACATAAAGACCACCCAGATATACGCGCGCGTAACCCCGAAGAAGCTGTTCGAGGACATGGACAGGTTCGTCGAGGCAACCCGCGATTTGAAACTTATCCTTTAATCCCTAAACAATCATTATCATGCGCAGTACATTCAAGCTCTTATTCTACATCAACCGTAACAAGGTGAAATCGGACGGCACGACCGCCGTCCTCTGCCGGATCAGCATCGACGGAAAGAAATCGGCAGTCACGACAGGCGTCTATTGCAAACCCGGGGACTGGGACAGCAAGAAGTGTGAAATCAAAACAGCCAGGGAGAACAACCGCCTTGCCGCCTTCCGCAGCCGGTTGGAAGAGGCGTACGGGAACCTGCTGAGGAACCAGGGAGTGGTCACGGCCGAACTGCTCAAGACCACCGTGTCAGGCGCCAATTCCGTACCGGAATACCTCCTGCAGGCCGGAGAGGTGGAACGCGAACGGCTCAGGGTCCGCTCCAAGGAGATCAACTCCACTTCCACCTACCGCCAGTCGAAGACCACCCAGCTCAACCTCAGGCAGTTCATCGAATCCCGCGGGATGAAGGACATCGCCTTTTCGGACATCACCGAGGAGTTCGCCGAATCGTTCAAGGTCTTTCTCAAGAAGGAGCTGGGACACAGGAACGGACACGTGAACCACTGCCTGTGCTGGCTCAACCGGCTCATCTACATCGCCGTGGACCGGGAAATACTAAGAGGCAATCCGATAGAGGACGTGGCATACGAGAGGAAAGAAACACCTAAACTAAGGCATATCAGCCGCAGTGAACTGAAGCGGATGATGGAAACCCCGCTGCCCGACCCGATGATGGAGCTGGCACGCAGGACGTTCATCTTCTCCTCGCTGACCGGTCTGGCCTACGCGGATACGAGGGCTCTCCATCCCCGTCACATCGGAACGACTTCGGAAGGAAGAAGGTATATCCGCATCCGCCGCGCCAAAACGGACGTGGAGGCGTTCATCCCGCTGCATCCCATAGCCGGACAGATACTGGAGCTTTACAACACCACGGATGACGACAGGCCGGTATTCCCGCTGCCGGTCCGCGACGTCCTCTGGTATGAGGCACATGGAATGGGCGTGGCATTAGGCATGAAAGAGAACCTGTCCTACCACATGGCCCGGCATTCGTTCGGGACCCTGACACTGACCGCAGGTATTCCGATAGAGAGCATCGCCAGGATGATGGGCCACACGAACATCGACAGCACGCAGGTCTACGCCCAGGTCACCGACCGGAAGATATCCTCGGACATGAACCGGCTGATGGAAAGAAGAAAGCCCGCGGCCGGCAAGGAAGCCGCAGGCTAAATAAAAACTGCCGCCGGAATCGTAAATGCAATTCCGGCGACAATCCTTAAACTTAAATACGATATTATACCAATGCAGGGTGATAGTTCTCCTCCAGCAGCCTCTCGATGTCCGACTGCCTGTACAGGATCTTCCCGCCAAGCTGGATATAGGGAATCCGTCCTTGGTCCCTGTAATCCTGCAGGCACCTGCGGCTGATCTTCAACATCCCGGAAAGCTCCCTGTCGGTCAGGAACCGTTCCCCGTTGAAGGGAGGACGGTTGTCACGGGCAAGACGTTCCACTTTTTTCTCCATGTCGTCCAGCAGGGCAAAGAACCTGCGGACACGTTCGTTCTCCTTGTCGATAATGCCTTCCATCTCTTCCGCTCTTTAAAGGTTTCCGTTCTTCCTTCTTTCTCTCACCTCCTTCTCCTTGCGTCTGATGCCGACGTAGACCATCAACTTCTCCACATCCCCGGGCTTGTAATAGAACTTGCGCTGGAGGCGGGTGAACGCCAGCCGTCCGGTATCGCGGAGAGTCTGCAGGGTACGCGGCGAGATGTCAAGGCGCAGGCAGACATCCTGGCCGTCCAGTCACTCTCCGGGTTCCTTACAGCGGTTTCTCTCATACAATCTGTCCACACGTGCGGACAGGTTCTCGGCGCGCGCCAGCATCCTCTCAAGGACACCGGCCTCGATGTAGCATATTTCCATATTTTCAACTCGTTTAAATATCAGTGCGAATATAAGGGAAGAAACCATGAGAGGCAAGCACGACCGGCACACTGGCAGGAATAGTCATGGATAGTCGGTTTTTGTCATATGGGAAGGAAAAAGAAAGCCGAAGCAGGTCTGGATCCACTACCCCCTTTGGGTATGTGAAAGGAACGTTGTGGTGAAAGAAAAAACTCCTTTTCACACATGGATGAGGCAATGCCGGAAGTCCGGCAATAAAAAATGTGGCTTCTCTATCCGGGTAAATGCCATGATTACAGACTTCTTCCTGTTCCTATACCATCAGGTCGGTTACCTTCAGGTTAACAACTTATCCAACCTGTGATAGATCCGGATGTGAAAAGATTACTTTGGCTGGCTATTACAATATAATAAGTAGAATCATGTCAAATCTACTGCTGCTATTGTTTGTTGATAATGGCTGGCAGTAGAACAAACTTTCGTTAAACCAATACGTTCATTCTTTATTATCAAGTTTTTAGACTACCTTTGTATTTTATTAACTCATTTACCAAACATTATGGGACTACTCAAACCGAATCAAGTTTTGAACAAAGCATATAGACAGGTTGCGATTGAAACAACAGATTTTGACTTATTCAAAAATGCCCTTCGCACATTGAGAGACAATATTGTGGATGGGCAAAGAGAACACACGCAAAAAGAACATTTACGTAATTTTCTGAGTGAAACGTTCTACAAGCCATACTACATGGCTCCCGAAGAAGATATTGATTTGGCTATCCGATTGGATAAAACTATCAAGTCCAATATAGGGTTATTGATTGAAGTAAAGAGTACCACCAACAAAGGTGAGATGATTTCTAATGACAATCTTAATCGTAAGGCTTTGCAGGAATTATTGCTATACTATCTTAAAGAACGTGTCAATAAGAAGAACAATGATATTAAATATCTCATCGCTACTAATATTCATGAATTCTTTATTTTTGATGCCCATGAGTTTGAACGCAAATTCTATCAGAACAAACAATTACGTCGTGAGTTTCAAGACTTTGTGGATGGACGCAAAACCAGTAACAAAACCGATTTCTTCTATACTGAAATTGCAACAACCTATATTGAGGAGGTGAAAGATAGCCTTGAATACACTTACTTCAACTTACAAGACTATCAACACCTGCTTGATAGAACAGACAGTAGCGCTTCACGCAAACTTATCGAACTTTATAAGATATTCAGCGATACACATCTTTTGAAGCTATCGTTCCAAAATGACAGCAATTCGCTCAACCGTGGATTCTACACTGAGCTGCTACACATTATTGGTATTGAGGAACGCAAAGAGAATAATAAAACCGTGATTGTACGCAAAGCTGTGGAACGGCGTGACGAGGCTTCATTACTAGAGAATACTATTAACCAACTGGATGCAGAAGATTGTTTGCGTCACATAAATGGTCGTTTGTATGGGAATGATTATGAGGAACGGTTATTCAATGTTGCAATGGAATTGTGTATTACTTGGATGAATCGTATCCTTTTCTTGAAACTGTTGGAGGCTCAGATGTTGAAATACCACAATGGAGATGCAATCTATAAATTTCTTTCAATAACTAAGATTCATGACTATGATGATCTCAACACACTCTTTTTCCAAGTGCTTGCACGTGACATGGGCAGCCGCACACACTCCATTATGCGTGATTTTGCTTACGTTCCCTATCTTAACAGTTCTCTTTTCGAGGTGACAGATTTGGAAAGTAAAACAATTAAGATAAACAGCCTTTCACAACGTACGGTACTTCCTGTCTTGGCGAGTAGCGTATTACGAAATAAAAAACGCAATCTACAAGTCAACGCATTACCCACCCTGCAATATTTGTTTGCTTTTCTCGACGCTTATAACTTTGCGAGCGAAGGCAGTGAAGAAGTGCAAGAAGAGGCTAAAACACTCATCAATGCTTCTGTTTTAGGGCTTATATTCGAGAAAATAAATGGTCACAAGGATGGTTCAGTATTCACTCCAGGCTTTATCACTATGTTCATGTGCCGTGAAGCAATCACCAAGACCGTGTTGCAAAAGTTTAATGGTTATTATGGCTGGAATTGTACCACCCGTATAGAACTATACAACCATATTGACAATATAGTCGAAGCTAATGAACTAATTAACAGTTTGCGACTGTGTGATCCAGCTGTTGGTTCGGGTCACTTTCTTGTGTCTGCTCTCAATGAACTGATACTCTTGAAATACGAATTAGGTATTTTGGTAGATGCTACCGGTAAGCGTATCCGCAAAGCGGACTATCAACTTGCCATTGAAAATGACGAGCTGATTGTTACCGATACCGAAGGTAATTTATTTGCTTACAACCCACTCAATGCGGAAAGTCGCCGCATGCAGGAAACTCTTTTCAAGGAGAAGCGTCAAATCATTGAGAACTGTTTATTTGGCGTTGATATTAACCCCAACTCTGTGAAGATTTGCCGCCTACGACTGTGGATTGAATTGTTGAAGAATGCTTACTATACGGCTGAAAGTAATTACACTTATTTAGAAACCTTACCAAATATCGACATTAACATCAAATGTGGAAATTCTTTGCTTCACCGATTCGCTTTGACAGACAGTATTCAGACCGTACTGCGAGAGTCTAGTATCAGCATCAGCCAATATAAGGAGGCTGTAGCTAAATATAAAAATGCCCAAAGTAAAAGCGAAAAGCAGGATTTGGAAACGTTTATAACAGAAATCAAGTCGAAACTGAAAACAGAGATCAACCGCCGGGATGCACGATTGGTTAGATTGAACAAACGCCGCTCTGAGTTGGCAAACTTACAAGCGCCTCAACTGTTTGAACCGACAAAAAAGGAAAAGAAAGCGTCGGACAAGCGCATTGCCGATTTAAAGAAAGAAATTGCGACTTTAGAAAATATATTTGAGGAAATACGCTCCAACAAAATTTATCTTGGTGCATTCGAATGGCGTATAGAGTTTCCAGAAGTACTCGATGCCGAAGGCAACTTCTTGGGATTTGACTGTATCATTGGCAATCCACCTTACATTCAGTTACAATCTATGGGTAAGAGTGCCGATGTATTAGAATGCATGGGTTACATAACTTATGCACGCACTGGTGATATTTACTGCCTCTTCTATGAGTTGGGTATGAACCTGCTTACTCCCAATGGTTTTCTTTGCTATATCACGTCTAATAAATGGATGCGTGCAGGGTATGGTGAAGCCTTGCGAGGTTATTTCGCAAGCAAGACCAATCCTATTATGTTGGTAGATTTTGCAGGTATAAAAATATTCGATGCAATAACGGTAGAAGCAAATATTCTTTTATCTCAAAAAGCAGCAAATATTTTTAACACACAAGCTTGTTTGGTACAAGATTCGAATGGCTTGAATAATTTGAGCGATTTCGTGCAGCAACAAGGCGTGAAGTGTAACTTTGCAGATTCTATCCCATGGGTGATATTGTCTCCCATTGAACAGAGCATCAAGCAGAAGATTGAGTCTGTGGGAATACCCTTGAAGGATTGGAACATCCAAATCAACTATGGGATAAAAACTGGTTTCAATGATGCTTTTATCATTTCTACCGAAAAGCGTGATGAGATACTAGCGAATTGTCAAACAGAAGATGAACGTGTTCGGACGGCTGAACTTATACGACCGATTCTTCGTGGCAGGGATATCAAGAGATATGAATATGAATGGGCGGACTTGTGGATTATAGCCACATTTCCTTCGCGGCATTATGATATAGAAAGTTATCCTGCGGTGAAAAATTATCTTCTGTCAATTGGCATAGAGCGTTTAGAACAAACAGGAGAAACTCATATTGTTAATGGCAAAAAAATAAAAGCCCGAAAGAAAACTAGTAACGAGTGGTTTGAAACACAAGATAGCATCAGTTATTGGGAGGATTTTTCTAAGCCAAAAATTGTATGGAAAATAATCGGAAACCAAATGGCTTTTGCATATGATGCCAACAATTATGTAATGAACAATGCCTGTTATATTATGACAGGCGATCATTTGGATTATCTGTTGGCAGTATTGAATTTTCCAATAACTGAAGTAACCTTCGTGTAATCATACGAGTCTGTGATTTCCTGCGTTTACGCAGTTTGCTATAAGCAAGATAGGCACGGCGTACATCAAGATACTTGTTACGGGGACGTTGTATGTGCAAGGTCTGGCAATGTTTGCACAGATGACGATGAAGCCATACAATACCTTCCCATAAGAGTTTGGTATCAGTAGGAAAACGCAGATGACTTTCATAACAGGTGGCATCGGTCATACAGACATGAAGGTTCTCAAGATAAGGTTTCCAATGCTCGGCAAGAATGAGCTGGAGGGGCTCAACGTCAAGGCGATGCGCTAGTTCCTGACGAATTGCACTAACGATTTTAGGATTGGTTAGTGGATGAAGCGGATCAATCTGAACACCACAAAACAACTGGTAATGAATATTACCGTTTAAATGCTCAATCAGTTGTGCATCGGAAAAGTTGGTATAGGACTTCAAGACCATCAAGGCTATTTTACCTTCGGGAGAAAAATAACTTTTACGACCCAAAGCAGAGGACTTCAAATGCATTTGTCGGGCCAGTTCCGAGAAAGGAAACAGAGCATGGAGGCGACCTAATTCACTCGTTGCAAAACTTTGACGATATTTTTTTAGCATATCGAACTCGGTAAAACCTAAACGAGGTTCGATTTCTGAGATTTTTTGTATCTTTACCATGTGTTTTTATTTTAGATTACCCCCGTTTTGGCCGTCAAACCGTTTTTTGGGGGGAATGCTTAAAGATACAAAAAAGGCAACTAACTCGCAATGAATTAGTTGCCTTAAATTTTATTATTTTAGGAATATCCCTGTTTTAATGATTGGTGTCTGGAACTGGTTGAGGAGTTATACTATAGACATTTACTGAATGTCCCTGTATAGTGTCGATAATATTAAAGAAAAACTTGTTATCTCCCTATATGCCAAAGGAATGAGCGTGTCAGACATAGAAGAGGAGATGCGTGAAATCTATGAGATAGAACTGTCCACATCAGCTATTTCCATCATCACGAACAAAGTCAACCAGGCTGCTCAGGAATGGCAGAACCGCCCTTTGGATCCGGTCTATCTCATCGTTTGGATGATTCTACCTATTTTGACTTTTCAGCCTATTAATTGTTTTGGTAACTTCGTTCATTAGCTTTTGATTGGAAGTTCTAAATGTGTTAAGTTCTTTGATTATATCTGCTTTATTATAGTATAAATTATACCAGCCTAATGTTTCAGCAGCCAATATGCGAAGTTCTTCTTCTTGGCTTTCATTTTTTATAATGTTCAGTAATGGCTCAATAGCTTTAGCAATAGGTTTATTTCGGAACCTACTTATTTCGCTTTGTATCTGTTTGGTAGTACTTTCCGGACTGTCAATAAGTGCAAAATCTCTTTCAAGTCCTTTCTTTTGGCGAGGAAGGTATTCTAACAATTCATTCACATAGGAAGAATCGTAGAAAGACCAATCGGCAGCCTGTTTCTTCAATTCATTCAAAGCCATATCATGGTCGAACGTGTTGATAGCACTAAAAATTCTGAAACGATGGCGGTTTTCATGTCCGCGTAATAAATAGCTTTCTATCCATGCCGGCAACAATTCCGGATTGCAATTCTTTTCAACGTATTCCACCGCATAACGACGGATCAGTTCATAACTGTCGTTCATGGCTGTCTGCAATACATCGGCAACCTCTGTCGGATAGTTCAAAGCTAATAGGCGTAATGCTTCCAACCGCACAACGAAATAGTTCGATTCGTGGTAACTTTTCTTCAGCAACTCAACGAGACCACTATAATTTGCCATTGACAATTGACGGAGCGCCATTGCCTGCATGTCAGCCATAGGGGAATTCAGCTGTTTTTTCCAGAATGTAACATTTCCTTCCTGCGCAACTAAAGCTTGGTTGATGTCCATATCCAGCCCGGCATTATTGGTGAAGTGAAAAGTCGGGTCACCGATCAGATGATTTTCCAAGAAGCAGGTAAAACGAGTGAACTGCCCGATGCGCATACCGGCAGCTAACAAGCCGAGAAATTCATCCGGCCATTTATCTTGAATGGTGTTAACCGTACATCCCATAGTAGCAATGGTCTTACCCTTATTGAATATATAAGAGCCTACAATGTTGTCATCCAAATGGAAAGAACCGTTGAAACAAGCATCGAACAATATAAAACGCGCATTAGGAGTCAAAAGACGAATATCTTCAGTATAGATATCCATATTACGGTTTACAATGGAATCCGATTTTATTTTCTCCTCATCGAAAGCTTCCGCACACCAACTTTCAGGCACCCCATACTGCTTGGCATATTCTTTGATAGCAGCTTCACGCCCATGTTTCTTGGCGTATGAAGGCACTTTGCTTCGCAAGAATATTTTGGCATTCTCAATACTCAAATTAATACCGGAACCATTTTCATAGCCATTGATATACTGCATGGTGGGGCCACCGTGGTGATGGAATAGCATGACATCTAATCCTTCGCGCTGAATCTCGTTCAAGTATAATGGTTTCATCGGATAGCGCATGTTAAAATCATAGAACTTCACTGTATTACCCGATTTGAATATTTGCGGCAATTGCTCACGTAAGGCTATTTGCTCACCGCTCCATGCCAAAGGATCTTCAGAATTGTAACCATGGCCACGGGCCATAGTCAGTTGGTCAAATGCATTTTGCTTTGCTTTTTCGGCAACTGCCTTTTTTAAGTAATCGCGTAGCATCTGATAACGGTTCTCACCTTCTAAATGTAATGGACGGATACGGGCCGAATAAATATCCGGTGAAATATACTGTTTAGAATCAGCACGCAATGTCATATAATGATAGTCAGGTATCAAACTGTCTTGTTTAATATAATCAAATTTTAATCCGAAGTCATCATAATAACGGTCGGAAGGAACGCTTGATTTCTGCCAATTGGCTTTGGGAGACCTTTTGAAAGCCGAAGATAGATGATGTGCATCACGAATCATTGGAATAGGGATGTCACCTATAAATACGCAACCCTCCAAAGGCGTTTTCTCATTCTCATGCAATTTGACAAGTTGCTCACGAATAGGTTCGGGCCTTTTCCAATCATCAATTAGCAAGTAAGTACCTAAACCTTCTTTTTCTATACTGGTACGATAAGCATCAATTTCACTTTTCGCTTCATCATAACTTTTCTGATCGACTACAATTGCAAAAGTAGTCTTTGTTTTTATACTAGGATGTACAACTGTTTGCGCCTGCATATCCTGTAAGCACAAAGCGGTAATTGCCAAAAGGATGTATTTATTCATATTTATAAACTTAATCTTTTGATTGTCTGTTCAAGCTCTGCTTTTAAATCTTCCGGAAGATTGGCTGTTTGTTGCATCTTCTTTATTTCTTCAAGAATGTGTGGCCGTTGTACAGAATTAGTAAACCAACCTAATGCTTCGGCCATTACTACACGTACTTCCTGTGGATTACCGGCATCACGAATTACATTCAAATAATCATCCACGTGGAAATGGAATGTATAGTTACGCACATTGCGGATTGCACTGATACGTTTTGCTTCCGGTGCAGCTACATCCATCAAGGTCTGATGGACTTTTGCCTCTTGTACAAACATTCTTTCCAGGCTTCTTAGTAATCGTTTTTTCTCTTCGTTTTCATTCAAACGGTCAACTTTTGCATAAAAGTCTTCTATTGTCTTTTCTACTTTCTCTTTCGGATAAAGGCTTAAAGCCTTGTTGGCACTCATTTGTACGCGTAAGCGTTCATTATGTTCGACCAATGCTTCCACAATAGCGGGCAATAAGGAATCGTCACCTACAAATCCAGCATAAATGGCACTTTGGCGAGCTACCATTTCATAAGTATCGTTCAAACCTTCGCGTAATGCTTCGATGAAGTTGTCGTCCTGATAACGGCTCAACAACTTGATAGCTTCCATACGAACCGTATTGAAGCCACTTTCCCGGTACTTCTTCAGGAGCAACGGAGATAATTCCTTTTGGGTATCGGCGTCAGCCAGCATACGCATGGCCAAACTTTGTACATCAGCGTATGGGCTGTTTAACAAATTCTTCCAATAGGCTTTGTCATCTTTGTGTATTGTTATATCGGTACTTAAAGTATTGGCTTCGATAGGAGCAAAACGGAAAGTGGGATCACCAAACAAATGACCTTCAAGTGATACGATTAGCTTATTGTATTGCCCGGCTCGTACACCATGGGACAACAAACCAATCATTTCAATAGTCCAGCGGTCTTGCAATACGTTACGGGTATTTCCTTGTGCTACTAATGTCTGACCGTCATTAAAGATATATTGTCCTGCTATATAGTCGTTTTCGTGAAAAGAACCGTTGTAGCACGCATCAAACATTATCATCTTCGGATTAGTGGAAAGATTTCTCTTCATTAAATCTTCCGTTACGATACGTTCATCAGCGTAGTGAAGAGAGTCTGCTTCCCAGAACTTAGGATTGTCCAGGTCTTTAAAAAACACCTCATTCACTTGTCGTTTTTCCTGCATCTGAATACGTAAGGTGTCTTTGTCACGTTTTCCAACATGGGACATGACTGCATTATAAAGTGTACTCTTCAACATTTTATAACGATTATTGAAATCAGTGCATGCCAATTCATCATTAATAAGCTGCCCTGTTGGCATTCCATGTTCATGAAACATAAATAAGTCAAGGTCCTTTCGTTGCAATTCGCTGAATAACTTATATTTCATAGGGTGTTTCATTCGGAAGTTCCAATGTTTGAATCCCATTTGACGACCAAAAGCTAATGGAAAGTTCTCCATATAAGCTTTTTCGTCATCCATCCATACAATCAGGCAATCGGAATTGTAAGAAGCACCATTGAATGAGAATACCCGATCTAATTGATTATGCTTATCTGCCTTGGCAGCAGCAGCTTTCTTCAGATATGAGGCAATGGCCGCATATTTATCCCCTTCCTTTTTTTCCGGATACTTGATACGAGCTGAATAGAAAGTAGGATTTAGCCGCTGGGGACTGTCTTCTGTCAATTTGTAGTAGAAATGCTGATGATTTACTGAGTCTTGCCTGATGAACTCAAACTTTAAGTTCAGATCATCATAAAAGCGGTCGGTAGGTACGGAAGACTGATCCCAAGGAAAGGCTTTCTCATTCATTTTGAATGCAGTAGTCATGTGTTGCGCATTACGTACCAATGCGACAGGCACATCGCCGATTAAAACCAGACCTTCCAATGAAGGGCATTCTTGATATGTTTTGATGATTATCTGTTTGACTTGATCTGGATTTTGCCAGTCACCGCTGATCAGATAAGTTGCCAAACCATCATCTTCAACCGCAGTTTTGTACTGATGCATGGCATCTTTGGTATTTGCATAAGTTTGGTTATCTGTTATGATAGCAAAAGCGGTAGGTTGTTTGACCAATGGCTTTATGACTGTTGTTTGTGCATTTCCTGCCAATGGCAAAAGAAATGCCAGATATATTATTTTTTTAATCATGGCCAATTAATTTTTAAGTCTGTAATATGTACGGTCGGCTTCTTCACGAAGGTTCTCGGATAAGCTCTTATCTTTTCTCAGTTGATCGCATACCCGAAGGATGTCAGGCTTCCGATAAGAATGAGTGAACCAAGCAAAAGCCTCCAATAAACAGGTTTTTAGCTTTTCACTTTCACTGGAGTCGGTAAGTAAAGCCAAGAGGCCGTCTACACAGGCATGTGCCATATGATTTTTCAGAGAATTGCAATAAAGGATGCGCCAACGTTCGGAAGTTTCTTTGCTTAATAACTCTTTTTGCATGCTACGACTATTATTGGCATTCTCCAAAACCTTACGCATCTCCTCCTTGTCTTGCAACACATAGGTCTCAGCCATTACTTTATCAATTGCCGCCTGTACGGCTGCCTGATCAAAGACTTGAAGCCCCAAACTCACATTAAATGCCACACGCTCGGATAGGTTGTCTTCTACATAGGCTTTGATTTGCGGATAAACATACTCGTTCAGTCCCACATGTTGCATCATACGAACAGAGGTGCGACGAATAAATTCATAGGAATCCGTAATGGCCAAGTGTAAGACTTCCCGGAAGTTTTTGTCACTAATCTTCTCAAGCAATGCCAAGCAGGTGAAACGTACCATCATGAACGAGGAAGTTTCAAAAGTTTTTCTTAATAAATCAGAAATACCCGGATAGTCATTGCGATAAAGGTTGTGCAAAGCAAAATTCTGTATGTCGGCATAGGGCGACTGTAATAACTCCAACATGCGGGACTCGCTATATGGTTCTTTGAACAAAGCATTGGCATCTACCTCATTGATAGATTGAAAACGTAGAGTAGGGTCACCGGTAATGTGCGATTCGAGAATATTCGTCAATTTAGCCCATTGCCCCACTCGTGCTCCCATACCTAACAGGCCGAGCATCTCGTTTGCCATTTTATCTTGCAGTACATTGACTGAATTGGCAAAAGTAGTTACGCATTTTCCTTCCGACATGATATAACGTCCGGCAATGTAATCTTTTTCTCGGAAATCACCATTATAGCATGCATCGAAAATTACCATACGGCTATTAGGCTTAAACTCTGTAACTTCCGACAGGATAATACCGGTGCGCAGGTCTAGTAAAGAATCTTCTGCAATTACTTTGGGATCATCATAGCCTGCAATCCAAGTAGTGTCCAAACCGTATGTGTTTTTCATCATATCCAGCATTTCGTCGAAAGACTTTTTGTTGTTTTGCTTTCTACGCGCTAAACCACGATAATAGTACTTCATTGCATCTACATGAGCATTCCACCTATTAGTAGCGGGACTACCGGAAAGATATTGACGTTCGGGCATACCATGCTCATGAAAAATAGACAAGTCCAGATCTGTGCGTTTCAGCATATTAATGACATCGTCCTTGGGATAATCGCTGAAATTATAACGGATGAAACGGGCCCGTCCCTCTTTATCGAATACGCCCGGCATTTGTTCGCGAATAGTAAAGGTTTCCGGTGTCCATGCAGTCAATGAGTTAGAGTAAGAGCCATCACCTGTATAGGAGAAGAATTGGTCTAATTTATTGTTTATCTGGTGCTCAGCCACCACTTTTTTAAAATAGCGGCTGATTTGCGCATGCGGTTCTTCGCCGTTATCAACAGCTTTGACACGTGCAGAATATATGTCACACCGAATTTGCTGTGGAGATTTTATAGCCAAATTATAATAGAAGAAATTATTTTCGACACTGTCCTGTTTCAAAAAATCGAATTGTAGGTCGAAATCATCGTAGAAACGGTCGCTGGGCACTGAAGAATCTCTCCAGTCATTGTTTTTCTCATCCATTTTAAAAGCGGAAGTCATATGCTGGGCTTTGCGGAGCATTGGAATAGGGATATCACCGACAAATACCACTCCTTCCAATTTATCCTTTTTGTAGAGCTTAACAATAACTTTCTTTACATCTTCCGGTTTATTCCATTCATTGTATACGATGAACGTAGGCAACCCTTCCATTCCTAGAATCTCCTGATAGGCTTTAAGCTCGGCTTCACAAGCCTGAAATGTCCCTTTATCTGTAATTACAGCAAAAGAGGTGTCCTTTACTTTCACAGCCGGTTTAACAAATGTCTGTGCCCGCAGAGATAATATGCTGCAGAGCATCAAACTTCCAGTTATTAATTTACGCATGTTTTGTAATATAGATTTCGTTATGTAGCATTAAAAATTACATCCTAAACTTATCGATAAATGAGTACGCCCATCATAATCATAGTCAGAGGTATTTACACGATCGAATACAACTTTTGCAAATAAGTTCATACGTCTGTTTTCTCTGACTTGTTGCGAATACGTTATCGACCCGCCAATACGATAGTAATCACAGGTATAATAATTAGTCAGCCCTTGTTGTAATTCGGTTACAGTTGGATAGTCTGCATGGCTGCCACCATATACATATTCACCTCCCAGATTATTGTTATACGCAACATGAACATCTATTAAAAGCCTGCGATTCAAACTATTGCCTAAAACAAAATTTTTTTTGCCACCTAAGCCTAAAGATAAATTTTCTGCATTCTGTACAGAATTAGGCATTAAATATTCATCGTCTTGCTTGGTATAATTCACATTTAATTCTGCTTTCCAACTATATTCATTCCCGCGGTTTCTGCTTAATGCATAATTAAGAGAAGCGGTTTGTGCCTTGTACGTAGAACGGATGTTATTATATAATTCCACCCAGCCACTTTGTGATTCAGAGTTATCGCGTTGAGAAATATACTGAATACCATCGATGTTACGATTTGTATATGTGGTTCTCATATAATTGGTATAGTCCTTTCCTTCCTGAATCATCGTTAAAGAAACATGAGCAGTTTTATCTTTTACACCGGCTATTTTTTTAGGAGTCGTATAGCTCTGCTGAACAGTTTCCGCTTTTACATCGTAACTGCCCTCAAGCAGTAAATTGAAAGAGGGCATACTGAAGTTGTACTGGAGAGCTCCACCGAAATGGTCTCCAATATAATTGCTGGTTACACCGCTGCCTATTCCTTTTATGGCTGTTCCCAAACCGTATAATATATAATAGTCCTGATCCACATAAGAGTTGACATTACTCATTCTTGAGTCTTCCTTGATAGAACTATACTTGAAACTTGCACCAAACTTGTGTGAATTATTCAACTTGTAAGTAATCCCCGGCGTCAGTCCCAGCGTATAAAAACGGGTATCCACACGCGGGTCGCGCTGTTTGGCAGCTAATGTAGCTACATAATTACCTTCCAACCCCAATGCCCAATGATTACCAAGTAAAGGAGTAGCTGCACGAAACTTCAGATCGTAATATTGATTTCTCCATTTGCTTAAGTGCTGGTCTGCGACATAGTAAGGCATTCCCCTGAATGGATCGGCAATGGAGGCGTTATATCCGGCATCTGTCAGATTTTTTTGTGCAAAATTAAATGCTCCCCACACATATGCATTTTTCAGATTGATAAAGCCTTCACTGGATACACCTACGATAGCCTCTTTCTGCCCCTCTTGCGGACGGCAATAGTTTCCGTCCTGTAAGTCATATCCCAATATAACATTCGAATAATTCTGAATATCATCGAATGGCATACCGGCAGCATTCTGTGAATGAGACCATAGTCGTCTTGTTTTCAATTGTTCCATAGCGGCGGGAGAGAAGCCCTGTGCCGCTCCCACCATACTTACAAGGCAGGCTATCATTACCAGCAGGCAGCTTTTCATATAGTTCATATATTGTTTTTTCATTGTTCTGTCTTTTTAGTTAATTATTACAATGTGTGATTCCATGAAGGCATTTTTGCTCCATTACGACGCATTACAGGAACAACGCCACGTTCAAAGTCATCCGTACTGTTGTTTGTATCCTGATATATATATGTACCTGTTTCTTCGCGAATAATAGGATTACCTTCTTCGTCTGTGGACAATTTGCGAGCAATACCTAAACCGCAATAAGTAGCTCCTACCCAAGTAATACCTGCATCAAGTACACCGGGGACACGTTTTGCATTCATCTTTGACTCATTGTTTACTGCTTCAACAGCATCCAATACATATTTAATAGGTATTTTTGCATAATAAACATTGCTGTTCGGTTTGCTAAGATCTGTTGTCTTCATATTTTCATCGTTGACCGGATCCCAAGCTTCTCCTTCAGGAACACGAAAAATCACATAAGCACCTCCGAATACGGATGTCAAATATTGTGGTATACTTCCCATCTCTGCTTTTCCTTGGTAGAAAACATGTTGCATATCATAAGCTGCCTGGTCAGGGAAGTTTGGATTATTCATATTAAACTCAAACTCAGAACTACTGCCGTCTATAGGACTTTGAGGGTTATAGATGTCCAACTGATGGTTAGCGGCAAATTGAGAAATGATGCAAGATTCACCTGGCGCTAACGGATATTCGGTTCCATTTCCTGGAAATTTCCACACACGTTCTCCATATGCATAATTATTACCGTCCGCTTCCGGCCAAATAGGTAATTTAGTGGTAGCTGTACCCGGAGTTAAATTTGCGAAATAAATACCGTCCAAATACAAAATGTCAGCAGAGTTATTGTATATCTCATAGAACTGGTCTCGGAAATAGACTCCTCCTTTTTCCGGACGGCTACCGCAATAATAAATCTCCTTGAATATTAATGGGCTCACTTTAAGCCCTTGTACTTCAATATTCAATGCGCTACCATGCTTAAATAATGCCGCATTTACAGAATTGCCATTGATGTAGTATTCATTGTTTTCTGTATCGATCGCTGTACCGGATACTGTTACCGAATAAATTCCGGGGATAATTCCGTCAACTTTCACACTATTATCAGTTACTTCTTTTACATAATGTAAATCTTCATCGTAATTGTCGAACTTTACAGTCAGATCTTTCAGTGTGGATATATTTTCAACGGTAATATCCAAATATACATCCACTGTGATAGGATTCACTTCTGCTGTGCCAGACATGTCCCTGAACGAATCGCATCCTATCAAAAGGGTACTTGCCAATGTAAACAAATATATTAAATATTTTTTCATAACTTCCTAAACATTATAAAGTGAGTGATAATTCCAGCCCAAAGAAAAATCGGTTATTCAATTGAATATATGAACCCGGATTACGTTTGGATTCTCTGCGCGGATAACTTCTGAACATATTGTTGGCAAAGAAAGAAACACGTAGCATATTGCTAATTTCTTTAGTTACATTCAAGTTAAAACAAAAATAAGGACTGTATGATTCTTTTATAGCATTATTATGACTTACATTATTCAACATATATCCATATCCTGCATCCTTTACTTGCTGGGTAGTGGTATATTTCCCCTTGGGAAACATATTTACAGACGCATCTTCCAATGCTAAATAGCCCACAGGTATAGAATCGTTTCCAAATGTATTCCAATTAGACTGCTGCCAAATAGCTTGTGCTGTCATCGTAACAACAAAACCGATACGCGGGATATTGTGAGTGGCACGTAAAGTCGTTACAAATTGTTGTTTGTAACTTGCATTGCCTTCTTGAGAATAAATGGCCACCGGTTTACGGGCTGAAGCAGCATCTTCGCTATTGTCATAGAAGCTATAACCCTGACGCCAACTCTTAGTACGCATCCATGAGCCATTTATTTGGAAGGCCGTACGGATAGCATCAATACGTCCGATATTCAAATCAAATTCTAAACCTTTAGTTTCTATATTTAAATTATTAGTTGGTTTTGCATAAGTAGACAATACCGGTAGGCTACTACTAAGCTCTATCCCGTTTTCTGTGCGCTGGTATTCATTGTAGATAAATGTATTGAAGGTGTTGAAGGTTTGGCTCATTACATAACCATCCTTCAGACGCTCCTTATAAGCTATTACATTCAGATTGGTTTTACCCACTCGTAAATTAAAACCGACTTCTGCTTTATGATTTTGGGCAATCTTCAAATCTGAGTTATCTACTTGCCGAACTTCTGTGGTAGTCATAAACAAGCGCTGGCTTTCCGGAATATTTTCATTGGTAAGCTCATTTATATTGATATATTCAAAATATGCATTTTCTGGATATAAATAGAGAAGAGAAGGCATCTTTGCAGCAATACCGTAACCTCCCTGAAGACTTAATAGATTCGGAATCAAATCAATGGATGCATTTACACGTGGCGAGAAAATGCCTCCTACTACTGAGGTATGATCATAACGCACACCAGCCTGAATGTTCAAATCATGCGTACCGCTTATGGACCATTTGAAATTATCTTCCACATATGCACCAAATTGGTTAATGAAAGGAATATCCTTATAGTTACGTGGACGGAAAGATGAATTATGACCGTATTGACTACGATAAGGAGGAGTACTTGGGTCATAAGTTTTTCCTTTACCAACGTTACCGTCACTCCGGAAATCCGCACCAATCAAGATGCGGTTGTTTACATGACCGCTCGCCTTGAATAGAGAACTCGTCACTTTAGCAAACAAATTAACTTCACGACTATCGATCTCATAGTGTCCCAAATAGCTGCTTGGTAGATAAACAGCATAATGATTTATGTCTTCCGGTCCAAAATTAGTAATTTGATTACCATTGGCATCATAGATATGCTGACCTGCAAAGTTACTAAGTACCGCACCGTTTGTAGTGGTCATGGAATAAGGAGATGTAGCAGAACTGTATACGGTTTCATAATAACTGTCTTTATCCATATACGTACCTGACAATACATAGCGTAGTGTTTTTAACCAGCCCTTATTTATATTCCATGTACCATTGGTATTCAAAGTAAAACCTATATCGCGGCCTTCCGAAGCTGTTTTAGTTTGTTCATCATCAGGATTACGTTCACGTTGATCCTTACCATAAATAAAATCAAAGCTGGAATTGGTACGTAACTTATTATTAAAGAAAGTATTTGAATAGAGCAACTTTGTTGTGGCACGCTGATAGTGCTGGTAACTGGATATTGGATTATTCGTATTATAAGCATAATCTGCACTTACATTTAAAGCGCCTTTCTTTTTTCCAAGTTCAAAACCGGTTCCCATAGACACCTGATAGATATTGGGATTGGCTTTTGCTTTGACACGTAGCGGCTCACGACCAGCTTTTGTATTAATAATTACTGCTCCTGAGGTCAGATCACCATATTCAACAGAAGGGATACCACGAACGATTTGTATAGACTCTATATTTTCAGTAGAAATACTACGAACATCGGTTCCACCAGCCGGCGAGGCACCTCCGGCCAATGAAGCGGGTGTTTCCGTACCACTTAATACCGTAGGGCTCATCGCAGATAGATTAGCATTATTTGAGATGGGGGCACCATCACGAATTATTGCGGTGCCCATAGCATTCATCGGAGCTTCCGGACCACTGGAACTGGAAACTTGACGGATGTTAATCTGTTGTGCCGAACTCATATCTTGATTCTGTGAAATTCCACCTGGCATCAATGACATTACATCATATAAACTGGTCGCTTGCATATGGTCCATAGCAGAGCGGGAAATGTGAGAAGATGTGGATTTGCCTGAACGGCTGTTGGTTGCAGTTACTGTAACTTCTTTCAACTTAAAATCCTCATTCCTCATTGTAAAATTAAGAACCAAATCCTTATTTACATTTATTAAGGTGTCAATGGAGACTTTGCCCAAATATTGAATTTGCATACGAATTTTACCAGTAGGTACGTTTTCCAGTATGTATCTACCATTTTCATCAGAGGTTGTCCCTAGTGCAATTTCAGGAATAGACACAGCTGCAAATTCTAAAGGCAAACGCTTGTTGTTGTGGTCGTACTCATAAACAGTGCCTGTAAGTTTTACTTTGTAATTGTTTTGCGATTTGATAGGGAGGGCAATTCCTATGCAAATAAGTATAAACAAGTATATAATATTACACCCCAAAATACCTTTTTTCATAAGTAACATCATATTTATTAATAATGCAAAATTATATGTAAATTTTAAATTAAAACAAACCATTGTGTGTAACAAAACTAAAATTATTAAAAATACATGTTGTTTTTGTTGGTGCCGTTGCATAATCTCACAGACCTCAACCGTCTGTTGTCTAACAATATAGCAACTGCATTATATTTAGGAAAATCCAATATATATTAGTACTTTATTTAAGTTCCATACATAGTAATACGGATCTTGAGTGATTAAAAGCAAACTGCAAATCTAAATAAAAAACGGGATGGTTGTAGTTCTGATATGCTATATCTTAATACAACGCAGATAAATACTTATATTTTCATTGATAGATCTAACTAAGTTAAAAAACGGATTTTCTCCAAAATTCTTCTGATAGCTCCGTTCCAGCCTCATATTTATCGCACTTTACAGAAGCCCCAGTTCAAATATAAGGAAACTGTATCTCTCTTCGATAAAAGATCTATTTTAGGATGCAAAATTAGATATTACAAAAGATTATAAAAATACCATTTTTTGGGTATAAAAACGCATCTAATACCTATATATAGGTATTAAATATCATTGGCAATGTATGTTCCATTTCATTAAGCAAACAATTTTTTGTATAAAATACAAATAGTACTTTTTTACCCACTTAAAAAGTGCAAGAATGTATAAAAGTCCATGTGTCAGCTATAATAGGGGCATGAATAGGCATCCGTTCCATACCTGTCCCTATTTGAATCGGTCACCCCACAGTGACCGGACATTACTCACCCAATTCGGATTCTCATTACAGTAGGCAACGAAAATCTGTATCAAGTTCCAAAGCCCGAGAATCATTCCATTAAACCTGGCAGGAATTGTGACAACATGTCTGCTTGAAACAGCTACTATTATGGTATCATGCTGTATTGTTATGCTATATACCATGTTCTAAGTCAAAACTCTTTTTTTTTAGAATTGAAGGTTTAAGGCTCCATCCGAAAGTCAATATCACTTTCTCAAAATTCTTTTCTACAGCACCCTTTGTATAAGTTAGGATGTCTTTCTCTAGAAAATTTTTGAAATCAGATGAACTCATGTCTCTAAAAATGTTTATATATTCTTTTTTAAGAAATTCATTTATGGCATGTGCCGATATCTTTTTTTGCGTGCACTTTTCTATAACATATAAGTTGCTTGGTACCGGTACCATCGTGTCCAGCCCCATGAAGATATTACAGTCTACCATAAGAGTATAAGCGCCGCTCTCGGCAAGAGGTGCGGAAATGCAGTAATTGGCTTGCTCAAGCAGAGAATCCACCAGTTCTTTTGTGGAAGAACTGATACTATTGGCCAATTGTTCATATCCTCTTAGATTCAGTTGGGATATGGTCTTTTCGATAGCCGGGATGAATTTCATTCCTGGACCCAGGTTCAAATCAAATCTTTTGTAATAGACAAGAAGCTCATTCCAATCTTTGTACCGTGAAGGTTTGATGATATTTACATTGTCTATACCATGTTGTTTAAGATACTCGCCGGAGGAAAATGCATCTTCTTTGAAGGTCTGTGTGTTTCCATCCGGGAAACTTAAATAGATGGTCTTATATGTGTCTCCAGTGTTGGTCCTTGCAAAAGCTTTACATTCCTCACCTTTGAGATAATATGCTGTGGTGATGTCAAAACCATTACCGCTGGCATCATTGTCATAGCAACAATTCCACTTTACCTTATCAGATGGGAATATACGGCTTATATTCTCTATTTGGGATTTGGTGACATATCCCCCCGTGCTTATGAATGCGCATGTGGTTTCTTTAGTATAATGGTTTATTTCGTAGAAACTCATTGCGTCAATAGCGGATTCAAAGAGATATATGTCTGTAACCTTGTCAAAAGGAACAAAATTGGCCATCCAACAGCTTTGTGCCTTGTCACCACCCGTGGCAAAGGCTTTATAATTGGTATTGGTCTCTGCAAAATAGTTCCTCATTTCAAAGTTAAGGATTTCCATCTGGGAGGGTTTGCGGAATGGAAAGCCGATATGATTGTTTTTTCCTACCTGGTAGATGAACAGTCTATTGGCGAAATCCTCCACAGTCTGTGGAGAGAGCTTCCTTTGGACGGTCAAATATGGATTATCCTTTTTGATAGGACGAGGATTCCAATAATTCAAATTGGATTCAATATCATTTGGATTCAGTCCCAGCAGAGGATTGTTTACCGTTTCGGTATCTTCATTGGTGATCTGTTGAGTAGGCATTGGTACACCATCAATGACGAAGAGAGGCTGGGTTCCTCCTGTGACGGAGTTGACACCTCTGATTCTGAAAGTCATTCCGCTTGACAATGAACCGTCTGTGGGGATAATCTGTACTCCGCTGATTTTGCCTTGTAGTGCTTGCAACGTCTGCGTAGAACTACTGTTTACAATATCTTTTATATTCACAGAAGCAACGGCGGTTGCAATATCACTTTTTCGCTGGCTACCATAGCCTACAACAACCACCTCATCCATCTCTGTGACTGAAGGGTCTAGAATGATATCAAATCTTCGGTTCTTTCCGATAGTGATAGTTTTGGGCTTATATCCCAGATAACTGATGACCAGTTTTTCAGAAGGAAGTACTTTTATCGTGAACTTTCCTTCTAAATCGGTGATTACTGCATTGGTGGTACCTTCGATATTTATCGTGGCACCGATAAGAGGTTCACTCTTCTCATCCAACACTTGCCCTGAAATAGTTACTTGCTGTGCTAATGCTACAGTGAAATGTAGTATTAGAAACAATGTGCTTAATAGTACTTTTCTCTTCATAGTGCAGATATTAAAGTTTATAATAAGGATTAATACAATTAGATTTAAAATGGTAGTGCAAATAAAGCGAATTATAATATCCATGTTTTGACCTATTGTACTTTTCTCTTGACCAAATTACAGACTTTTTCTTCAAAGGTAATCGCTTTCTATTAATTTCATTTATCACCGCGTAAAATTATTCGATTGGACTTTTTATAGTGAGTATTATCATGGGGAGTATTAAAAAAGATTGGATATGAAAAATAGTATGTTAAATCATTCTGTTTTCTCAAATATGCAGTGGGGTGTGAGCGCAAGGAAAAATATCTGTAGAAATTGATAATAATGTATTTTATTCAAACTTTCCATTTATCCAAACTCTATCAGTTATCTGCACTTAAATCAGGCTTTGATATTTCAAGAGTTTGGATAAATGATTAAGGATTCAGTCTGCATTAATACCGAACATAGCAGTCAGTGAACGATTGATACCTTACGTTCGCATCGTGCGAAGTCTATTCCTTTCCACACGGTTTTGCGTCCGGCTGAAGATGCACACTCGGCTTGCGCCTTGTTCCTTTGCTGTTTCTTTATACTTGAAGTTCTACAATTCGTTTCACAAAGAATTACCCTGTGGAAGTCTGCCCGCTTTCGCGTAGGGTGACGTTGAAACCTTTATCCAGGGCATTACACCATGGCATTCGCTTTCTCCACAATCCTTTACCCGCACCTCATTCGGCCGCTCTTACAATTGGCCACCCATCGGTTATTGGCTGACGGGAGAGATACGGGCTTACCAAGTTTCGCACAAATAACTGACGACCGACTTAGACTCCGCCTATCCACCAGCAGTGCGACATCCGTGTAGCACGATGTAACAGCGTACTATCCTGACTGCTTGCCTTTTGGAATGGCCCATAAATATCCGTGAGCTAATTCATAGTCACGATGGTACGGCGATTCACTTAGGTTACTCATATCAGTCAGCTTTGACATTCTTCGCCTATGATGCTTAGGTTGGAACGTCGTTGTCAAGAGGGCTTCGCACCCGACCGTTGCCAGTCACGTACGCCTCTTCAGGCTACTATTGATGGAACAATAGGTTCAGACACGATGCTGAACAATTACTTGTGTGACCTCTTGGCGCACATTACACTACTAAGGTAATGCTTTTATAGGAGAAGTCACATCTGTAAAAAACTTATTATCATGCAATTATCTTACTTTATCTTAGGCTAAAAGCCCTTATTCAAGGTGTCTGTATCCTATCATCCGCTACCGCTCGGTATCGGATTCCTCCAGACCGATGGCATGGCATATCTCCTCCACCAGTTCAGGAAGGCCGGAGTCTTTCTCCTGACGGGGATCGGGTGGAAACAGCGTGGAACGAAAGACACCCTTACAGACAGGGTCCGCCTCCTTGTTGTAGCGGAGGGTGTTCGGAATGTGTGAGGACAGCAGCCGCAGCCCCATCCTGTGGATGACCCGGTTCCAGGCATCATACAAATTCTTCCGTCCCCTTCTATCCACCATGTTCCAGAACAGCCGGATTCCTTTCAAGTTGCAGTTCCCCTTGGCGATCAGCTCCTCTTCCAGCACCTTGGTAAACTGCAGGGAACTCTGCATGACGATATTGTCCGCCTTGAGCGGGACAAAGATATAGTCCATCGCGGCAACGGTATGAACCACCCCCTCGCTGCGGAGCGTTCCGGGAAGGTCGAAGAGCACGATATCGAAAGTCTCCCCTTTTTCGTCCATATAACGCCGCAGGTCTTCCATTGCCTTTTCCGGGTCGCTTTTGATGACCGGATAGGCAGGCTTCCGGATTCTCTCGTACTGCCGGTACAGGTTTACCTTCAGGTCGTCATTTTTCATGACACTCTCCATGTCCCTCTCACGCATCAGGGCGATGCTGTGCTGCGGGGAGTCACAGTCCACAACCGCCACACGCACGTCTTTGCGGTAATGCAGGACACTGGCCAGCAGTACCGTAAAGACGGATTTTCCCACGCCACCCTTCTGGCTGGCGATGGCAACCAACAACTCTTTTTCTTTTTTCATCATACTTCTTTTTCATTAAAAGTTAAACACTATTGTTTCAGAAACAAAAATAATGCTCCCATCGGGGGAGATCCCCTGTCATGGGGGACGAGCCTTTATGACCGGGCCGGGCAGGGACTCCTCCAGAATCATGTCCGTCGTTTCCCTGTATTCTTCCAGATGCCGCGAGACAAGGTGGTTGATGAACCCCTCCAGAGTGACCTTTCCGTTTCTCGAGGCTCCCGCCAGGATGGACAGTTTCCGGTGCAGGGCGGCGGGAATATGCAGCGACCGACGCTGCACGCCCGCAATGCCATGCAGGTATTCCTCCCCGTAGACGGACGGTTGCATGGGGCCATTTTTCCTTGCGGGACGTATAATGTCGTTACCGGACATTCCACGTCTCTTCCGGGGACAGGCAGGCGCTTCCCCCATGATCTCACGGATGCGGTCCGCGTCCATCCCGCCAAGACCAATCCGCTCTTTTACGTTCTTTCCTGTCATGATATGCCTTCTTGGACAATGACAACGTTTTATCGGCGAGGTGTTCCTCCCGGCTGTCCGTCCTCATCCCAGGGACGGTAGACCTCACCGAGCAGGGAGGCGATGTCCTCCCTGTGTTCCTCCATATGGAGTTCCAACAACCGGATGATAAAACCGGAGATGCTGCCGCAGCCGGCGGCCCTGACCAGCATGGCGATCCGGCGGTGCAGTCTCCCATCAATGTAGGCGGTCTTCCACTCAGCGGCTCTGGGAGCGGGAACCAGAAACCTCCTCTTGTATTCCTCCGGACCTGTCACTTTCCCTGCCCGGACCTGACTTCCATGACTTGGTATCTCCACCACTGGTTCCAGGGATGGGGAAACGGGAGCTGACAGAAGGTTCCCCGTGAGTCCGACCCTCTCGAGAACGATATCGGAAAGCCGGTTCTTTTCCTTTTCTGAATCCATATTTTAAAATCTTAAATTATTAAATTACACAACTGGTATTGTCTCGGAATACAAAATAAAGGAAGAAGAGAACAGGATGAAACCACCTGTCACTTATAGTCATCCAAAGTCAGTTATTGTCATGATACACATGACGGGGGGGACGGAGATGCCGTTCCGTTCGGACGGTTCTTCCTATGCGGAGGCGACATCAGAGGCCCGTAGTGGTGTGGAAAAGCGAGCGGGATTCCGTTTCCTTGTCCACCGTTCCTTTTTAATCCTTATGGGCAGGCGTGAGAGCGCGCATCCGTCCGGATACGGATTCTTAAATTATCGGTCTATGGGAGTGTAAAAGTATTAATCCGTTAATGGAGAATTATGAAGGAAGACCATAAGGTGTACACGGCTACATTCTCCATTTGCAGAAGTGTAGAAGTAGTAATCCATTAATGAAGATAATGCAGAAAAACCATAAACCATATACGGCTCACTGCCGCTCTCCATTTGTAGATGTGTAGAAGTAACAATCCATTAATGGACAATAGGGCATGTAAAGGGCAGATTTCCCGTATATTCGCCTCCTTATTCCCGAATTATGGACGTAAGTCATATGATTATGGAGAGATATCCACCCTTTTATGGGGAGAGCAGCCGGCAAACACCTGATGGAAATGCCTCGTAAATCACAGGAGAATAGCCATACAATGGGCTAATACACAATAATTATTGGATAAATGTGGTCCGCTCCTGCGGACAGCAAGTTGTGTTTTCGTTTAACGAAAACAGGACGGTTTAACGGAGAATACACCGATAAACCGTTACTTATTTCAAGCTCCAGCGTCGCTTTTTACATATCTAACTATAATTCATTTGAAATCACAAAACAGATTGAACCGAATGTGGTTAGTTTGTCTGTTTATTTCATGTCCGAATCATTAGTATGCTATGTTGCAAAGTTCGTATTCATTATGAAAAAATCCGCTTACGAGAACAAGATATTCAGGTAATTTGCCATCCTTTCCCCAAAGAAGTTCGATGTTAAAAAGTTCAGAAAGCGTTTTGGCTATGTCAAATCCGAAGGCTTCGAGTGACGGACGCACTTTTTCCGGGTGTCGGCATGGTGTGCCGCAGTTACGCGTACACTCGTTATCTGAGCAGTGAAGACATTTACCTATATAGGCAAATGAACGCCCTCCATATTTCCGTTCCATATCCAATAATTCGCTCTCGATTCGTATCCGTTCCGGTAAAATGAGTTTTTGTGTATATTCAATCGGAATATCTTTGTCTTCAGGGATTATCTTCGTTGCCATAAGATGTGCATACTTGTATTGTCGGAGAAACGATTCCGTATCAAAATCAAATGGAGGACACCCCCAACTTTTACCGTAATTGGTACATTGTTTGCAAAGTTCAAGAAAATGTGGTTCGTCACGGAATTCGGCGATGTATCCTTCAACAGTGATGTCTGAAGTAAAATTTTCTACAGTGTATATACTCATTGTTTCAAAATCATTGTACCGCATAAGGAGTCGAAACGGATGTTTTCATTTTGGAAAAGTCTGTCAATGTATCCGCTTTTCTGCATTTCAGACGCGGTCAAGCAACTTAAATTCGGGGTATCTAACAATGCTATCGAATCGCACATGGACAACGCGATGTCAAGTTCATGTGTCGAGAACATGATACATTTTTTCTCGTCGTGGACAAGCCTACGAAGCAACGCCACAAGTTCGTAGCGATTAGGCATGTCAAGAAAGGAAGTCGGTTCATCAAGGAGAATGATAGGAGTATCCTGTGCCAATGCACGAGCAATCATCACACGCTGGCATTCGCCATCCGACATTTTATCCATCGTGCGGTTTGCATAAGCCTCCATTCCCACCGAAATGAGCGATTGCATGACTATCTCCTTATCTGTTTCTTGCATCCTACCTATCCAGTTGGTATAAGGAGCACGGCCTATGGCTACGACATCCTTGCACCGCAGGTTGGCGATGCGCGTGCGCTCGGTCGTGACGATAGCCAGCGTTTTTGCCATATCTTCGGTTTTCATGCAGGCGATGTCGTGCCCGTCGAGAATGATTTTTCCGGAATAACACCGGTTCAGACCGGCTATGGCGCGGAGCAACGTCGATTTTCCTGTCCCGTTTCTTCCGATAAGGGCTGTCAGTTGACCTTTTTTTATCGTGGCATTTACCTCGTGGAGCAACGAGTTTTCTTTGTAACCTATGGAAAAATGCTGTAATTCTATCATGCGGTGATGGATTTGTTGCGTAAAACCACCCATACGACGATTGGGATTCCCAATAGAGCTGTAATGGCGTTGATCGGCAAGGTGAATATTTTAGAAATGATGTCGCAAAGAAGCAATATCGATGCTCCCGAAAGAATTGTTCCAGGCAGAAGGACATGATGATCGCTATTTTGGAAAAGCATTCTTGTGACATGAGGCATAGCGAGACCTATGAAACCTATCGGACCGCAAAAAGCGGTTATCGTTCCGGCGAGCAGCGTTGTCGAGAGAAACAACAGGCTGCGTGAACGCCGAATATTCAGTCCCATTGTTACGGCATATTCCTCTCCGAACAGCAGGAGGTTAAGCGGTTTGATGGTCAGTACAGCCAACAGCAGTCCGGCAAACACCGATGGAACAAGAATCAGAAGTTGTCCGGAGGTGACGTCACCCAAAGCCCCCATCGTCCAAATGACAAAGGCTTTCAGCGATTCCTCTTTGCTGAGGTACTGCAATATCTGCACGACAGCACCTACGCCCGATGAGAACATCATGCCCAGAATCAGGATTACCATGATGTCTTTTATTCGCTGTCCGACGGCAGTTATCACGAGCAACACGACAGCCGCACCCACCCACGCTGCTCCGGCAATGCCTATTGATGAACCGATCCCGGCAAGTACCACAAGTGCCACACCGAGACTTGCACCGGAACTGATGCCAAGGACATAGGGACCGGCAAGAGGATTACGGAAGAGGGTCTGCATCTGAAGACCGCTGACCGATAAGGCAGCCCCGGCCAACAGTGCCACTATAGCTTTTATGAGGCGTATGTTGAGTACGATTTTTTCCGTGGCACGGGAACAATTTCCCCCGGTCAGTGCTGCCCATACATCGCGGATCGGAATGTTGACAGCTCCCACGGCCAAGTCCAGTAAAAAAAGACCGACCGTGAGCGTAATCAATATGGAGAATAATATAGTCGAACGGGAACGCATCTATTTCAGTTGCTTGTAATACACACACTCTTCCTGCACCAGTTCAGGATGGAATATCTTCACGAGGTCGCGGAGCACGATGTCAGGATTCACGACGGCAGACTCGTAATAGTCGTTACCCCCGGCTGTGTTGGTACGGGCGTTGTTGTTATACACCTCTCCATTTTTGAAACATCGGGTATCGGTGAATTTCGGACATGATGCCTTCAAGTCGTCAAGGGAGTTCGCCATTCCCACGTTCAACCACATGTCCGCATCCGACGCGAGCAGATATGCTTCTTCTAAGTCAATGGGGATAGAAGCGTTTCCCGTGTTCTTCTGGTAGATATAGCGGCCTCCCGCATCAGTAATCAAGCGGGCTACATAACTTTGGGTTGAAGGCATGAACCACGAGTCGCCATAGGGAACATTAAGCATAACCGAAGGAGTGCCGAGGGTACTGTCGGCCACTTTCTTTTTCAAGGCGTTGTATCTGACCGGGATTGCGGCAAAGGCTTTTTCACCCTTCTCACGTTTTCCTGTGACTTCTGAAAGCACTACCATCCATTCGGCCTTGCCGAGAGGCGACTCTTCAAGATAATCGCCGACATACATGAACGGTATGTCGAGTTCTTCGAGTTTGCTTTCCATTGCGCTTGCGCCGTTCACCCCATAGAGCAGAACGAGGTCGGGATCGAGCGAGAGCAGCAACTCGTAGTTGATGTTCCCTTCATAGCCGACATCGCCAATACTGTCGCGGCGGGCTTGGATGTCTGGGTTGGAAATGTAGTCGATTCCCGAAACGCCGGTTATACACCGGACTTCACCGATTGCGTCAAGCATGGCGATATGAGTGGAAGACATCGCCACGATACGTTTGGCGTCTCCTTTGAGTACCTGTCCTGCAAACCCTTCGGGAACCTCTTCACCGTTGCGGACGATAAACAGCCATGTGGTTACACTGTCCGCTCCCTGCCAGGGATTCCTGACGGTTATCAGTACGCTTTCCTTCCCGCCCGCCCCTTTGATGTCGAAGCCGGAGGCATATTCGGGAGCATAAAGCAGCAGGTTGAAATCATTGATTTTTGAGCTTTTGTTGTGGCAGCCTGTAAATGCCAGAGAAAGCAACAAAATCAGGCTTAAATTCTTTAATGCGTTCATATTGATGCAGATTATCGTTTACTATTTTTGTTTTTTCCGAACTTGGGTGTTATGCCGATGAATATCTCGAAATTGATGCCCGGCATGGGACGGGACAATACGGAAAGGTATTCTTCATCGAACAGGTTGTTGATGCTGCCCTTTAGCGACAGATCGGCCCATCGGAAAGAGAGCTGTTTTTCCAGTGTCACGTTATTCATGAAGTAAGGGGGCAGATAGCCCGTCAGGGTATAGTCATTACTCGACATGGTATAACGCTGGCTGTAATAACACCATTTGTAAAGCAGGCTCCATGTCCGCCATGACAGACGTCCGGTCACCGTTGCGGAAAACTCCGGCACGTATGGCAACTGTTTGCCGACGGATTGGTCTGCCGGACTCATCGGTTCGCTCTCGTTGATCGAGGGAGTCCACGAGAAAGTTCCGTTCATATCCAGTTTCCAGTCCTTTCCGAGCATTATATCAAGGTGGGCGTTGGTCTCTGCCCCGTAAGCATGTACCTTTTTGAGGTTTCTGGGGGAGAAGAATCCCTTGGTTGTGGGTAGCCAGATGATCCAGTCGTCGATGTGCGAATCGAACCAGTTGATACCACCGCTCAAAGCATATACATTTTCTTTCCCCACCGAGAACGACAACCCCACGTCGTATGTGAAGCCGTGCTCGCTTTTCAGGTCGGGATTACCGCCCGGCAGAAAATAGAGGTCGTTCAGCGTGGGAAAACGGTAGTTCCGGGAGATGGATGCTTTCGCCACGATATTGCCTTTTTTCGACAGTACCCCGTCGATGAAGAAAGCCGGGATAACCGGGGCCCATTCCGTACCGAACATATCCTCGCGAAGGACAAGCGAGGCGGCAAAACGATCGACAGGCCGCCATTTCGCAGAAACGGAACCGGAAAACTCGACACGTCCCTTGTCATACCCGACAACAGCCTTGTTACCTTCCTGCGAGATGATATTTTTGTCCGCGCTTTCCACCAAATGCTGGTGTACGGAAACACCGGCCGTGAACAGCCATTTCTCTGAAGGAGCATAATCCCCGTCCGCACTTCCGTAGAACGTGTTAATCTTACTGCGTGAGCGGGTCATCGAAGCCATTTCGCCGTTTCCCTTGTCCCGCTTGTAATCATAGGCCATCCATGTGTGTATATAGCCGCCTTTTACACCGACCTTCCATTTCTCCCGCACGCGATCCCACGAGAGGACGCCGCGAAACGTCTGCTCCCTTTGGCGGTTCTCGAAGTCCATGTCGTTCCCGTAATCCGTGCTGAGCATCGCCAGTTCCCGGTTGGAATTGATATACCAGGCGTTTAGCCCGAACTTGTCGCCTTCGCCCGTGTTATAATAAATTTCCTGCAAGACGTGCAGATCCTTATAAGCCCCGCTGCGGTTGCGTTCCGTCGGGTAATAGGAACCGATGATGTTCTTGTCCTCGTCATAGATGTTTTCCTTCTTGTCCCGGTTTCGGTATTTGTAGTCGTTGGGGGAAGAGGAATACACCACACGGGTGGAGGACTGCCAGTGTTTGTCACCGTAGGTCAGGCGGAGAAACTCGTCGAACGTGCTGAACGACCCCACTCCCTGCACGTACTGCAACCCGAACCCTTCATGGTTGGCCGGAGAAGTGGAGAGCCTGACCAGACCACCCAAGCCGCCGCCCGTTTCGTTTACCGATGACGTTCCGTGCAGCAGCGAGGCATCATCGATAAAGTAAGAAGGGATGGTGGAAAAATCCGTCATGCCCAGCATCGGGTTGTTAATGCGCATACCATTCCACGTCACTTGGGTATGCGAGGGAGAGGTACCCCGGAAAGCCACGGTGGATAACGTGGCGCGTCCGTAGTTCTTGACAAAAACGGATGAGTTGAATGTCAGCACATCGGCCATAGACAAGGCGATGTTCTCTTTCATGGCGATGGAATCGAAACGGGTTCGTTGCACGCCTATATCCTTCATAGGTCGTTTGCCCACCACCGTAACCTCCGGAATACGTAGTACCCTTTTGGTAATGCTGACGGAATTTTTCTGCTGGGCGGCAAGCAGAAAGGGCAGGCTTACCCCCACGAACAATAGAATAAGATGTCTTTTCATTTTTGTCCTCCTTCCTCGTTATTTCCAGCAGAAAGCTCCCGGAATGATTCCCACGTAAAATTCATCGATCAGCTTGCCTTGCGGCGAATAGCGATACACGATACCTTGTTGCTGGTAATCAATAGCGTCGGCCACATATACCTCCCCGTTGTTGGGATTGACCGTAAGGCCGTAGTATTTGGTGTCCCGAAACTCCAGAAAAGGCCGGACGGGAACACGGTCGGCTTCCACCGGCATTCGCCAAATATCGTTGTTGATCCAGTAAAGTGTATCCCGTGTACCGTTGAGCTGGACTTCCGAAGGCCAGTCGCCCAGCTTAAACTTGAACTGTTTCTCTACGGTGAAAGTCTCGGCGTCTATACGATAGAGAGACGGTGCCTCGTAACCGTATGGGCTGCCCTCGTAACCGCCATCCGTGATGGTCCACATCTTGTTGTATTTGTCCATGACCAGCGAAGTAGGTTGTATGCCGATGGTCAGTTCGTCCACGACCTTGTCCGTCTCCGTGTCGATTTTCAGGATGCGGTTCTGGTACGACCAGCAGTTCACATAGACGTACTTGCCGTATTGTACCATTTGTTCGGTGGAACCCGATTCCATGTCCATGTCTGGACATTCGATATAGCCGGTAATCTCGTATGTCTTGGGGTTGATGATGAAGATACGGTAGTCCCATATCTGCGTCACATAGGCTTTCTCATCCGACAGAAAATGGATATACCGGGGTGAGGTGAAACCTGTGATACGGCCCACTTCCTTGAAAGTATTGATGTCGATGGCGAAAATCACATGCGAGTTGTTCACCACGATCCAGCCTATACCGTCCCGGATAACCATAGACTGGGCCACATCGCCCAACTTGAACCCGTTGGCACGGTAAAACACTTCATTCTCCACTTCGCACGTGGCGGGATCGTAGTAGGAAAGCGTGGCATTGCTGTACTGGAAATTCCCCTCGTTGGTAATGAAAAGACCAGAGGCCGATACAGAGAAATCTTCCATCTCTCCGTAATCCCATTTCATGCAACTGCCGAAAACTGGCAGGCAGAAAAGAAAAAGGCAAATCCGTTGTATTGTTCTGCTCATTGTCATTCGGATAAAAAAGAGTACCCGAATCATTACGGGTACTCTGGTTAAGGTATAAGGTTTAATCCTGCTGCGTATATTGTTTGTCCTTCATATTTTGGAAGGTTGGGTTATACCCACATTTCGTCACGCTCCAACTTTCCCCCGTAATCATTCCGTTTTCTATAAACTTGCCGAAGAAAGTGTAGTCGGTAAATTTCGTCAAACCGTCAAAAACAACCCCATGCAAGGTCTCCAACTTCTCCATGGAAAGTGTTTCCTGAGAAAGAGAAGTCGCACTTTTTATCTGTAGCGTACCATCTATAGTCTGTAATTTATCACAAGTAATGCCTGTTGCTTTATTAACGAACAACCCTTCACCTCCTACGTGAAGCAATTCCGGAATATCCAGCGATTTACTTTGTAAAGATATTGCTAACGAACCCTCTCCCTCTTTATAATATACAGGAGAAGCTGAACAACAAACTTTGGATAGTAAGGGCAAGTTACAACTGGTAAAATTTCCAGATAAATAGAACTGTCCTCCCACTTCTTTCAAGACTGGCATTGTGATTGAAGCAAACATGGGTATTTGGATATATCCATATCCATCTATGATTTCCAAGTCGGGAAATTTGGCATTGCTTCGCATTTGGCCTGTCACATTTAGATTTCCATATACATGTTGAATTGTCGATATGGTATAATCGGTATTGTTGGTGGTTGGCTTACAAGTGAAGTCTTTGATATTCTTGAACGTGATTTCAGGGAACTTATTATTCGTGAGACTGGTGATGACAAAATTTACATTTGACAAATCTTCGGCTGTTTCAATTTTGGAGAGCTGCACCTTGTTTATAATTTCAATCTGGGGCGCTGTTTCTCCGAAGGTTTCAAATCGGGCGTTCGGCAACAGCAGTGTTCCGCTCACATCTTCAAGATAATCCAGCGTGATGCTTCCAAGTGTGGTGATCTTGCTCCAGTCGGGAAGTTGTTTGAGTGCCGTGAAATTCTTTATCTTTATCTGTCCCTTTATCGTTGTCAGTTTGTCCATTCCACCGAAAGCCTGAAGCACGTCATTTCGTTGGGGAACAAAACTACCGGTAGGAGGAGCTTCCATATTGGCTTCCATAATAATACTTCCGTTTACTGTTTCGATTTCCGGAAGGTTGATGGTTTCCAACATCACGGGGACGGTATGGAAATCAAGGCCACCGGTCTCTTTCAGCTTAAGGAAGCTCATGGAAGTCAGCTTGGCAAGATTGTTTACGGACAAGACCCCTCCGACACTTGTCAGTTCCGGTATTTCCAAAGACGCAATCGAACCGGCTGCTGTGTTCTCTTCATTGAGTCCTTGAAGATTCAGATCCTGACCTACAGTAGTCAGAACCGGAAACTCAAAACTCTGTAACGACGACGCATTGAACATCACGCTTCCTTCAATAGTTGCCAGTTTCTCGAATAGGACATACGTCACTTGGTCGTTATATACCGATATGTCTCCGGAGAGCGTTTCCAATGCTTTCATGGAAATCATGTGAAGTTCCGTAGCTTTCGAGGCGACATCGGTCGAACCTACCTGTAAACCTCCGGCAGAAACGATATTATCCAACCCTGTCAAGTCTGCACCGTTGTAACTGTTACGAATGACAATGTTGCCAGTAACCTCTTTCAAAGATGCCAATGCAGATATGTCAGTGATTTTTTCTGCCTCTTCCGCATCAGAGCCGATAATCAGGTTCCCTTTGACAACGGTTGTTTTGGTTGCGGCAAAAGAAGCTACCTCCTCGGTGGTCTTCAACTCCACATCTCCGTCAGATTCTATCTCGCTTTTCACGACCTTATAGGTATATTCGCGGGCATCTCCGTTATAGGATGTCACCCGGAAGGTTCGTTCGTTATCCCAGTCCGTTACCGTTTCAGGATCAGGTATGATTGTTGCAGAAGTTGTGTACTTGAATTCCACTTCGGCGTTGTTCAGCGATACCGTATAGGGAACGGTTATTGTTACTGTATTGTCCGTAATGTCGGCCGTGTACGATTTCCCGTCCACGGTCATCACGACCGATGTGATGAAATTTTCATCTGCATCTTCAGGTATAATTTCATCGTTTTTGTCACACGCTCCCAAAAAGAACAAGGATAGGAGCATGGGAAGAAAATAAATTTTCATACTTGTAATTTTTATTATTTGGTTAGATCCTCAAAAGAAAATACCTCCGTAGAAACTTCGCCCAGCCAGCCGCTTTTGGCCAGAACACCGCATTGTATTTTGATAAAGTCAATATATTGCAGATTGGCTTCCGTTCCATCGGCATGGATGGCATTGGAAATTTTGAAACCGTTCCTTTGTCCGCTTCCATCCACCGTACTGCCGCCTTCTATCTGGTCGTTTCCGAAATTATCCACGTACCCCCAGTCATAACTCTGATTATCCCAATAACCGGTTTGAGAATCTTGGGTGTTGCGGGCGGCCAGACAAGTGCCTGTCAGGGTATAACTGTTTTCCGAAATCCAAGCCGGATAATAATAGTCTTGTGTATGATAAGCGGACAGATAGTCTACCCAGCCGTTTCTACCGTCGGAACTGATCCATTGGACATCCATTTTTTTGCCTTCCGGACGGTAATAGGTCACTTCAAAATTCTGTATTGTTTCTTCCTTGCCTGCTTCAGATCCTTTCAGTTCGTACCACTCGTCATCCGGCAATCCGTTTCCGTTTATATCTTGCATGACCCATACGATACCCGGTTCGGAACTGCCGTCAAAGGCGTTCCCCTGAACACAGAAATCATATTGGTTACCCGAATTGGGAATACTGTGGTCGAAGCCGACGATGATATAACCCCCGAAAGAACCTAAAGAGACGTGCAGTTTGTCTTTCAAACGCTGTGTTGCCCATGCGACAGCCGCTTCAGGGGATGTTTCGTTGCCGGTCATACCGCCTATCGTGCTCGTCTCGTTGATAAATTGGCCGGGAGCTGGGGTATATTCATAGACTTTATTCCAGAGCTTGGAACTTCCCGAAGCCCGGAAGCCGTCTTGTTCCTTTTTGTCCACACAAACGACTTTTACGGTGGCAGTGACAGCCGTTTTCCCTTTGTCGATATTCCTGCTTATTTTTTCCGTCGGTGTGTCTTCCGACACAGTACAGGAGACGGTGTATTCTCCGGGTGCGGACGGCGTGAACTTGAACATGCGTTCCACTTCTCCTTCCATGACCTGACCGTCCACACTCCACTCAAAACGGGGATTGTCGAAATACTCCAACAACGGACGCAGGAAAACAGGACGGTCGGCAAAAGTGTACCTGTCCGTGGATGTTTGCAGGTAAGACGGGGTCGGGAATTTGACAACGTAGGGCATCGTTTCCACGACCTCTACGCTTACGTCTTTCGTTGTTGTCCCATCTATATTGGAAGCGTTGATTGTCACCGTATAAACACCGAGTTCTTTTTCATTGAAAGTATAAGTATTCTCGGTGGAAACGATTTTTCCTTCCCGTACCCATTCGATTTTGAACCCTTCGACATCCGAATGCTGAATATCGGGAGTAAATGTGTAATCGGTATTCCGGACGACTTTTAGCCCCTGCGAAGGTAGTGCCAGTGAGATGACCGGAGGGGTGAGTTCTTTCACTTCTACTTTCAGTTCCTCTTCGGCATAGCCTTCCGCATTGTCTACTCTTAGTTTGACATAAAAATCCCCGCATTCATTCCATGTACGTTGAAGAGACGGACCCGAAGAAACCAGCGTACCGTCTATCGTCCAAGCAAAAAGAGCATCTTCAACATTCTGGTATGTCGGGGCGATAGTCAATTCGTGATCGACCTTGACCGTGTAAATACCGGTCTCGCTGTCAAGTTCTATTATAGGTTGTCCTCCTACTTCTTCGGTAATGACTTCATCCTTGTTGCAGGAGGTGAACAGCATACAGGCAGAAATAATAAAATAGTGAAAACGATGCATGATGTGTGGATTTTAGAAAAATAACAGGGATACCCCCGACAGAAGGGATATCCTTGTATTCTTTTTATTGTATGGTGATATCATCAATACAGATATAAGCCGGAGTATTCAAACCGTATGCTCCCGAATCCGAACCCTCGAAGTTGAATTTCACACTTTGCACCCCTTCGGCATTGATTTCCCAATAATCCCATGTCGTGATAGGATCAACCTGTTGTTGGCCGTTACGATAATCGGCTAAAAGACGTTTGTAAGTGCGGATCAGACCGCCATTCGCATCATAACATTCCAGATTCACTTGGAAATACCCTTTCATCTCTTTCAGAGGAGTCGCTACCCCCGTAGAACCGAACTGATTACCATAAGTAATGACACCATAAGTGTATGAGGTGTTGCAGATCCACAGGCCGACCAATTTCCGGGGAACATTGAAATAAAATTCTGGTTTAGCCATCCATGCCTGATTGTAAGCATCCACATATCCGTAAACGACACCGAAATTGGAACCGCTGTGCCCGGCTTCCTTATTCTGTCCTTCCGCTTCCACCGCAGTGTTATAGACAGAACATTGGTTTAGATAAGAATACCACCAGTCTCCGGTATTTCCCGACTGATTGGAGCGGATGTTCCAGTTGGAAAGTGCGATGCCGCCGCTGGAATACTCTGTGCTTCCACCTACAGTATTAAACATTGAAAGGAAGAGATATTCTTCCGGAGTATTGTCGTAAATGGTGGTTACTTGAGGATACCCTTGGTACGAATAAAGATTTTCTCCGGCCGAGGTAGGTCCTGCTAACATGCCGGGATCGAAATCATCGAAAGTGATAGTTAAAGTACCGTCCGAATTTGTCACAGCACGGGTTTGCGAAGTTCCGGAATCAACCGGGTCCATCAAAAAGTCATCGTCCGAGCTACAGCCAGAGAACAAGGCGGTTGCGGTAAATAGACAGGCACCTGCCAGAAAGCGTAATTTTCTTTTCATAGGTCACTCATTTTAATGTAAAACATATTATTAACAAACACAAAAAATTCCCGTTCGTGCGGACTTACACGAACGGGAATATGTCTGTCTTCAAATATTGAATGGCCGATGAGCTATTCCCTATTTGATTACGACCCGTATATCCCGCAGGTGTAAATCTCATTCCGGTCATGGCAGGTCTTCTGACTCGTCCCGGTCATCGTGCCTTCCCGGTATTACACCAGTGGCAAAAGTTCGATGTCCGTTTTTGTGGACTCACAGCAGCGGGTACTGTCCCGGATTTTCACCGGGTTCCCTTTTCATTCGGAAGGCGTAAACCTCCCGAAACCATTTCCCGACTGCAAAATTATCTATATTACATATCAATTCCAAATAATTCATAATATTTATAATAAAACACACAAAGCATGACAACCGTACTGTTTTAATTAGAGCATTCAAGTTTACGACAAACGAAGACGGTAATTATCATACACAATATCCATAAACCAACAAAACAGCTTGCCATTTTCCATAACAATGCGTTCTGGAATAGATAACTGTTAGCTGCAATTATGCAAGCAAAAAAAGCAGACAGAATAATGACTATTAATATCATGCACCAGAAATTAATCCTATAAATTTATGGAAAACAAGTAAGGGAATGGAAGTTCCGTTGCCGCATGGATGCAGGTGAAGGACCTTCTCTTTTAACGTTGGATACGCCAATGCACGCCAACGGAAGACTCTGATATTATCTGTTTGGAAAGGATATAGGATGTGCGTTACTTTGTCGCATATTCAGAATCTTAAAAAGAATTTTAGTATGGAACTGACAATTATTGAAACAAGCGCGTATTAGGAGTTGAGAAAGCTGGTCAGCACGCTGGTCGTACAGATGGGCGACTTCCAGAAAAAGATTGCCCCGCCTGCGCCGGACAAGTGAATGGATGCGCAGGACGTATGTGATGGACTTATGCCCAAACACTTTCTGAAGAGTTTCCAGCAGCATCCCCTTGAGTATGGCCAGAACGGCAAATGCGTGGCGTCCGATGTGCGGGGTGACCTCGCCCCGGAGTTGCATTTCCTGCCTATGATTCCAAGACTGAGCCGCATGGCATTGTATTCACCTACCGGAAAGACACATTCGGGGAGTCTTTCTTTTCATCCGTACCCCTATATTTTTCAATCAGTTCGATAGCAATGGGCAATAATTTTACGACATACGCCACTCCCGTTTTTATACGGTTGCCCATCAGCCATGTACCGCCGTCGGAGTCGGTATGGATATTATCGTATGTTATGGCTTTCAAGTCCACATAGGAAAGACCGGTGAAGCACATGAACAGGAACATGTCGCGCATGGCACGCTGGCGTTTGTATCTCGGTTCTATATGGATTATCCTTTGCAGTTCCTCTTCGGAAAGGAAAGAACGCCTCTTGTATTCGGGCATACACTCGAATGATGCGAACGGATGAACCCGTATCCAGCCTTTTTCCTGCGCGATATACATCAGCCACTTCAAGGTATTGACACGCCCGAAGACAGTGGAGTTTGCCAAAGCGCATGTACCGAGCATCCAGTTGTAGTAATCCTCGATGAATGATTTCTCAAGTTCTTCGATGACAATATCCTCTGCATTCTTCTTGCTTTTCATGAAAAGCAGGAGACTCTTGTAATCGGCAACCAGACCGCAGTAGGTGCTTTCGGCTTTCTCTATGCCGATTTTCTTTTTATACGGTTCCAGCTGTTCCCTGAAAAGGTTCATAAGGGTGTGGCATTCCTCTGAGAAGCCGACATAGCGGTTATAGACTTTCTTGGCTGTAACAAAACTGTCGTGGTCGCAGATGTACTGGTAGTGCCTGGTGATTTGCGCCTTGATATTGTCAAGCTCCTGATTGAGTGTACGGGCCTCCTCGGACTTGCCTTTGGCCCGGTTGGTTTTGACGTCCCACAAAGCGAGGGACACTTCTTTCTTACAACTGAAACCGGCTTGGGTTCCATTGATGGTGATACGGCCCATAATCGGTGTCTTTCCGTTTTTTACAGACTGTTTATTCTCAAAACACTTAGCTATACATGGTCTGCGATAAGCTAAGAGAGATTCCCCTTACACAAAAGCATGGCATCTCCTTGTCGTATCTCGCCTTTATACTTTTATGTATAGTAGTCTACCGGATCGAATGAACAAGACCTATCCCATACATAAACCAATTTAGACTGCTATGTTATTTTTGAGGAAGAAGATGGAATGAGACCAGATACCCTCTTTAAGGCTGACTGTAAGTCGATTAAATGTAGAAAAAGATTGCTTTTGTCACAAGTAAAGTGTATATTTGCATTGAAAGAATCGTTCTTTGACAGAGGCAAAAGAAAACAGAATATTGTAATTCGCTCGTTTCTAAATCGTTACCTGATATTAATTAAACAGAAATAACTGTTTAATTTTCAATTAGATAGAGATTGTATGATGTTTCGCTGTATAGGAGCTCAATCTATCCTTCAATCCCAAAAACCTTCCCAATAGTTCCAACTGATAATTGAAATGGCGCAATGCCAACTGATATTCCCGATAAGCTTCCGGCGAACCTTCGGCGCTGCGGAGAATAGGGAACAAATAAGGCGAACGCTTATCACGGTTCATATACTTCTGCAAGAGGAACATGGCTTCCGGCGTCAACGTCACTGACAACGGACGACCCGTTTTGCGGCGACGGTAAGTAATGACATCCCCCCGAAGATCGCTCTTCCGCAGGTAAGCCAGATCGACAAAAGGCAATCCCCGAAGCAGGAACATGAGGATAAACAATTCCTGCGCACCCCTCATGCCGGGAGGTATGGCGGCCGACTGCAACAGGCGGGCAAACACCTTCTTCATGTCTTCCATATCCAACGCCCGCCGGCGGTCCGCCCGCGTACCTGTATATACGGAACGGAACAGATGCGGCACGTACGGCGCACGATGAAGATCGACGGCCCGATTGTAAACGGCACGCATCGTGCGAAGGTACGTAGACACCGTGTTCCAACTACACCCGCGGGCACGAAGGCTACCCTCAAAATGTTTCAGCCACTCCGGAGTTATTTCCCGAAACTCCACGCTTTCCGATTCCTGAAAAACAAGAATCGCATTCAAACTACTTCTATACACATGAGCAGTCCCTAAATTTCCACTCTGCTGCAAATCGGCAGCCACTTGTTTCATAAACGAAGTAAAACTTTCCTTCTTCATCAACAAATAATTTAATTAATAATATTTACTATTCCCACACTTTACTTTAGTAAAACAAAAAATTCAATATATAAAAATTTACATACATAAATTTACAGAAATAAAAACTAAAACTTTCATGTTATTTATCAAATATATTTTCATACATTTGTGCGGTTTTTAAGACAAAAGCCATAATTAAGAAACAATTAAATTGTAAATTTATGAAAAGTAATGAAGTAGCTGACGAAAGCTACAGCATTAACGGTTTCAAGCATTTTTCCGATTTGGCAGTGGCATACTTCCCTCAAATGGCAAGTACATCGTCCGCCAGCAAAAAAATGCGTAATTGTATCAAAGCAAGTAATGCTTTGAGTGAACAACTTGCCGACGCGTACTACACCGACACGACGATCGAGATCAGCCCCGAAATGCAGCTAATCATCTACCGCCATTGGGGACCGCCCCACATTATACTGTCGGTCAAAGTACAGCGCGTAGCAGAAAACAAAAACACGGATAAGAAATAAAAGAAAAATCGAACTATATATTTTTAAATATATCATTTATCTTTTATCGTTTATTATGTATTCCACTTTGCGTTCGGCATTTTTTCCCACAGAAAGATAACTCTCAAAAATACAGCTATTTGCAGTAGGAAAAAAGTGTTCCACAAAGTGTTCGTAAAAACGACCGTATTTTTCAACTAAAACAGAGCCTCCGATTCAACCGAACGAAGGCTCTGTTTGTCTGTATCAAAGGCTCTGCCGGACAGAAACGGAGTATCTGTTTCATCATCCCCTCCGGAGAACATCCGCAGAGAGAAAAAACAGTTAGCGGAAGTACATTCGAAGTCCGCAACCGTCCACAGTCATCCACACACCACAACGCCTCTTGCAAGCCATACGCAAAGGGATTACCTTTACCGAAAATTTTAAATAAGCCAAAATGAACAAATTTGATTTCCAAGCCATGACAAAGCATGGTTTTCTCATTATCCCGAAAACCTTATTGCAACAACAGATAGAAAATCCGCACCTGCAAGAGGGAGAGATAGAGGCACTCCTGAAAATTCTGATGAAAGTCAACTATTCGGAAACGCTATACAACGACCGCTGCAACAAGAACTGCCCGTGCAAAAGAGGTGAAAGCCTGTTCAGTTACCGCGACTGGAGCCGCGTTCTCCACTGGTCCACCGGGAAGACTTTCCGCTTCATGCACGGACTTGCCACCCGGGGAATCATCGAAATCATCCCCCACCCCAACAATACATCCCTGCACATACGCGTCGTCGAATATGACAAATGGGTGGGACTGCCCGATGCCGGGAAACAGAAAAAGAAAGCTGTCAACGAGAAGTTCCAACTGTTCTGGAACGAATACCACAGCATCACGCAGCTTCCCAAGGAGAACATCGCCAAGGCGCAACGCGAGTGGAAGAAGCTGAGTGACAAGGAACAACAACTGGCAATCGACAACATCGAAGTATATTATTTCCACCAGACGAACGTCAACTTCCTCCTCCATGCCGGCAGTTATTTATCGAACAAAGCTTTCCTGAACGAATACACCTATTAATGATGAATACCGAAAACAGAGTTTCGCCCCAAGCACCCGAAATAGAGGAAGCGATCCTCGGCGCCTGCCTGATAGAACAGGAAGCCATGCCGCTGGTAGCCGACAAGCTACGCCCCGAAATGTTTTACGTGCTACGCCACCAGATAATCTACGCCGCCATGCTGGCGATGTATCAGGCGGGTACCAAAATCGACATCCTCACCGTGAAAGAGGAACTTTCACACCGCGGAAAGCTCGAAGAAGCGGGCGGTCCGTATGGTATCACCCAACTGAGCAGTAAAGTGGCAAGTTCCGCACACATCGAATACCACATCCGGATTGTGCACGAAAAATACCTGCGGCGCGAAATGATCCTGGGCTTCAACAAACTTCTCGCCTGTTCGCTGGACGAAACCATGGATATCGACGACTCGCTGATAGATGCACACAACCTGCTCGACCGCCTGGAGGGTGAGTTCAACCACAACACCCACCTGCGCGACATGGACGCACTGATGAGCGCCGCCATGAGCGAAGCCGAGGGACGTATCGCCAAGAGTACGAACGGAGTGACCGGCATTCCCACCGGACTGACGGATCTGGACCGCATGACGTCCGGACTCCAGAACAGTGATCTAATAGTACTTGCCGCCCGTCCCGGTGTAGGGAAAACCGGCATGGCATTGCATCTGGCACGGAACGCGGCAATGGCAGGATATGCTGTAGCCGTCTACAGTCTTGAGATGCAAGGAGAAAGGCTGGCCGACCGCTGGCTGACGGCAGCCAGTGAGATCAGCGCCCGCCGGTGGCGGTCGGGAACAGTCAGCACGCAGGAACTGGCAGAAGCACACGCCACAGCCGCCGACCTCGCACGTCTCCCGATACACGTAGATGACAGTACATCGGTCAACATGGAACACATCCGTTGCAGCGCCCGGCTGCTGCAAAGCCGGAATGAGTGCAACATGATTATCATCGATTACCTGCAACTATGCGACATGACGACGGGACAAAACAACCGTAACCGAGAGCAGGAAGTGGCGCAAGCCACCCGCAAGGCCAAGCTGCTTGCCAAAGAACTGAATGTGCCTGTGGTGTTGCTCAGCCAGTTGAACCGTGTGTCGGAGGGCCGTCCCGCCGGTCGCCCCGAACTGTCACAACTCCGCGAGAGCGGAGCGATCGAACAGGATGCGGACGTCGTGTTACTACTCTACCGCCCTGCCCTCGCACGCATACCGACCGACCGCGAAAGCGGTTATCCCACCGAAGGACTCGGCATTATAATCGTAGCCAAACAACGCAACGGGGAAACCGGGAACGCTTATTTCGGGCATAATCCGGAAATGACAAAAATTACGGACTATGTACCGCCATTGGAGTTTCTGCTGAAACATGCAAAGTAAAAGTGATTCCAGTGTGAGATAGATTCAATTTTATACAACAATAATTTTCAATCATCCGTGCCTTGTTTTATTTCAAAAATCAGTATAAAATAAATGGCAAAATACTTGACTTCTCCTTTCAGATTTTGTATATTTGTAATGTCAATAATGACAGAAAATATTATTACTTAAACCTTAACTTTTTTCAATTATGAACGTATTAGTGGAGCGCTATCAGCGCAGAAAGTATGTGAATAAGGAAGATTCGCAGGTGTTGTATTATGTACGCCAGAAATCGGGTACTGTGAGAGTTATGGACGTCAATAAGCTGGCGGATGCGATCGAGGCGAATTCTTCGCTCACAGCGGGAGATGTGAAGCACGCTATCGAGGCTTTTGTAGAGCAGTTGCGTCTGTCGCTCACGCAGGGCGATAAAGTGAAGATCGACGGATTGGGCACGTTCCACATCACGTTGAGCAGCGAGGGCACGGAGAAGGAGAAAGATTGCACGGTACGCAGTATCCGCCGGGTGAATGTCCGTTTCGTGGCGGACAAGGCGCTGCACCTGGTGAATACCAGCCACACTGCCACCCGAAGTGAGAATAATGTAGATTTCGTCCTTGCGGGGAAGGGCGAAGGCGAAACCGACGGCTCCGATGACGGAAACGGCGGAAATGATAAACCGGGCGGCGGTGGTGTCACTCCCGACCCGTCTGTTTAAAGGTATTCTTCATTAATAAATCACATTCATGTTAGATAAGATTATAGAAATCATTATGACGGTGCTGCCCTTTCTGGGCAGCAGCCGCAAGAAGCGCAAAGTCATGGCGCAGGAGGTAAAAGAGTTCAGCGAACTGGTGAAAGACCAATATACTTTTCTGATGCAGCAATTGGAGAAGGTGTTGAAGGATTATTTTGACCTTAGTTCGAGGGTGAAGGAAATGCATACGGAGATCTTTTCACTGCGGGGACAACTTGCACAGGCGGCAGCCCTGCAATGCAGCAATAAAGATTGTACGCAACGGGCGCTGTGAAAGAGAACGTATGCGACCTATAAAGTTGATAGTAATCCACTGTTCCGCTACACGTGAGGACAGGGAGTTTACGGAATATGACTTGGATATCTGCCACCGCAGGCGGGGATTCAACGGGACGGGATACCATTTTTATATCCGCAAAAATGGGGATATCAAATCGACCCGACCTCTCGAACGCATCGGCGCACACACCCGTGGCTTCAACAAAGAAAGTATCGGTATCTGCTACGAAGGCGGACTCGACTGCAAGGGACATCCCAAAGATACCCGTACCGAATGGCAGAAACATTCGATGCGTGTGCTGATTCTCACTTTATTGAAGGATTACCCGGGCTGCCGCATCTGCGGACATCGCGACCTCAGTCCCGACCTGAACGGAAACGGTGAGATAGAACCGGAAGAATGGATCAAGGCTTGTCCCTGCTTTAATGCTGAAAAGGATTGGGGGAAGGTGTAAACTGAGAAAAGCGCTCTCCTTTCTCTAAAAAGATGAAACAGGAAACTCCAGCTAACCGATTGATAAAGTCGGATTAGTTGGAGTTTCCTGTTTATTCAAAAAGAAATTCTTTCTTTTATTGATTCTTCTTCAAATTTGGTGATAACTTAACTAGTCGGTGGATACACAATGTTGATAATAACCGACTTACGCATTCACCTACCACCTCCCCCTACGGGGACTCCTCCTTCCCGAAGGAGGAGAATGGAGAATACTATCGACTATCAAATTATTGTTGAATACTATCGACTATCAACTTTCAAATTATTATTTTCCTAATTAAGTTTACCACCAAATTTGAAGAAGCAACCTTTTATTTTGCTTCGAATGCAGTATCAATCAATGCTTTCAGGTTCAGGTAATGGCTTCTGTATATACCACCGGAAGCGCTTGCTGCATTGGCAAGGTCTCTCCGGAGATCTGTCAGTTGCCCACGGGCAATGGCGGATGCTTCCGACAGAGAATCGGGCATATACTGATTGGCGTTCGTCTTCGGCTTCTCGAGCATTGCAGTCAATGAGTTGACATAGACTTTCTGCAAGGCACGTTGATTGAGGTCGGGTCTTTTCCCTCCTCTCAGATCATTCCAGATACTCTTTCTCAAATCCTGGAACATCTCAGCGGAAGTGTAGGCTTTCGTACCGTTCATCAACTCGTTAGTTGTCATTTTATCCAATGTGCGGCTGCTAAGCAAGCCTTTCAGTATGCCACTCTGCACACTGAAGATAAAACTGGAGGTGTTGACCTGGGCTTTCTCCAACAGTTGGCTATCCATTAGCCAGGTAGGCATGGTGAACAGTTCTTTGTTCAGGAAGGCCATTGCTTTCTTCTGTATCTCTTTCGGCACAAATTCCACTGCTTTCACATCGGTCTGCTCTACCGAAATCGGGGTGCTGTAAATACCGGCAACATTGGTCGCCACGTGTCCCATATACAGAGAGAATTGTCCGGCGACATTACTATATAAAGTTCTTGCTTTCTCGTAACCTTCGTTCGGCTCGTACGTCCACTTTATAATTTCGGGCATGATACGTTTCAGGTTCTTGATACCATATGTACCAGCCAGCATAGCATCGTCTCCCAAGTCTTCGTTCTGGTTGCGGGGATCATCGCGGTCGCTTTCCGTACCGAAGGTGTAACGCTTGTCTTCTTTCAGCTTACTGATAATCCACTTGTTCATGTGAGGAATTTCATCTTCCGCCGTCTTGAATTCGGGCATCCAGCGATATCCCCACTCGATAGACCAATCGTCATAGATACCGATGCGCGGGAAGATTCCGGCACGTGAGATGCTGTCTTCCGGCTGGGCGATGTAGTTGAAACGTGCGTAGTCCATGATAGACGGGGTGTGGCCGTTGGCTTCCACCCATGCTTTGTCTCTCAGTTTCTCTACCGGAACGGTAGCGGAAGAACCGAAGTTATGACGCAAACCGAGTGTGTGGCCTACTTCATGAGAAGACACGAAGCGTATCAATTCGCCCATGAGTTCATCGTCAAACTGAGGTTTGCGTGCCCCCGGGTCTATGGCTCCGGCCTGTACGATATACCAGTTGTAGAGCAACAACATTACATTGTGATACCAGTTGATATGTGTTTCCAGAATTTCACCGCTGCGGGGATCGTGTACGTGAGGACCGCTTGCGTTCGGAATGTCGGAAGGCTTATAGACGATAGCCGAGTGGCGGGCGTCTTCCAAACTCCAGGTAGGATCGTCCGTGGGGGCTTCCTTACCGATAATGGCATTCTTGAATCCAGCTTTCTCGAAGGCTTTCTGCCAGTCGTTGACACCTTGAATCAGGTAGGGAACCCATTTCTTAGGAGTAGCAGGGTCGATGTAAATAACGATCGGTTTCTTGGGTTCTACAAGTTCTCCTCTCAGATATCTTTCTTTGTCCTCGTCTTTCGGTTCGAGACGCCAACGGGTGATGTTCGCTTTGTATTTCATGCCGTGCGGGTTACCGTCAAAGTCTTTATAGCCGACAGCAAAATAGCCTACGCGGGGGTCATAGAGTCGCGGTTTCATCGGCTCTTTGGGCAGGAGCAGCATAGAGCTGTTCAGTTCGTAAGTCATCGGACCGGTGGAGTTGTAGTATTGAGCAATCATTTTCTCAAGAGCGCTGCCCATAGGCGGTTTCCGTTGGAAGGTGCGCACGGTGCGAATTTCGATATTCTGCGGGAAGGCTTTCAAGGTGTCGATATAGCTGGCGTCGGAGATCATTGAAGTCGCCCCGATATTATCTTTCGCATAGTTGGAGAAAGAGAACATATCATTATCCCTGCGGATAAAGTCGGTCATTTCGATCACATAGTTTTTCGTCAGGCTGTCCTTGCGCATCGTCTTCAGCGGGAAGGTGGCAACGATAGGTTGCACGTTGGAGTTCAGCACTGCCTGATACATTCCCAGTGTATCGGTGGAATGTTCCAAATAAGAGATCTGACGGATAAACAGTTTGTTGTCCCGTCCCAGTTCGAAACGTATCACTTCGTCGCTGATATGATCGCCCGGATAGCCGGCTTTACGTTTTTGTTTGTCCACCGGGGCCTTTACAATACGGTTGACAATCAGAATATCCCGTCCAAACAGGGAATCGGGGATTTCGAAGAAGTATTTTCCTTCTATACAGTGCACCTTGAAGAAACCGTTCATAGTCTTGGCTTTACCGGTGATCACGCTTGCATAAGGTTGGAAAGGAGATTTCTTGGCTTTCGCTATGGAGTCGGCTTTCGCTTTGTCGACAGCTTCCGTCTTACTGTTTTTCTTTTTCTTCTTTTTAAAGATGTCGGTTGACTGCGCTCCGGCCGTTGGAATCAACATTGCCAGAAGCAACAAAAAGGTAGTTAGTTTTCTCATGTTCTTATTTTTAAGATGTTAGTAACTGCAAAGTTAACTATTCACACGAGCTATCCAAACGATACTTCCTTATTTTTCAGGTTTTTCTTCAAATTTGGTGGTAAAATTAATTAGGAAAATAATAATTTGAAAGTTGATAGTCGATAGTATTCAACAATAATTTGATAATCGATAGTATTCTCCATTCTCCTCCTTCGGGAAGGAGGAGTCCCCGTAGGGGGAGGTGGTAGGTGAATGCGTAAGTCGGTTATTATCAACATTGTGTATCCACCTACCACCCCGGCTTTCAGCCACCCCTCCTTCCCCGAAGGAGGGGAATGGAGATACCACCGACTAGTTAAATTACCACCAAATTTGAAGAAGCATCATTTTTCAAAGCCAAACGAGAATTTTCTTTTCCGGCTTAAAATTGACGCAGTATGCCGGCTAATTTCCTTTCCTGTTTCCAACCTTCATCAGAGCAAGCCCGATCACGATCCAGACCATTTCGCGGACACGGGTAATCAGTGCAGCATAAACCCCGTAGGCTCCGGAAAGGGAGAGGCCACCTACGGCAAGTGCAAAGCCTCCTTCACGTCCACCGAGCTGCATCGGCAAGAAGAACAAAAGATTGGCCAACAAGGAGGAAAAGGCGGCAATCAGGCAGCAGTCGGCAAAGCTGACGTTTGTTGTCAGCACATTAAGTATCAGCCAGATCTCAAGGCAACTGACAACACGAGCCGTGTATTCTAGAAAGAGGGCCGAATAAAAAGTACGTTTCTTCTGCCGGTGAAGGAGGGCGATTTGCTTATCTATGTTTTCCAGTTTCTCTTTATGGGTTTCGGCAAAATGAAGTACTTTCTTCTTTAGAAAAGGGAGACGGCTACCCATGCGGATAAAGGCAACTGCCATACCGTGCCGGTAGCCTTTTATAAAAAGGACGGTAACCAGCAGGCAGAATAAAGTGATAGCTCCCAGAATAACGCTCATGACCCACCCTACGGGATAGAGACAGACATACAACAGGACGGAAGTCAGCCAGAAACAAAAGTGGGAGAAGATGTGCATCATCACGTAGAGAATCACCGAAGAGGTAGCCCTTTCGATTCCGATAAAGGGTTTCAGCTCCATAATCCGATAAGGCTCGCCTCCCATGAGCCCGACGGGTGTCACATAATTGAGCGCAAAGCCTGTTACGGTAAATTTATAAAGCCGGGAAAAGGAAAAGCCCGGTTTGCCTCCGCTACGGATGATGATATACCATGACAGCGTATTAATAAGGTAGACAAACAGCCAAAGCAACAAGACCAAGGGCAAATATATTCCTGCACGCTTCAGATTCACCCAAAGTTCCCGATAATCCATATCGAATGTGAATATCATTATCAGGACGGCAATGATGCCAAAAGCGAGGAATATATTGCGGTACTTGTTCTTCACTGCTTCTTATATACCTGTATATTTTACTTTATATACTTATAATACCTGTCAAAGAATCTATTAAATGCCGGAATTTTCATCAGCCCGTATTCAAACACCAGCCAACCGAGTAATGCGCAGGATATACCGAGCAACACATCAATGATGTAGTGGTGACAGGAATAAACAGCCGTTCCCCAAATGCCCAGCATGATAACGGCAAAGAGAGTAATCACATACCACCTGCATTTGCCGATGATAGCATATACCAGAGCCACCACCATATAGGCGGCATGAAGCGAAGGCACTGCGGCAAAAACATTGGCATTGCGCCCGTAGATAGAGTCGAAAATCGTCACACCGAAGAAAGCGTCGAAACGTCCCAGGCCGGCTACGTTGCCCGGAGTGTTCAGTATCGGTTCGAAACCGTAATTAATGGCATACCAGGGGGGAGCAGCAGGATGAATGTAATAACCGGCAAAGCCGATTAAGTTGACCAGCAGAAATACCAACGCAAAGCGGAGATATGTTTTTCTCTGCTTCTTGAAGTACAGGCAAAGACCGAACAGGATAGGCACGGGAACCCAACACAGATAAAAGATGCCGGCAAAGACATCTGCAACCAGCCAATTATGGGCAGCGAAATATTCGCACGGGGTAATCAGGATACCGTTGTCCATGACCCCGAAAAGAGATTTCTCCAGATTGTATAATCCGGCTACATCAATCGGGTTCACTTCGTAATTGGGACAGATACGCATCCAGTCGTAGGAGATTCCGAAAATGGCAAAAGGCAACAGGGCTAATGCAAGTTTACGGGTGGGTAGCCCGGCAAAGAATAAGACCAGATAGAGTGCCACCATTAAGAAATGTTCGGAACGAAGTCCGATGAAGACACCTGTCAGCAAAAGAAAAAGAGCCATAGTGATTACAGTAATCAGGGCTTCATTCTTTGACGGCAGTTCAATAACTATTTTCATTCTAATAAGGTGTTAATATACCAATACTATTTAGCTTTTCGGACAATTATTTCATCATTACCTTATAGCAATGTCTCACACGCGCGAAAGCTGTGATATTGGCAAATACGGCAACGAAAGCCAAAGGTACAATCAGTATCAACATCGGGTCGAAAGCCGTGATATCTTTGAATACACCGCAGAACAACGCTCCCAGACTGGTGAGTACCACACGTTCCGGACGCTGCATGAATCCTACTTTACACTCGATACCTAATCCTTCGGCACGTGCACGAACATAGCTCACCATTAACGAACCGATCAATGCCACAAACGCAATCAGGGCATAAAAGAAATAATCTTTCATCGACAGGTAGTAGCAGATACCGAAAAATGTCATCAGTTCGCTGTAACGGTCGAGCACCGAATCATAGAGTGCACCGAATTTGGAACTCATGTTTCCCAACCGCGCCACACGACCGTCCATCATATCGAACAATCCGGCAAACAGAATAACACCTCCCGCCCAACCAACGATAGCAAGGTCATTCCGGCCGCCACAGATACCGGCATAGACAAACATTCCTGCTGCCACCACGTTCAGGATAAATCCGGTTGTAGTGATAAAGTTGGGAGTGATTCCGATTTTAATCATTCCGTGTATCAAAGGATTGATAATCTTATAAATCAACTGTTGCAAATAATCTCTGTAATTCATATTGTGTCTAAATCTGTTTTTATCTAAATCTTCTGTTTTTATTTCAATCTCTTTTTCTGAACAAACTTCCTATGTTTATATTCCGGTATACAAAAAAGCGGTGCATATTATAATTCCAGAATAATGCGACGATAACCGCTACCGCCATTTTGGGGATAATGAAAAAGTCGCCGAAATACTGGCTGAGCGTATCGCGCACCCAAGGAATCTTTGCCAATGATTCCGTCAGCGCATACGTTCCCCACGTGTTCAGCCAGATGCTGCATACCCACACAAGGATAAACTTTACAGCAACGTTCGTTTTCTTTCCTGTCGATTTAAAGGTCCATTTATAATTAATTACGCAATTGACAATTCCTCCGTATACAGCCCCTGCGAGGGTAGCATATACATAGTAGACTTCAAACAGCCTCACCAGAAGAATTGTAACCAGAAAGTCTGCAATAGTTGCCATTTGAGCCGAAAGCTGCGCCCTCAAAAACATGAAGAAGCCACCCTTCTGGGAAATCATCCGTGCAACTTTTCTCAGCCAATCACACATCTTACTCCTGCTAACAAGATAAAACTATATACCCCTGCCAGTATATCATCCATCATCACACCTACCCCACCTCTGAGACTCTCCATTTTGCGGATGCCCAATGGCTTGGCAATGTCGAATGCACGGAACAGGACGAAAGCCGCCACTACATACCATATCCATTTGTCATTGTCGGGAACGGCAAGCAATGGTATCCACACTCCGACCATTTCATCCACCACTACACGCGAAGGATCTTCCCCCCAACAAGCCTCCAGCTTATCGGCAGCCCAGATCCCGGCGAAAGTAAACACAATCACCAACGCGGCAGTAATCCATAAGACAACAGAAAAAGGGAGCAGAAGATAAAGTGCAATCCAGATGATAGAAGCCAGCAACGCCCCGGCGGTACCGGGAGCAAAAGGAGAAAAACCGGAGCCAAAGCCCGTGCCTATCAATACAGGTAGAAAAGGAGCTTTCTTCATTAAATTACAAGTTACTAATTAAAAAGTTGAGGTTGAGCATCCACCCGTCTTTTCAGTAAGGCAAACCTCAATCTCAACTTTATTATTCTTGGTTCCTGATTAAGCTAAGTAATCGGGTTCTTTTTCGCCAATCATGTTACGCAATGTCTGTTTTACCATTCTCCATTGAGTAAACAAGTCATGTTCGGGTTGGTGTTCGAAGTCGTGCATCGGGCTCTTGCAGAAGAATGACAACCAAGTCTGGATGCCGCACATACCTGCACGCATAGCCAAGTCACTGAACAATACCAGGTCGAGCGCGATAGGAGCAGCGAGGATAGAGTCACGGCAAAGGAAGTTTACCTTGATTTCCATAGGATAGCCCATCCAACCGAAGATGTCGATGTTGTCCCATGCCTCTTTGTTGTCCTTGCGGGGAGGATAGTAGTTGATACGTACTTTATGATAAACGTCTCCGTAGAGATCAGGATATTTTTCGGGTTCAAAGATCGTGTCGATTACAGACAGTTTGCTGACTTCTTTTGTCTTGAAGTTGTCCGGATCATCAAGCACTTCGCCGTCGCGGTTACCGAGAATGTTGGTAGAGAACCAGCCGTTCACACCCAGCATACGGGTCTTGAACATCGGAGCCAATACGGTTTTCATCAGTGTCTGACCGCTCTTGAAGTCTTTTCCTGCGATAGGTACATTCTTCTGCTTGGAGAATTCCCACATAGCCGGAGTGTCTACACACAGGTTAGGAGCACCCATTACGAACGGAGCGCCTTCTGCGATAGCAGCGTATGCATAGCACATACTCGGAGAGATCACTTCTGTGTTGTTGTCCTTCATCGCTTTTTCCAAAGCAGCGAGTGACATGTGTTCGTCTGACAACGGAATGTAGATTTCAGTACTTGCAGCCCAAAGTACCACAATGCGTTCACAGTTGTTGGCAGCCTTGAAGTCGCGGATGTCCTGACGCAGTTGCTCTACCATTTCCCAACGGGTAGCAGCTTTCTTGATGTGCGTACCGTTCAGACGTTTTGCCCAATTGTGGTCGAAAGCAGCCGGCATAGGCTTGATAGCTTCCAATTCGTCTTTCACTCCGTTCAGGTCCTTTTCTTTCAGAACCTCAGCGTACATAGCAGCTTCGTATGCATTATCCGGGAAAATGTCCCAACCTCCGAAAACAATGTCGTTCAAATCCGTCAAGGGCACAACGTCCTTGATGAGTTTTTCTTCGTTGTTTTCCATGCGCATTGTGGCTAACTGGGTAATAGATCCTATCGGTTTTGCCAGTCCCTTGCGAGAGGCTAGTGTACCTACAATCATTGTGGTGGCAACCGCACCACCGACTCCAACTACCAACACACCGAGGCGTCCGGTAGCGGGTTTAATTTCTTGTTTCATTTCTATTCTATTAAAATTAAACTAAAATTGATGCAAAAATAAGATTAATTAATTACTAATACAGTCTTTATTTGTCATATAAACATTGCAATTAGCAGGATTTAACTTTTAAAAGGTCATGTGGAGACTTATTCTCAAACCGGACTTGTCTATTCCGGGTGAATCACGGTAGGTAAGCCTCCAGACGTAATCCAAGCGTAATACCTTAAATATGTTTTCGATACCTACGCCCACTTCCACGTAAGGCGTTTTCCCCATGGCACGGGTATCCGCTATCGGAAAAGCAAACAATCCGTCGCTCAATTCCGGATTATTCTTATCGCTCAAATGACCATACAATCCCCGGCATGAAACGATTTCACGCCATTTCAGTTTTTTCAACAACGGGATACGGTTGAACAGCCAGCCGTTGAGGAAATAAGTGACGTCCCAAGAGAAATATTCATCATTCATAAACTCCATGGCATTCATCAATGAATAGGATTCGGGCTGAATGGTATAGGAAAGGTTGGCATTAGGCATTATCAGCAACGGGAAAGGCACTTTGTCCCATACTTTTCCTGCTTTCAGTATGACGTCCGTATAGCCGAAGGCGGAGAACCAGAAACGCTTCTGCACTCCCGCTTCGGTATGGTTGTAGGTGTAATCGCTTCCCAGCACTCCCTTTCCGGCAATGGTATGGGAGAGCGTGAACACCGGAGCATCCAGCGACACGGGGAAACGGTTCCACTGCGTCTGGAAGAACTTCTCATTCGGAGCATAGCGCAGTTTCAATTCGGCTGCACTGGTGGAGTATTCTTTGACCGGAGTCAGCACATCACCTTCTTTCCGAAGAAAGGGAATCAGGTAGGAGGACTCGTCTGTCCGACGACGTGCCGTCAGTTGGAAGGAGAAACCTGAGTAGAACTCGTTGGTATAGGTCAACTCGGCTTGCCGGAAATAACCGATGCGATCGTCTTTCTCGCGTTTCAGGGCAAGGAATACGTTATCTTTACTTGTGTAGAGATAGTTCTGCCCATATTGATTGACGTCTGACTCGTAACGTAGTTTTAACGAGTGGATAGGAAATTCGTTGGCGTACTCTTTCTTTTTCTTGAAAGAGTATTCCAGTTCCGCCAGTCCTTTCACCCGTTCGTCCTTGAAGCCGTAGGCGATGTAACCTTTACCGAAAAGGTGCGGATTGAGCCATGCGGTAGTCATTCCTCCGGCACGGAGACGGGGACCTTCGAGCGTGTTACCGCTAATGGTGGCATTCATCGGGCCGATATAGAAAAGAGGGGCTTCTTTGGAAGTAGGAATGTATCCGGTAAAGAGGATAGAGAGAATCTTCTCCGTCCAGTAGTAAACCGGATAACCGCGCAGTTGCGTCATCAGCTTGTCCACGGAGTTCTCCTGTTCGGAGATAGCGGCTTGCGGACGGTTCTCCGCCCAGAAGGTTGCGGGACGGGACAGGGCTTCCGTTTCTTCAATGATACGCTCCGGCTTGGCGAAGGCTTTGTCCGCTTCGGCAGTGGGAGTAAATGTGTAGTTCGTATAATCCGCTACGCGACGGGCAAAGATACCGTCCTGTCCTTCGGTCAGCTTGAATTCTACGGTAATACTTTCGTGGTCGAGCAGGCGCGTACCGTCTTCGGCACGTTTAAATTCCTGTTCGAGCAACATATAATCGACAAAGTTCAGGTTTATCTTTTTCGGGAAATTGAATACGGCACGCTTCACGAAATAGGTGGAGTCGAGCGTCACATACAGGTGTCCGTTAAAGCCGAAAGATTCTGAGTTAAAGGGAGTAAAGGCAAGGTCTACGCATTGTTCACCTGCTATCTGCAAGGTGTCCATTAGGTAATATTTATAGAATCCTGTACCGATGCGCGACAGGGGACTGACAAATTTGTTGGTGAACAAGGAGATGTTATTCTCGTAAATATCAACGTCTTTGAACACCTCGTTGATAGCTGCCTGCATTCCTTGTTTGGAAAGAAACTCGTCGACACCTGCCTGTTTGCGGCCTTTCACCCATTGTTTCTCGGCATGAGGGGATTTACGGTAATAATCCGTAGCGAGCAATTCACGGGCGGATACGGTAAGGATCGGCTTTCCGGTCACGGCGGAGGTATCTACATATTCCGTGAGGAAATCGAACTTGCGGTAGAGCCATTTTTTCTGTTTTTCTTCATCAAAGTTGTTCAGTGCGAAGGTAGTTTTCTCGTAGCGTTCACGTTGCCAGAAATCTTTTTCGTCAGGCGAATGGTCGTCACGATGCTCTATCATGTGACGGACAAATTCTACAGCAGGATTGTCTTTCTTACGGTAGTGTTCGCGTTTGGGCTTTACTACGACTTCATTGAGGGAATACGAAGTGGGTGAAAGGGCGATTTTATAAGATGCATTCCGGGCAGGACGAATCTGCCGGCTGTAATCATTATAGCCTATCACTGAAACTACCAGCACTGCTTCGGAACGGCTGGTCTTGAAGTAGAAACGTCCGTCGCTTCCGGTGGTCGTTCCTTCGGTCGTGTCTTTCAGACGTACAGATGCATAAGGTAAAGGTTCCTTTGTCAGAGAATCAGTCACCACGCCTTGCAGTATATACTGCGCGCTTAACGGAATACTGATAGTCAAGAAAAGAAAGAGCGTTAGTACACCTTTTACCATTAGTCTCATACCTTAAATTCTATTGAATTGAGCGGGGCAAAGGTAAGGGTATTTGGGGACAATTAATAGTTCTGTTTGACGGAAGAACTGTTCTCATTTATCACATTTAAGGAAAAAGAATACGAAATTTGGTTAATCCGTCGGAATAAGTACGCAGAGAGAAAGTACATCCGTGACGCATCAGGACTTCACGGATAAAGATAAGCCCGATCCCCTGACCGTTCGGTTTCGTTGAAAAGAAGGGGCTGAACAGTTTGGCTTCTGTCTCTTTACTGATCCCTCTGCCGTTGTCTATCACCTCGATCGTAGCAGGAGACAGGGTACGGATAATGATTTCTCCTTTGGGTTCCGGACTTTCGTCTTCAGGCACAATGCTTTTCCCCTCCGGTGCGATACTCTCCGCCGCATTCTTAATGATATTGACAAGCACTTGTTCAAACAGGGAGCTGTCCAGTTTTACGTCCGGCAGACTTTCGTCTATCTCCATGCGGAGAGTGATGTGGCGGTCGTTGCACATTCCTTCCATGAAACGTTTACAAGCAAAGACTAGGTCGTTGAGATTGACAAGAGAATACGTCGGTTCGGGAATCTTCACTACATCGGCAAAGCGAGTGATGAAGCGGCTCATGGAGAAACAGCGTTCAATGCAGACACGCATCACATCGCAGATGTCTTCCATACCTTCTTCCGTGGTAAGCGCTTGCTCTACGGTGTCCAACGTAGAGGTAATTCCCGCAGTGGTATTGTTCACTTCGTGGGCTATCATACGGATTACTTTCTCATAGGCTTTCTTCTCAGCTTTCATCACTTCATCCGTAAGGCTTTCGATCAGAAAGAAAGGATGTTGGAATCCACGGTCGATAAAGGAGGAATGGGTGCATCGGTAAATGTTCGAGTCATTCAGGCGGACGGTTACTGTCTCACCTCTCGGCAGACTGGCAAGTTCCCCGGCTAACGGGGAGTCAACGTCTTTCATCTTTTTCCCCTGAACATCTTCGAAGCGGACACCGAGCATTTTCAACGCCATAGGGTTAAGTTCCGAAAGTTCGTCGTCAAGGGAGGTGATGATAACTCCCATAGGAGAAGCCTTAATCATCAAATCGAGAAAATGATTCTGTTCGCGCAGACGGAGGCGTTCGTTCTTGAGTTGTTCCATCATGCGGTTGAAAATATTCACGATACGGTCGGCTTCGTACTGCCCCACCCGGCTCAGTCGACTACTGAAATCCTGCTCGCGTAACAATTCCATACCGCTTCCAATCGTGTTCAAAGGTTTCACTATCTTACGATAAAAGAAAACCAGATAGACCAAGATGAACAGGATCAGCCCCTCTCCTACATAAAAGAAAGCCGGACGTAACTGGCCGGAAAGGCAAAGCAAGCCAATTCCCAAAATCAGCAACAAGATGACGAATATGTAAAAGAAGCCTTTGATTCGCACGGACAAATAGTTTTAAGTTATATGATTCACTGGTAATTATCTGTCTGCATCATCAGACAGAGCTACAATATACAAGCTATTATAACGTATAATTTATATTATGCTTTTCAAGCCTCCGGTAAAGGGCGGCACGACTGATACCTAATGCCATAGCTACCTGACTCAGGTTACCTTTATGCCGTTCTAAAGCCTGAAGTATGGTCTGACGCTCTATTTCGTCCAAAGTCATGCCGATAAAAGAAGTACTTTCGGCTGCTTTCTGATCGTTATGGCGGATATACTGGGCGTCGAAATCGGATGCGTCGAGAGTAGGCTTGCCACTGACAAGTATCGTACGTTCCACCAAGTTCTTCAATTCGCGGATATTTCCCGGATAAGGCAGGCGGCTCAAAAATTGCATGGCATCAGCGGAAAATTCCGTGCGAGGCAATCCGTTCGTCTCTGCCTGACGGTCAGCGAAGTGACGCACCAGCAAAGGGATGTCCTCACGGCGTTCGCGCAAAGCGGGTAGTTTAACGGTTATCAGATTGACACGATAGAACAAGTCTTCACGGAAAGTACGTTCATTCACCATTTTGCGCAAATCGGCATTGGTGGCGGAAACTACACGGATGTCCGTTTTGCGGGGACGACTGTCGCCGAGCACTTCGAAGGTCTGATCCTGCAATACACGCAGAAGCTTCACCTGACAGGAAAGGTCGAGGTCGCCTATTTCATCAAGGAAGATCGTTCCCTTGTCTGCCATTTCGAAACGTCCGGTACGGTCGGCGGAAGCGTCGGTAAAAGCTCCTTTCTTGTGCCCGAACATTTCACTTTCAAACAGGCTTTGGGAAATTCCTCCGAGGTTTACTTTTACAAAAGGATGCTTAGCACGCTGGCTGTTAATATGGATCGCTTCGGCTATCAGTTCCTTACCTGTACCGCTTTCGCCTGTTATTAATACGGAGGCGTTGGTCTTTGCAATGCGGGCAATGGTATTCAATACGTCCGTCAAGCCTTGGCTACGACCGATAATATGATTACGATTGAATGCGTCGTTCTGTTCCTGCGTTGTTTCTTTAGGAGCAGTGGAAAGTTCCAAGGCCGTCTCGATACGTTGCAGCAGGGCAGCGTTGTTCCACGGTTTGAGAATAAAGTCAAAAGCTCCTGCCTGCATTCCCTGCACGGCAAGTTGGATACTCCCCCAAGCTGTCATCAGTATCACCGGAGTGTCGGGACGGAACACTTTCACTTGTTTGAGCAGAGTCAAACCTTCTTCACCTGTCGTTGAGAGAGTGAAGTTCATATCCATAAGTATCAAATCCGGAGCTACCGTACGCACTACTTCGATAGCTTCCCAGGGACCGGGAACTACCTGTGCTTCGTATCCCGCACGCTTCAACATAAAACTAAGCGAAGAACGTACCGCGCTATCATCGTCAATTATCAGAATCATAGTTCGTATTCCTTATTCTATATTCTATCAGAGCTTCCTTTTCTATTACTGTGATGATGCAAATCTACAAAAAAATACTGTCTTTATGGACCTTTCCTTTTTTATTGTCGCACTATTTCATCAAAATCGGCTTCCAGTTCGGTATTGGTACGGAAATCCCAAAGCGTCAGGCTACGAATCTGATAAAAATAATACCAATAATAATAGAGCTCGGAAATGTGCTTCTGACGCGCCGCATCTTTGGAACTTTGAGCGTCGTTCAGGTCCAGCGTATTAATCTTGCCAATCAGAAAGGTTTCAATACTGGTCTTGTAACGTTGCTGCGCTATGAGATCAGCTTCCTTTGCAATAGCTAACTGCTGCGCCTGATTATTGAAATTCTCCACTAACAGGAAAATGTTCTGATTGAAGTTTATCTGTTCCTGACGGATTCTGGAAAGCACCACTTCACGGTTGCTCTTGGCAACCCGAACTTTACCCCGGCGTTTTCCCCAGTCCAGAATAGGAATCTTAACACCGACCTGCACAATTTGGTTATCCTGCAAATTCTTGTAAACAGCAGGGAAATCACGATTCTCTCCGGTATACCCCACACTTGCAAACAGATCGATGCTACGCAGGTTACCGCGTGCCGTGGCCACTTCATAATCAGCTTCCAACTGTCGGCGACGAATGTTCTGAGCAAATGAGTTACGTTCCAAAGCTTTGCTCAACACTTGATTGTATTCCATTTTCGTTCCGTCCACAGTTTCGGGAATGACGGGACGCAGATTTTCATCCTCTCCCACTCCCAAAAAGGCACGAAGCTGGAACATCTTGGCATTGAGGTCACTTTCGGCCTCCGTCAAAGAAGCTTTTGCATTCAAGGCGGAAAGTTTCAGTTGCAAGAGTTCGTTTTCGGAGATCTGCCCCATTTCACGTTTAGCAAGTGCTACTTTGTAGAGGTGGTCGGCATTGGAGAGGTTTTGCCTGGCTGTCCCCAAGTTTTCTTCGGCCAGCAGGAGATTAAAATAATAGGTGATTGCCCGCATGGTTACTTCTTCGGTAGCGGTGATAAAAGCAGCTTTTGCTTCCGCATAACGTACCGGTTCAATGCGCCTGTTCCATTTCACGTTGTTTACGCCAAGAATCGGTTGCGTGAGTTTCAGCGTAATGGGAACAGACATGAAGTGACGGTCGCCTCCGGAGCCCAACTGCTTCATATAGTCGAGCGAAGACACCAATGAAAGTTTACCGCCGGTAAGCCAGATGTTCTGGTCAATGGAAAGGTCGCCGGAAAGTCCCAAAGCACTGTTACGGACAAAGCTGTATGAACCGTCTGCATTCTGATAGGAGCCATAAGACTTGTTGTAATTAGGCAATGTACCGGTCAGGTTGACTTCCGGCAAAAGATCGGCACGGAAGGTACGATATTCCCAATAGGCAGTTTTCAATTCATTCAGGGCAACGGCGGCATCTACGGATTGCACGCGTGCCATAGCAATAGCTTCATTCAAGGTTATCTTCCTTTCCTGCTGTGCCGATAATACCACAGGCAGGCAAACAGCAGCAAGAGCAAACAATATACTTTTCTTTTTCATTACGCACTATATTTTTCACCTAAGGAGGTTCAAACGATGTGCCAAAAGAATAAGGTATTTATTTTCAATCAATTAAAGAATAAGAACAGTGTTCATTTTCGGACACTATGCTCAAAAATGAACGTTCGATTATGTATGCAGCCGTTTTAGTATTGTTTGTAGCGGGTACGGGTGTCTATTCGCAGTAGTTAGGAAGACGTACCGTAAAGCAGGTGCCTTTACCTACTTCGGAAGTGACACTGATAGTTCCTTTCAGACGTTCGACAATAGTCTGGCAAATACTCAATCCCAAACCTGCCCCCTGCGTAAAGTTATCGACCTTATAGAACCGCTCGAAGATATGGCGGATACCTTCTTCCGAAATGCCGACTCCCGTATCTTCTACGAAAATCCGGGTATAACCCGGTTCTTTATCTTCTTCATAACCGAAAGTGATAAAGCCGCTACCGGTGAACTTGGCAGCGTTATTAATAAGGTTATTGACTACCTGTTGCAGGCGGACATTATCTGTCGTAAGATATTTCTTGTCGCCCGCAGGCATACGCAGTACCAGTTCTACGCCCGCAGGCATATTCAGGCGCTGCGAATCATGGACAGTTTTGAGCAATAAAGGCAGGTTATGTTCCGCAAACATAAATTCCATTGTTCCCGATTCGATGCGCGACAAATCGAGAATATCGTTAATCAAAGCCAGTAACAATCCGCAGTTCTTGTTGATTGTGGCAATAAACTGCGTCACCTCTTCTGCGGTAAAGTTACTCGTATCACTCAACAAATCGGAGAAACCGACGATAGCATTCAGCGGAGTGCGGATTTCGTGGCTCATATTGGCAAGGAAGGCCGACTTCAATTTATCCGCCTGAAGCGCCTTATCACGTGCCTCCCGCATCTCTTGCTCAGCAGTCTTATACCGCTGGATACTCTGACATACACCTAATATATTATAGAGAGAATCCTGCGTCAAGCCGGTAACAATAGAAGAACGGTACTCCCACCACTCATATTCGCCTTTCACATTACGCTGGCGGAAGTTCAAACGTGTGCTTTCTTCTTCACCCGACAAGGCCTTGTCAAAAAGAACACGTATTTCTTTTATATCATCCGGATGAATCGTACGATCCATTTCTTTGCGAGAAATGGTAGTAACAGCTTCATCATAACCGAGCCTCACCAGAAAGCCTTGCGGAAAAATAAAGCAATTTGTTTCCATATCAAACTGCCACGGATAAATAGCGCTCTCGTCCACTGCCATGTCGAAGAAACGCTTCTGCATCTCTTCATCCGATATATTACGTGCAGAAAGAGCCATACCGGTAATTTCTTCCCTTGAAAAAATAGGCACGATTTCTCCCGATACGGGAAAATATTTGTCACTATGTACTTCTTTCATAAAGGCACCTTGCGGTATCATAACACTCTTTCCGGTCTTTGCTACTTCCTTCAACATTTTATGGAGGATATCCTGACCATTATGATAAACCTTGAAAATGCTTCCCGCCATCATTCCTTCATACACACGTCCGCCTATATCGAACGGCAAATGTAGCATTTGCAACAGGGAACGATTGGTGAAATGGATATGTAAATCGGTATCATACGTAATGACACCGTCGCGAATGGAATGGAAGATATTATCAAACTCATTGCGTTGCTCTACCATTTTATTTTGTACCAACAAACGGGTCTGTACCTGTACCCTCCGCTTAGCCTCGCGACGATTGACGCGAATCAACCATACGATAGATGCAATCAACAATGCCAGAATAGACGGATAAAGAAGGATAAACAAGAGTTTATATTTCTCCCAATAGGGTTCATTGACAACAGTTCCTTTCGAGCCTATCTTGTCAGGATTGACATGAAAAAATTCCAGCTGCTTGTAGTCATATATAAACCCTTGCGGAATCTCAGTAACCCCGACGTCTTTGGGAGATGTTCCTTTTAACACGGAAGAAGCTCTCTGTGCGGCCTGCATTGCCGAAGTATAGGCATCGCAATCATAAGCACCGAACACTCCGTTGGTCAAACCAACATTCTGTGTAGCAAAAACAGGGGCTTTCGAGTTTTTGCCTACAAAAGAAAGAAAAGGAGACCATTTGGGAGCAATTACCACACGTCCGTAACTATTACGCGGATAGCAAATAGCAGAAATAATATGGCTGGTTGTCTGATTTTGTGTGTTATATATCTTCATGTCATAATCGGGATTATCTTTCTGAAAGACTTCCCATTCCTCCTGAAAATCCTCCAGTCCCTTGTTACTCAGAAAACTATTATCAATCACACAAATAACCTCTTTGCGTTTGGGAAACAGTCGCTGTGCCTCCCGCAAAATAATATCAAAATCAGGATTGACCGTATATCCGCAGACATTGGGATGAGCGGCAAACAGCTTCTCATCCGGATACTTAATACCAAAAAATACAACCGGTATTTGCAAGGGCAACGAGTCTCCACACGCAAAGAGCGTATAGAAAGCCTCATCACTGGATGTCACAATCAAATCGGTCTCCCTGTCACGAGCACGCTCACAGAAACGACGCATAATGACTTTCTCAGATCTGAATGCCCAAAAATCCGCATCCAGATATTCAGTCGTTATATTCACTTTCAATCCATTATCTTTAAAGCCTTTCACCAAACCTTGGTTCAAATCGCGATGCCAAGGAGTCTGCGAAGTATACGATTGGATAAAAAGCACATTGTATGTACGCTCCGATGCTGCCGCTTGACAAAGAACGGCAATAAACAGAACTACAAACACACAGAAATATCGTTGTTTCATAAGCAAAAGATCTGCACCTCTTTCAATATTGTTCGCACAAAGATAAGTTATTATATTGAAAACAATGCAAATAGCCTTAACTTTTTACTGCACTTGATGCCCGTCAAAGAAACGAACTGTCCGCGAAGTCTGTTTTGCCTGTTCTTCATTATGCGTCACCATAACAATCGTCCGTCCGTCTTCCTTATTCAACCGGTGAAGCAGTTCCATAACTTCCGCTCCCATTCTGGAGTCCAGGTTACCGGTCGGCTCGTCAGCAAGGATAATCTCCGGATTGCCGATAATCGCACGGGCAACAGCAACACGCTGGCACTGACCACCGGAGAGCTGAGACGGGAAATGACGCATCCGGTGACTTAACCCCACCTTTGCCAAAACGTCCTGTGCCAACCGCTTGCGTTCACTGCTACTCATACGACGATAAAGTAAAGGCAACTCAACATTATCCAGCACATTGAGCGAATTTATCAGGTGGAAGGACTGAAACACAAATCCCAGTTTCTTATTACGGAAAGCGGCAAGTTCCTTATCTTTCATGCTTTCAATTCTTGTTCCGGCTACTTCTATACTTCCACCGGTTGGTGTATCCAATAGCCCCATAATGTTCAATAAAGTGGATTTACCACAACCTGACGGCCCCATAATGCTCAGGAACTCTCCTTTATTCACTGTAAGGTTTACATCCTCCAACGCTACCGTCTCAATCTCATTGGTGCGATAAATCTTATTAATGTCAACTAATTTAATCACAGTCGTAAGTATTAAAATCGTTATTATTATAATCTGTCTTTCTCTTTTTCCGGTCGTATCTTTCATCATTTATTCATCACGCAAGGCTTCGGTGGGAGGAATCCTGCTTATCTTGTAAGCCGGAATAAAGACTCCGAGCAACACCACAACGATAATAATGATATAAACTATAAGTGACACTACTATATAATGCAGCCAGAAATTGTTAATCCAAAGTGAAGGCACGACATAGCCCTGTTCATACCAGTTGCCTTCTGCCAGTCCATACTGCAAATAAATCAGACACCCCACCAACCAGGCAAACGAAGCCAATATAGCAGCTTCTCCCATTAATAGCCTGCATATATTACCCGGTGCTGCCCCATAGCTCAACATAATTCCCACTTCTTCACGGCGGCTACGGGTTTGGAGCCAGAAAGCACCGGTGACTCCTAACGCCAGATTAATAAGAAAGAAAACCGCTAATATTATATTCATCTGGTATTTATTGGTAACACCGGAGCCATATTCCAAGTAATCCAATTGTTCCTTGTAAGTAGAGACCTCCCGTATATAAAGATTACCGGCTTTCAGATTACTGTATGCCCAAGTACGGAAGTCATGCAGAAAACGTTGCTCGGACACATCCGGTTGCAGACGAATCAAAAAAGATCCCCCGTTCCATACTTCTTTCGAACGAACATTCAATTGCGGTTCAAAGAAAGAATACATACCTTGTTCATAATTACGGGAACGCACTTTCTCCACGACTCCTTTTATTGAGAAAAAAGTTGTATCCTTCTCATCGTCATCGCTATTATAAAACAGTCGTTTTCCGGTCAATCGGCCGACCTTCGGAAGGATCTGCAACAAATCAGCAGATACAACAAGATCATTTCTCTGATAATCCATATTGTCCAATTCTCCCAATGTCTTTCCTTCAAAGGTTTTGAAACCAAAAGTCTCAAAGAATCCGGTATGGGGTATAAAGTAGGATATGGACGCCGGTATTGCCAATGTATCGTATGCATAAGTATTATACGAACTCCCTCCCGAACCCGGAAAAGCAAAAGTCACCAAAGGAGCAGCATTCTGTACACCGGGATAATCACGCAACTTACGTAACATACGATGCATATTTTCCATTGTATGAAGAGAATCCGCTTCTTCCTTATTATAATCAGGAGCAGTGGAAGGCAAACTGCGGATAGGAGCAATCAGCAACCCGTCCGGTTCGTATCCTAAAGGCAACGTCTGATTATAACTTAACACAAAGAGAGGATCAGTGATATACCAGGTCAGAACAGTGACCAGTATCAGTTCGGCAAGCAACCACGCATTCCGGACTCGCCGTGCCCAAAGATTTTTCAATATCAGTTTCAACATAATGATCTAATTCTATTATATATAAGGTGATAACCCTATTTCTGCTCATTCAAAGATTCAACTATCGGATGGCGTAATGCATTCCATGCGGGTATTAACGCTGATATCAGATTCAGTAATAAACAGAACAGAGCCGCTGCCACAAAGATTAACGGAGCAAAAAACATATCAATTCCCATTCCCAAATTCACTCCTTTAGGAGGAAACTTAGGAAAGACTTCGAATAAACTGAATATCTCATATCCCGACAAAGCAAGTACAATCCAAGCTATTACCAATCCGAGAAGAGTTCCCAAGCCTGTAAGGAGTAGATTTTCCCAGATAATCTGTACCAATAACCGCCTGCGGGAAGCACCAAACGCCTTACGTATACCCAAATCCGGTAACTGGCGTTCCATACGGGCAGAAATCATGCCGCTCAAATTGAAAGCGGGAACAAAAAGTAATACCATAAAGATACCTACAAACATCCATATCACCCTGCCCCAGTCGACAGCGACATTACTCCAGAGGCGGAAAGTGCTATGCCAATAAAGTTCGGGTTGTCCCACTAAATCCAGCTTCCACCCGTCACCCATATCCGATACATTAAATTTACGGACAAGTTCCAGTACTTCATCTTGTACATCTGTGACACTTTTCGATTCCTTCATCAAAATGTAGACACGATAACCTCCCAACGCCCAATGGCTTCCTTCATCATCATAGCCATCGCGACAACTATAAGGAAGATAAACTTGGGCATACGAGTCCGGTGTAAGAAAACTGCCACTTTTCACAACACCCACCACTTTTACATTGGTATAATCCATTAAGAAGTTTTTACCGACCACTCCCTTAGTTGTTCCGAAAAGCTGCTGTGCATAACTATCTGTCAGTACTACATTATGAATACCGCTACGGCGATCGGCCTCAGTAAATGGCTTCCCCTCCAGAAAGACCAAAGGAAAGACACGGAAAAAGTTCTCGTCCGTATACCTTGCATAAGTCGGAATTTCTTCTTTGTCGTTTGTCACCCGGGCATAACTTGTACCAGACACTCCGGTACTTACTTCCGCACTTTCCAACGAGTAGAACCAGTCTTTCAACATTGCATAACTGATATTGGAAGAATGAGTACTCTCATCGTTTGTCATTTTAGCGGATTTCACCACCAATGTACGCATCCTGTTCGTCTCCGGATAAACAGGAGCCAACCGCACATAATACACAATAGCTATTACCATTGTCATAACGATAGAAATCCCTGTTCCTACAATATAGAGCGTGCTGAAAAGCGGATTCTGCTTCATTAAGTTCCACGCTTGTTTCAAATATACCCTGACAACCATATCTTCTACCTTATTTTAGTTTCAGTTTATTCTTGTTTTTATAGGAGTTCATATCGCTCACCACTACCCTGTCGCCCGGTCTCAACCCGCTCAGCACTTCTACATATTCAAAGTTGGAATCGCCCAACTGTACTTTACGTTTGACCAGTTCGCTATCCGAATCGCAGACAAACAGTTCATATTCACCGCGTCCCACATAGAAAGAGCAATTGGCAATACGCATCACATCTTCTTTCACGGCATTCATCACATAGACATCCGTCTTCAATCCGGAACGCAGACGGCGGTGGTTATCCTCCTTCAACTGTACGCTGAAAGAGATCACCCCATTCTTGGAAAGCGGTGTCACACTGCTGACAGTTCCTTCCAATTTATCACTGCCGATTTTCACAATCGCTTTTCCCCCTGCCGACACACGGTCGCCGTACGTATCGGCAATCTCGCCTTCCACTTTGAAATGACTCAAATCGGAGATGACTGCCACTTGTTCGCCCTGCGAAATCTGTGCACCAATCTGATTATTAATAAAGGTAAGGATAGCTTTTCGGGGAGAACGTATTTGCGCATCCTCAAACGTACGCTTCATCTCCGCCAGACTCTTACGGAAGATATTGAAATCAAGTTCCTGCACCTTCAACTCTGCGGCGGCCACTTCCTGTTCATTTTTAAACTGCTGTTGAAGTTGTTCGTATTCGAGCTGGGCAACATTATAGCTTAGTTCCGCCTGACGGACTTTATCCGTTGTTCCTGCCCCGAGACTGTCCAGATAATGTTCGTTCCGCAGTTCCACCTTCATCCGGCTAAGTTTCATGGCTGAAACCTTGATCTGCATCGCCATATCGGAAAGTTTGGTCTGGCTGTTGACACGAAGCTGGTCAAGTTTATAACGACGCATTTGTTCTTCATCCAACAGTTTCTGGTATTGTGTTTCCGTACTTTGAAGATCGAGTTTCAAAATCGGAGTGCCTATCTCCACGCTATCGCCTCCTTTTTTATAGATTTCAAGGATACGGGAGTTAATAGGCGAATTGATTATCTCTTCAAAAGCAGGAACCACCTTTCCCGACGCGCTGACACTGACTTCGATCACTCCTTTGTCGACTGTAGAGAAAACAAGATCTTTTTCTTCTACTCCCACTCTCATCAAAGAGATGAGTACACTGACAACAATAACTCCTGCCACTCCTATGGCCGAATAACGAATGATTTTCTTATTACGTTCTTTCTGACGAACTTCCTTAGGAATTTCTCTGTCCATATCTGATTGTTTATGATTTTATCATGTATTATATTCATTCGGAACTTATATATACCAAATCCGTGCCAGAATCATAAACTACTGAAATAGAGAATGTAGCCCAAAAGAAAGGGTGTCCGAAATCGAACACCCTGTACGAATTTACCGTTCAGAAACAGAACGGTGTGTCGCATAAGACGACATTATGCTTTTTCCTGTCCGCTTTGTTGCGGTTCGTGCAGCAGGTCTTTTCCTAAGTGGGTAGTCGCTTCAACGACCTCCCTGTCACGAATCTCCTTTGCTTTCCGGGCATAGACAATCATACGCATGGACTGGTCGTAAGTGAAATAGTTCCATATCCAGTTAAGTAGTACCACCACCTTGTTGCGCACGCCAAGAATAGAACGCAAATGAACTACCAGCCACAACACCCAGGCAAACCAACCTTGCGTCTTTATCTTACTAAATTCCGCCACGGCACGGTTACGACCGACAGTTGCCATTGAGCCGAGATTCCGGTAATGGAAAGGTTTCATCTCCTCTCCTTTTTCAAGACGCATCAGATTCTTTGCCAGGAGTTCACCCTGCTGGATAGCAACTTGTGCCAGCTGAGGATGTCCGTTGGGGTAGTCTTTATCAGAAAACTGCACACATTGGTCACCAATGGCAAAGACGTTCTTCATTCCCTCCACCCGGTTAAATTCATCGACTTTAATACGTCCGCCACGCCCTATCAACGAAGCATCCATGTTTCCGAAAGTAACACCAGTCACGCCACTCACCCAAATAAAGGTACGAGTGGCAATCTCGCTACCGTCTTCTAGCATTACCTTATGATCGCGATAGTCGACCACACGCTTGTTCAGCAATATGTTCACTCCCATTTCACGAAGGAATTTTTCCGCATGAGCGGATGAATCCTCCGACATTCCGGCAAGCAGCCGTGGTCCGGCTTCCACCAGATAGACATGCATCAGGCTAGCCGGCATATCGGGATAATCGTTCGGCAGTACAAACTTCTTCATTTCCGAAAGTACACCGGCCACTTCTACGCCTGTGGCTCCTCCGCCTACAATGACGATATTCAGCAGTTCCTGTTGTTCCTGTTTGGTTGAGCAGGTCAACGCCCGTTCGAGATTAGCCAAAAGAGCATTCCGCAGTCCCATGGCTTCGGAGACGTTCTTCATCGGCATGGCCTCTTCTTCGATATGCTTATTACCGAAAAAGTTGGTGGTAGTGCCTGCCGCCAAGACGAGGTAATCGTATTCGGCTTTCCCAATGGAAGTCTGTATCATGTTCTTTTCCGGGAAAATGGCGCGTACTTCCGCCATTCGGAAATAAAAGTCTTTCCGGTGCTGGAAAATTTTACGGAAAGGGAACGAAATGGAAGTAGGTTCCATACCCGCCGAAGCCACCTGATAAATCAACGGGGGAAACTGATGATAATTGTTCTTATCAATCAATACCACCTGAAAGCCTGATTTCTTCAGCTTATTAGCTAACTTCAGGCCACCGAAACCACCGCCTACTATGACGACACGCTTCTTGTCAACTTTTGCAATATTTAGACTCATACTCCAATCATGTTTTATCCTAATAATAACATCCGGATGAGTCATTTAGTTTTCCTTTTGTCCAACTTTTACAAAAAGGAAAAGAAGCGTGTTCAAAGCTGCCTAACGAAGACGCAGGCGGTCGCCCACTTCGGGGACATAATCGCCGTCCTTACGATTCATCTTATACAGGTTTTTGAGCCGGATACCGTATTTCTGGGAAATGCCATGCATGGAATCACCGTCCCTCACCACATATACAGTATGAGGTTTGGAGGCTTTCTTCTTTTTGGATTTCAGATAGATGATGTCTCCTTCCATTAAGGTATATTCACGATGTAAGTCGTTATACTTCACAAGTTTCTTCCAACTGATGCCCAATTCCTTGCCCAAATCCTGGAAAGTATCTCCGTGGCGGGCGACAACATAGGCGATATCATTGGCTATGTAAATCTGATGCGGATTCATCAACCAGGGGTTTTTCCTTAGCTTACGTTCGGAGTAGACACCCTTACGGTCGTACTTATACAGGTCATAATCTTCGATGATAGTAATCAGACGGTTGGCATAAGAAGGGTCGGTGGCATATCCGGCTTTCTTCAATCCCCGTGCCCAACCTTTATAGTCTGTAATATCCAGTTTGAAAAGAAAGGCATAGCGGGCTCCGCGTCTCAGAAACTCAGAGTGGTCTTCGTACGAATCACGTGGATTACTGTACGCACGGAAACACTCATTACGCGCATCGTCATCATGGCGGACACTACGCCCCCGCCAACTGCCGCCGCACTTGATACCAAAATGGTTGTTGCTCTTGCGTGCCAACTGGCTATATCCGGCTCCGCTTTCCAACAATCCCTGCGCCAGCGTTATACTAGCCGGAATCTTATGAAGCTTCATCTGCTCCACAGCCAGATCACTATACTTATTTATATATTCTACGTAACGGGAATTTCTTCGTTGCGCCTGCGCTCCTACTGCAAAGAAGAAAACCATAGTTAAAAAGACCAGTCTATACAGTTTGTTCTCCATTTTATTTCAGATGTGGATTATAAGGCACAAAAATCTGAAAAATAATTGGGATTATCAATCTCTTTCCTAACTTTGTAACATTAATTGTAGAAACCAATCCCCTAACGTATATGAGAGACCTCACAATTACCGCAATTATTAAAGTATATCAATATGATGAGTTGAATGAGGCCGACCGGGCTCTTGTGACCACTGCCAAGGAAGCAACCGCACGCAGCTATGTCCCTTATTCGCATTTCTCGGTGGGTGCAGCCGCACTGCTGGGCGATGGAACTGTGGTGTCCGGCACGAATCAGGAAAATGCCGCATATCCGTCGGGACTCTGCGCGGAACGTACCACACTGTTCTATGCCAACTCCCGATACCCCGACCAGCCCGTCATCACACTTGCTATCGCCGCCAGAACGGAGAAAGACTTTATTGATAATCCGATTCCTCCCTGCGGTGCCTGCCGCCAGGTGATTCTCGAAACGGAGAAACGCTACGGGCAACCGATCCGCATTCTGCTTTACGGCAAAGAATGCATCTACGAAATTAAAAGTATAGGCGACTTACTTCCGTTATCATTTGACGCATCAGCTATGGAGGATTAATTATGCTGCAACAATATCACACAAAACTTAAAGGAACACTCGCGCTTACGGATTCTTATCAGACAGAGAAGACACTGCAAAAAGAAAAAGGACTCTACAAGTTTATATGGGTGCGCAAGGGAAGTATCACGGTGGAAATCGACCACCAGGAAATGCTGATGTCGCAGGATGATGTGATTTCACTGACACACCTGCAACATCTTGAGTTCAAATCAATCGACGGGGAATATACAACTTTACTGTTCAACAGTAATTTCTATTGCATCTACGGCAATGACCATGAGGTGTCGTGCAGCGGTTTCCTCTTCAACGGTTCGTCCCACCTTGTCCGCTTCACCCTCAACGAGCAGGAACGCCGGCAACTGAACGATATCACCGTAGCCATGGAAAACGAATTCACCGTTTCGGACAGCCTTCAGGAAGAAATGCTGCGCATCCTTCTTAAAAGGTTTATCATCCAATGTACCCGGATAGCCCGTCACCGGTTGGACATTACACGGGAAAAGGAATCCGGCTTCGAGATTGTCCGCCAGTACTACAATCTGGTGGACGAGTATTACAAGACTAAGAAACAGGTGCAGGACTATGCCGATATGTTGCACAAATCACCCAAAACCCTGTCGAATATCTTTTCTACGTGCAAACTGCCTTCCCCACTCCGTGTGATTCATGAACGGGTGGAAGCGGAAGCGAAACGCCTGCTGCTGTACAGCAGCAAAAGTGCCAAAGAGATAGCCGATATTCTGGGGTTTGAAGATCAGGCTTCTTTCAGCCGTTTCTTCAAAAACATGACGGGACAGAGTGCCGTGCAGTTCAGAAATGAGCAGATTGGGAAGAATTGATAAGTAATGCGGCAGTATTGCCATTTGGAGGTTATGAGGAAAGCGCGACCTTTGCGATGTAAGTTAAACTCATAAACGACAACAATATGAAAGAAAAATTTATCGCATTACTGACCTTCACATCAAGTCTGAGAAATTTTGGTACCAAGTTTATCCGTGTAGCCATTCTAGTCGTATTCGTATGGATAGGCGGGCTGAAGTATTTCCACTACGAAGCCGACGGGATTGTTCCGTTTGTAGCCAACAGCCCGTTCATGAGCTTCTTCTATGCAAAGGAAGCGCCGGAGTACAAAAACTTCAAGAATCCGGAAGGTGCTCTGGTACCCGAAAACCGTGCATGGCACGAAGCGAACAACACATATACTTTCTCCTACGGACTGGGAGCGCTTATCATGAGTATCGGTATTCTGGTGTTCTTGGGCATCTTCTTCCCCAAAGTGGGACTGGTGGGCGATTCGCTCGCTATCATCATGACGCTCGGTACACTTTCGTTCCTCGTCACCACGCCGGAGGTCTGGGTACCCAACCTGGGGAGCGGAGAATTCGGTTTCCCGTTACTGTCCGGTGCAGGACGGCTGGTGATTAAAGATATCGTCATACTGGCAGGTGCAGTAGTGCTTCTATCCGACTCGTCACAACGTGTACTCAAAACATTGAAAAAAGACTAACCTCACTACTTTTGAATTCCTTAACTTCTCGAAACGACGAAAACAAATAATTCATCTCACTGTTATATAGTTGAATATTAATCGTTAATGAAAGAAGTTATGAAACAATATGATGCAATCATTATAGGGTTCGGCAAAGCAGGAAAGACTCTTGCTGCCGAACTTTCAAACCGCGGCTGGCAAGTTGCCGTCGTGGAACGTTCAAGCATGATGTATGGAGGAACGTGTCCCAACATCGCCTGTATCCCGACGAAAACGCTCGTGCACGAAGCCGGCATTGCCGCCTTGCTCTATCACGATGATTATCCGAAACAGGCGAACTTATACAAACAGGCTATCGGCCGGAAAAACAGACTGACGTCTTTCTTAAGAAACAATAATTATGAAAGGTTAAGCAAACGTCCCAATGTAACGGTCTACACGGGAGAAGGTTCTTTCGTTTCGGCTAATATCATCAAGGTGGCGCTGCCGGAAGGGGATATCGAACTGCAAGGGAAAGAAATCTTCATCAATACGGGTTCCACACCGATTATTCCGGCAATAGACGGGATTAAGGAGAGTCAGAAAGTATATACGAGCACTACTCTTTTGGACTTGAACGTGCTGCCTCAACGCCTGATTATCGTGGGCGGAGGATATATCGGACTGGAATTTGCTTCGATGTATGCCGAGTTCGGGAGCAAAGTTACCCTTCTCGAAGGAGGCAACCGGTTCATGCCCCGCAACGACCAGGATATAGCGAACAGCGTGAAAGAGGTGTTGGAAAAGAAAGGGATAGAGATTCATCTGAATGCCCGTGCACAGTCTATCCATGATACGAATGACGGTGTGACGCTGACTTATTCGGACGTATCCGACGGCACTCCTTATTTTGTAGACGGCGACGCTATCCTTATCGCAACCGGGCGAAAGCCTATGATTGAAGGATTGAACCTGCAAGCAGCAGGTATAGGGGTGGATGCTCACGGGGCTATCGTGGTGAATGACCAGTTACGCACAACCGTCCCTCACGTTTGGGCAATGGGTGATGTGAAAGGCGGAGCGCAGTTTACCTATCTCTCATTAGATGATTTCCGGATCATCCGCGACCAGCTTTTCGGAGACAAGAAACGGGACATCGGAGATCGTGACCCTGTTCCTTATGCCGTATTTATCGACCCGCCATTGGCTCATATCGGACTTACCGAAGAAGAAGCACTGAAAAGAGGATATTCTTTTAAGGTTTCCCGTTTGCCGGCTACTTCTGTGGTACGTTCGCGCACGTTGAAACAGACAGACGGCATGCTGAAAGCAATTGTAAACGACCATAGCGGAAAGATCATGGGGTGTACACTGTTTTGCGCCGAAGCCCCGGAAATAATCAATATCGTTGCCATGGCGATGAAAACAGGACAACATTATACATTCCTGCGGGATTTCATCTTTACGCATCCTAGTATGAGTGAAGGCTTGAATGAATTGTTCAATATATAAGAAATAGAATGGTAAAGAAATAAAGGAAGATATAGACTATAAACCAGTTGATTAGTAATAAACTTCCTCTTGCCTACTCACAAACTTATCCCGGACGAATACTAAACTTATCAAACCCTAACAATAAACTATAAACGAAGCTTTTGTTTTTATAAATGCAACCTGCGTTTTTATAAATGCAACCTGCGTTTTTATAAATGAAAGCTTCATTTTTATAAATACAAGTTGCGTTTATAGATTACCACCAATAGAAAGAAACTTTAGTCCCTAATGCTCAGAACTTTGTCGTTAACTCAGAAAAACTTCTCCATTCACGTTCCGGACTACCGAAACAGAGCCTCTAAACAGGGCAGACAAAGGTTCTGATTCAGCAGAACAGAAGGTCTGAATTGAGTAAATGGAGCCTCTGAAATAACTTTTCTACTGAAATAGAATAGGATTCTTCCCCAAAAGTGCTATCTTTGCGCCCAAGTTAAACTATATACTTACCGCAATGAGAATTTCCAAGTAAGACAACACTTCTAAGTAAACATCACTTTTCTTATATGCTTTTTCCTCGTTGTTAAGCATCACGGAATCCGTGTTGTTTAGCCGGTATTGTGTTTGTCGCCCCCTGCCCCGTGATTATTCTTTCACTATTTCTTTCACTTCAAACCCAATAGACAACCATGCCTATAAGTATTCAACAAATCAGCTATATCCACCCGGATAAAGAAGTATTATTCAGTGACCTCAACTTTGCCATTAGTAAAGGACAGAAACTGGGATTAGTCGGTAATAACGGCTGCGGGAAATCTACCCTGCTGCAAATTATTGCCGGACAACTATCACCGTCTTCCGGCGTTATTGTCCGCCCGGACGACATTTATTACATCCCCCAACATTTCGGACAATATGATTCGCTGACCATTGCCCAAGCCTTGCGGATAGACCGCAAGCAACAAGCCCTGCAAGCTATCCTGGCAGGAGATGCCTCAACGGAGAATTTTAACCAGTTGGACGATGATTGGAATATCGAAGAACGTTCCATTGCCGCTCTTGACTCATGGGGATTAGGGCAGTTTCCCCTGTCCTACCCAATGCATTTGCTTAGCGGCGGAGAAAAGACCCGTGTTTTTCTGGCAGGTATGGATATTCATAATCCCTCTGTCATACTCATGGACGAACCGACCAATCATCTTGATTCGTCGGGCCGACAACGTTTGTATGACTGGGTAGAGAAATGTCACTCTACGTTGTTGGTCGTGAGCCATGACCGTACCTTGCTCAATCTTCTTCCCGAAATATGTGAATTGGAGAAACATCAACTCACTTATTATGGCGGAAACTACGAATTCTACAAAGAACAGAAAACTCTGATGCAGGAAGCCTTGCAACAGCGTATCGAAGAAAAAGAAAAAGCACTGCGGATAGCATGCAAGGTAGCCCGTGAAACAGCCGAACGAAGAGACAAACAGAATGTACGCGGTGAGAAAGCTAATATTAAAAGAGGTGTTCCGCGCATTGTACTAAATGCATTGCAGGGAAAATCAGAAAAAAGTACCGGCAAACTTAACAGCGTGCATCAGGAGAAAGCCGACAGACTGACAGAAGAACGTAACCAACTCCGGGGTTCTCTCTCTCCAACGGCTGCGCTTAAAACAGATTTCAACGGTTCTTCCCTGCACACCGGAAAAACGTTAATTACGGCAAAGGATATCAACTTCGGTTATCATTCTGCTCCGAACGACAGCGATAGCCAAAGCGATAACGAACCTTCCGAAAATAACCTGCCGGAACAACTGCTTTGGCAAACTCCCGTCAGTTTTCAGTTAAAGAGTGGCGACCGCCTCCGCATAGAAGGGACCAACGGCAGTGGAAAGACTACTCTCTTGAAAATCATCACCGGACAACTTCAGCCACAGACAGGAACACTCACACGGGCAGATTTTTCTTATGTCTATCTGAATCAGGAGTATTCTATCATCGACGACCGGAACAGTGTCCTTGAACAGGTTTACGCTTTCAACAACCGCAATCTGCCGGAACATGAAATAAAGATCATCCTGAACCGTTACCTGTTTCCCGCTTCCGAATGGGACAAGTCCTGCCGGAAATTAAGCGGCGGCGAGAAGATGCGGCTCGCTTTCTGCTGCCTGATGATCAGCAACAACACACCGGATATGTTTATTTTGGACGAGCCGACCAACAATCTGGATATACAGAGTATCGACATCATCACTGCGACTATCAGGAACTATACAGGTACCGTCATAGCCATTTCGCACGATAATTATTTCATTCGGGAAATCGGTATCGAACAGCGTATTGTATTAAGTTAATCCATTGACATTTTATCAGACAAAGTATTAAATATCAATACAGTTTTTTATACCTTCGCAGCGCGAAGCAAAAGAAGAAGATTAAAATGAATGAAACAACGCAATCATGGTGGTTCGTCTTTTATAAAGACCAGCTATTACTTGAGAAGAAAGAGAACGGCGCATTTGCTCTTCCTTATGGAGAAATTCCGCCTATCACTATTAAAGAAAAAACGACGGTACATACTATCACAACATTAGAGGGAAAGACTTGCAAGTCTTTCTCCCTCTCCTCGCCTTTTGAAGAATCGGCACAGTATGTAATGACCGGACTTCGTGCCTCTTATGATTATCTACCGCTATCTCACTATCAGGCAGCAGGAAAAGCGCATGAGATTCTGCACTGGGACCGGAACAGTCGTTTCTGTTCTGCCTGCGGCACTCCTATGGAACAGAAAGAGGACATCATGAAACGTTGCCCGAAATGCGGACGGGAAGTATATCCTTCTATTTCTACTGCAATTCTCGTCTTAGTAAGAAAAGAAGATTCATTGCTCCTGGTCCATGCCCGTAACTTCAAGGGAACGTTCAACAGCCTCGTAGCCGGATTCCTGGAGACGGGCGAGACATTAGAGGAGTGCGTAGCGCGTGAAGTGAAAGAGGAAACGGGACTGGATGTGACGAACATCACCTATTTCGGCAATCAAGCATGGCCTTATCCCAGCGGATTAATGGTTGGGTTCATTGCAGATTATGCCGGAGGGGAAATCAAGTTGCAGGAGGAAGAACTGAGTTCCGGAGACTTCTACACACGGGACAACTTGCCGGAACTTCCCCGAAAGCTGAGCCTCGCACGAAAGATGATCGACTGGTGGCTGGAATGCTCTCACAAATAATCGGCTATGGAAAACATCATCAAAGGTATCCGGCAATATTATCCGGTATCGGACAGTTCTCTGGAGGTTCTTTTCAGTCACATGGAAAAGCTGGAACTTCCTAAAAAACACTTACTGATACGCGGTGGTGTAGCAGACCGTCACGTCTACTTTATCGAAAAAGGATTTTGCCGGTCTTATTGTTTACACGACGGCGAAGAAATCACGATCTGGTTTTCACGCGAAGGTGATATCACTTTTGCCATGAAAGACTTGTATCACGACGAACCGGGATACGAATATGTAGAATTGTTGGAGGACTGCGAATTATATGCCATACGTATCGAAGACTTGAATCGGATTTATGAAACCAACATCGAGATTGCCAACTGGGGACGGGTTATTCATCAGGAATGCCTGCTATATATGGATATGCACCATATCAACCGGCTCTATCTTCCGGCTAAGGAACGTTACGAACAACTCTTACGTGAACAACCCGATGTCATTCACCGTGCCCAACTGGGGTATATAGCTTCCTTTCTTGGCATGACTCCCCAACATCTTAGCCGTCTGCGTTCCGAATCCTAAGTTCTTTTTTAATCTATGTGAATTTTTATCTCATAAGCAAACACTACTTTTGCAGTCGAATACAAAAAAACTGATAAGTATCGTGATTAACACATTAACTTCTTTACGGATATTCTTTGCCCTAATGGTATTTGGGGCGCACTGCTACGTCATTGATTCAAGTTTCGATGCTCATTTCTTTAAAGAAGGGTTTGTCGGAGTCAGTTTCTTTTTTGTGCTCAGCGGTTTTATTATTGCTTACAACTATCAGGAGAAGTTATTGGAAAAGACCGCTACCAAACGAACATTTTGGGTAGCGCGCCTCGCCCGCATTTATCCCTTGCATTTACTGACATTATTAATTGCCGTATGCATAGGAGGATACGTTCAATATAGCGGCACGGCAGACTGGATAAAACACTTTACCGCCTCCACCTTTCTCCTACAACCGTTCTTCCCCTCTGCCGACTACTTCTTTTCATTCAACAGTCCTTCGTGGAGTTTGGGATGCGAACAGTTGTTTTATTTCTGCTTTCCTCTGATTGTTCCTTTCTTGCATACCAAAAGAAGTCTGTTTATCACACTGCTCATCTGTCTTCCAATTATGCTGGCAGGCATGTATCTGACCAACGAGGAGCAAATCAAAGCATACTGGTATGTAAATCCATTCACCCGCCTGCCTGACTTTTTCGTAGGTGTCCTGCTTTACCAGTTCTACCGGTCATTATGTAATAAAAAACTTTTTTATTCCACCGGAACTTTATTAGAGGCAGGAGCCGTTGCCTTATTTTTACTGTTCTTCCTCTGCGCCGCAGACATTCCTAAAGTCTATCGCTATTCTTGTTATTACTGGTTACCCGTCTCGCTAATCATTCTTATATTCGCCTTACAACAGGGAGGCATATCCCGATTGCTATCCAACCGGTTCTTAATCATAGGCGGAGAAATCAGTTATAGTTTCTACTTGATACATTTGTTTATCATAGATGCATATATGCGAATGTCCGCCCACTATCATTGGCAGATACAATGGACAATAAGTGTCCCCGTCATTCTCTGCATCACCATTATACTCAGCCTGCTTTCTTTTTATTATTTTGAAAAGCCTGCCAACAAATGGGTAAAACGAATATTCACTAAAAAAACAATCATAAATCAACCCCATGGAATTATCAACAAAAACACCACGAATTGAAGTAGTAGACGCTCTCAGAGGTTTTGCCGTAATGGCTATCCTCTTGGTACATAACCTGGAGCATTTCATTTTCCCCGTCTATCCGGAAAGTTCTCCCGAATGGCTTACCATTTTAGATGCCGGAGTATTTAATGCAACATTCTCATTGTTTGCAGGAAAATCTTATGCAATCTTCGCCCTGCTTTTCGGATTCACTTTCTATATCCAATCGCACAACCAGCAGTTGAAAGGAAAAGACTTCGGCTACCGTTTCTTATGGAGAATGGTATTGCTTGCAGGCTTTGCTACTCTCAATGCTGCCTTTTTTCCGGCAGGAGATGTGTTGCTTCTGTTCGTTGTGGTCGGCATCGTACTGTTTATCGTACGCAAATGGAGTGACAAAGCTATTTTAATCACTGCTATCTTCTTCTCACTACAACCGATTGAATGGTTCCACTACATTATGAGCCTTTTCAATCCTGCCTATACCCTGCCCGACTTAAATGTCGGAGCGATGTATGCTGAAGTAGCAGCTTATACCAAAGGTGGAAACTTCTGGGAATTCCTGATAGGTAATGTCACCTTGGGACAGAAAGCCAGTTTGTTCTGGGCTATCGGCGCCGGACGTTTCTTACAGACTGCCGGACTTTTCCTATTCGGCTTGTACATCGGACGCAAACAGTTATTCGTCACCACCGAATCTCATTTGAAATTTTGGGTAAAAGCGCTCATCATTGCTGCTATCAGCTTCGCACCTCTTTACTCTTTGAAAGAGCAAATCATGCAGAGTGACAACAGTCTGATTCAACAGACAGTGGGTACCGCTTTTGATATGTGGCAGAAATTCGCGTTCACTATCGTATTGATTTCCTCCTTCATCCTACTGTATCAGAAAGCTAAGTTTCAAAAAGCTGTTTCCAGCCTCCGCTTTTACGGCAAGATGAGTCTGACAAACTATATTTCCCAATCTGTTCTGGGTGCCATTATCTATTTCCCATTCGGATTTTATCTGGCTCCTTACTGCGGATATACTCTAAGCTTGATTATAGGTATTGTTCTTTGTATCTTACAGGTTCAGTTCTGTAAATGGTGGCTGTCCGGACATAAACAGGGACCATTGGAGACGATATGGCATAAATGGACTTGGATAGGGAGCAAATAAAAAAAGTAACCGTTAGAAAAGAATAAAGCCAAAAAGCAGGCCACGAAATACACACAAACTACAAACGAACAACTTACGAAAATGAAACTTAGCGTATCACTCTAAAGCATCAACAAAAGTGTGTATATCCGTAGCCTGCGTGCTTAAATTGAGATGATGCCAATACAACAAGATTCCCGGAAGAATGATTAGAAAGGGGACTTAAAGAATGCAAAGGAAATGAAAGAACTGTACTAAACCGGCTTGAATAGTGGGAAACAGATGCAGGACAGATATAAAGAAGCGCCTCCACAATCTTCGAAAAGACTATGGAGGCGCTATTTATTATTTATTCTGAACTATCAGAAGAAATAGGATCAGATACCCAATGACTTCTTCACTGCTTCAATCTTTTCCATTGCAGCAGACTCGGCAGAAGCATAACAGTTACGGCAACCCATTTCACCTTGTACTTCCATATAGAATTTGATCTTCGGTTCTGTACCTGAAGGACGAACAGAAACTTTGCTGCCGTCTTCTGTGAAATATTGCAGGACATTAGACGGTTCCGGCATATCAATAGCAGTTACATTACCTTTATCGTCTGTTTGTTTCAAAGTCTTGTAGTCTTTACTCAGAATCACTTTCGAACCACCCAATTCTTTCGGAGGATTAGCACGGAAGTTTTCCATCATAGCTTTGATTTCTTCAGCACCACTCTTGCCCGGTTTCACTACGTTCACAGTAAATTCTTTAGAGAATCCGTATTCTACGTAGATATCCAGCAACAATTGATACAATGACTTACCGTTATCTTTTGCCCATGCAGCAACTTCTGCAATCAAGCAGCAGGCTGATACCGCGTCTTTGTCACGAACGAAGTCTTCGGCAAGGAAACCATAGCTCTCTTCACCGCCTCCAATGTATTTCTTCTTACCTTCACGCAGACGGATTTCACGTGCAATCCATTTGAATCCGGTGTAGCAGTCGAGCATTTCAATGTTATTCTTATCAGCAATCTTCTTGATAAGTTCCGTAGTTACGATTGTCTTCACACAGAACTCATTACCTTTAATCTTACCTAGTTGTTTGTATTGAGTGAGAATATAGTAAAGATACATCATACAAGTCTGATTACCGTTAATCAGCACCCATTCACCTTTATCATCCTTACAAGCGATACCTACACGGTCTGCATCCGGGTCGGAAGCCATAACGAGGTCTGCATCAATTTCTTTAGCCAGATTCACAGCCATAGAAAGAGCTTCGGCATTTTCCGGGTTCGGAGAGATGACAGTCGGGAAGTTACCGTCCTTAATCATCTGTTCGGGAACAGTAAACACATTTTCAAATCCCCACATCTTCAAAGCATGCGGAATCAACATCATACCTGTACCGTGAATCGGAGTATAAACAATCTTCATGTCTTTGTGGCGAGCGATTGCTTCCGGATCAATAGAAACTGTCTTCACCATGTCCAGATAAACTTTGTCTATATCTTCACCGATAATCTGAATCAAATCCGGATTGCCTTGGAATTTGATATCAGCAGCAGAGGCAATAGCGTTTACTTCGTCGATGATACCTTTATCGTGCGGAGCCAGTACTTGCGCACCGTCATCCCAGTATGCTTTGTAACCATTATATTCCTTCGGGTTGTGAGAAGCAGTCAGGATGATACCGCTCTGGCAACCGAGGTGACGGATAGCGAAAGACATTTCGGGAGTAGGACGCATATCGTCGAACAGATATACTTTGATACCGTTGGCAGAGAAAATATTGGCAGAGGTCTCCGCAAACAAACGGCTGTTGTTACGGCAGTCGTGACCAACCACAACAGAAATCTGCGGCAGATCTTTAAAGTTCTTCTTCAAATAATTAGAAAGACCTTGTGTAGCGGCACCTACCGTATAGATGTTCATACGGTTGCTACCTACGCCCATGATACCGCGTAAACCACCGGTACCAAATTCGAGGTCTTTGTAGAATGCTTCTATTAATTCGGTTTTATCATCGTTTTCCAACATTCGCTTCACTTCAGCCTGAGTTTCAGCATCGTATGCCGGGGTCAACCATTTTTCGGCTTTTTCAGTGACCTGTTTAATAAGTTCCTGATTTTCCATTTCGATTATTGTTTATTGGTTAATGAATTATTACTATCTATTTCTTGAGCACACAAATGTAAAATAATAAGTTTATAAATCCTACATTTTTCCTCAAAATAATAACCGTAAGAATACATTTACCGGCTCTATTCAGTTAAAATGATACAGCACTAAAACATAAATATCATCTCTTGTCAAGCAAGAGGCCGCTTCACATGCCCGCCCCTGTAAATTTCCTCTCCGATAGTACTGCATAAACTCCCGGGAATGAATAGAAGACGCACCGGCATATTTCGGAAAACTTCCGTTCATATTATCTATCTCAACCGGCAGTTCAGGGATAAAATCACTATTGACCAACACCGGAGTAAAGATCTCCTTTTCGCGGTAATCGTAGACAAACGAGTCTCCGTCCAACTTCTTGATATTCCGTCTATACACTTTCTCTATCACATCCAAAAACAGAAAACGCCTGCTACAAGCTGAAACTGACATTAACTTCAAAGGAAAAGTAGAACGGGGAGCCGGAGTACGTACCAACAAAGGTTTCGCTCCTTCTTTCCCATAAGAGAAAACGGTATCATTGGAAAATTCGGATAATATCACTTCATCACCATTCTTCAACAATGGCTTTACGGAAAACATACAGGAAATTACCCCTTGCCTGTCTCCATTCCTTAGTCGGATGCGAAAGCGGTTCGTAATACGATACTTTACATGAAAAGGCAAAGGACGCATTCCTCCGTCAGTTTTCGACATTAAATAATAATAAGTTCCTTTTTGGACAGGATTATCTACATCTTCCCTTCCGTCGTTAAATATCAATGAATCTTTATCATAATCAAACACCTGTTCGAAAGACATATCATAGGGAAGATTCAACGTACGCTTATAGTTGCCGGACAGGCTATAAACCTGGATTTTGAAAACTGAACCGACTACATATATTTCTTCACGTTCTTCATCTACAAACACCGAGAATATATAATAATATTGTTCTTTTTGCTGTCCCTGATGATTAAAACGATAACGAAGTTTTCCGGTTGCCCGTTCAAAAACCATAATTGTCTGCTGCCAATTATAAGCTACTACCCAATGGGGCGAAACACTCGCTGAAGTCAGACTATATCTATCCAATGAATCCGCCCCGACTGTATACAAAGGAATATATTCAGGACTCGCCACCTCTGCCAAATCCAGTTTCTTTTCAGGATAAGCAGCATTCAAATCTATCACCGGCAACGTTTGTTCCACCGATACCGCCACATCCGAACGTTTACATCCTACCAGCAGACACAAGGAGAAAAAGAACCATATAATCTTCATCTACGTTTCATTTGAATTTGTACAATATGAGTAAAGGATTATCATCTACTGTCATCTTCTCCGCCACCTTCTTCAAGTTTCCCGTCAACTTTCCTTTCTCCAACATATCCAATAAACGGTCAGTATCCCACGAATCGAAAACACATTTTTCAGGTAATGCCGATAATACGCCTCCCATTCGCATTGAACGGGCGGGCGAATAGTCTTGATTCTCAAATTCCAAATCATATACTTTCTTCTCAACCGTATCATAAACAAATTCTTTAGTATCAAACGAAGTTTTCCCCGGTTCATATTTTTTCAATGCAGTCGACATTAACAGATAGCTCCCAATCTTGGCATAACATTGCATAACGAGTCTTGGCTCGGAAGCATCTGCTTTCGGAGTACGTACAAACAACGGGGTCAACTTATGATTACAATAAGAATAAACAGTATCACCTGCCAAATCTGCAAAGATAAACTCCGAACCACTATTTGCTAACGGATAGAGAGACATTGAAACGGTAGCCGTCTGTCCCCCTTGAGTAATATAAATGCGTTTTCCCACACGTTTGTGGATAGTTACCGGAAGGCGGGAAACAACTCCGTTCTTTTTCGAAATCAGTAAATAGGGACGACTATTGGGCTGTTTATCTTTTCTATCCAACATATAACTATCGTAACCCAACAAATGTTGCTCATCACAATTGTACATAATTTCAATCCGTACATCTTTGGGGATAGACAAAGAACGCTTGTATTTTCCCTCTATCGAATAGACCTGTATTTTATTAGATATGTCAAGCAGAAACAACTCTTTAGCCTTTTCGTCCAAGCGTAACTGCAAAGGATAGTTGTATTCTTCCCCACTCCCTCCTTTATGATTAAATGTATGGCATATTTTCCCTTTTCTGTCGAATACGAAGATTTGCCCTTCATTGGCATTATACGTTGTTATATAGTGTTCGGTAAATGAACAATGCAGAGTAGCCACTCCGTCCAGCAACACTTTATCCGATGTTTCCAGCGGAATGTATTCAGCAGTTGCAATATCTTGCAATACTAATTTCTTTTTCGGATATTCCTTAGTGATATCAATAGTCGGCAGTTTGGAAGTCATCTGCCCCGACTGAGCCGAACCGGCAACGGCAAGGCATAAAGCTAAAAAGGTAAATAATAGTCTTTTCATGGCTGTTTTATATTTAAAGTGAAACAATCTATATACTATTTTTTATTCTCATTAAGAAATGTTTCCAGCACATCGTTAGGGCCCAGTCCCAGTTTTTTCTTTATACGTTGCTTGGATTTAGTCACAGAAGTATTATCTATATTGAATAATATCCCTAAAGCTGAATTGTCAAGCCCGGCATGAAGCAAATAACAGATTCTTCTGTCATGCTCTCTCAATAACTCACAACCATTCAGTCTGGCGGAAATATTCCCATAAAACAGGTCAATGAGTTCAAACAATCGGTTCCATTCTTCTTGTGTCTCTATGATTCCATAATAAGGTTCACTTTTCAATAGCCAAAGTTGTGTGAAAGCGGTAATCCGTTGTGAAGAAATAGATGAGTTGGTTCCCATTTGAAGTTGCTGTAACAATCCTTCCCTATCGGAATGCAATATATGCAGTTGTTTCATCAACAACAAATTCTCATGTTGCAGATTCTCATAATTTATAGATTTGTTCTTTTCTTCACGTAACAGTAACGCATTCTTCTGCTGGGTTCCTTTCAAATCACTGATAATACGCCTATTCTTTTCTATTACAGCTGTGTAATTCTCTATTTGACGCTCATTGTCACGTAAACGCTTCATAACACCAGCCAATACCTTCTCTTTCTTCCACTTCTCCCGATAATACAAAACCAACCCTACTACCAGCAAGCAACATGAAATTGACAGAATGATCAAATAATACATACGCTTTCGAAGTTGCTCATTCTGCAATTGCTGATTCTCCCATTTAAGACGTTCTTTTTCATAATTCTGTCCTAAAGCACGAATCGTCGAAGAAACCGAAATCTGTTTATCAAGCGAATCTTTACACTGGATATAATATTCGGCATACTTAACGGCAGTGTCCGGATGATTGGTTCTCTTCTCAATTTCATATAAAAGCTGATATGCACTCGAACATATATACATATCGCTCGTCTGAACAGCTTTCTTCAACCAAATTCTCGCTTCTTCGGCATTATTCATACCGATATAGTACTCCCCTGCAAGCAAATTGGAAAAATCGTCATCAGATACGCTATCCAAACACTTCAACATCAGACGAGGTGAATAATCGTAAAATCCCGCCTTTGAATAGATAGCTTCCAGTTCTTTGGATATAGTATGCAGTAACTTCTTATCTTCCAAGCGGGAAGCCACCTCAATAGCCTGCTCATAATAACAGGCTATGCTATCGGAATGATGCAACACCAAGTTCGTACGCCCTATATTACGCAATGCCAATGCCAACCGGATATTTTCTCCCGTCAATGCATAAATCGACGCACTTTGCCGAAATAAATCGAGTGCATCATAATAAAGTTCACGATATAAATAAACAATTCCGAGACGATCATTAGCAGCCGCTTCCAACGATTGTTCTCCCGTTTGCTTAGCTAATTCCAACGAACGATAATAGAAGGCTATTGAATTTTCCTCATTACCAACCTGACGGCAACTGTCACCCTTCTGTAACAGAGAGGCTATCTTTTCCCTCTCTACTTCAACAGATGATGACTCTTGGCAAGAAACAAAGAGTAATGTGATAAGCAAGTAATATATAATAAAGATGATTCGCATAGTAGTTGGTGTTTGAAATAGAATAAGGCAAAGATAGGCAGCAGCAGAAAAGAATCCAAATATTTGGAATGGACAAATACATGGCAAATACATTACTGATTATCAACATAATAAAAATCCACATCACCCGCAAAGCAGAAATGATGTGGACATTATATATGATTTAATAACAACTAAAACAACTATTATTCCGGCACTTCATATCTTTTTCCTGTCTGCTTCACATATTCTTCCAGAAATTCTTTCGGATACCCCGGACGAATAACACCGGCAGGCTGTCCGATAGAATTACGTTCAAACTTACCGTCCTTTACTCGTTTCACTACTCCGTCGTTATACTTCACAATCAGGAATGTGCCTAATTGTTTCCAAGTATCGAAAGTACTCTGAGCCGTCATATTGGTATAATTCGTCAAAAATTCAACTGCAGCAGACTTATCTTTAGCCAAAAGTCTGGTAGCCATTTCTTCTATGCCCTCCTGAGCATTATTGAAAGTCGTTTCCAGTTCTTTTTGAGTTGCACGTACATCATCAATCATCAAACTGTAACGGGGATAAACCATATTAGACACCCAATTGAAAATCCAGAAAGCCGAATTCCATGAGAAAGTGATATAATCAGCTCCGTCCACACGTGTGTAACATACCGGAGCTTTAGTTGCACAGCAATAAACAGGTGTGAACACCGCCATATTCGCATCATCTACTCCAAACCAAAGCACACCACCTATCGGATCGGGTTTATTGGCACGCATCTGCGCCACAAATACAAAGCCGCTTTGTTGAGTGGAAATCGGACGTTCGTTGAAATATTCCCGGTCGCCTACTTTGAAATTCAGAGGAGAAAGACGATAGGGAGTCTTGTAAAGACCTGCCCCGAAATCATTGGAAATATCGAGAGGCGTACCTTCATAATGGTCACGCATCATGTCTTTTACATCCTGCACGGAAAGCTTATGCTTCGGCTTCACAAAAAGAGGCATTGGAGTATTAGTCTTTCCTTCTATATAAGGAAGATAATCTTTACCGTTATCTGTAAATTTATTGAAATAGCTCCACACACGAGCTTCACAGAAACGACGGGCTCCGAAATCCAACGGTGCATACGCATTGGCAAAGCTGAAATCCTTATTCACACCACTGAAATAGCCTTTCTCACGGGCAAAAGATACGACATCCGGCGAGTATATACAATTCTCCTTGTCGTTCATATCGAACTGATGAATGCGTGATTGGTTGGCGTGAGCCGAGATACAGTCATCCGGCACACGTACAGCTACCCATACTGCTCCACGGATACCGGGACCTTTACCAATCATTTCCATAATCCAAATTTCATTCGGGTCGGCAATGGTAAAAGATTCCCCTTCACTGTAATAACCGTATTGCTGTACCAAATCAGTCATCACCTTAATCGCTTCGCGAGCTGTACGCGAACGTTGCAGACCAATATAAATCAGACTTCCATAGTCGATAATTCCTGTAGAATCAGCCAATTCAGGGCGTCCGCCAAAAGTTGTCTCACCAATAGTAACTTGATATTCATTCATATTACCTACTACATTGTAAGTCTGGCGTGCCTGTTCGATTTCTCCCAAATATTTACCGGTATCCCATTCGTACACTTTCAACATGGTTCCTTTAGGATATGTAGCAGCAGGATAGTGATAAAGTTCTCCAAACAGGCCATACGAGTCGGCAGAATAGGAAACGATAGTTGAACCATCAGTCGATGCATTCTTGCCGACAATTAAATTAGTACAGGCGAAAGTATCCGCCACTGCCGCCAGGAATAGAGCAGCACAAAAAATAAGTCTTTTCTTCATATATGATTTTCTTTTAATAATTTACCAGATAAAACTTTCACGGGATACGGTTTCATTTCCGCAATAATCAGTTACCGTAAATTCAACGATATGTTTTCCACCTTTCTTCACACGCTTCGGATCAAGTACACATTCCCAATACGATTTCACAATATTCGGTCGTCCGAAAAGTGCATATTCGCCGTCAATCGTTCCACGGTAGGATGCAATACCCGTTCCTTTGTCCTTCAAACGATAGATAATCTTTCCGGTTCTTCCCCATTGCTTCTTATTAACAGGAATAATTTCAGGCGGAATTGTGTCAATGGCAACCGTATAAGTTCCCAATTCACGAATAGATGCCTTCATGTATCCGTCTTCATACTTTCCACCGACACTATATTTTCCTCCTCTCGGGGTGACACGGACTACATAATATTTTGTAGTATCAGTTATTGGCTTTCTACGTAAGCCAATACGCAATTCACAGCTTGCATGAAGCGGAATCGGTTTGTCATTTAACTGATATGTAAACGCAACAGCACCGCTATCAGCTTTTACTTGATAATTAAGGGGGGCATCGTCATATAACATTCCTTTGGGAACAACCAGATTCAAACCCGGCTCTTGCAGATAGTTTACCTTATCCCACGCAAAGAAATACTTTTCGCGATGTTGCAATGGCTCAAGCGGTTGTTTTCGCCCCCTAACCGTGAAACTATATTTAGAAGTATTGCCAAAAACGTCCTTCAGAGTATACAAGAAGCGATAATCGCGTTCTTCATCAATAGTCACCAAACCACGATTAGTGTTCGATGCCTTTAATAAACGTAATGTATTTCCCGGCTCGATGAAGGATTTCATATATTGCCCGCAAGTCCAAGAGTTAATCATCCGGTTTTCTTCTTGTGAGAAACGATCGACAGTACTGCGGAATACTTCTTTCTCATCTACTGTAAGCACTACAGAATACACTCCGTAATGATTGCTCACTCCATCCATATAGTCATACGCCTTGATGCCTGTACCTATCACACCCCATGCTTCCACCGGACGTCCGGTGTTCGGAAGAATCATTTTATTTTCTTGCTTACCATCCACTACTCCTTTACCAAGTTGAGGAAAAAACATTATGCCGTCCGCTTTCGGAGCACGCGTATCTTTTATTTTCGTTTTGAAAAAAGGCATGGGATCTACATAATCTCCCGTCTCCGTTTCAAAAACATCCAAATGAAGATGCGGTCCGAATGAATAGCCGGTATTTCCACTCCATGCTATTTGTTGTCCCGCTTTTACTGGATACTCATCCGGTTCGGGGATAATCTCTACTTCCCAGTTTTCATTTTCATATTGCAGTTTTTCCACCCTTTCGGCAATAGGGGAAATAAAACCGCTCAAATGACGATTGATAGTAGAATAACCGTTATGATAGCAGACATCAAGTACATAGCCCGAACCATTCGTCACACGGATACGTGAAATATAGCCTTCTGCCAATGCACGAACAGGTTTACCGATTACTCCTCCCGTTTTAAAATCCAATCCGCCGTGAAAGTGATTAGAACGGATTTCTCCGAAGTTTCCGCTCAATGTAAGAGGAAAGTCAAAAGGTGGTACAAAGGTGGCTTGCTTCTTTTCTTGCCCATATCCTCCGATGCAGCAAGCCAACATCAAAGTGGTGATATATCGTCTCATCATTCCATTCACTTTTTACTCCCGCAAATGTACACTATTCCCACTAAACTACGAAATATCCGAAAGGAATGATAAGCGGAAATACTAGTTAATAATCCTTTTTATTATTATATTCATTGCAAATCTGTAGCAATTATGTTATTTATATTAGTACTTTTGTGCCCGATTTTAATAATAATTAAACATAAAAGGACTCAATGAGAATGTATGTAAAGGTAATGGCAGCGGTCATTGCATGTATATTGATGAGTGGAGAAACACACTCAACATCTGCAACTATCCCTGCTACAGAAAATCAGAGTTGGTTTAAAAAGAGAAAGAAGAAACCAGAGCAAGAGGAGAAAACCAAAAGCGACTACGAAAAGCTTGTGGAAGGTAGCAAAATTACCAAAGGAATGTTTGCTGTTCATCAAAAAAAGAACGATTATTATTTTGAAATTCCTACATCACTTTTAGGACGTGATTTATTAATTGTCAATAAACTGCAACGGGTACCTGCCGAACTGAATGACGCAGGAGTGAACCGCGGAGTGAACTACGAGAACCAAATGGTTAGTATGGAATGGGACAAGGCAACCGGCAAACTGATGTTTCGCCAACAACGCCCATTACCACTGGCTCCTCAAACGGACGCTATCTTCCGTTCGGTAAAGGACAATTTTATCTCGCCACTGATTGCCGCTTTCAAAATAGAAGCTATCAATCAGGACTCCACTGCATTGGTGATCAAAGTGAATGATATTTACGATGGTACGGAAACCAGTATCAATAATGTTTTTACAAACATTAATTTAGGGACTTCCGCTATCAAGAACTTATCACGTATTTTGTCGATCAAATCTTTCCCTAACAACGTTGTAGCAACTTCTGAGCTGACCACTAAAGTGACAGAAGGAACGACAAGCGTATATGTGACGGTGGAAGTTAGTTCCTCTATTCTTTTATTACCGGAAAAACCGATGACAGGACGTTTCGACAATCAGAAAGTCGGCTACTTCACCAATCCGTTATTAAGTTTCAGTGACGCACAACAAGGAACGGATAAGAAACAATATATTACCCGTTGGCGTATGGAACCCAAACCAGAAGACCGGGAAGCATATCTAAAAGGTCAGACAGTAGAACCTATTAAGCCAATTGTGTTCTACATCGATAATTCGACTCCTTATCAATGGCGGTCATACATAAAGAAAGGAATAGAAGACTGGCAGACTGCTTTCGAAAAAGCCGGTTTCAAAAATGCAATTATCGCTAAAGAAATCACAGACAGTATGCATGTAGACATGGATGACGTCAATTACTCGGTACTGACTTATGCTGCATCAGAAAAGAAAAACGCAATGGGACCTTCCCTACTCGACCCTCGTTCGGGAGAAATTCTGGAAGCAGATATCATGTGGTGGCACAATGTACTTTCTATGGTACGTGAATGGATTACTGTTCAGACAGGAACTGTTTGTCCGGAAGCTCGCAGCGTACAATTACCTGATTCGTTAATGGGGGATGCCATTCGTTTTGTTGCTTGCCATGAGGTAGGTCACTCACTAGGATTACGTCACAACATGATGGGTTCATGGGCATTCCCAACAGACTCATTGCGTTCTGCGGCATTCACTTCCCGAATGAATTCGACTGCTTCGTCTATTATGGATTATGCGCGTTTCAATTATATCGCCCAACCGGGAGACGGTGTAAAAGTACTGTCCCCGCATATCGGTCCTTATGATATGTTTGCTATCGAATATGGATATCGCTGGTATGGCAAGAATACTCCGGAAGAAGAAAAGGATATTCTTTTCGATTTCTTGAGTAAACATACAGACCGTCTTTACAAATATAGTGAGGCACAAGATGTACGTGACGCCGTAGACCCGCGTGCCCAGAACGAAGATTTGGGAGACGACCCGGTTCGTTCGTCACAACTTGGCATTGCTAACTTGAAACGTATCGTTCCGCAAATTCTTCAGTGGACTACTACCGGAGAAAAGGGACAGACTTATGAAGAAGCGTCACGCCTCTACTATGCCGTCATCAACCAATGGAACAATTATCTATATCATGTACTTGCCAATATCGGCGGTATTTATATTGAAAACACCATAGTAGGCGACGGAGTGAAAACCTACACATTTGTTGAAAAAGAAAAGCAACAGGCAGCCCTGAAATTCCTAATGGATGAAGTCCTGACATATCCTAAATGGTTATTTGATACGGAAGTCGGGCAATATACTTATCTGCTCCGCAACACTCCGATCGGAAAGCAAGAAAATGCACCCACTCAAATCCTTAAGAATGCACAAGCCTATATTCTTTGGGATTTACTAGGCAATACCCGCCTAATGCGTATGATTGAGAATGAATCCGTCAACGGTAAGAAAGCATTCACGGTAGTTGAACTAATGGACGGACTCCACAAAAATATTTTCGGTATTACTGAACGCGGAGGTATCCCTAACGTTATGGAACGCTCTTTGCAGAAAAACTTTCTGGATGCATTACTTACCGCTGCCGCAGAGCCCGAAGCTGTAAAAATCAACAAGAAGATCGCCAACGAACATTTTTTGCTTGACCATACCACTCCTTTCTGTAGCTGCTATGCTGCCGAACAACGTGCACTTCGTCAAGAAGACCGCATGGGTGCTCCACGTGTACTCAATTTTTACGGAAGTCAACTTAACCGCATTTCAGATGCCATTTCTGTAAAACGTGGTGAATTATTGCGTATCAAGAAGTTATTGCAAAATCGTCTGGGGACTTCCGATACCGCTACACGTTATCATTATGAAGATATGATTTTACGTATTAATACCGCTTTGGGAATCAAGTAAAACAAACCTGTTAATTAAACTATCTTACAATTAATGAGAATCAAATTTTTGTGCATTATTATATGCTTATTTGTGAATGCACTGGTTTTTGCCAGTGCTACCAACCACACGATAACTGGTGTTGTCATTTCTGGTGAAGACAATGAACCTCTAATTGGTGCTTCTGTATATGTTCACGCCGATGATCTGAAAAAAGCCGGAGTATCACAAACCTCTTTGGGTACTATCACTGATATTGACGGTAAGTTTTCTATTTCCGTTCCGGAAAAAGTGACTCGTATTCATTGCAGCTATATTGGGTTCGAAGAACAAGCGATTATATTGCAAGGAAATAAAAAAAACTACCGTATTGTACTACAACCTTCGGCACATGCTCTGGCGGATGTGGTAGTAACGGGATACCAGACATTAGAACGTCGAAAATTAACGGCAGCTATTGCAAAGGTAGAATTATCTGATGCCATGATCGGAGCGAATAAAAGTATCGACCAAGCACTAACCGGACAAATCGCCGGCGTAGCCGTCACAACAACTTCAGGTGCACCAGGAGCTCCGGCACGTATCCGTATTCGGGGAACGGCTTCTTTAAATGGAACCCAGGACCCGTTATGGGTATTAGACGGTATGCCCTTAGAAGGAACAGATATTCCTAAATTAGATGATGCAACAGATAATGATATCGTCAATATGCAACAATCATCTATTGCAGGATTAAGTCCAAATGACATAGAAAGTATCACTATCTTGAAAGACGCTGCCGCTACTGCAATTTATGGCGCACGTGCTGCTAATGGTGTCATCGTAGTTACAACCAAACGTGGAAGAACAGGAAAACCAATCATTAATTTCAACACGAAATTAACTTATACTCCTAATCTAGACACTTCCCGTCTGAATTTGTTAAATTCACAAGAAAAAGTAGATCTAGAACTACAATTATTAAAAAACAATCAAAGCATATATCCCAACAAAGGTGGCGTTGCAACCATTTTGAATAAATACAATTTAATGAATCAATATCTGCAAAATGGTTGGGAGGGATTATCCCCCGAAGCTCAGAATGCTATCAATCAATTAAAAACGATGCAGACTGATTGGAATGATATATTATTTAGAGATGCTTTCACACAAGAATACAATATAAGTATTTCAGGAGGCACAGAGAAAACAACGTATTACAACTCATTAGGCTACTCCAAAGAAAATGGTAATGTACCGGGAGTTAGTATGACACGTTTCAATCTGACAAGTAAGACTTCTTATCAAATCAACAAAATATTAAAAATTGGTGTCTCTATTTTCGCCAACAGACGAAAGAATCAAAACTTTGTATCTGATAAGTATGGTTATTCCAATCCTGTATTCTACTCTCGTACGGCCAATCCCTATTTTTATCCGTATGATGCAGAGCACAACTACCAATATGATTATGATATCCTCCCTGGAGATGAACCTGACTTAAAACGTGGATTTAATATCTTTGAAGAACGAGAAAATACAGATAATGAAACAATCATTTCTTCATTCAATTCAATCTTCGACACAGAACTACGTTTTAACGATCAATGGAAACTCAGTTCTCAAGTTGGTATTCAATGGGATCAATCTTCTCAGGAACAATATGTAGGAGAAAATACATTCAATATGCGTAACATACGCGAAGATAGTAGCTATGACGAAAATCAATACATTGTTCCCAAAGGAGGAATGCATACTGTAAATAATGCTACGACTTCTCAAATTACATGGAAAGTACAAGGAGAATACAAAAATACATTCAATGATATCCATGATATTCAAATAATGGCAGGTTCTGAAATAAGAAAGAACTGGTATAACACTCAATTTACAGCCGGATATGGTTATGATCCCAAAACATTGACAACAAAGCCACTGAATATCAGAAATGACAAGGATGCAGAGAAATATAAACTACATACTAAAACTTATCAAGAAAATGCTTTTGCGTCCTTCTATACTACAGGTTCATATTCATTCATGAGCCGCTATACGATAGGGGGAAGTGTACGTATGGATGGCTCTGACCTTTTCGGAGTAGATAAGAAATATCGCTATTTACCAATTTATTCAATTAGTGGTATGTGGCGCGCCTCCAATGAACCTTTTATACAACGATACAAATGGATTGATAACCTGGCAATTCGTCTTTCTTACGGTCTGCAAGGAAATATCGATAAAACTACTTCACCATTCCTAGTAGGATCCTATGACAATGTAGGACTCTTACCCGGATATGACGAAGAACAAACTATCCAAATAGAAGGTGCTCCCAACAGCAAATTACGTTGGGAAAAAACTGCTTCATATAACCTTGGATTAGATTTCTCCGTATTAAACCAGGCAATCAATTTAAGTGTAGACTATTACTATAGAAAAGGAACGGACCTGATTGGGAAAAAACTTCTGCCGTTAGAAAACGGATTTGAAACAATGACGATTAATTGGGCCAGCATGGAGAATAAAGGAGTAGAAATAAATCTGCAAACACGCAATATTACCACCAAAAAATTTTCATGGTACACAACATTCAATTTTGCATATAACCAAAATAAAGTACTGAAAATTAATACTCCGGATTCACAAGAAACTCCCAGTCTTGAAGGTTATCCTGTCGGAGCTATTTTTGCTTTGAAGACTGATGGCATTGATTCTGAAACCGGACGTATTCGCGTAAAGGCAAAGAACGGAAAAAGCATGTTTCTTGAAGATTTATATAAAGTAGCAATAGACGAATGGGGAATCGGAATCTATACTCCTCAAGTATCAACTCTTGAAGAAAGAGAATTCTATAGCTATATAGGAACATCCGACGCTCCATATACCGGAGGATTTATGAATACCTTTAATTATAAGAGTTGGGAATTGAACTTGAACTTCTCCTATAATTTTGGGGCTTATGTAAAAACAACACCTTCTTACAGTCTGACAAAATTTGATGCGAGCCGCAATACCAATCGGGATATTCTGGATAGATGGACTCCTGAAAACAAAAATGGAAAATTCCCCGCCATATTGACAGCTGCTTCTAATCCTGCAGAATATAGTTTGTTGTTTGATCAACCACGTATTTACAACTCCTTAGATATTTGGGTCAAAAAGTTAAATTATATACGTTTGCAAAATATACGTTTAGCTTACCAGATTCCTTCAAAGTTACTAAACAGAATAAACATCAACGGAGCAACCGTCGCTGTAGAGGCACGTAACTTATTTGTATTCGGTTCCAGCTACAAGAATTATCTGGACCCTGAATCAATGGGAAATCTGTATGCAACTCCCATTGCAAAATCAGTGACATTCAATTTAAGCCTAAACTTCTAAAAAAGAATAAGCATGACTAAGAAATTATATATTACTTTTGCATTATTGGGAAGCCTATTAATAACTTCCTGTGACAGTTTTTTAGATATCCAACCTATAGGAAAAGTAATTCCAAATACTCTATCAGAATATCGGGCATTGCTAACAGAAGCATATTCCCAGCCTCTCTTCGACAGAGGAGTTACTGAATTTCGTACCGATGAGGTGACAATCAGAGATAATGAATATGATCAAAACTATTATTCGGAAATTGAGAAATGGAACGACTCTAATCCTATTCCCGGTACACGTGAATTTGCTTGGAGCAATTATTATAGCATTATCTATTATGCCAACGCCATAATAGATAATAGAGATAAAATAACAGAAGGAACTCAGGAAGACATCGATCAACTTGTAGGAGAAGCATATCTACTTAGAGGATATATGCATTTTCTATTAGTGAATCTTTACGGACAACCATATACAAAAGATGGAGCTCCGGAAACTAAAGCAATTCCAATAAAGTTAGATATTGATTTGGAAAAAACTCCGTCCCGTAATACTGTTAGTGAAGTATATACAGCGATTTTAAATGATATTGAATCAGCTCGTAAATTGATCCATTGCAAAGAGTGGGAGAAACAATACTCATATCGTTTTTCAACTATATCGGTAGATGCTATGGAATCACGCGTATATTTATATATGGGAAAATGGCAAGAAACTTATAATAGTGCAGAAAAGGTCTTATCACAAAAATCATCATTAGAAGATTTTAATAAAGAGAATTCTAAAATTCCCAATGATTTTCAATCAACAGAGGTCATCACAGCCTATGAATATGTATGTAAAGATGTCGATAAAGCATTTAGAGCCACACCTATGCTGAAAGAAAAATATGACAGAAATGATTTACGCCCTAACAAATACTTTGACGTAGCAGACAAAAATGGTAATTTTCCTGTTCTAAAATGCGGTTCTACGCAATTCTCATGTTCTTTCCGCACGGGAGAAATTTATCTGAATGCAGCAGAAGCCGCTGCTCACTTAAATAAGCTCTCGGAGGCTCGTGGTCGATTATTAAAGCTTATAGAAAACCGATATACCCCGGAAGGTTATACACTGAAAAAAAATGAAATAGAAGTAATGTCCCAAGAAGCGCTTCTTGCTGAAATTCAAGAAGAACGTACTAAAGAACTCGCTTTCGAAGGTCATCGTTGGTTTGATTTACGACGCACTACCCGCCCACGCATTGAAAAAGTTATCGATGGTAAAACGTATATTTTAGAGAAAGACGATGCACGCTATACATTGCGTATTCCACAGGCTGCTATTGATGCTAATCCAGAATTACAGCATTAATAATCAAGACTAAGACTCCTCTTACATTCCTTTGTAAGAGGAAATAATCAACAAGAAAGTACTTCCTTTCAGATATGATCTTGCAGAACCCTTTAATAATAACATAGCACGAGTGGGTCTCTATGGAAAAAGCATGAAAATCAAAAATAGGACAATGAATGTCTATAAACAACCACTCTATGCACTACTTATTCATCTCAACGCAGACGACATTCTGTTCTAAAACATGAGGTTGTGTCTAACTTTTGGGGTGCACTTCAAAATGCCGGCACAACCTCATTAAACTACAAATAATCTTTTTTCGCTGCCCGTTGACAAGCTTCCACTAATTCTTTCATGACCTCTGCCACAGGCTGCTGACGGGAAATTATCGACGATACTTGTCCTATTTCCAGTTCTCCTTCTTCAAGATCTCCTTCAAAGATGCCTTTTTTGGCACGCCCCCGTCCCAATAAAGTTCTTAATTCTTCCATAGAAGCTCCACTATCTTCGGCCTTCTCTACAACTTCCCGGAAACTATTTTTCACAAGACGAGTCGGAGCTAATTTTTTCAACAGCAACTTAGTATCCCCCTCACCCAGACTCAAACAATATTCCTTGAATAGCGGACTTGCAGAACTCTCATCAGTCAATGCAAAACGAGTTCCTATCTGAACACCTTCAGCCCCTAATACCATAGCAGCCAGTATTCCTTCTCCCGTAGCGATACCTCCTGCTGCAATCAAAGGTAAAGTCGTTGCTTCACGTACAGCAGGAATCAAACAAAAAGTAGTAGTTTCCTCACGCCCGTTATGTCCGCCGGCTTCGAAACCTTCCGCTACCACTGCATCTACCCCGGCCTCCTCACACTTCACAGCAAAACGGGAAGAAGAAACGATATGAACAACCGTAATTCCACGCTCTTTCAACCATCCTGTCCATGTTTTCGGATTCCCGGCAGAAGTAAAAATAATCTTCACTCCCTCTTCTACCACAATATTCATGATTTCTTCTATCTGCGGATACATCAAAGGAATGTTCACACCAAAAGGAAACTCTGTAGCTACACGGCATTTGCGAATATGCTCGCGTAAAATCTCCGGATGCATAGAACCTGCACCAATCAGTCCCAAACCACCAGCGTTACTCACTGCGGAAGCAAGCCTCCAACCACTGCACCATACCATTCCACCTTGAACAATAGGGTATTGAATCCCCAGAAGAGAAGTAATTCTATTCATAATTAATAATTTATCAATGTGCTAATTTACTAATATACCGGCTAGAATAACCAGCTAAATTACTAATGCGCTAATACAACAATATACAAATATATAAATTATTCAATTACAAACGTTCCCTAGTCAGTATATTGTCGTATCGCGACATTAGCACATTTATATAAACACCCTCAACGGATAATCTGTTCAATAGGTTTATTAATCAACACCGTGGTAGAATCCCCATAAGCTCTCAAAACTTCCAGCGTACGTTCACGACGATCTCTTCCTTTCTTATCCCAGAAGTTCTTTGTAAAGACAGCCATCAGATCAAGTCCTCCAATAGTTCCTCCATTGATATACACTCCGCTACCACCAAACAAAGGAATAGGACTATCCGTCACCACCGAATTCACCATCATCCCATTGGCACGTTCACTTAACTGACGGAACCGTACTCCGCTCGCCTGTATTTCCTCTAAAGACTTCCGTATACCTTTTGCCATCGGATTCCGTGACCAGTTGGTATACGATCTTTGCTGTCGAATCTCATAGAAAGGATCTCCCCGCCATGTATTCTTATCCACCCTTATCTTTTTTTGATAAACCGGATCCCAATTAAAACGGGTATTAGCCTTATATGGCATCAAAGAAAGAACTACCTTTGGTTTAGGCAATGCTTCGGGAAGCGATTCGTCAGGCAGCATCCAGCTTTTCTCCTCCGACATCCGGGGAGTACCCACCGCACTGCCGAAATCAATCTGCCTAACTGCTTTCGGATTCAGCTTCAACTCCTCACTGCTCTCCAATAGCTTCTGCAATTTGAGTGAATCCTGTACAGACCACTGGGCATAGCATACCACTGTCAGCAGCAGTGATACTGCCGATATAAATAAACGTTTCCTCATTTTTATTGTTTTTTTATTTCCCGAAGATTCTCCTCTTTTTTACCACCAGCGATACCCTGTACCACACAGCGGTTCATCGTAACACGGGTCAATCGTCCACCGCGTCTTCGGGTATTGTCTTTCTTCCCACCAACGACGGTAGCAAGCGGCAGCATCAAGTACTTCTTCGTCTGTCAGGAAATAGAGTGCTTCATAATTCTCGGCATTAGCCAACACCATTTTGCAACCCAACGACGGAGGTGTACCTTGACGAATAGATTCAATCACCCAAAGCATACACTCACCTAAACGGATTTTACCATTATTCATATTATAAACCGACGGGAAAGAAGGAATAATAGTCAGATCTTCCGCATAGTTCAGAAGTTCGGGAATATCCTCTTCCGTAAAATGAGGGACCTCCACCACTCCTTTGTCATTCTTCATCTTATACGTACCCGTCTTCAATTGCTTCACAAAAAGGGTAACATCCGGATTGTTATAATCCATTTCTTCGCTGCCGCACCCAGTAAAGGATACAATCAGGCAAATAGCCAACAGCATTACAAGTGTTTTTTTCATTTTCTTCAAGGATTAATACGTCATGCGAAGTCCGCAAAGCAAATTAAAATTAGTCGGCCGTTTCGTGCGTACCGTAGCTAGTTTCGAATCAGTTTTGAAATGATGAGAAACACCCGGTTCGGCAAAAAGCGCGAGGCGATCATTTATCTTATAATTAATTCCAATACCAGCGGTCACAGCCAATTGGACAGGTTCTTCTTTGAAACTGTTGTCCGGTGCACCGGCAATGCATTTATCTATAATTCCTCCTACTGTAGCGTAAAGGTCAACTTTTTTTGTATCCAACAATGTCACGTTAATTTTGACGGGAATACCAAGATAATGTAAATGCTGCCCTGCCAAGCGGAGATTTGAATAAAGCAATCCGGTTTCAATACCCAGATAATCATTTAATTTCCGTTCTACGGTTACACCTACAGAAACCGGCATTTTATAGACGCCATCCTCTGCTGGAAGTGCCGTACCAACTTGGGCTTTCATCGCCCAGCGGTTTTTCTTTGTAGAGATCTTCCGGACTGCTGATTCGCCCGTTTCATATTGTTCTTTTCGCGAATCCGATGATTCCGTATTACCATTCGTTGCCTGCCAATAGCCATTATGGCCTTGGTTTCCATATCGGTTTCCATTTCCGGTGGAAGTCGTAGCCGAGAAAGAGAACGACATAGAGAAGGTAATGGAAAGCGAATCTTCTTCTGTGTATTGAGACAACATTCCATAAGATTTAGGAGCCGGTTTCGGCAACACTGGTTCTACCGGCAACGGTAGTTGATTGACACGTATTCCATCTCCGTCCAACTGCCCTCCGTTCGCCACGGCTATCTTGGTAAATGCTTCTTCCATTTCCTCTTTTGGAGAAAGATATAAGAAGGTAGCCGATGAAGCCGCCAAGACAAGCAACACAGATGCCGCAGCTGCTACACGGAAGAGTAGTAACCGACGACGTTGCTGGCAAGCCACAGGAATCTCCTGTGAGAGTTCTTCCCAGAAGCCGTCCCGGACATTCATCCCGGCATCAGCGAGACGAGTGCGAAACAGATCGGTTATTTCATCATTTTCTTTCTTCATGATTTCTATACTCTTTAATTCTTTTTGCTAATAAATACTTGGCCCGGTGTAACTGCGAAGTAGACGAGTGCTCTTTAATATGAAGCATCCTGGCTATCTCCTTATGTGACTTCTCTTCAAACACATAAAGGTTGAAAACGGTTCGGCATCCATCCGGTAATTCGGCAATAAAAGCCATTAATTGTTCCTCTGAGATTCCAGCCCCTCCTCCCGAGTCCGATATATCAGGTATATCGGGAAGCTCATCTTCATGCACCACCAACTGACTGACTCGTTTCTCACGCCGCAAATAATCGAGCGACTGGGTGACCATTACCCGGGTAATCCATGTGCTAAGCGAAGATTCGCCCCGAAACGAGAAGTTGGTAAAAATCTTAATGAAACCATCATGCAATACATCGTGCGCTGCATCCATATCGCCCGTATAGCGGAAACATACCGCCAGCATCTGTTTGGAATAGAGGGTGTAAAGTTCCTTCCGGGCTGAATCCTTTCCTGCCCGACAGCCCTTTATCAGTTCTATCTCGTTTTCCAAGTCAATTACCTTTTTTAAAAATCGAACGTATGTCTGCGTCGTTTGTCCATTAGACGCAAGAATTTGAGGAATGCTGCAATGAATATTGCTAAAAGAAGTTAAAGAGACGATAAATAATAAATGGAGAAAAAGAAAAGGTGAACGATAAACGGTAAACAATGAACAGCACTATACACTACCGTGCTGCAAAGTATTCACCATTGACTGTTTATCGTTCACCGTTTACTGTTTATCGTTTACCGCTTATAATCAGCATGCCTTGAAACTCATATCCAGCCCTTTCACCGAATGAGTCAAAGCTCCTACCGAAATAAAGTCTACGCCACATTCGGCATAGTCTCGAAGAGTATCAAAAGTAATACCGCCAGAAGATTCGGTCTCATATTTACCTGCTACCATCTCTACTGCCTTTTTCGTCATTTCAGGAGTGAAGTTATCAAACATAATACGGTCCACACCACCCAAGTCGAGAACTTGTTGCAGTTCATCAAAGTTTCGAACTTCAATTTCGATTTTCAAATCTTTGCCCTTTTCTTTACAATATTCTTTGGCACGGGTAATAGCTTTATCAATACCTCCGGCAAAATCCACGTGATTATCTTTCAGGAGAATCATGTCGAAAAGTCCGATACGATGATTTACACCACCGCCAATCTTTACTGCCATTTTTTCGAGGATACGCATTCCGGGAGTTGTCTTACGCGTATCTAACACATGAGTACGGGTACCTTCCAATTTCTTAGCGTATTTGCGGGTCATTGTCGCTATACCACTCATACGTTGCATCACGTTCAGCATCAGGCGTTCAGTCTGAAGTAGTGACTGCACTTTTCCTTCTACCAGCATTGCCACATCACCCGGTTCCACTTCCGTTCCATCGTTGATAAATACCTCGACTTTCATCGTAGGATCGAAACGATTGAAAATTTCTTTGGCTACTTCTATACCTGCCAGCACACCGGCCTCTTTGATAAGCAATTTTGATTTTCCCATAGCAGTAGCGGGAATACATGAAAGGGTGGTATGATCCCCATCCCCTATATCTTCTGCAAAAGCAAGATCGATCAGCTTGTCGATCAGTTCTTTTTCCTTATTCATTGATTTTGTCAATTCTTATTTGATGTATTAAATATTGATTCTCCACTTTCTTCAGGAAGCAGTTTACACGGAAGTTTCCTCTGGTAGTAGCCAATGTACCAATAATGAAACTCGATTCATCCCGTTTTCCCTGATGATTTACGTTAAATCCGCTGACTTTATTCTCCGTAAAGAAATCTTGCATCATAGCTGTTGCTTTCTGCTTGTCAACGTTTGTCGAGCGACCCTGGAGCACCAAGTTTACCTTGCCCCCCATATACTTACTCAGCTCTTGCGAACTTCCTCTTTTAAATGCCGTAATCACTCCTGCCGGTATCTCTTGCGCCATAAGCAACGAGATAGAAAGAAGCAAAGCGGTCATTCCTACAAGCACTCGTTTTTTCATAAATACAAGCTTTAAAGTTGAAGTTTAAAGCCTTAAACTTTCAACTAATGATAGGCAAAGGTAATCATTAATTGCAGAATAACATAAAAAATGCCTATTTTTGTGCATTAATCAGAATAACAGACGTATGAAAACAATCCTGCTCGTCGTTGGACGAACCGTAGAACAACACTACATAACTGCCATTAATGACTATATTCAGCGCACCAAACGCTATATTACTTTTGATATGGAAGTAATCCCCGAACTAAAAAACACAAAAAGCCTTTCAATGGAAGTGCAGAAAGAAAAAGAAGGAGAACTGATATTGAAATCACTCCAACCGGAAGACGTAATCGTATTACTTGATGAACATGGAAAAGAGATGCGTTCTCTCGAATTTGCCGATTATATGAAACGAAAAATGAACACAGTCAACAAACGGCTAGTTTTCATTATCGGAGGCCCTTATGGATTTTCAGAAAAGGTATATCAAGCAGCAAACGAAAAAATTTCAATGTCGAAAATGACTTTCTCGCATCAGATGATCCGATTAATATTCGTGGAGCAGATTTATCGGGCAATGACGATACTGAATGGCGGACCGTATCATCATGAGTAATACTTAACGAACAAATCACAGAGGAATGAAGTACTACCCTCTTTCATGATTTTCCTGTATACATACAGGAATATTCATGGTTTAAAATACTGAGCTAAGATAATATGAAACTGCGCTCTACTCAACAATAATTATTCCCAAAGAGAGACATTTGCCGAATATCATATAGTTTGTAAATATGAGGGAATGAGTAATTTAGTATGTATTTGTTATATATGGAAGAAGTAGTTAGTTTATTTAGTTCTTGCAGAACTTATTACATGTCTACAACCTCATTATCAAGTTTTTTAGGATGACTCCGATAGCACACGGTTGCATGAGAAACCCTTGTGAAGCGGTCTGGTAGAAGATTATGGTACTATTGTTCTACCGAGATAAGCTCCTTAAGTATTGATATTCAATTAATTATCTTAATAATCCATGTAGTATATTATACCTATTTTATATACTAATCACAATAAAATGCTTATTGGGGGATTCGGGAATGACACAAGGCGAAAATATTTTTTTTAATTCATAAAGAAAATAATATGCATTCTTGCGTGTTATTCAAATAAATAGTTATCTTTGCGCATAAAATTTGTTGCCTATTATAAATATAACCTAATTAACCAATGTAATATGATGTGAAAAACAACTCTTAATTTAGAACATGTAATAAGTTCTGCAAGAACATATTCAACCTTTAACTCAATCTACAATTAACAAAATGTTAAATCTAAAAGAAAAAGCATGAGACAATTTCATTTTTTTTGTAAACAACGGTATTTGAAGTATACTGTTCTGTCATTGCTTCTTTGTCCGCTTTCTTCCTCTGCAGCAGAGGAATGGAAGGATGTGAAAGGAGAATCTACTACTAAAATTGTTGAATCGACTCAACAGAAAAAGCAAAAGCGTGTTATTACCGGTGTAGTAAGGGATGGCGATACCAATGAACCTATTATTGGAGCTTCTGTTTGGCTAAAAAACAGTTCGGTAGGTGCTGTGACCGATATAGACGGTAAATATTCTATCACGATAGAAGGTGTAGGTGGAGTACTTGAATTCTCTTATATCGGTATGAAGAAGCAGGAAATTGCAATCATAGACCAAAAGAGTATCAATGTCACTCTTCAACCCGATACTGAAGTATTGGACGAAGTTGTTGTTGTCGGATATGGTAGCCAGAAAAAAGAAAGTGTTGTTGGGGCTATCTCAACGCTAGACATCAAAAAACTGAAAGTTCCCGGAGCATCAATTTCAAATGTGTTGGCAGGTCAGTTATCCGGTGTTGTGGCTATGACCCGTTCGGGAGAGCCCGGCAAAAATAGTGCCGCGGATTTCTACATTCGTGGTGTATCTTCCTTTAAGGGAACTTCCACTCCGTTAGTGCTGGTAGATGGCATCGAACGTGATCTTGATCTGGTAGATACAGACGATATCGCTTCATTCTCCATTCTGAAAGATGCTTCGGCCTCTGCCGTTTATGGTGTACGAGGTGCCAACGGAGTAATCTTGATTACTACTAAAAAGGGAGAAGAAGGTAAGCCGGCAATCAATGTACGCACAGAGTTTGGTTTTACTAGTCCTACCAAACGTCCGAAGATGCTCGACTCAGCAAGATGGGCGGAACTTTACAATGAAGCTTCTTCAACCAAGTATTATTCGGACGAAACCATACAGAAATACAGGGAACATAGTGACCCCGATCTCTACCCGGATGTAGACTGGTTTGATGCTTTGTTCGACGACATGGCTGAAAATCAACGAGTAAATCTAAGTATCACCGGTGGTGGAGACATCGTGAAATATTATGTTTCAGGCTCTTTCTATAATGAAAGCTCTATCTACAAAAATGCAGGAAACATATATGGATACGATTCATCTATTAATTACAACAAATTCAACTTCCGTGCCAATATAGACCTCAACCTAACCAAGAGCACAGTGTTGAATGTCAATCTGGCTAATATCTATGAAAAATCGTTCGGTCCCGGATTTGGTGACAACGATAACGACATTTGGGGATATACGTTCAATGCTTCCCCTAACGCATTCCCGATAGAATACTCTGATGGAAAACTTTCAGGACCTTCTACCGATTCCGGTTTCAACCCATGGAATATGCTGGTTCACTCCGGATACCGTGAACAGTTCTGGAACTCGGCACAGGCACTTGTCGGTGTTACGCAAGATATCGGTAAACTTTGGAAACCGTTGGAGGGATTAACTGCCAACTTGAAATTCTCATGGGATGCGTGGAACACTACATTGCAACGCCGCTCCAAAACACCGACTTTCTATCATGCCCGTGGAAGAGACGACCAAGGCAATCTGATTTATGACGATAATAATGGTGACGGTGAATGGGACCCCGTACATACCGGAAGTGAGTCTTTGGGATTCGCAATCGGACGTAGCGGAACGATGACACGTTATTTGGAAGGCTCATTGAACTACAACCGTTTGTTTGCAGAAAAACATCGTGTAGGCGCATTGTTACTATACAATCAGAAAATACATACTAACACACAGGCCGGTAGCGGAGACGCTGCACTTCCTTATAAAAACCAAGGTTTGGCAGGACGTGTTACTTATGCATTCAAAGATACATATTTTGCTGAAGTAAATGTCGGTTATAACGGTTCCGAAAACTTTGCACGCGGACATCGTTTTGGCTTTTTCCCTGCAGCAGCTATCGGTTGGATGATGTCTAACGAGAAGTGGTTTGAACCTATAACTAACACTGTTGATATGTTAAAGTTAAAAGCTTCTTACGGTAAAGTAGGTAATGATGACATCGGCGGACAGAGAAGATGGGTATACGAATCTTCTATTGTAGGAGGAGGAAACTGGCAATACGGTCAAAGTGCCAACCAAGGAGGTAACGGTATTCGTATTGGTGAAGTTGAAAACCTGAACGCATCTTGGGAAGAAGCTCTGAAATTGAACGTCGGTATCGAATTCTCTTTATTCAACAAGGTTAAAGTACAGGCCGATTACTTCCGTGAAGAACGTACCGGAATCTTCCTGCAACGTGCCGGATTGCCTGCCATTGTCGGTATTTCCACTATCCCTTATGTCAATATCGGTGAAACACTGAACCAGGGTTTCGATAGTAATATCGAATACTCACAGAAGATAGGTAATGTTTATGTAACGGCAAGAGGTAACTTTACATATAATCGTAACAAATTGAAGAACAACGACGAACCAGACTGGGAATATAAATACCAAAACAGAATAGGCAAACCTTTTGGTTCAGGTGGTTCCATGCAGCCTTTCGGACTCGTAGCGTTAGGCTTATTCCAAAGTCAGGAAGAAATTGACAACAGTCCTGTACAAAGTTTCGGAGAATACCGTGTAGGTGATATTAAATATCAGGATATCAATGGTGACGGAGTTATCAACTCTCAAGACCAAATCGCTATCGGATATACTAACTTACCGGAAATCATGTACGGTTTCGGCGCTACGGCACAATGGAAGAACTGGGATTTCAATGTATTCTTTCAAGGAGCGGCTCGCACAAGTTTCTTCTTAAGCGGATCATCAGTTAAGAGTCTTTTCTCTTCAGGAAACTTGGAACGTTCGGCTGTGAACGAAAATATATACAACAATGTATGGATGTCCACTAATACCCCAGAACAGAATGCAAATGTACTCTACCCGCGTCTCAGCAATAGTAGCGGAGGTGCCGGAGCATCCAACAACACTCAGACTTCCACATGGTGGCAACGCAACGGTTCTTTCATACGATTGAAGAATATGGAGATTGGTTATACACTTCCCAAATCGTTGACAAGTAAAACATTCATTAAGTCTTTCCGCTTTTATGTGTCGGGAAGTAACCTGCTCACATTTGCTCCATTCGATATGTGGGATCCTGAAAAAGGTGGAGGAGAAGGTTCCGGCTATCCGTTGAATCGAGTGATCACTATCGGCTTCAATGCTAATTTCTAAATCTTATAACTGTATAACTTATGAAACTTCAAATAAAATCACTTTATCTGTTATGCTTCGCTACCGGCGCGATGTTGTTATCTTCATGTGAAGATTTCCTCGACAGGCAAGAAGACGAAAAACTGACTTTCGAAAAAATCTGGGAGTCAAGAAATACGACCAAGCAGTATTGGCTCAATGCTATGTCATTTCTTCCTAACTACAATGGAGGATTCATTGGAGATAATGAACCCTATTTGGGAGCATCGGACGAATGTACCATTACTTATGACCGTGGTTACCGTTCTATGAACTTCGGATCATGGAATGCCTCAAATGTACCTTATTACAAAATGGACAAATACTATAAAGGTATCCGTGAATGTAATATTTTCATGCAGAATGTATATAAATGCTCAGACCCTCTGGCTACCCAGGAACAACTTGACGAATGGTATTGGCAGGCGCGCTTTGCCCGTGCCTACTACTATTTTAGTATGATGTGCGATTATGGACCTATTTTCCTGATTGGAGACGAATTACTGGACTTTGCAGCTTCTACAGAAGAATTATACCGTCCTCGTAACACATGGGAAGAGTGTGTAAATTATGTAGTCAGTGAACTTACTGCATGTGCCGAAAGTAGTGCTGTACCTGTTCAGAAGGGGCTGTCGACCAGTAAATACGGTTTAGCGACTAAAGGTACCTGTTATGCAGTCATTTCACGTCTGAAACTTTATTCGGCACGCGACTTGTTCAACGGTAATGCTCTATATCGTACGGTAAAGAACCCAGTAACAGACAAGTTCCCCGAACTTTCGGGAGTGGATCTTTTCCCGCAAACATACGATGCCAATAAATGGTTGGAAGCAGCAAAGGCTGCTAAAGTCTTGTTAGACGATACTGATTACGAACTTTATCGTGCAGGTAACGGTGATCCGTATGAAGATTATTATGGTATCACCCATGTGAACTGGAATAGTGAATTGATCTGGACAGACTGTTACAATAGCGGATATAGTTGGGGAGTAAATACAGCTCCCACCGGATTACCCGGTACTGCATACGGTGGTGTAGGTCCTACACAGCAACAGGTAGATGCTTATGCGATGAACAACGGACGCTATCCTATTATAGGGTATGAAGCATCAGGTGATCCGATAATAGACAATGCTTCAGGATACAGCAAGGAAGAAGAACTGCAAAAATCAGACTGGGAATATCCGGCAAAAGGATGGAGCAACTTTAAGAACTACAATATCACTGCTCCTAACATGTATAAAGATCGTGAACCTCGTTTTTATATCACTGTTTTCTTTGGAGGTAACTATTGGTTGCATGGTGCTGGCAGCACAATGATCTCTTTTGCCAAAGGAGGTAATGGTAACAAGAGCCACGACTATCCTAAGAGTGGTTACCTGTGCAATCGTTTTTATGACCATACACTGAACTCCGGTGATGGACAATGGGGTAATCTGACATTCCCGGTATTCCGTCTCGGAGAGATGTATCTGAACTTCATCGAATCTGTTCTGGAATGTAAGAAGAGGAATGTTGCTTTGCCGGCAGGATATGAAGAACTGGCAATGGAAAAATGGGCGGATTTGCGCGACCGTGCGGGATTGACTCCGATTACAAGTGTATATCCCAATGCTTCCGTGGACGAACTGATTGAACTTTGTCGTAAAGAACGTCGTGTGGAACTGGCATTTGAAAGACATCGCTATTTCGACACACGTACTTGGATGATTGCGGAACAAACGGATAATGGTCCGATGTATGGTATGGATGCAACCTGTCCGCTGGAAGGTAATGATACGAAAGTAACTCCTGACGGATTTTGGAAAAGAACCGTATTTGAAACACGCGTGTTTAAATCCAACCACTATCTCTATCCGTTCTCTCAGCGTGAATTGGATCGTAATAAATTACTGACCAGAAACTATGGATGGTAGTGAGAAATACACATAAAACCACTTTATTAATAAAAAGAAAATATTTATGAGAAAAAATATATTATTAGTGTCGTTCGTATCTGCCTTCCTTTTAACGCAGACTGCGTGCGAAGATGGCAAGGATGAATTTCTGGATGATTTCAGTACTATACTTTATTTCAGAAATAGTGGCGAAATACCTGTAAGTGTATATAACACAGGGGAAGATGCCAACTACCAGGTTGTGATAAACAAGGGAGGCTCAGAACTCAACGCAGTGACGGAAGTAAGTATAGGAACGTTGGATGATGCTGCATTGGCTATATATAATGCAGAACAGGGAGTAAAATACAAAGCCATTCCCACCACTTGCTATGAATTGAATGGCGATAGAAAATTTACTTTTGCTGCAGATGAACTGTATAAGACTATGGATATTACTCTGAAAACGGAACTGATTGACGGGCTTCCCGCCTTGAATGCCGGTGAAGAGTATGTGCTACCATTGCAACTGGAAAATTCACAGGACTCTATCAATTCAAAATTAGGAAAGGTTTTTATTAAGCCAAATGTACAAACTCCGACAGTTTTCTTTTCAAAGAGCGGCTATACTCAAAACTTTTTCTCGGACAACGGCCCTATTAAAATGAATTTCACTTTGCCATTGGAAATTCCTATTCCAAGCAAATGGGACTTCTCTTGTGAATTAACTATCGATTCGAAATTGTTAGACGAATATAATGCAGCAAACGAATGTGATTATGCAATGTTACCTTCTACTGCTTACACGCTGGAGACAACTGTCAACTTTACCAACGATATGGAAAGTGTAAAAGAGGCGAATATTGAAGTAGACCGTACCGGTTTGAGTTATGGTAATTATGTGCTTCCGATTTGTTTGTCTTCATGCACTAAACCACAATTTGTTATCGATGCAGAAAGAAATACATCGTTATATGCTATCTCTTATGTACCTGATGCAAGCAAATTAACCAAAGTCGACCTGAAAGAAAATATGATTAGTATTTTCCCGGATCCGACAAATGAAGGTTCTATTGCTGAAATGCTCGACGGAAAAGAAGATACGTATTACCATAGTAACTGGAGCGGAGTAGCACCAATGCCTCACTGGATTCAAATTGCTCTGCCGAAAGAATCCACAGCAGTATCAATAGGATATCAAATACGTCATAACAACAATAATGGCGCTCCTCTGCAGTATACACTTCTCGGTAGTCCGGACGGTACTGCCTTCAGTAAAATCACTACGGTTACAGAAAATCTACCAACGGCAACAAAAGCAAAATATACATCGCCGGTATTCGTCGGCAAACCATTTAAATATTTGCGGGTACAAGTAGATAAAACGTCAGTAGGAAACAGTTTTGCATTTGCAGAGTTCTGGATGAGCACAGACTGATTTTTCTCCTAAGTAATATTTTAATGAGAGAGAGAATGTTTTCTCTCTCTCATTAACTTTTATGGTTAACTTTGAATAATCTTTTGATGATACAATACTTTATGAAGCAATATCCGTTCTTACTATGGGGGATTACTTCTCTCATCTTTTCTTCTTTGTTCCTGGCTTGCAGCGATGATGAACCGGGTGATAAAACTCCTGTATTCACAATAAAAGAGGAGTACTTACAACAGGATTTCGATCAAAAACAATCCTCGCTTGTAATACCTGTGGAAACTAATCTGGCCGCAGACGCATGGGTAGTCTCATCAAATCAAGACTGGTGTGTCGCAGCAAAAGACATGTCGGGTTCTTCGCCCGCGGTAAAAGTATTGGTACATGCCAATGAAGAACCGGACGTACGCTCTGCAGAAATCACATTAAAGAGTTCTGTGCAAAACTATACTATTCAAGTACGTCAATTAGGGTACGGTCCTGCTATCCTTGTCAAGAATCCCAATCCGATAATCGATGCGGCCGGCGGTCCTCTTTCCATTATTGTCACTTCGAATATAGAATACACAATAGAGCAATCGGAAAACAGTGATTGGATCAAAACTGTTCCTGCCACCCGTGCGCTGACAGATAAAGAATACCAATATACGGTAGATGCCAACCCATATTATGAAACACGTACTGTCACATTCACTTACATATATACTAAAGACGACAAGATAAGAGCATTATGCTCAGTTACACAAAAAGCTAAAGATTCCGGCGTTTCGGATGTAGAGATAGAAGGTGATTTGAAAATATCTCCCAATGGAGGAAAAGATAGTGAGCACCAGCCGGGACAAGGAATCGAGAACTCTTTTGATGGCAAGTTTGGTGGAACCCCCTATCATTCAATTTGGAATCAAAAGGCTAATTTTCCTGTTACTCTCGAATATTTTTTTGATGGCACAAAAGACATAGATTACTTGATTTATCACACCCGTAGTGGAAATGGTAATTTTGGCAAATTGGATATTTACACGGCAACAGAAGATGCTCCCGAATATACGAAGTACGGTTCATTCGATTTTAAGATGCAGAATGCTTCAAGCCGTGTGGTGTTTGCTCAGAGTTTGAAGAAAGCTACTAAAATAAAATTTGAGGTTCACTCCGGCTTGGGAGACTTTGTAAGTTGTGATGAAATGGAGTTCTATCAAAAGAATCCGGATAAGAAACTTGACGCACAATTGCTGGGCGTTTTTACAGATATAACTTGTACGGAGGTGAGAGATGAAGCTACCGATGCACAGATAAATGCACTTCCCGGCTATTTTGCCAATATAGCCATTCAATTAAAGAGAAACACATATGACGAATGGGAAAAGTCTTTCCGTATACAAGATTATCACCCTTACAGCAATGTAGAGGAATGGGCAGAAACACTGATGACCAAACGATACAGCAACTTAGACAATCCTACGGGTATTTATGTGGAAGCCGGAGATTCAGTCATTGTGTTGGTAGGTGACACCCATGGACAGAGTTTGTCTATTCAATGCATCGGTGAAGAAAAGTCCGGCGACTATGTGCAAACAGCAGCAAGCGGAGAAACCCGTTTCCTTGAAGAAGGAGTCAATAAACTTGGATTTACACAGCGAGGAATGTTGTTCCTTATGTATAACACTAACTTGCAGGATGTCAATGCAAAACCTGTGAAAATACATATTCCTTTAGGTAGCGGATATGTCAGCGGATTCTTTGATGTAAAAACGGATAAGACTAATGATAAATATAAAGAGCTTATAAATAAAGCTACTTATAAGTATTTCTGCATACGTGGTGAAAGAATTATGTTCTACTTCCATCGAGATAAGATGATGCAGGCTGTTCCCTACGATATACTGTCTGCCATTAATCTTTGGGATAATATCATTAGTTGGCAACAGGAACTGATGGGTATTGATGACGTCCGTCCGTCACAGGTCAACAATCATTTGTTTGCCATCTCTCCGGAAGGTAGCTATATGTGGGCATCAGATTATAGGATTGGATTCGTATATACTTATCTCAACAATATTTTGCTTTATGATAACGTGATGGCTGCTAAAGACAATGCCTGGGGACCGGCTCACGAAATAGGACATATTCACCAGCGTGCTATCAACTGGCCCGGTTCAACAGAGTCATCCAATAATCTTTTCTCAAATTACATACTGTTTAAACTGGGAAAATATTGTTCGAGAGGATCGGAATTAAGCGCGTTGGCAAAAGCCCGTTTTGTTGATAAACAAGCTTGGTGGAATATGGGTAGCGCCACTCATCAGAATGAGGATACGGAAATACATATGCGTATGAACTGGCAACTTTGGAATTATTATCATCGTTGTGGCTATAAAACAGATTTCTGGCAGAAACTCTTCAAACTCTTGCGGGAAGATCGTATTGTTGAATCTAATCCGGGAGCAGGTCAGTTACATTTTGCTAAGATGGCAAGTAAGGCTGCCAATGAGAATCTGACTGAATTCTTCAGGATGTGGGGATTCCTCGAACCGGTAATTAATGTGGAGATTGAACAGTATGGTAAATGGAACTACAATGTGACACCAACCATGATTGCCGAAGCAGTGAGCTACATGAGCCAGTTTCCTGCACCCAAACATGCATTTTATTATCTTGAAGACAGAAAGAATAATGATGTGGGTATTGAACAATATCAGGTAGGTGATGTAGGCTATTATACACAGTTCAAGAATGACCAGAAGATTACAAAGAATGTAACATATACCCGTTCCGGGCAACATATTACAATAAGTTCGGGTGATGAAGCTGTCGCATTTGAAGTAAAAAAAGGTAGTGAGATAATGTATTTCTCTAATTTCTTCTCATTTGATATTCCGGCATCCATTCCTTGGAATGATAGCATGAAGATATATGCAGTACAGGCGAATGGAGAGAGAAAAGAAGTGAAATCCAATTAAATGAGTTCCCCCAATCTTACAATATCCAAATGTATGATTGGGGGAAATTCATAGATTATTCTTTATATATTGATTCTTTTACATTATCATTCAAAATCACTTTGTTGTTTTTCCACCTCTTTTAACTTCGAGCGGCTGACTTTCTGCTGTCGCTTTAAGCTGTTTCCGTTCTGTCCCTTAAAATCAGTGCTCATTGCTTTCTGTCCGGAAACAGAATTCAATCGTTCCAGTTCCTTTTTATCTGCCAGCAAAATATGCTCCGCCTGATAAGTCGGAATAATCAACTCTGCCGAAACCGGAGTATGTTTGCCTTGCCATACCACGGATGCACGCACCTTGATTTCTCCCGGAACAGTAGAAGATCTTACCAATACAGGCGCAGTTCCCCAACGAACCGGAGCCGGATTTGTAAACGTCTTACTGTCAGCAATCAGTTGTCCGGGACCTTCTATTTCAAAGGTTATTTCATAATTATTCAATCGTTTGATGTTCCCATTATCATCTGCAATAGCAGCTATTACAGTCATGATATCCGAACCGTTCGCTTTCATACTCACCTTCTCGTCATCCGCCCAAAGTAGTATTTTAGAGGGGCGGCGGGCCGGCATCACCTTATGTGTTGCAACCACCTTTCCGGCTATCAGACCTTCTGCCAGAAGATACGAATCGGCCTGTTTCCTTCCTCGCGACAATTGCTTATCATACATAAAATCAAAAACATCGCTAAAGGTTATAACAGGCGATGGCATTCCGGCCTTATCGATTGGTTTATGATAAATATGCTGTTTGCCATTCTTGCAGAAAGTCAGACGAACTTCTTCACAGTTACTATACACCGTAACATCTTTCGGAGAAAAAGGAGTCATCTCATTCGCAATATACACCATAGGACCGCTATCTGCAATCAGTTCCTTGTTTTCCTCCGCAGGACGTTGCGAACAGAACATATAATAAGAGAACTTCGGTTGCCGGAACGCATCCATAATTCCTCCATAAAACGGATCGGGATGATATCCCCTCTGATGATCGAAGGAATGCCACAAACAACCTCCCATGTGCTGTCTGGAAGTTCTATACAGTACATCATAGCACGTATATTTATAATCGGGGTTTGCATATCCCTGCGCTTGTATCAACATCGGCACTTCTCCCCAGACACGGTTCACACGACTCGGAGAATTATGCGAATACCAGTCATCCACATTATCTCCCCATTCCCGGGTAAAGTAACAAACATCGGGATTCAAAGTCTCCGTATTAAAGGCCCCTCCTCCCCCCATTACCGGATGAGTGAAATGGATCGGAAAATGTTCGTGTCCACGTGCCGTAACATCACAGCCGGCATAACAATATGGATAAGGATATTCCTCATTCAGTACATCTACCACATTTTTAGCAAACTCTGCCGGATACCAGGTTTCATTTAAAATCGGCTCCCACATCCACACACAAGGATGATTGCGGTCACGGCGAACCATATTACGGATATCACTATATACTCTTTGGGCAAAAATAGGTTCATCATTCCAGAATTGCCATCCCGGAGTATTGACAATAACAAAGAGTCCCAACTCATCACACGCATCCATAAAAGCAGGATCTTGCGGATAATGTGCGTTACGGATAACACGCAACCCTGCATCGCGTAATTTCTTTGCATCGCGCCAGTGCAGGTTATTAGACAAGGCATTGCCTATCACAGCATAATCCTGATGTCTATTAGCCCCAATCAACGGATAGGGATACGGTTCACCGTTCAGCCAAAAACCGTCTTTTCCTTTAAACTCCACACTCCGGATACCAATGCGACGACGATATCCGTCAACAATGCTGCCGGCTTTATCCTTCACATAGACGTGCAACTGATAGAGATAAGGACTGTCGGGCGACCAAAGATGCGGACTGTCAACCTTCATACGAGAGGCCACTTTTGCCGCATGCTCATTGCCCACGGACAATCGTTTCTCTGTTGAAAGCACAAGACGGTTATCACGGTCATACAGTTCATAGCTGACTTTTCCACTGAAGAACTTTCCCGAAGTATTACGTATATGCACATCCAAATTTACCAAAGCCGATTGCCGCGACACTTTATCATAAGAAACAAACAGCCCGCCGCCTGCTACTTCATCTTCATAATTGGGGTCGGTAATAAATACGCGGTTGTGAGCTATCATCCAACAGTCACGATAGATCCCGCCAAAGTAAGCAAAATCCAGTGTTTCCTGCGTCTTACCGGGAGGATAGGAAGGATCGTCACTATTATCAGCCCACACCGTGACCACATTATCTTCACCAAAGTTCAGGGCAGAAGATACATCAACAATAACAGGCAGAAAGCCTCCGAAATGCTCTTTCAGCAGTTTACCGTTAACCCATATTTTTGATTTCCCCATTATAGCTTCAAAATGAAGAAACAATTGTTTGTTCTTCCAGGCTTCATCAGGTGTGAAATGTTTCCGGTACCATATTTCGCCTTGGTAATTAATACACCCGCTAGCCTCAACCGGAAGATATTCTATCCCATTAGGTAAGGATACGATATCCCATTTCTTATCATCGAAGTTTTTCTGTTCGGCACCTTCTATCTTCCCTTTGTAGAAACGCCAGGCGGGATTCATATCATACACCGTGCGACCGGTATTGGGCAGCGAATAAAAACCTGCCGTTGAATAAGAAGGTTGAAAATCAGCATAAGACGCTAACGGATTTGCTAACAACAGGCAAACCATTAGTACTTTCCATAGCATAAAAATATGTTTCATAAATTTAATGGATTAAATAATTTATTATAGAACTTCATCCGGCCAAGGAACGATTTACCCCCGTCTCTTTAAAAGAAAGACGTTGAGCATAATTTTTCCGTAAATATACACCTAATTCTTCAGATAACTTCTTTACTACATCAGGTATTCTTCTACAAGATTATTTTTCCGAAATATCTTCTACAATATTAAACCATTCATTAAATCATCCAGCCTTTTATCCATTTCCTCAAGAAGTGCCGCATAAGCAATGCCGATGTTTGACAAGCCTTTTTTATTATTCCCGATTCATCAGCCGATGTTCCGCCATTTGTTCGAACTTCGTTCCCGGACGACCGTAATTGGCATACGGATAGATAGAGATGCCTCCACGCGGAGTAAAGATTCCCGTGACTTCGATATATTGGGGGTTCATCAGTTTAATAAGGTCTTTCATGATGATATTTACACAATCTTCATGAAAAGCTCCATGATTGCGGAAGCTGAAAAGGTAGAGTTTCAAACTTTTGCTTTCTACCATTTTTACTTCCGGAATGTAGCTGATACGTATTTCGGCAAAGTCCGGTTGTCCGGTAATGGGACACAGACTTGTGAACTCCGGGCAGTTGAAACGTACCCAATAGTCATTTTCCGGATGCTTATTATCAAAAGCTTCCAGTACTTCAGGAGCATAATCTTGCTTATACTCGGTCTTTCTTCCCAATAAGGAAAGTTGGTCTTTTAATTCAGTCATTACTCTTGTTAAACTACAACCTCTACCCGGATAAAAAATGCATTTCCTCTTTCACCTATCACCGGACAGGCACAAACATCTTATTAACAGACATTTAAGTGGTGATAGATTCATTTTTCAACCTATCACCGTATCTATCACCTATCACCTTCAACTCTTAACCAACGGCTACTGTATCCGTTCCCCACGGGTTTCAGAATGTTTCTTGGCTTGAAACAAAGTGTTTCCTTATAGGAAACTTTTAGTTTCAAGCCTTTGGAACTACAGTTTCAAGGCGGTGAAACTTTAGTTTCTCACTGATGAAACTATTGTTTCAAGCTGCTGAAACTAATTTAACCCGGCGTGTTCCAAACGAAACTTACGGCCGTTTTATAAATGAGAACTTTCTTGTGACAGCAGGATGTGACAGCAAAAAATGCATTTTAATCTCTATGTAGAGATATTATTGATTCTTACTTTTTAAATACTTCTCCAATCCTTCCCGGCGCAACGTACAAGCCGGACAATGTCCGCAACCATCCCCCGGGATACCATTATAACACGTCAATGTCTCATGACGTATCACATCCAGCACTCCCAGTTCATCCGCCAAAGCCCATGTCTCAGCCTTATCAATCCACATCAACGGAGTGTGGATTACAAATTGCTCGTCCATAGCCAAGTTCAACGTCACATTGAGAGACTTGATAAACGCATCGCGACAATCGGGATAGCCACTGAAATCTGTTTGGGAAACTCCCGTTATCAGATGATTGATGCCACGCTCACGGGCATAGACAGCCGCTATGCTCAGGAAAAACAGGTTGCGTCCCGGCACAAATGTATTCGGAAAACTATCCGCAGGTTTTTCCTGATCCATTACCATGCTCGTATCCGTCAATGAGTTATGTCCCAGGCTTCCGATGAAGGAAACATCCATCACATCAAATTCCACTTCAGCTTTCCGGGCAATCTCTCGCGCCAGCTCTACTTCCTTCTTATGTTTCTGCCCATACAGAAAACTCAAAGCATATACTTTCTTGAAGTTACGTTTTGCCCAAAACAGACAAGTAGTCGAGTCCTGCCCACCGCTGAATACCACCAATGCGCTTTCTTTATTCATATTCATAAAGTTATAAAAGGGTAAGGTTATGTTCTCTATTTCAATTATATATCTTTCACTTTCAGCACGTTGTAAGAAATATCGGTGTCGTAGACATCGCTACCGTCTATCTTCTTAATGGCTTTCACTACACGGATAGTCACCGGAAGGATAATAACCTCATACATGGATTTCAGTATGATCTGAATACACATCATGATAAGCAATTCCCGCCACGCAATGATACCTCCGAAAGCAACCGGGAAGAAAATCAACGAGTCTGCCGTCTCACCTGCAAGGGTCGACAGAATGGCACGTGCCGAGAAATGCCGTCCCCGGCTGGCCACTTTCATCTTACTCATCACATACGCATTGAGGAATGAACCGACCAAGAATGCCATCAGACTGGCAGCCACAATACGGGGTGCCATGCCGAACACAAAATCGAAATGCTCCTCCCCTTCCCAAAAAGGAGCGGCAGGGATCGCAACAGCTATCAGCCCAAGAGCAACAACAAAGAAATTCATAGCGAAGCCGCTCCAAATGATAAGACGCGCTTTCTTGAATCCCCAAACTTCGGCGATGCAATCATTGATAATATAAGAAATAGGAAAAACCAATAATCCGGCGGTTACGGTCAGACTACCGATCTGGATTACTTTCGTTTCAAGAAGATTGGCTGCAATGAGGCACACATTAAAAAGAATGCCCAGCAGCATAAAGGGTACAGATACTTTCTCTTTCATAATTCCTGTTTTTTACGTGGTGTTCTAGAATACACGACCGTTATTCACGGCATCATACGTCTCTTTTTAATTCTTTCGGGGTGCAAAGATAGAAAATAAAACTGAAAGTATCGCTTTCTTCTTATCAGATTCTATACGCCGGGGAAACACGGAAATAAAAAACAAGCCTCCCCATCAGTTTCGCATTCAGACAGGAAGGCTCATTCACTTTGACCTTAAAACACATCACTCAATTAAAAAGAACTGTATCAGGAGAAGTCCTTCAGTTCTTCCTTCAACCGCTTGCGGATAAAGAATAAACGGCTTTTCACTGTCCCCATCGGCAATCCTAATTTCTCGGCAATTTCTCTATACTTAAATCCGGCAACGAACATCTGAAAAGGAACTTTCATATCTTCGGGGATCGAATGTATCACGCGATACAATTGCTTCATGTCATAAGCAAATTCAAATCTGTCGCTGTCTTCATCTTCTATCAGACTTTGCTGATTGATAGAATACGTATCATCTATAATATTCATCTCGCGGACGGTACGGCGATAGTTGTTGACAAAAATATTGCGCATAATTGTAAACATCCAGCCTTTCAAGTTCTTGGCGTGCGCAAATTTCTCGTGGTTATCCAAAGCCTGCAATACGCAATCCTGAACTAAATCGTTGGCAGAGTCACGGTCCGACGTTAATTTATATGCAAAGCGATGCAGATCAGATTCCATCGCCAGTATTCCTTGAGTAAATTCTACTTTTTCCATCGTCGTATTTCTTTTATCTAATTGGTACGGTACAAAGATCCGCCTTTTTAGAATCATTATAAATAGCAATTCTTCCGATTAGTTTGGCAATTTTTCCTTTGGCCTTTCAACCATTTCTTTTTTTAGTTGTTCATTGGGCATTCACCTAAAACTTAACTTATAATGAAAACAAGCTTTAAAATGGTAGCTATGCTACTGGGGATAGGAGTTTTCCCCGTCTGTGCCCAGGCACAAAAGAAAGTAGTCATCGAAGATGAGGAACCCAATTCGATCATGTTTGTCTCACGGGATAAAGCGGGCGATGAAATCATCCGTATCATGAACGACCGTTCGCAGATGCGTTTCCATGACCCGAACGCGCCTCGCTTCCTGCTTACCGACCAAAAGGGAAAATTCGCCCTCGGTATCGGTGGCTACGTTCGTGCTACGGGAGAGTATGACTTTAATGGAATCGTTGACGATGTGGATTTCTATCCGGCATTGATCGGCCGACCGGGAAAGGGTAATTTTGCCAAAAACCAGTTCCAAATGGATATCACTACTTCTACCCTGTTTCTCAAACTGGTAGGACGCACCAAACATCTTGGTGATTTCGTGGTTTATACCGCTGGTAACTTCCGTGGCGACGGAAAGACCTTCGAACTGCAAAATGCTTATGCACAGTTCCTCGGTTTCACAATCGGATACAGCTACGGTTCGTTTATGGACCTTTCGGCCCTGCCTCCTACTATCGACTTCGCCGGTCCGAACGGTTCAGCTTTCTATCGTACCACGCAACTAAGTTATATGTGCGATAAACTGAAAAACTGGAAATTCGGAGTTTCTATGGAAATGCCTTCGGTAGACGGCACGACCAACAATGACGTAGCAATCAATACTCAACGAATGCCGGACTTCGCCGCTTCCGCACAGTTCAACTGGAACAGCAGCAGCCATATTAAATTAGGTGCGATTGTCCGCAATATGACTTATTCGAGCAATGTGCACGATAAGGCTTACTCAAAGACCGGATTCGGCCTGCAAGCCTCTACAACGTTTAATATCACAAAGAAATTGCAGGCATACGGACAATTCAATTATGGTAAAGGGATCGGTTCTTATCTGAATGATTTAAGCAATCTGAATGTTGACCTTGTTCCCGACCCTGACAATGAAGGCAAGATGCAGGTTCTTCCAATGTTGGGTTGGTATGCAGGATTGCAGTACAACATTACGCCGAATGTATTTGTCTCCGGAACGTACAGTTTATCCAGACTTTACTCTGAAAACGGCTATCCTAGTGCAAACCCCGATTCGTATCGCAAAGGGCAATATCTTGTAGCCAATGCTTTTTGGAATGTAAGCGGTAATCTTCAAGTCGGTGTCGAATACTTGAGAGGCTGGCGCAGTGATTTCAGTTCTTCAACGAGCCATGCAAACCGGTTGAATATGCTGGTGCAGTATTCTTTCTAAGACAAAAAAATAAAGAAAGCCGCCTCAAGACAATGTCCGAGACGGCTTCTTTATATATAAAGGTCGGATTATGAAATCTTAGAACTTGTAGTCTACACCAAGACCGAACACCTTATTAGTACGGCTGTATGTAGTTGATGAAGCTCCAAGAGCTGTTTCTGTCATTTTATTATAGTCCTTGTAGTTTGTCCAGAAATAAGCAACATTCATCGTCAAATGCTTCGTCATTTTGATTGCGGCACCAAAACCAAGTGAATAAGAATCGCATGAGAAACTAATATCGCTCTGGAAATCATCTGCCAATCCATAATCTGTATTTTGATAACCACCGCTAATCGTCAGTTGTTTAGTCACATCCCACTCTGCACCAAGTAGAATTTCGTGTGTACCATGCTTCAAAGCTTTCTGCTTGTCATTGGCCATACCGGCAGCCTTATCGAAGAAATGATGATATTCTACTGTTGCACGAAGTGTAGGAAGGATTTCATAACCAACGGCGGCAGTCAATAAAGCAGGAATATCACTCGGCGTATTTACACCGTCCTTATAATCAGCCAACGGATTTCCTTCATCCCCCATTACATTCCCCATCTGACGAACTTCCGCTTTCTTGGTCTTATTCTCAAGATTCAAGCTTGTCATGAACTCATATTTCAAACCGATATTCCATTTACCCAGTTTCACATCGGCTCCAAGAATAGGCGTAATTCCCCAACCTGTCTGGTCACAATCCAATTCGATACCTGCTAATTCCGTACCTGCCGGCATACCCGGCAAGTCTGCTTTCACTTTCGCAGTCAGAAAGCCTTCATAACCACCACTGAAATAGTTCATACGTCCACCGGCAAAAACACCCAGCCAATCGTTAACCTTATATGACAAGCCTAATTGAACGCCATAAATGAACTGGCTTCCGTCCATTGCACTATTGATTGTGTACATATTAGGAGTAACCTTGCCACTTGCAGCTTGATAAATCTGTCCCATTACCATTGAATCGAACATTCCCAAACCGTCATCGAAAGAAGCCTTTCCTCCTCCACCGCCAACAGCGAAGCTACCGGATACAGTCCAGTCTCCTTTTTTATAAGCACCTTGGAAACTAGGAATAAAAGGAGCAGAAGCTTTACCCTTATAATAACGTCTGTGCCCGTCTTCCGGGAACAGTGGAAACGTCATATCTATATTACGCGTTTGATAAGCACTTTGTCCGTTCAAAGAAAGATAAAGACCGTCGCCCGGCAAGAAAGCCAGACCGGCAGGATTGGAATAAACACCGTCAATATCAATGGAAGCACCGCGTGCTAACATTCTAAGGAAAGCCACATGTTGATTAGTATTTGTCAGAAGACCTCCGGCAAAAGTTGGAATTGAAACGATTAACATCACAAATCCAATCAAGGAAATTTTTCTCATCTAAATCTTTTTTAAATTATTTCGGGCGCAAAGATACGATATAATTGCACATAGAAGGTATGATTGTGCATTTATTTTCATTAATCCCCCTATTTTAATTGAAAAACCAAACAGTTTCTAATGAAACGATTTATATTCAAGACATAGGAAAGGATAAACAATTCACCCTATTTCAGTGTTTATTATGTAAGAATAAAAACAGAAAATATTATGGCCTATACAATTGCATTTTTCGGCACAAAGCCTTATGACGAATCTTCTTTCACTGATAAAAACAAAGAGTTCGGATTTGAGATACGCTATTACAAAGGACACCTGAATAAAAACAATGTATTACTGACACAAGGGGTAGATGCAGTTTGTATTTTCGTCAATGATATTGCCGATGCGGAAGTACTCCGCATCATGGCTTCCAACGGAGTAAAGCTACTGGCATTGCGGTGTGCAGGATTTAATAATGTAGATTTAAACGCTGCCGCAGCTGCCGGAATCACGGTGGTACGTGTCCCCGCCTATTCACCCTATGCGGTTGCCGAATATACCGTAGCTCTCATGCTATCCCTCAACCGGAAAATTCCCCGTGCCTCCTGGCGTACCAAGGACGGAAACTTTTCCCTTCACGGACTCATGGGGTTCGATATGCACGGAAAAACAGCAGGCATCATCGGCACGGGAAAGATTGCAAAGATCCTGATCCATATTCTGAAAGGGTTCGGCATGAACATATTGGCCTACGACCTTTATCCGGACTATAACTTCGCCCGCGAAGAAAAAATCGTATATACTTCATTAGACGAATTATACCATAGTTCCGACATCATCTCCCTCCATTGTCCGCTTACCGAAGCTACCAAATACCTGATTAATGACTACTCTATCAGCAAAATGAAAGACGGAGTGATGATTATCAATACCGGTCGCGGACAGTTGATTCATACCAACGCCTTGATTGAAGGCTTAAAAAACAAGAAAATCGGTTCTGCCGGACTGGATGTGTACGAGGAAGAAAGCGAATATTTCTACGAAGACCAGTCCGACCGCATCATCGACGACGATGTGCTTGCCCGGCTGCTTTCATTCAACAATGTCATTGTGACCTCCCACCAAGCCTTCTTCACACACGAAGCACTGGAGAATATCGCAATGACGACATTACAAAATATCAGAGATTTTATCAACCATAAGCCTTTGCTAAATGAAGTGAAGAAATAAAACCTTTCCCCCACCCTCTTTGTTCATAAGGCATATAAACAACAAGAAAAAGGAGAACATTATGAAGAAAGTTATACATAAAGCAGATACAAGAGGACATTCTAAATATGAGTGGCTGGATAGTTACCACACTTTCAGTTTCGATGAATATTTCGATTCCAACCGTATCAACTTCGGTGCACTTCGTGTATTGAATGACGACAAAGTGGCACCCGGAGAAGGATTCCAGACGCATCCGCACAAGAATATGGAAATTGTCTCCATTCCACTGAAAGGACATCTGCAACATGGTGACAGTAAAAAGAACAGCCGCATCATCACCGTGGGAGAAATCCAGACAATGAGTGCCGGAACAGGTATCTTCCACAGCGAAATGAATGCAAGTCCCGTAGAACTGGTAGAATTTCTCCAGATCTGGATTATGCCGAGAGAACGGAACACACGCCCTGTCTATCAGGACTTCAATATCAGTGAACTGGAACGCCCGAACGAATTGGCAGTTATCGTTTCGCCCGACGGAAGCACTCCCGCTTCCCTTCTGCAAGATGCCTGGTTCTCTATCGGCAAAGTAGAAGCCGGAAAGAAACTTGGATACCATACACACCAAAGTCATGCGGGCGTTTACATCTTTCTGATTGAAGGAGAAATCATTGTAGACGGTGAAGTCATGAAACGCCGTGACGGAATGGGGATTTATGATACTAACAACTTCGAACTGGAGACATTAAAAGATTCACATATTCTGTTGATCGAAGTTCCTATGTAATGAACGAACAATTTAATGCCAGATAATCTTATGGTAAAAATAAACATTGCAGATATCCGGCAAGAATACACGAAAGGCGGGTTGAGGGAAAATGAACTTCCCGGCGACCCGCTTTCGCTTTTCAGCCGGTGGCTACAAGAGGCGATTGACGCGGAAGTAGACGAGCCTACCGCCGTCATTGTAGGTACGGTGTCTCCCGAAGGGAAACCTTCTACGCGTACCGTACTGTTAAAAGGGCTTCATGACGGGAAGTTTATCTTCTACACTAATTATGAAAGCCGTAAGGGAAAACAGTTGGAACAGAATCCACATATCTCGCTCTCTTTTGTCTGGCACGCTCTCGAAAGACAGGTACACATAGAAGGAATTGCAACGAAAGTCCCGCCGGAGGAATCGGATGAATATTTCCGTAAACGCCCCTATAAAAGCCGGATTGGTGCACGCATTTCTCCACAGAGCCGGCCTGTCAAGAGCCGGATGCAGCTGATACGCGCTTTCGTGAAAGAAGCCGCCCATTGGATAGGGAAAGAAGTGGAAAGGCCCGGCAACTGGGGCGGATATGCCGTCACCCCCAACCGGATTGAGTTTTGGCAAGGAAGACCGAACCGGCTGCACGACCGTTTTCTGTATATCCTGAAAGAGAATGGAGAATGGCAAATCAGTCGCCTTGCCCCTTGATTTCGTCGATTTTTCTTGGCAACTTCAACTAGAATACGTAATATTGCAACTACAAAAATATTCAGCTTATGATACTGGATTACATTTATCATAGCGGTTTCGCCCTCGAAGCAGAAGGCGTCACCGTTATTATCGACTATTACAAAGACTCCTCGGAAGCCGAACATAGCCGGGGAATCGTGCATGATTACCTCTTGCAAAAGCCGGGTAAGCTCTATGTATTAGCCACTCACTTCCACCCCGACCATTTCAACCGCGAAATATTGACCTGGAAAGAACAACGGCCTGACATCCATTATATTTTCTCTAAAGACATTCTGAAATCTCACCGTACCCAAGCCGAAGATGCCATCTATATAAAGAAAGGAGAAACATATGAGGACGAGACGCTCCGCATCGATGCTTTCGGTTCGACGGATGTGGGCAGTTCATTCTTGATTCACCTGCAAGATTGGAGTGTTTTCCATGCCGGCGATTTAAACAACTGGCACTGGAGCGAAGAATCTACCGAAGAAGAGATACGAAAAGCAAACGGAGATTTCCTTGCAGAAGTTAAATATTTAAAAGAAAAAGCGCCGGACATTGATTTAGTGCTGTTTCCGGTGGACCGGAGAATGGGAAAAGATTATATGAAAGGGGCAAAACAGTTCATCGAACAAATAAAAACTACTATATTTGTGCCCATGCACTTTAGTGAAGATTATGAAGGCGGTAATGCGCTTCGTAATTTCGCCGAAAATGCAGGATGCCGGTTTATCAGCATCACCCATCGGGGCGAAAGTTTTGAAATTACCAAATAAACACATAATAATTATGAATAAATTTACAATCCTGTTTCTTACCCTGTTCCTCGCATTGCCGATAGCAATGAAGGCAGATTCAGCAAAAGAAAAAAAAGACGACAGCAGGTATCTCGTGGGAGCTGTCCCCGAAGTAGACGGCAAAGTTATATTCTCTAAGGAATTTCAGATTCCCGGAATGAGTCAGGCACAAATCTATGACACGGTCATGAAGTGGATGACCGAACGTCTGAAAGAAAACCAAAATGTTGATAGCCGCGTTGTCTATGCCGACGAAGACAAAGGAACCATTGCCGGTATCGGAGAAGAGTGGATCGTATTCAGTTCCAGCGCTCTTTCATTAGACCGTACGCTAATCAACTACCAGATCACCGTTACCTGCAAACCCGGCAACTGTTTGGTGGAACTGGAAAAAATCCGTTTCACATACCGTGATACAGAAAAGTACAAAGCGGAAGAATGGATTACCGACAAATACGCACTTAATAAAACAAAGACTAAGTTAGTCCGCGGATTGGCAAAATGGCGTAGAAAAACGGTAGACTTTGCCGATGATATATTTATGGATGTAGCTGTAGCCTTCGGAGCTCCGGATACCCGTCCGAAAATAGAGAAAAAGAAGAAAGAAGAAGAACAAAAGGCTCCGTCGATCGTTACAGCCACAGGCCCGATTGTTATTGGCGGTGCAGATAAGAAAACTGACATCAAAGTGACAACCGGCGAACCTGCCCAAAATGCAGTTCCTGCCGCCGATCTGACTCCTGCAACTCCTGTCGGCAAAGCTTCGGCAGATATGCCGGGTTATGTAGAAATCGACTTGAAACAGATTCCGGGTGAAGTATATGCTTTAATGGGAAGCGGCAAGTTAGTGATTTCTATCGGAAAAGACGAATTCAATATGACAAATATGACTGCCAACGCCGGTGGTGCACTGGGCTATCAGTCCGGTAAAGCCGTTGCTTACTGCACGCTTTCCCCCGACCAGTCTTACGAAGCAATGGAAAAGGCAGACAGTTATGCACTGAAACTCTACGCTCCGAACCAAACAACGCCTTCGGCTGTTATTGAATGTAAGAAACTGGCCTCACAGACTACTCCGCAAGCCGGTCAACCCCGTACTTATGTCGGTGAGATCGTGAAGCTCTTAATGAAAAAATAAAGTAGATCACAACAATGGAAATAAAAAGTAGATTTGACCATTTTAATATCAACGTCACCGATCTGGAACGAAGTATTGCCTTCTACGGGAAAGCACTCGGATTGAAAGAACATCATCGGAAAGAAGCTTCCGACGGTTCATTCATCCTCGTCTACCTGACAGATAACGAGACGGGATTTCTTCTGGAATTAACATGGTTGAAAGATCATACGGCTCCTTATGAGTTGGGTGAGAACGAGAGTCATCTCTGCTTTCGTGTAGCAGGTGATTATGATGCAGTCCGTGCCTATCACAAAGAAATGGGTTGCGTGTGTTTCGAGAATACCGCCATGGGACTGTATTTCATTAATGACCCGGACGATTATTGGATTGAGATACTTCCGCAGAAATAATTCATATGATAAAAAAGCGGGGCAGGATGATTATCCTGCCCCGCTTTTTTATCATTGTCTATGAAAATAAATAGCATATTCCTAAAATAACTGTTCCTATATAAAAGCAAACAAAAATAATACAAATATGATTCTTATTTTTTATGTCGATTTGCTCTTTTTTTCCTGATATCAGCTTTCATCTTCGCTGCACCCGAACCATGTTGCCCACGAATATATGTTGCCTTCTTAGCCTTTGTCTTCACTTTTTCATCTTCCTGTGGCTTGTCTTTCTTACCTTTAAAGACAATTCCACCCATGATTGCTTCTTCTATACTCATATATTAAGTTATTAATATCATATTTCCGGCAGCAAAGATAACCCTTTTCTACGGATTTATTTATCTTTGCCAACTAAAACAATCGTAACGACCAATATGGCAACAACAATTCTCATCCCGGAAAAAGACCCAATGGGGGCTGCTATCTCCGATTTTTTCAACCTCCACAGAGCTGACCGCTTGCGAGTTTTTTCTTCTCAATTCGAAGAAGATGAAATTCCTGTCAAGGAGTTGTTCCGTTCCATGCCCTCCATGCCCATGCTGGAACGTACTGCCCTACAAATGGCCACAGGACAAATACTGGACGTAGGCGCAGGAAGCGGATGTCACGCCCTGGCACTTCAGGATATGGGAAAAGAGGTTTGTGCCATTGATATTTCTCCGCTATCTGTCGAAGTAATGAAGCAACGAGGAGTCAAGGATTCCCGTCTTATCAACCTCTTTGATGAAACATTCACAGAAACATTCGACACCATTCTTATGCTTATGAACGGCTCGGGAATCATCGGCAGACTAAGCAATATGCCCGATTTTTTCCGACGAATGAAACGTATCCTCCGCCCCGGCGGATGTATATTAATGGATTCCAGCGACTTACGATATCTGTTCGAAGAAGAAGACGGCAGCATAGTTATCGACTTAGCCGGAGATTATTACGGAGAAATTGATTTCCGGATGCAATACAAGAGTATAAAAGGAGACACATTCGACTGGTTATATATAGATTTTCAGACACTTAGCCTATACGCTTCCGAATGTGGCTTTAAAGCAGAACTTGTGAAAGAAGGAAAGCATTATGATTATCTGGCTAAGCTTAGCATTGTTTAGAATGCTCTTTATAAAATAGTGACGGGATGCTCTTTCGATAGTATCGCCATATCCTAAAAATAGTAACGCTATCCTGTTGTGATAGCGTTACTATTTTTATTGTACACGAAAGTTTTACGATTCTTCCTGAGATACCACCTGATGAAATGTTCTTTATCCTATTTCAGCATTTCATTAATCGTCTGCACCAGTGAAGCAAATTCTTCCTCATTGTACAAACGGGTTAGCTTTACTATTTTTCCTTCTTTATCTATCAAAACATTCCGCGTTATGCCGGACTCACGCAATGCATATTTTGCAAAAATATCTGCACCGGGATCCAAACCCAAAGGATAAGTGACTCCGGTAGACTTTGCAAAGGCGAGCACTTTATCAAGCGGCTCGTCACGGTCAATACCAATCAGGGCAAAGTCTGCATTATCTTTATGCTTCAACCAAATGTCCTTCTCTATAAACGGCATTTCCTTCCGACAAACACCACACCAACTTGCCGTGAACTGCAACATTACCACTTTACCACGGAGAGAAGATAAAGTCACCTGCTTACCGTCAGTCAGAGTTATGGTAAAGTCTGGTGCTGCCTCACCTACCTTCACGATATATCCCGTGCTATCTGCTTGAGTAGTTATCACGTCTCCAACTACTTTCGTACTATCCGATGCCATTTCAGTGGCAGCCATTCCTTTCTTCTGACCGGAACAAGCTAATAGACTTACAGCTACAAACGCCACACCACACACATTCATAATTTTCTTTTTCATTGTCTTATAATTATTAGTGAGAATGCAAATATAAAAAAAGTATACGATGTATTTGCATTTTTAAAAGTATTTCATACCTTTGCACCCGCAAAAGAAAATAACGCCTCTTTAGCTCAGTTGGCCAGAGCACGTGATTTGTAATCTCGGGGTCGTTGGTTCGAATCCGACAAGAGGCTCACCAATAAAAAGCTGTTTATCCGTATGGTAAACAGCTTTTTTATTGATTATATCATTCAGGATTTTTGCCTGCGAAACACTACTAGTTCTGCTAGAATAGAACAACATTTTTCTGGAAGTATTGACTCTTAGTGAATATCTAATAACTTCCAATTATAATAATATCCGTTGATATTAAGAGAACATTTATTGATTATAAGTCGATTTTTTAAATGGCATTATGATTAATAGTAAAAAAAGTGATTAAAATATTTTTTATATTGAATAAGTTTATTACCTTTATTATATGTTTAAAAATTACACAAACAATCTCTTTTTAAAAAAATATAGACCTCTAATACATAATGACTTATGACAATTGACTATACATAATAATATATTTCACATAAATAAATGTTTAACTATTAAATTACACAACTATGAAAATGAACACAAAGCTAGTGCTAGTCTTAACATTTATGTTGGTGGTATCATCGTGTAATGACTCTGATATCATAGTAGAAAATGCCAATAGTGGCATTTCAATTGACAAATCTACACAATTAAATCTTACTCCTGACGAAAAGCTACATAAGGAGCAATCTAGTTTGGAAAACATGCTGATGGATCAGATTATTTATCGTGACTCTGCTTATATACTTAATATGAGTAAAGAAGAAGCCATTGATCTTACTATACCGGATAGCTTGTATGTCCATTATCTAAAAATAGTTGATGATCTAAACACTTTACAATGAAAAGTACAAAGTTAATGCTAATCACAATACTATGTTTAATATTATCGTCACTCAGTGGCTGTAAAAAAGATATAGTAGAATCATTATTAAAAAATAACAGCTATGTTGAATGTATTATAAATGGTAAATGTGCTAGGGGAGAAGGACTAAGAACAATGTTTGAAGCTCCGACAAGTTTTCATATGAACTATTCATATTATGACGATGGCTCTTTTACTTTCAATATAGCTAAAGGCATTAATGATAAGGAAGGTGGAAATTATAGGATATATATTTCTGTCACTCAAAAGGGACTACCGCAATTGGGAGAGAAATATTATTTCAAGGAACATATTGATAACAACGGTCCATTTGATTTTGAGGATGAATGTTATATAGCGTCCATTGAAGTAACTCCGTACCTTTATCAATGTTCAGATACAACTCTTATCCCTAAAAGTATCAGAAAAAAGAAGATTATTCTAAAGACTGACATTGTAAACAAAGGGTATATTGAGTTTACTAATATTAATGTAGATAAAGGTGAAATCTTTGGTCTATTTAATTTTGAAACTGAGGTTACGAGTAAACGTGTTCCACAGGCTTCATATAAGGCATCAGTAACAGAAGGGAAGTTTGAGGGATATAACATTGAAAGGAATAGAACTTTCTATACATCAGGATTATTTGATTATATTTTGTAAAAAGTCTACTCATTATGAAAAATATAATTTTTCTGTTGTGCTGCATATTCTACATGTCGGCACTAGGGCAATCACATTTTGTTGAAGATACCCCTGAAGTCAGGAACTGGCTTGACAACATGTTCCAGCACCTTGACAAGAGTAAGATTCCTCATGGTCTTCTTCGTGACTATGCCTTTGAATTGGCTGATCTGGATATTTATAATGGCAAGGAATTGAATGATAGCAATTATGTGGATCGTGTCGCCTTCGAGAATCTTCTTCGTACCGTTCGCTCCTCCTCTGTGGGTGCCAAGCCTTTCAATGCAGAAGAGGTTCTTGCCACCCAACACTCCCTTTCTGGAAGAGGTAAGGGGATTATAGGGGTCGTGTTGTACCAGTATTCATATATTCGTGAAGACGCATTGAGCAGTCATCTTATACGTTACGAGAATGAGCAGGTTTTCGACAACGAGGTGAACGGTGTTTGGCAGAACCCTTATTCCATCGGGTACACGCTGGGCTTTTCCGCCCAGGACACCGTTTTTTACGGCAGTAATATCTCATATTCTTTTCCTGCATCTATCTGGAAAAGTAACGTTACTAGCGGAAAAGTTGAGTTTGACGCAGATGACGGAAGAGGCTATGTCTCTGTATCCAGCGGCAGCAGCTATCAGGGCAGTTATTCCTCTACCGGTGTGAAACACTTGAAGATGCGTGTGAGACTTGCCGACGGGAGCTATTTGTACAGCCACAGTCTGGTGAAGGTCATCACAGATAATGTGATCACCCGTACAGAGGCGGCGAAGTTCAAGCCTGACCGTTGTGTTGACATTACGGCCAGTTTACCCTATAACGGTGAAAAAGCTTCCGGTCGTATATCTTATTTGTATTCCACGGGCAGTCCCGGCAAACTCACCAAACCTTTTATTGTCATGGAAGGTTTTGACCCCTTGGAATTTGTTGATGATGCTAATCCGTATATGGGTGACGAAAAATTCGGTAACACGAACCTTCATACCTTTGTGAATGGGCTTAGCCAGAGATATGCAGCCTTTAATAAGCTTCGCAGCGAGTACGATATCATCTACATCGACCTTTTCGACAGCAAGCTCTCTATCCAGGCCAATGCCCGACTTTTCGAGAGCGCAATTGAATTGATCAATCAAGAGAAGGCTTCCTGCGGCTGCACTGAAAAGAATATCGTTATGGGGCAGAGCATGGGCGGTCTGATAGCCCGGTATGGGCTTAAAGAAATGGAAAACCTGTCTCATATTCACGATGTGTCACTCCTTTTTTGTCAGGATACGCCCCACTTGGGTGCCCATGTTCCTCTCGGCATTCTCCAGGGGATGAATGGCATCTTGCGTTTCTACTACGACAAATGGATAATAGGACGTCTCGCACTCGGCGATTTCAAGTCCAAGATATCTCCTGTGCTTTATAGCAACGCTGCCCGTCAGATGCTTATCAACTATGTTGATGACAATGGGAACGTAGACAACTCCTATCATACTGTTTGGCAGCGTGAACTCACCAAGATGGGCTATCCAGAGGGTGATAACGGATACAAGATGCGTGTCGTCAGTATAAGTAACGGCCAGACACCGGTTATTGATTGCCGCAAACCTTATATATATGTCGATGGCAGGGCTTCGACCAAAATCCTTTCGGATATCTTGATGGAGTTTGTGGCACCCAACTTCTTTGCTTCGGTTCTTGGTATCGCTCTTCAGGACTGGCAAGTGTTCCTGCTTGGTTTTCTTCCCGGCAGCTCAACATTACTTCTACATTTTGAGGCAAACCCAATAGGTTACGACGGTCGTTCAGTATGCAACATGTATCTTCGTTATGTGAAGAAGTTCCTTTGGATGATCAAGATTCGCCGGACTGTTTTTTCTTATCAGCGGGATTACCCTTTATCAATGATTAACTATGACAAGATGCCCGGTTCCTATTATGAACTGTCCAATGCCAATGGTGCTGCCATAAGCAGTGACCAGGCCGAAAGATGGGTCCAGCTCTTTACCCGGTATAATCTTACAACTAATTTTGAGAATAAACTGATGTTTATCCCTACAGTCAGCTCTCTGGATATCGGTGAGGGTAAGGTTGAACTGACTCAAAGTGATTATGAGAAGAAGTATTTGATGAATTTTCCACCTGCTAGCCCCAAACATACCCCGTTCGACGCATTCTATATAACCGACGGGTCTACCTACCATACTTCTTTCGAGCCTACTATGCTTGACTGGATGCTGGAGCAGATGAAGGTTACTGTGGACGGTCCAGAAGTTGCCACTGACGGTAGCCGTTACACCATACGTAATAATACGATGAATTACAATATTACATGGAATACATCTGATGAGTCTGTAGCTACTGTAGACAATACCGGTACGCTGTCGATGAAGAAGTACGGTGTTATCACTATTACCGCCAGTTGTGTTATTAATAATGTTACAACGAAGTTCCATAAGAAGATAATGGTTGGGTTTCCCCCATTCGTCCTTGAATGGCGTATGGAAGTTAGCGCTTATATGGTGTCTGCCAGATGTATAGACTCAAAAGCAGAAACTTTTTTGAAAAATATTCAGTATGAATGGAAACTTAAAAGGGATAGTGAAAGCTCGACTTCGGATTGGTCACAAACTATTGATCCTTGGTGGGGAGTTATGCCTACACAAAAAACTAATAAAGTGACAGTCTATATGAGAGTATTTAATGCTGAGGGTATTAGGTCAAATCCAGTTTTTCTGAATATGGATGCCACAGCCCCTTTCGAGTTTGAACCACATACTCCAAATTTTGAAGTAAGTCAATATACTAACCCATTTACTGCTAGCCTTGATTTCTTTCCTAATCCGCAGTATGAAGATCAAGAAGTGTTAGTTAATAATGACGAATTTAAGATACGGAGGGTAGAATCAAGTGGTGGAAACTATTTGTATATTGATTTTAATCTTGTCACAAGTGGAACAATATTTCTTGAAGATTGCTGGTCGAGAGGTGGCTTTCTTACTTGGTTTAATATGGTAAAGGGAGGAGGAGTAGGTTCAACTCGTGAAATTATGGCAATATTATTATTTAAAAATAATTATGGTAGAATAGTATATAGAAAAGTGTTACGAGTCAGATATTTTAGACTATAATAGATATCCTTGATATAATGCTGTAAGGATTTTCGGATAACTGATAATAGAGGAAGGTAGGCGAAGAACAGCACTTTCAAAAGCATGCGAGAATAATAAGCAGGACAACAACCACCTTTATAAGTGGATAACAACAGACTGATGTCAAACTCATCAACGAGTTGGTTGGCAAGCCTGACCGGAGCATCCGAAGAAATATTTTCATCAAGACGGGAAGGAAATAAGGAATCCATGCCTTGAGAATACTCCTTAAATTGTATATTTGTGCTATCGATTAACATGCTCTAAGATAAACATTTTAGAGCAAATAAAAAGAGGTTGTCTCAAATTTGAGACAGCCTCTTTTATTGATTATATCATTCAGGATTTTTGTCTGCGAAACACTACTATGCTTACTGCCAACAAGATTAGTATAATTCCAACAGCGCTATTCACAGTAAAAAGCTCTTTGAATACAAAAACTCCGATTACAACAGCCGTTAATGGTTCCATTGCACCCAAGATGGAAGTCAGTGTAGGTCCGGCATATTTAATAGCTTGTACTAAAGTTATATTGGAAATAGCCGTAGCCGGTAATGCCAGCCCAAGAATAATCAGCCAGGTATATCCATCCGACACAAGTTGAAGTCCGGAAGTACAATAGGCGCCTATGAGGTAAAAAATAGTTCCCAACCCCATAACATAACAAGTCAATGCCGTAGAGTTTATTTGTACGGCTCGCGTTGTCCGCACTCCAACAATATACCCTGCGTATGAAAAAACAGAAACACAGGCAGCAACCAAACCAACCATTGTATTTCCACTTTTCGCCTCCAACTCTCCCAATGAAAGTAAAGCTGCTCCCAGCAAAGACATCAATACTGCAAGTATCACCAAGAGAGACTTCTTCTCCCGGAAGAAAAACATCATTGCCAAAGCAACAGCCAACGGATACATAAAATGTATGGTAGAAGCCACTCCGCTAGCTATATTCTGATAAGCAATAATCAAACTAAATGAAGTAACGGCTCTCAACAAACTCAACAGAAAAACAACTCCCCAATCTTTTCCAGCCAATCGAAAATTGCAACCGGATAACCAACCAAACACAATCAATACAATCGACGCCACTCCCCAACGATAAGAAAGTACCTCGAAAGCCGAAAAACCGGCTAATAGCAAAGTGATAGAAAAAAACGGAGCCAGCCCAAAAGTGGAGGAGGATACCGCCGCATAAAGTATACCTTTTATACGATTCATAGATTCAACCAATTTTCGCTACACAAATGAAAAAAAACGATGCCCATTTGTTTCGTTGCTTTATAAGAATGTAAGTTCGGGATAGATGATAGCATAACACAGTATTGTTGAGGTAATTTTGGAAAGGCTGAAACGAGCAAGCGAATAACTATTCTATCTCCTTGATTCGCTCTATCTGGCGATTCAGAACTTCATTAGAGATTAATCCTCTTTTTAATCCTAAAAGCAAAATCCTTGCAACTTTTACTGAATTTCAGTTAGTTGCAAGGATTTCTTGAGGTTCCTGGCGGACCTCTTTTTCTTTATTTTCCTTATTTATCCAGCAAAACATCATTTTCATAAATTACTGAAAAGCAACAAATTATTTATCACACAAAGAAAATGGAATAAAATAAGATAAAGAAAAGGTGGGAACAAAGTGGGAACATATAAAACATTTATTGTATATTTGTTCCCACCTTATCATAGTAAAAATTCGAACTAAAATATAAAGCTATGGCAGTATCTTTTTTTATCCGAAACAAGAAGGCAAAGATAGCCACCCTATTTGCCCGTATCAGAAGCAAAGCTAAAGATATAGACATCAAAGCCTCAACCTTGCTAGAAGTTGACGTATTAGCGTGGGAAAAGTCCCAAGAATCAGCTATAAAAAGGAAAAACTACAGAAATGATAAAAACAATAAAGATTTTTTTGATAAACTGGACTTGATAGAGAAAACTCTAAATAACATCCTTGATTCAGATACAAACGTTACTAATGAGCTTGTAAATAAACGTATCTATGAGATAGTATATGCTGAACAGATAGCAGCCGAAAAAGAACGAGCAGAAGCCGAAGCTAAAGCCCTAGAAGAAGAACAGGCTACCAACTTCAACGACTTCATAGCACAATTCATTCACGAATGCGAAACAGGAAAACGGAAAAAGAAGGGAGGAACTACAAATATATCTCCTGGAACAATCAAAAGCTACAAAGGCTTTCAGTCCCAGTTTAAAGCGTATCAGGAAACAAGGCTAAAGGTTATTGATTTTGAGGACCTGACAATAGAGTTTTATAATGACTTCCGATCATTCCTCACAGATAAGGAATATTCCCCTAATACTATTGCTCGGATGGTGAAGATATGCAAAACAATCTGTTATGCAGCCGAACAGCTTAAACTTATGGATGCGGCAAACGTCCGGTTTGGTTTTGATGTGATCTATAAAGATGTTGATAATGTCTATTTGACTGAAGAACGAATACAGGAACTTTATGAGTACGATTTATCCAACCGTCCGGCATGGGAGAAGATAAAAGATGTGTTTGTAGTCGGCTGTCTGACCGGGCAACGAGTAAGCGATTATAAGCGCATCAATTCAAAGATGATAGTTACCCTTACCGATGGCAATAAGTACATCAAACTAAAACAAGAAAAGACCGGCAATATCGTTTATATTCCTCTTGATTATCGTGTTGCAGCTATCCTTGACAAATATAACGGTACACTACCCAAAGTCTATGACCAAAAGATAAACGACCATATCAAAGAGATTGGCGAGGCTTTAGGATGGACGGAAATAGTAGAGTTAGACGAACAACGGGGAGCAATGGAGTACACAGCAAAGAAACGTTTCTGTGACCTTCTTAAAACTCATACCTGCCGGAGAAGCTTAGCAACCAATATGTATAAAGCCGGGGCTTCATTGAGTTCTATAATGGCTATCACCGGACACAGCAGCGAGCAGCAACTAAAAACATATCTCAAACTGGATGAATCGGAAAAGAGTATGATAGCAGCTAAAGAGAATTATTTCACAAAATTAAGAATAGCCAAATAATAAAATTAGATTAATCATGGAAAATATTAGAGCGTTTTTTAATATGGTAGAAGAATATCTTACTCATTATAAAGAAATTATAGAATACAAGTCTGATTTTTACAAATACCCGACTTTTGGTAATTTGGATTACTATGATACTTGCGACATTACTTACAAAATAGCTAGCAAGCTTTTTTCTATGAATAAAGATGATAGGTCCATTTATGCAAAACTCATTATAGAACTCTTAGAAACCGAATGCTCCGTAATAGGATTATACGATTATGAAGAATATGTTGAATATTATCACAAACAAACAGGAGAAAACACATGGGATACATCTATAAAGCCTATAGATGGGTATGAAAAAACATTCCAGACTGTTTATATTAGAGAATGCGGTCCAGAGAGAATTAAATGTAATGTCGGATGCATTGATTCTGACATAGATTTTTTCATTCAAACAGTATTTAGTTTATTCCTGGATTTTGGAATAGACATTCCTTCAATAATAAACAGCATTTGCGATGAATCATCTATTCTTAAAGATATTTGCAATGATGCCATTAAATATGGAAAACGGAGTAGCATAGAAATAAACAAAATACGAAAACAACGGAATCCAATTACAGCCAATCAACAATATGATACCATAAAAGCATTATTAAATGCGGCAGGATGGGAAGGAGCCGATAATACAAAAATAGCGGAATTTGTAGCTTGGTTAGTCAATGGCTCCCCAACTTACATTCGTCAATATATACTATCCGGAGAAAGTAGAGATAAAGATAAAAAGAACGCTGATTCAAAGTTGATTGAAGAAAAATTCAAGTTAATAGGTATGAGCTACAATGATGGTGAGATAAAAAAATAATAATCACCTCAAAATTTGTAATATTACAACCTATATTACACGAAAAAAAACACTATATTTTTGCATCCATAAGAACTAAAAACAAGTAACTTATGGATGCAAATCTTTTTTCTTTAAATGCAACACTTATTCAAGGTGCGACAATGAAGGACCTTGAAAATATGATTAGCCGCCTACTTGATGAAAAACTAGCTAATGTTGCAAGCCCCACTATTGAAGTAAATAAGAATCTCGGAGGAGAAGGATTACACAGGCCTAAAGAAACAGCAGGAAAACTGGGAATTTCCCTTGTTACTTTAGGGAAATGGACTAGACAAGGGATAATTAATAGTCGAAAAATAGGCTCCCGTGTTTATTATACTGACGGTGATATTAATGAAGCGCTAAAGAACGCTTTTAGAGGGTAATACTATGGGAAAGTCAGACATTAACATTACCCAGACACAACAGATCGTTATGGGCTTCATCTCCCCTATTATTGACGAAATAGTAGACAGAGTATCAGAGAGAGTATTAGCCGCATCAAAGAAAGAACCAAAGTTCTACACTCGAAAAGAAGCCGCTGAAATCCTTCATGTCACCCTGCCAACATTGGCGAGAATAACAAAAGACGGACTTCTTATCTCCAAACGTGTAGGTAGTAGAATCCTGTATGAAGCGGATGCTATCGACGAGGCAGTAAAAAAACAAGTCGTATTCAAATATCGGAGGGTATGGCTATGAAAGAAAAGAAAAAGGCAGCCTCCACGACCGCCAATCTCCAACATAGATCCGGAAACAAAGATAGTAAATCATCTCGAATCAAACAACAGATTCGCAAACTATTCTTAGATGGTGGCAAGTACACTAGTAAAGATTTAAACACCCTTACTGGCGGAAATGATAGCCGGAAAGTCATATCCGACCTTAGAAAAGAAGGCTGGAACATTAAAGACGTTCGTCTGGACGATAGAAGAAAACTATATTGGTTAGAGCCGGACAAACGGCAAATGTCTATTGATTGGAAAGGAGGAAGCAATGAATAAGGATAACATACAACTTCATAAAGAATGCCAGGTTTATAAAAAAGCTTTACAAAAACTTCCTGACAAAGATCATATAAAAGTAAGCCTTGCAGGTATTAGCTATATTACTAATGGCAAAGTGCCTCACTTCCGTGGAATACGTAAAGAAGTTTTCGAAGAAATCCGCCCTATACTCGATCGGTGGAAGAGTTTGATAACACCCAAAAGTGAATGAAATGGGAAAGAATAGTTTTTTATTATACACATCTGATTATAAGTGCGTAAAAGACCTTCCTTTAGAGCAAAAAGGAGCGTTATTAGACGCAATTTTCGAATATGCTTCAACAGGAACAATAATAGATTTGCCGCCTGTTGTTAGCATGGCTTTCAATTTTTTTCGTTCCCATATTGATGATAATACCAAGAAATGGAACGAAAAAGTAGAAAAGAGAAGAGCAGCGGGAAGACTTGGCGGATTGGCCAAGGCAGAAAACTCCAAGCAAAGCCAAGCAAATCTAGCAAATGCTAAAGATGCTAAGCAAAGCCAAGCAAATCTAGCTGTTAATGTAAATGATAATGTTAATGTAAATGATACTCTCTCTCTTACTCTCTCTCATTTAGTAGAGAGTGCAAGTGCGAGAGAGGGAGAGAGTGCGAGAGAGGGAGCAAATAAAGTTTTCGACCTTCAATCAATCAAAGCGCAACTACTATCAGATGAAATCTGGAAAGAATCCGTTTGTATGCAATCTACTTTAGGCGTGTCTTTCATTTCTATGCTTCCCGACCAGTTAGATAAGTTTATAGCTTATATCGTTTCAATCGGAGAGGAACGGAGTATATCGAATATATCGGATGCAAAGAGAAGGTTTACTTATTGGTGGCAGAATCACGGAAGAAAGGAGGTACAGGATGAAAACAAACAAGTCTACACCGTCCCCAATTAAGGGAATGCCGAACGCACCCGAAGCAGAGCAGGCTGTTATCGGTTCACTTCTTAGCTTTGGCGGTGACAAGGTATTCGATGCCATATCTCCCGAATTGAACAAAGATATGTTTTATGATAACCGGTATGCTGTATTGTATAATGCTATCCAGTCGCTTTATGCAAACAATAAGCCGTGTGACATAGTATCGGTATCAAATGAAATCCGTTCAATGGGTAAGATTGACGAAGTACCACTCCATTTCATCGCAGAAACTTCCAATTATGGGTATGATTCATTTCATGTTGTAGAGCATGCCCTGATGGTAAAGCAGAAATACCTGCAACGGAAGGCTATTGAATTATCCCATATACTCCAACAACAAGCCTATGACGACACGGAAGATATCGGCGATGTCCTTTTCAATGCAGGGAAAGCCTTAGAGCAAATGCAGCAGGATTTAATCGGGCAAAGTGAATCCCAGTCATTTAAAGACATTGCACAATCCGCATTAAAAAACATAGAGAGGAAGATGGGGATGTATAGCAGCGGACAGCAGACAGGGATAACAACCGGATTACAGGACCTTAACGATATGAATTCCGGTTGGCATGGTGGCGAGTTGATAGTATTGGCTGCACGTCCGGCCATGGGAAAAACTGCTGTATCTCTACATTTTGGAAAGTCAGCAGCTATACAAGGTATTCCGGTAGTCATTTTCTCTTTAGAAATGGATTCTGTCAGCCTGTATGAACGTTTCATTGCTTCAGAATCCAATGTACACCCCAGCAAATTAAGGTCCGGAAATATAAGCCAAGATGAGCTACTGCAAATAGATAAGGCAATAGGAGGAACTTTATACAGATTACCGATAACAATAAACGATAATGCGGCTATAGGTATGAGTTACATCCGTGCGATGTGTCGTTCATATCATCAGCAAAATAACTGTGGGATGGTGATAATAGACTATCTACAGCTGATAACCGAAAGCTCAAATGGGACAAGAAACAGAGAACAGGAAATAGCCCGGATGTCCCGGGAAGCAAAGATTATCGCTAAAGAATTGAATGTACCTGTTATCCTTCTGTCACAACTCAACCGGGAGGTAGACAAGCGACAGGATAAAAAACCTATTCTTGCAGACCTCCGGGAATCGGGAGCCATTGAGCAGGATGCAGACATGGTTATATTCGTTCATCGTCCGGAATATTACGGAATCAGTGTCAAGGATTCATCCGGGCATGAGATTTACAACTATGGTGAATTGATTATAGCTAAACATCGAAACGGTTCTGTCGGAACTGTCAAATTCAAACATGACGGTTCCCTTACAAAGATATTCGACTACGATACGAAAGGTTATACAGAAAACAATCCTTTCTAATGAACATTGATTTTATTGTCTAAGTATTTAGTAGATTGAGAAAGATGAAAACAATAATAGATCATAATCCGCACATTACACTATCAGACCTAAAAGAGCTGTTCAGGCTTTCTGAAGGATCGGCAAGTTTTACTGCCAATGGAGTACAATACACTATCGTTTTTTCGCTAGAGGAACAGATATGCGCCTTTATATGGGTTTATAACGGGAAGAGAAAGCAGGAAAAGATAGAGTTAAGAAAAGAGCCCAGTAATTTAGGACAGGGCTATGTGTGGTATTTTGTTTGTCCATGCACAAGGCGCAAATGTCGAAAACTATTTTTAGACGGGAATATTATAGCAAGCCGGTACGCATTTAATCACGTCTATAGCGTCCAAACGGAAAATAAGCAAGATATATTCTTCCGCAAGTTAGGCAAATTGGATGATCCAAGCAAAAAGTACGGGAAACCACTATACCGGGGGAAAATAACACTCTACGGTAAAAAAATACAGAAGTACAGAAAAAGACAACAAATCATCAATGAAAACATAGGGAAGTATATTCCTTCATTCATGTTCAAAACAAAGAAAAATATATGAAACTAAGAGAATATCAAAACAACATAGCCATACAGGCAGCCGACAAACTAACGGCTTTCGGATGCTGTTATCTGTCAATGGAATGCCGGACAGGGAAAACACTCACAGCCTTATTTGCTGCTGATAAATTCAATGCAAAAAGTGTTTTATTCATCACCAAGCTAAAAGCCATCCCCAGCGTAAAAAGCGACTATATCGCACTACAGCCGTCTTTTAAACTGGAAGTTGTCAATTTTGAAAGCAGCCACAAGGTAACAGGAATATTTGATCTTGTTATCATTGACGAGGCTCATTCTTTGGGGGCATATCCCAAACCCAGCAAAAGGACATTAAGTATTAAGGCCCTTTGTACCGGACTTCCTGTTTTATTTTTATCCGGCACACCTTCACCCGAAAGCTACTCACAGCTATATCACCAGTTTTGGGTATGCAGCAAATCACCGTGGAAAAGCTATAAAAGTTTCTATAAATGGGCGAAAGAGTACGTATATACACGGCAGAAGAAAGTAAACGGGTCTCTCATAAACGACTACTCATGTGCCAATAAGCCAAAGATAGACAATGATACTAAAAACCTGTTTATCTCTTATTCCCAAGAACAGGCCGGTTTTGAGGTGAATATCAACGAACACATATTGCAGGTACAGATGAAAAACAGGACCGGGGAATATATCAGAAGATTACAAAACGATTTGATTGTAGACGTAAACGGCTATACCGTCCTAGGGGATTCACCGGCAAAGCTTTTGACTAAATTACATCAACTATCTTCCGGGAGTGTAATTTCCGAGAATGGCGAGCATTTGATATTTGACAGCAGCAAGGCGGATTTTGTGAAGAGCTATTTCCAAGACAGGAAAATTGCATTGTTCTACGTGTACCAGTCCGAAGCGGAGTTATTGCAGTATGTCTTCCCGAACTGGACAGACAGCCCGGAAGAGTTTCAAGCCTCCTCAAATAAAGTCTTCATATCACAAGTTCGCCGGGCACGTGAAGGTGTGAGACTTGATACAGCGGATGCTTTGATTTTCTTTAATCTCGAATTTAGTTATCTATCATACGAGCAAGGCAAAAACCGCCTAGTTTCAAAAGAGCGCACCAGCCCGGCAGATGTTTACTTTCTGTGCTCTGACTGCGGGATTGAAAGCAAGATACTGGAAGCAGTACACGGAAAGCAAGACTTTACACTTTCGTACTATGGCAGAACTAGAAAGTAAAATACAGGCTCGCATCATCAAACGGTTAGAGGCAGAAGGTTATTATGTGGTTAAATTGATTCTCACAAATAAACCGGGTATTCCTGATCTGCTATGCCTAAAAAACGGGAAAGCGTCGTTTATCGAAGTGAAAAGACCGGAAGAAAAGCCCAGACTTTTACAAGAATACCGGATGAATGAATTAAGAAACCTAGGTTTTGAATGTGAAGTAAGAAAAGAATGAACTACCGAAATTTGACAGATAAAATATATTCAATTCAAATAAGGCGATTTAAGCTATTTACTTTTGCGAGATAATAAGATATTCATCTTTGCGGCGAAAGTTGCTTAAACGCAAAGATTATGCCGAATAAAGGCAATTAATAGAGTATTGCTCAACTAAATAAATTATTAACCAATTTAATTTTTAAAATCATGAAACAAGAAACATTTTTCGGAGTAAGAAAAGACAGTGAAAAACATCTTTACGTGAGAAGAGGTGATAACAACGAAGTCCTTATCACTAAAACAGTAAACGGGGGATCCGTAACGGAAGAGAACACCGTACACCTAAATGCGGAAGAAGCCCGTAAACTGGGAATTCAGTTGCTAAAATTAGGTAATGAAGAACTGCCAAAATCTGGAATAGACCTTAAAGCCGAATCTTTCGTGGAAAAAATCACGGTATACAGAGGAATAAACCCGGACGAAACACCGGCCAATCTCGCAGTTATCACCATTGATGAAAGCGATGAAGCCAAACAAGTAAGGGAAGATAGCGGAGAGGAACCCGGCTTTTCCATTGAAGGGGAAGAGCTGGAAAAACTCATTTCCGCACTGGCAAAGATTGTATAATTACTAACAAATTCAAGACCAGGCAATGAGCATTAAAAATTATACAATAGAAGATGTCGGCATTGGATTAGGGCTTTGTACCGACAAAGATTTTATTCCTGTTTCATACGCTGAAGGGGAAGAGCTAGCAAAACACCTACGTCGCACCATCCCGCTAAAGACTAAGACAATTATGTATGAACACCCGGATGCGGGATTGATTGAGATTCTCCGGGAAGATGCTATAAAAATGCTGAAAACATTAGATAACATCTCCTGACACTAAGATTGTATAACCAATATCGGGCAGGGATGCTTTATTGATTCTCTGCCCGGAATAAACCTATAGGATTTATGAATAAAATAAAAGAAGATGAATGCTACGAATATTATGAAGCATTGTTTGAAAGCTACAAAGTTAGCTTTAAAGTGGAGAAAAACATCAAAGAATCCATTATAAATCTTTTAATGATTGAGGATCTAAACGATGTCGATAATTTGCACCTTGAGTATATCAGAAGTTTTAAACTGGATATAGCGATGCTAGAAGCTTTCTTTAAAACAGATGAAGGACTGGATTATATTACTAAATGGAAAAAGGAACACCCCGGCGAAACGTTTTTCTATGATGAAATGATGAAAACGCTCAAAGAAGATATAAGGTCAGCCTTAGCTACTTTAATTGAATGCCAAAAAGAAGGGCTAAAGCAGATAAATAAAGACATGTCTAAAGAAATCTTCAAAGGCAAAAACTTTTTGCAATAATGCTATAATAAAGCAAACCACTTCTCATTTTATAACCTGCCCAGTGAAGGAGCCGGGCACTAAATTTAATTAATATGAACGAATTAAAAATCACTGATGTAGTCGATCAGAAGGCGTTTGAGCAATTAGAAAGACTAAAATCCGAACTTGACAGCACTTTTGCGGCTTATAAAAAGGCTGGGGATGCTATGGCGGAAGGACTAAAGATAAAACCGGGTCCGTACAGCGAACTGATAAGCAAGGCCAAGGATTATTATGCCGCTATAGAAAAAGTGTATGCTCTGGAGGATAAGATAAAGAGAATACAAGAGGAACAGAAGAATGTATTACTAAATTTAAATGCAGAAGCACAAAAGCGGGTTAAGAATATTCTTGATGAGGCTACTGCGGAATTGAAGGTTCAGAAAGCTAAAACCGAAGAATTGAAACAGCAGAAAATGCTTAATCAAGAGCGAAAGAAGACCAAATACACTATTGAAGAAGGAATCGCTGCATTAAATATGGAAGTAAAAACCATGAAAGATGCAGAGGAACAAAATAAGATTCTTCGTTCTGCAAGAAAGCAGCTTGATTTGACAACAGAAGAAGGGCGGAAAACGGTAGAGCGGTTTAATAGTGTTATTGATCGCAATACCACGTTTTTAAAGAAGAATTCCGACCAATTAGTTCAAGCAAAGATGAATGTCGGGCGTTATAAGCAAGATATTCAATCTGCCGCATCAGAAATATTAAAAGGAAATATTTCTCTTAAAAACATGGGAAATCTTGCCAAGAGTACTGGAGGATTATTGAAATCTAGTATGGGAGCTGGTTTTACAGAGGTTAGGGTTGGAGTTGGTTCTATGATTAAAGGGATGATAGGAGCGCAAGCTGTAATATCCGGATTCCAAAAATTTATAGGGCTATTTAAATCTGGAGTTCAATCCATTGTTGATTTTGAAGCTGCTAATAGCAAACTTGCTGCTATACTTGGTACAACATCAAACAATATTAAAGATTTAACCTTGGATGCTCAAAGATTAGGATCGGCTACAAAATATACTGCATCAGAAGCAACTAATTTGCAAATAGAATTAGCCAAACTCGGATTCTCAAGGAAGGAAATCCTCCAGTCAACAGAAGGTATATTGAAATTTGCTCAAGCAACGGGCTCCGATTTACCGGAAGCTGCGGCTTTAGCGGGAGCGGCATTAAGAATGTTTGGTGCAGAAACATCTGAAACTGAACGTTATGTATCGGCAATGGCAGTTGCTACAACAAAAAGCGCATTATCCTTCTCTTATTTACAAACCGCCATGCCTATTGTCGGTCCGGTTGCCAAGGCTTTTAATTTTCAAATAGAAGATACTTTGGCTTTGTTGGGGAAGCTAGCAGATGCAGGATTTGATGCTTCTATGTCTGCGACTGCAACTAGAAATATTCTGTTAAACCTTGCAGATGGAAGTGGTGAATTAGCAAAAGCTTTAGGAGGTCCGGTTAACACATTGCCGGAATTGGTTGCAGGTTTGAAAAAATTGAAAGCGCAAGGCGTTGACTTGAATACAACATTAGAGCTGACAGATAAACGTAGTGTTGCTGCTTTCAATGCCTTTTTAACTGCTGCTGATAAAATTGTCCCACTTAGAGAACAGATAACGGGCGTTACTAGTGAACTGAACGATATGGCTAGTACTATGGGCGATAACGTTCAGGGAGCAATAGCAGGATTGTCTTCAGCTTGGGAAGCGTTTATGCTGTCTTTTATGAATTCAACAGGTCCTGCAAAATCTTTCTTGGATTTTTTAGCAAAAGGAATAAGAAATATAGCTCACGAGTTAAAAGACAATAATCAATTGCAAGAAGAAGCTAATAATAAAGCTATTGCAAGCGCTCAGTCAGAAATGTCCAAATCTGATATTTTAGAGAAGAATGCTAAAAATATGCAGAGGTTGTATCAAGAATATATAAATTCAGGAATGTCTGCTGATAAGGCGGCTCAAAAGGCTAAAGAAGATTATATTGAAACATTGAAGTCTCGTTTAGAATATGAAAATACAGATTATCAATTAGCAATAGATAATCGTAAAAAACTAGAGGAAGAATTGAAAGACAGGGGACTTTTTACAATACTGACCTCATGGAAACGCACAAATAACGTCATTAGAGATGAGATAGATGTTGCAACTAAAGCTGCGGCTGGTAAAAAGGCTATTTCGTCAATAACAGAATCGTTAATAGAACAATTAAAAAATGTAAGTTTGACAGCTGATGAAAAAAAGAAAGAAGGGAATGGTGGAGAAACAAATTTATCAGCTGAAGAAAAACAGAGAAAAGAACGTATACGCATCCAACAAGAATATCAACAATCCGAACTTGATTTAATGGATGAAGGGTTAGGAAAAGAACTTGCAAAGATTCGCCTGAATTATACTAAACGCATTGCAGCTGTAAAGGGAAATACCCAAGAAGAGATTAAAACGAGGGAAAATCTGGCTGTCGCCATGGAAGATGAGCTCTCCGAAAAGATCTATACGTATAATCAAAATAAAGAGAAGATTAACTTACAAAACCGTTTGGAGGCTCTTTCTACTAATTCTAAAGAGGAATTGGATCAAAGGCTTAGCATCCAATTACAAGTAAACGAAATACTAAGAGATGCAGAGGTAAAAGCCGCAAAAAAATCTGGAGAAGATGTAGAAGCTGTCAAAAAGGAATATGATAAAAAAGCCTCTGACATTGCGGTAAAAAATGCTCTTGAAAGAATCGGCCTAATTGAAAAAAACACCACGAAGGAAACAAATATAGTCCAAAATTCAGCAGAAGATCAGCTTCGTACCGTCGAATTGCAATATCGGAAAGGTGAAATAAATGAAAAGAAATACCGCCAAAAGACATACGAAATAACCAGAGATTCTATTCAGGCACAATTAAAATTGCTTGAAGCCCAATTGAAGGCAGAGTTAGCCACTCTTGATCCTGCTGATACTAAAGCTGATGCCATAAGAGAAAAAATAGAAAAAGTAAGGTCCGAGATTAGAAAACTAAATATGGAATTGGAGGACCGAGAATACGAAAATGAGGAGGATAAAAGGCAAGATTGGGCTGATAAATTTATAAGTTCCATGTCTAATATGAGGAATGTAACAGAAGAATATTTGGGAGAAACTGCCAATCTATTTAGTTCGTTCTATAATGTCATTGGTATATTGACAGAGCAATTTGCAAAAACAGGCGATTTTTCTCTTTCCAAATGGTGGGAAGATTTAGACCCTACGGAAAGAGCATCAGTGATATTACAAGCTTATGGTGAACTCTTTAATGGAATAACCTCTATTGTGACATCTGCCTTTGATGCTCGCATTGAGCAGATAGAAGAAGAGCAGGAAAAGAATGAAGAAGCTGGTGAAGAAGAGAAAGAACGTATTGAAGATCTAGTTAATAGCGGAGTTATAACTAAGGAAGAAGGTGAATCGAGAAAGAGAGCGGCAGAAGTTAGAACCAAACAAAAGCACGATGAACTGGAAAAGCAAAAAGCTGACTTGGAACAAAAGCAGGCCAAGTGGCAAAAGGCTAATTCTATTATTCAGACGACTATTGCTACCTCTCAGGCTATAATGAAGGCTTTGGCAGAGGCCGGGCCTTTCGCCGGCCCTATTCTTACGGCTGTAATCGGAGCTATGGGAGCCGCTCAAGTAGCTATAATTGCCTCACAGCCGATACCTAAATACGCAAATGGGACTGATAATCATCCCGGAGGATTGGCTATTGTTGGTGATGGAGGTAGACAGGAAGTGATTGAAACAGATAATGGTGCTTACATTACTCCGTCCGTTCCCACATTAGTAGATCTCCCCAAAAGAGCAAAGGTTATTCCGGATCTTATAGATTACCGAAAAATGGTTCTTCATTCCGATGCATTAATGCTAGATCGACAAATGAGAAATGGGAACAGTGGAGAACCTGTCATTGTCAATGTAAACAATGACTATAAAAATCTAGAACGAAAAATGGACGTGAGTAATCAAGGGATATCAAACCTGAATAAGACATTGCGAAAGATGGCCCGTTCCGCAGAGTATCGTTATCTTGATAGTAAATTATAATAAATCAACACCATGTTATACAATGATTTAGATAAAATCCCTTTAGATATATTCATAGATGTATTTACAGGAGACAACAGCAAACTTATTATAGAGGGAAAACATTCAAACGAAGAGCTTTCTGAGCAAGCAGAAAGTCTTATCATTGAATATACAGAGATAATTGGAGGAGTATCTTTATTATCCGAAATGTCCCGGAAGAGCAGCCTCATTAATCTTCATATTAAAATAGAATATATGAAGGTTCTAGAAGTAATGATTGCTAATAGTGATTGGGATTATGCGGTCAAAGCTCTTTCTCAATTAGGATTTTCCTATTCATCTTCTGAACATGATAAGATACGCAAGAGAATATCTTCTATTCTTTCTATGAGCCAGTATATGCTGGAACGGGAGAATGCCAAAGAAAAGCCGGAAAGGGCTTCTAAAATGGATAAAAACTACTTTGCAAGAGAAAGAGTGATGGTTATGTCTCATTTTGGAATGCAAATCCGGAAGAACGAGATTAGTGCAAAGGAATATGCTTTCATGGTAAAGCGTATGTGTGAGGATATGAAATCAGCAAGATGATTATTCAAAAATAAGTAGTGTTCTTTCTATGAATCCGCATAAAAGTTGTATATTTGTGAAGTAGTGTCAAGTGGCACTATACTTCGTTTTGAAGAAAAGAAATTTGCCGTAGTAAAATTCCCTGTTGTCTCTCTTGATAGCAGGGGATTTTTGTTATAGTATTGCCTACTATTGACAACTAATAATAGTGTGTTTATATTATGCGAAAACGTACAAAAAGCAAAAACAAGTTATAAGCCTTGCAAATATTTTCCGATTATAAAAGTGATTCTCAATCACCTTATATGATGAAGCGAAAGCTATTAATAAGGCAATAAAAATTGTAATACAGATGTTTTAAAATAAATCATTTGCTATTGTCGGGTATAATATCTAATTTTGAACGTATCTAAATAAAGAGCGTATGAAGCTATACGCAACCGTTGCCAGTCGTTCGGGGTTTCTATTTTTGGAACCCCCTTTTTTATGCCCTATACAGGCTTTTTCATTGAGAATATAACAAGGTTTTGACAAGGGTAAACGAACAATCACCCTAAGATTACCCTAAGATGAATTACCAAATAACGGTAAGATTACGGTAAGGACAAAACAAAAAAGTGGTAAGGTTTTGGTAAGGGCAAAATAAAAAAGACGGCAAGATTACGGCAAGGGAAATGTGAAAAACCACCCTAAGGTTACCCTAAGGATTATTTGCATACGCAAGATTCTACGAGAAACTATGGTTTATGATGTCAATAATTCAATTAATGATAGCAATAACAGGGTTTAATGATTAACACCCTCTAAATTGAGCTGGTTAAATGTGCCTTCTCGCTCCTCATTTTCGGGAAATGACTAAGACGGAAAAGTATTCCGTTCAGCGAGTTTTAATGCCGCCCAAAATGGCATTATTACCTTTGCCATTTCGGGCAAAAGAGTTCCAGTTAGTTTATACTCATTTATCAGTTACATCCTTTAGGGTTTTCGCCAAAATTGTTGAAAACTTGATAATCAGCCATGAGCAAAGATGCGCAGCAAGTTTCACGGCAGAATCCGCAAAACCGATCCGTATATGAATTGGTTAAAGTATTGAAGAAAATAACCGTTTTTGCCGGAGTGTTTCCCCCATTTTTGGGGAAAATTCCCCTAAAATTGATAATCAGGTATTTACGTCTTGAATATGGTTTGAGCACACATTTTAAATACCCAGAATTTAGGGGATTTACTTACAACTTATTGAATATCAGGCATCATAATTTTATAAAACAAGAATATCAGTGATTACTGTAATTCGCTTTCCAAACTACAAAATTATAGTTTGACTGATCACTGACAGTTAGGAAAGAACAAGCGTAAAAGTTTTGCGAATGACGATTAGACATGGCGTAACGATTCGTGACGCCCCCAAACCGGATGGGGGCATAGTTTAACTAATACCCTTTGCGCTAGGGTATCTCAATTCAATTTTGGATGCAGGTAAGAAGTGTGTGAGCTCAGGGAAAAATTTCCCCCACCTCCTTAAACCACCCGTCCGTCTAGTGGATATCATCGGCTAGAACAAAATGTTTCACTCTGACGGGCTTTTGTCTGTTGATTATCCAATTTCCGTTCAAAGAAAGAAAATCGAAATTTCGGTAAATATGAAGGCTAAACGGGCTATTATCTTCCTAACATTGGAAGCCTCAACAAAGGTGCTAAAATCAAACTTTTAAAGGTTATTGTGAGTTACCTTTTAAATACGGTTATTCCTGCATTTGCATTGATGAAAAGTAACCGACTTACATTTCAGCCCGTTCACCTTGCGCATCTTTGCGCACCGTCTGATTATCAATGTAAGCGGAAATTTCCGCCCACATAAAAAAGGAGCAATCCACAAAGCATTGCTCCCTCATTATTCATCACATCGTCACGACGGGACGGCCAAATAATGAATATAAATTGTATGAATGATTAGCCCTACAGAAACAAAGGGAAATACCTTTGATTGTTTTCGTCATCTCGACGACTAAAATACTATTTGATACGGCAAAGATATAAAATTAGCGGATTATATCAAAAGCGGATTGATGTCTCCACAAAATTGTGGGCAGATACCGGAAAACACAGCTAAAACCTGTTCAGTAAATGCAAAAGGAAGTTTTCAAATACAGCCTCAACTTGGCATCACAGATTGTGATTTCAAGATAGCCCACTCATCCGACGTTTACACATATAACCAGATAAGCATCTAAATAAAAATATAGCAAAAAAGTTATGTTTTTATTTGGTGGTTTATAGCAAAAACGCTATATTTGTACCGTCTTAAACAAACGGTCTTTTAAATTATGAAGTACAATCAGTTTTTTGCGGAACTTACCGCAGCAGGTTGTTACGTTCTCAGGCATGGGGCAAACCATGATATTTGGTATAGCCCTAAAACGGGAAACAAATTTGCTTTGTCAAGGCACGGCAAACAAGAAGTACCTACCGGAATGGAACGTAAAGCAAGAAAGGTTCTTTTGGGGGAGTAATCCCCCAACCTTTTGCGCTTCATACCTAAAAGGCTGTAAATGTTGAGGCAATGGGGTACGGTAATAGTACCGTACTCCTATTTTAATGAAATGGATATGAAAGTAACTGTAATCATGGAAAAGGCGAGCGATGGGTATTACTCATGCTTTGTCGAGGAAAATTTGCCCGACTTCGGGCTGGCTGGATATGGAGATACGGCAGAAGCTGCCAAAAAGGATATGATGAAAGCGTATGAGGAAATAAAGGAGATGCAGGCAGAAGAAGACAAGGAAGTGCCGGAACTGGAATTTACCTACAAGTATGATATGCAATCTTTCTTCAACTATTTCTCATTTTTGAATGTTACTAAGGTTGCAGAACTGGCAGGTATCAACGCTTCATTGATGAGGCAATATACTTCCGGTGTGACAGCAGCCGGACAAAAACAATATGATAAAATACGGGTAGCAGTGGAACGTATATCTAAAGAACTTTCCGCAGCTACTTTCTAAAGATAGTGTACCGCTGTGAAGCGAGACCGTTTTAAGACAAAGAAAAGCCCGTTCCGGTGATTATTGGGACGGGCTTTATATTATTTCATTTTTAGGATTCGATTTACCGGATTGATTACGATCTCTTTTTTATTCCGGTTCTCATATTCCAATTTCATTTTCTCAAAATCAAAATCACTCATCAAACCTTTGTCGTGGAGTTCCGAAGCATCTTTCATCTTTTGTATTAAAGTAGCTTCTAATTGCTGTTTCCTGTATTCTATATCAGACAGCTTTTCGCAACATAGCACCCAAATCAGACCGATTAGAGGGCTAAGTATCAAAGAGCATAACAGAGAGTAGAAAAAGCCGCAAGTACGCTTGCTACCTTCCGAAGCGACACCGATAGAAAAGATTATCCATAAGATAAAGTATATCATAGCGTTTAATTTTGATGTTTACTAATGCACAAACGTACAAAAGTAAGTCGGAAAAAGCAAATTTACAATACTATTTCCCCGCTTTCTATTCTATCCAGCAACCGGGACAAGTCCGGCACACTATTTATATTGTAATTGGTATCTCTTATGCGGATTACTCCAATAATACCACCGGAAGAAGATGAGGTAAACAACTCTGGAACGTCAACCTCTAAAGCATTGGCAATCCTTTCCAGTGTTTCAAGCGTTGGATTTCCATTTATAGCCCGGCTTAAACTTTCTTGCTTAATACCCATCTTTTCCGCAAGTTGGCTCACTGTGATGCCTTTTTCTTTACATACTTCTTTTATTCTCATGATAATGACATTTTAAGTTATAATTCAATTTATGTGCAAATATAGGAATAAATAACTCAAAAGTTATATCTCATAGTTAAATATAGTTTAAAGCATCATTATTTTTCATTTAGATAATTGTAATTATGATATTAAGAGTTATATTTGCACTATAATAATAACAATAAAAGTTATAAAGATATGGCACGTTACGATTTAAGCAAAATAATGAAGAGAGCGCAATAAAAACGATATTTATACACCAATGATTGTTACTAAGAAAGAAGAGGATGCCTAAAACACCCTCTTTTCTTTTAATCCATCATTTTAAACTTCTTCCCGCAATTCGGACATGTAATAGTACCGTCTTCTCGTTCAAAAAGTTCCATGAAATCCACATCTAACACTTTGGCAATCTCTTCAAGTCTGCTAACTGTTGGATTCCCGTTTAATGATTTAGATAAGCCTACTTCTGTCATTCCTAACTTTTCGGCTAAGTCTTTCATCATTAATCCCTTTCGCCGACATACTTCTTTTATTCTGTAATTCATACTAATTAAACTATTTGTTTATTTGGCAAAAATACAAATAAAAACACAACGAGTATAATAAACCACATAAAAATAAACGATTTGTTTAATGATTATATTTTATTAACTATTTATTTTACTTCCATAATTAAACAATACGTATATTTGCAACGTAATAATTAAACGAATTGGATAATTTATAAAAAATAAGAATATGACACGTTACAACTTATCAGAAATAATGCGAACCGCACATAGAACTTACAAATATGTAGGTAAGAAACAAGGTAAAACCTTCGGTGAGGTACTGAAATCAACTTGGAGACTTGCCAAACTGGACGTAGCCAGACAGGAAGCGGATGCAAAACGCAAGGCGGAAGAAGAGAAACGGCAGGAAGCATTAAAAAGTAGCAAGCCAGCAGAGGTAGTGCGCTATAACTTCATCGGTGAGATATACAACCGGAACAGTAGAGGCTACATGGGTTCACAATATTGCGGAGATTAATTTAATATACAATACCAATGGACGAAATTTGGAAAGACATTACAGGATTTGAAAATATGTATCAAGTCAGTAATTTAGGTAGGGTGAAATCTCTCCCAAAACTAAAGCGTGTTACAGTTTTCAATAAAGCACATATTAAAATAATGACTAAAGAACGTATTATTGGAGGATCACTTGACAAATCTGGATATATTCAAATCAATCTTCGCAAAAACAGAAAGATAAAGAAATACAGGATTCATAGGTTAGTCGCAGAGGCTTTCTTGCCGCCTATTGCAGGTTGCAATATAGTAAACCACAAAAACGGCATAAAGAACGATAATAGGCTATCAAATCTTGAATGGTGTACCGAAAAAGACAATACACATCATTGCATCTATGCTCTTAAAAATAAATGGTGGCTATGTCATGAGAAAGCCGTAGAGCAATATAGTTTAGAAGGAATTTTAATTGAGAGATATTCAAGTATAACTGAAGCTGCCAAATCGGTAGGCATTCTTCATTCTTCAATTAGTAGTTGCTGTAATGGCAAAACAAAAACGAGTGGTGGATATGTTTGGCGTTTTGCAACACAATGAGTATCAAAACCGTATTAGTCGTGCAATGGGCTACGGGTGTGGCTCGTATTGCGGTGACTAGTTTTTTTATTCATAATATTTGATTTGTTTTCATGGAAGTACTGGTTTGTGAAAATAGGTGCTTCCCTTTCATCGAATTATTAACCCGGTGATGTCCACCAAACAGACACCCCCTATAAAATATACACTATGACAGAAACAAAGGTTTACAAGCTTCACGAGAGCAAGCAAGTAGAGGATATTGCTACCATGCTAAAGATAGAAGGAATAAAGTATAATGTATTCGAATACGAAGAGTACACAGCAATAGAAGTGACCGGTACACCATTAGAGATAATAAGAGCCTCCACGATATATCAACAGGTTACAACCATTAAGCTATAACGAGATGGAGATATTGATAGTATTTGGATGCCTGTATCTAGGCTACCGGCTTTTCAAGAAGCCCGGCGAACACTTCTTTGATATTTAATCAATTATGAACGCTACACTAATTATTTGTATCATCCTTCTTGCTTTCTGCATCTGGGATGAAATGTTTAACGATAACAACAGGAATCCGTCAATATAAAAATAACTATGAAAATGAAGATTGAACCCGCCAGCAAAGAGCGGACGGAAGAAGGAGAGCAGTTCATTGAAAGACTGCTGAAAATTCTACAGAACAACGATAAAGTAACGGTTAACATTATGTATTGCCAGACTTGCGTTATTGATAGCTTAGCTAGTATAGAATCCGGAACTAGTTATAATGTAAATCTAGGCAAAGACGGTTGCACCGTACTAAATGAAATGGTTTATAACTCACATCAATAAAAGAATATCACTATGGACACGCAATTATCACAAGAAATAAAAAGAGCTCTGTCAACAATGAGACGGCAGAACAGAGAGATAAGAAAGCTTATTTTGAAGGAGGACGGGATGAAGGTAATAAAGTGTACCGGGAAGTCTAAAAGTCCTAAATTCGACCTTAGAACGCTTAACCAACATTTGATAAAATAAGTTTGTGTCAGGGGCATCGGTTCCGGCACATTGAAAGTTGACGCCATCAACAAAGCCACCCCGGTAACAATACGGTTGCCGGGCTTACATTTAAAAGAATCCGATTATGAATATACATCAAACATTACCCCGTACCGATTGCACCCACTTTGCCAAATGCGGCGAACGCTCCATAGCCTATTGCCGGAGATATGGCGAACGTGAGTGCCTTTCGTGCCAGCTGGTTAAACGGAAGCCAAAGAACCGGGTTATAGTGGACGGAGTAGAACGGAAGAGATGCACGCATTGCGGCAAGGTTCTTCCCCTTCATCGCTTCTATGACCGGATAGTAGTACGGAACGGCAAAAGCTATCATCTGAAAACGTCATGGTGCCGGCTGTGTATGTCCGGTGCTCAATGCGAAAGGAACAAAAGAACTTCTAAATATAATCGATTATGAAAACAAGAATCATTAATGCAAGCACTGAACTCAAAAATGAGCCGAGTGCGCACAAAAGAACTATGTCCTCCGTGGAGATTACGGAAATGACCGGAAAGAGACACAGTGATGTTATGCGGTCTATCCGGGCAATGGAACCGGCATGGGTGAAAATAGCAGAACGCAAATTTGCGTCGTGCTCCTACAAAGACGAAAACAACCGGGAACGCCCTATGTATCTACTAGACTATCGGGAATGTATGTACATCGCCACCAAGTTCAACGACGAAGCCCGTGCAAAGTTAATCCTCCGTTGGGATGAACTGGAAAGAGAAGACAGAGAAAAGGAGCGTAACGCCCAACGTGTCCCGGCAGATTCCGGAGCAAGTCATACGGTACACGAGCTTATCGAGTGGGTAGGTGCTTTGCAAAGGTTAGGCGGAGCGGATAAAGCCGCAACGCTGGAACTAATGAAGAAGATAGCGGAAGAACAGGGTTTGCCAATGATTGATATACCCGTTCCTACGGAGAACACCAACCAGTCCATAAAACGGCCAAGCATTGAGAAGATTACACCAACCCCTGCAAAAGAGGAAGATAAATGTAAGATAGTACGCAAAGCATACACCTTGACAGCCCTATTAAAGATACACGGAAAAAAGTACACGGCAGCACAATTCAACCGGTTGCTGATAGAAAAAGGCTTCATGGAGATTCTATACAAGAACGGGGAAGCATACAAAGCGATAGCCTTAAAAGGACTGAAGTACGGAGTGAATAGCATACGCACTGACTATCCGGACACATTACTACCTGTTTGGTATAGCGATACTTTCCAGAGGCTTGTGGAATTGATAGAAGAGCCGGATCCGTTTTTATAGAAATTTGTATCTTTGTAGTCGGAATTATAAACTATTCTTTTAGGTTGGTCGCATCCTAAATAGATTCATTTATCTATATTTTGTGTTTGTTTTGTGTTTGTGTGCTTATGCTGTTTCGTCGTGAGATGAGGCGGCATTTCTTATTTACCCGTATTCCTTTCAGGGTTTGCGATTTTAGGATTTTCTCTTTTCGGATGATAGTTTATCCGTCCGGTACAAGAAAAGCACTTAGGCGCAAACAAAATACGAAAACGAGCGTTATTCGGGTAAAGTGATATAGGATAACGTGAGAAAATCTCACATTATAGTACTATTGCTTTTATGTTTTACGGCATGTTTTAAACCTTAAAACGGAGAAAATATAAGCAAATAGAATAAAATAAGGTAAAATGAGATAAAGAAAACAGTAGAAACATACTATATTTGCATTATGAATATTGCAATTAAAATACCAAATGCGGACAGAGACGAAAGGATAGGAAGTGTATTCAATCATCTTTTTTCTGTTATATTGCAGAATGAAATATACGGAGAGGGGGATAATATTATTTGGGATTTCTCGAATACATCATTTTTTCATCCGTTCTTTTTATTCCCTTTTGCCATATATAGAAGCAAATGTAAAACCAACATTGATTGCAAAAACCTACCCTCATATATGAGAAGTTATTTGAGTTGTGTGCGCTTTTTTGACATGCTTACGATAGAAGATGATGAGGGACTGAAAGAAGCATTAAAAGAGTATTTGGTTAAAAGCTATATTCCTATATGCAGATTCAGTAGATTAAATAAGAATATTGATTCGATGCAGACAATAATTCAATCTGTAGTAGAAAAACAAAAGCAGTTAGATGCAAGGCTGAAAACTCCAATTTCATATTTAATTAGTGAATTAGTTTGTAATATAGACCAGCATTCAGACAGTGAATTTGGTTACATTTATACACAGTATTTAAGCAAGGAGAATAGTTTAGACATTTGTATTGCCGATGACGGGATCACTATATACGGAAGTTATGTGAAAACACAGAAAATGATAGAAGAAATAGGTGATAATGAAGCAGAAGCACTTAAATTTGCCAACGAAGGATATTCTACAAAGAATCTTCCAGAAGCAGAAAATAGAGGCTTTGGTATATCTTCCACAAAAAGCATGATTGTAGAAGGGCTTGGAGGCGCTTTTTTTATGCTATCCGGAGGCGCATTTCATCGACATGATATTAACGGAAGTTCGTATGTTAGGCTTCCAGAATCCATTAGTTGGGATGGTACAGTAATACTTATGAGAATACCGTTAACAGTAAATAATTCTTTTGATTACATGAAATATATAAGGTAGGAGGTAGTATTATGAACGAAATGATTAAACTTTACGATTTGTTTGGAACAGAAATACGTTCACGCTCTAATGCCGATGTATTGCGTGAAAAGATCTTGGATTGTAATATTTCTATTATTGACCTATCGCAAATAACATTTATTTCTAGGTCTTTTGCGGATGAGCTTTGCAATTTGTCTGAAAGCGACAATATCAAAATTTATAACGCAAAAGGCATTGTAAAAAATATGCTGTCTATTGTGTCTGAAAGCAGAAAGAATAAACGAATAAGGAAAACCGACAATGCCGAGATGAAAGAATTTAGCGATTTCAAAAGCCTTTCTAATTTTTTGGCTACTATATCATAAACATGCAATATCTGTATTCTTATGAGACAGGATCGAATACAAGCATTAATTGAAATAGTCTTATATATAATAAACAGAACAGGAGGAATTGATTATCAACGCCTGTTTATTATACTATACTTTGGCAATCAGCGAACCCTTTTAGAATGGGGCTACCCAATGATAGATGATAAGTTTTGTGCTTTCCCACATGGTCCCGCACCGATAGAATTATACAAGGCTATCAAAGGGGATAAAACGGTTTTGTCTGGTTTGAAAGACAGTGTTTATATTTCCCAGTACTATTTGCTACCAAAGCGTCAAGCTAATACAGATTACCTTTCTATATCCGATATGGAAATACTGAAGGATTGCATTGCAAAATACGGAAGTATGAGTTTTGCTGAATTGGAATCCGTTGCACGCCCTAACTGTTGGAAGGCTGCTAGAGAGAACCCGGAAAACCCTTTTATAGAAGCTGCCGACATTGCCCGAGATGGTGGCGCAAATGAAAGGCTTATTGAATATATTAATGAAATGATTGAGTTTGATAAATTAATGGCGTGATCGATTTATCAATTACCTTACATCGAGTATAAACAACAAATAGAAACACACTTCTTTTAAACGGTTTGAAAACGGTTATAAGTTCCTCAAATATACACTGTTTTCCAATTCATGTACATTTATCTATATTTACATTATTCGCTTAGATTCCAATAGGTGATTATTCCCGTCTTATAACTAGAGAAAACGGCGGGAAAACGAGCAAAACACCCTAAGATTACCCTAAGAATAAACTAAAGAATCACGGCAAGATTACGGCAAGGAAAATGTGATTTTTGACAATCCTCATGTTCTATAACTCCAAATAACCGTTATTTGGAACTGATACACTACAAAGATTTTTTTGGGTTATTACACACGTGAGAGAAGAAGAATCATACTTCTCCTACTCTAATTTTGTAGTACCAATGTAGTACCACTCCCAATACAGTTATAAAAAGGTGGGAACAAAGTGGGAACATTTTCTGTTAAGAGCAAAGAAAAACCCCTCTGGAATCAATCCGAAGGGGTTTCTTGAGGTTCCTGGCGTACTATTTTAAGTACTAATATGCAGGAATTTATCTTACAACTGAGCTACAAATGTAAAAGGAATCAAAACTCTTACTGGCTTTTGGGAGTTATTTAATTCATATAATTTATTCTATTTATCGGGGAATTTCCCCCCTTTAATAATCTTCATCCAGTTTTACCTTCGGAATTATCAAGTAACTCCAATCTAGTTTTCAGTGATGCGTTTTCGACAAGTAATCTCCTGTTTTCACATTCAAGTTCTTTATTCCTATCACGCAAAAAGAAAACCAAACTATCATTGTTCAGTGAATTGGAAATATTAAATGTGTCTCCAGGCAGATCGTTCACATACATAGTACCCTTGCCAGTCATTAGCCATTCGGCACTTAAGTTTGTGTAAGCACATAGAATACGTTCTACACTATCAGAGTTCATAGATCCTCGCGTTTTCAACGCTTTCCCTAATAAACCATTAGAAAGTTCTGCTGCGACAGTTACCTTATTAGCATTCAGTCCCTCAGCTTTCATAAAAGCCTCCAGTCTATCTATAAATCTTTCTTCACTCATAGAAAATATTCTCAATTTATTTTGCTTATATAGAATTTATGCTCTATATTTGCACAGTGATTTCAAAATTATTGCAACAAATGTACAACAAAACTAGAACACCTGCAATAGCGAAAAAACGCTATTCATTTAAAAAAGGATATCTGCAAGTCTCTTTAGAAGATAAAGACAAACTCAAGTCAGACTTGATACAGGTTTTAAATAATCCCTCACGATCGTACTTCTCCAAAAAGCTGAACGCCGGAATTGTTGATATCTCTGTGACTCTATTCTCTGCGATCACAGATGTTTTTAAGAAATATGATATAACAGACTGTTGGACTATTGAAGAAATATAACTATGAACTTAAATGTTATACTTGCAAAACGCGAAAATGAAGTAACGGAATGTATCGCATGGGGAGGCTCATATAAAGAAACTGCTTCACTGTTACAAATTAGCGTGCGTACCGTAGACAATACCCTTCGGAAGGTCAAAGAAAAATTAGGATTAAACAAAATCAATGAAATCTCTGCATGGTGGTTTTGTACGCACCACAATATAAGTTTGGACCTCTCTCCTTTTGTTCGAAGACAAATATCCGTCATACTACTATGTATTTTTATTAGTGGAGAAATCTCAATTTCTACAGACTCACCTTATACTACCAGACGTTCCCGAAGAAGCCGTACGGAGTATAGGGCTAGAAGACAAGAAACTTCTATCAATCAACCATACATTATTTAATCAAGATACGCATAAGGAGTGCGTCCGGGAAAAGCCCGGTGTTTTAGTTATACATTATTATTTTAATGAAAAAATAGAAGTTTATCATTTCAATTATCAACCTTTTAAAAGCCGTGCTCAAGGAGGCATGTAGGGTACCCAGCCCCTGGTTAGGTTTGTTACACAAAAATTGCCGGGTGAGAATCCCGGCACATGGGTAATAGTGTAAGGAGGCACAACGGTTTTTCAACATTTCACCGCAGACGGGTTCGATTCCCGAATACCCACATTTCTATTATTAATAAAAAAAGAAACGTCATGAAAAATTTAAAAGAAACAAAAGAGCAGATCTTCGCTACTACAATTCACATCTCTAACATTCTCAAGTCAAATGAAATGAGTGCAATTTGTATCTTATATAAGAAGCAGCAAGAACTTGTTGCCACCCCAGCAATAGTAGTAGGTTCTCCTTATAACATCATACCAGCAGTAATAAAGATAATGCAAGAATCTGAAGAGGTACGCAACATCATTTTAACAGCAAGTGAATACTATCAGTTTCAAGAAAAAGAGAAAGCAAACACCAAAGAAGTACCTCCTTATTTAAAAGACTATATCGAGGAATTAATCAAAGGTTTATAAAAGCAAATTATGAAAGTTGTACACTCTCCCAGTCCATCCAGCAATCCTGCAAAAAGAGAAAAAATAAATCTTTTTGAAAAAGATGCTCCGGAAGAAGTTGCAGCACTCTGCCAGCAATCTGCCTTGCAGGAATCAAATAAGATATTATTAAGAATAGATGCCCGAACGCAAGTCCTCGTTGATCCCAAAGATGCAACTGCCGAATATGCGGAAAAACTACGGCAACGGTATAAGTTGAATTATCACCGTAAAGCCGTAGGCGGACGCAAAAAAAGATAATGTTATGTACGTAGACATTGATAATCGTGGTTTACTCACTATAAATGACATTCCGCCAAAAGAAGCTCAACGTCTCTTAGAGATAATTCAGCAGGCAGATACGCAACTTTTATCCCGTCCCATTGAAACCCTTAAAAAACAACTTCATTTGCACCTCAAAGAATATGTTTTCCACGTACCTAATAAAAAGCCATAACTATGTTTTTTACTGATGATGATATAAGACGCATCAAGGACGCATCAACCGGGCATCTATTGAATGTGGTACAAGACTTCCAGAACCTACGCAAATCCGGGACAAGTTACGTTTGCGACTGTCCGCATTGCAAGGCATCTAAAAAATTTAGTGTAAATCCCGCTAAGGATATTTACAACTGTTTCTCTTGCCATCAAATTGCCGGTGTCGGTGCGTTAGATTATTTAATGCGAGTAGAAGGAAAACAGTTTCCGGAAGCGCTTGAATATCTGGCCGGCAAATTCAGTGTTTTACTGGATGCAGTTCCCGAACAAAAAAAGAAGCCGGTAAAGATGAAGCAAGGCAGCAAAAAAGCCAAAGGAAATGATGTTAATAGTTTCTGTGCAAAAATGCTTGCAGAGTCGGGTTTGACATTTGAAGACGTCACAGCAAATGTCTATAAAACAGGAAAAAACGAATCTATATTCAAATTACGCACTTTTCGTCCAGGAACACTCGCAGAAAATGGAACCATAGATCCTAGAGGTGATGATGTTATTATCGAGTATTATGATCTTGAAGGAATGCCTGTCACTTATGCCAGGAAAGATCATCGTAAAAAAGAGACTGGTGAACGAAAAGAATACTATCGAATCCGTTGGCAATTTCCTGACGCACATCTTGATAAAGACGGCAAGCCGTTCAAATACAAATCTCCGATTGGAAGCGGCACCCCTATTTACATCCCGGAACGAATGCGGAGGCTTTATAAAGAGAAGCAACAATTTGACCGGCTCTACATTCAGGAAGGTGAAAAAAAGGCTGAAAAAGCTTGTAAGCACGGGATTCCGTCTATCGCTGTTAGCGGTATACAGAATCTCGGTCTAAATGGTGCGCTCCCTGAAGATATCGTTCGGATCATTACAACTTGTGGAGTAAAGGAGGTTGCTTTTATCTTCGACTCTGATTGGGATGATATCAGCACAAACATTCGACTCAATGACAGAGTCGAGAAACGACCTAGTTGTTTTTTCTTTGCAGCCCGTAATTTCAAGGAATATATGCGTACCTTGAAAAATCGTAATATTTATGTTGAAATATTTATTGGCCATATACAAAAGAATAAAGCAGGAGATAAAGGATTGGATGACCTTTTAGCCAATAGTTTGAAAGGGCATGAGGAAGAATTGGCAAAAGATATAGAAGCAGCCTGTAACGAGAAGAAAGGTCTGGGCAAATACGTGGAAATGTTTAAGATCACGACTTGGACCGACCACAAGCTTCAAGAATTATGGTGCTTGCATTCGTATGAATCTTTTGCAGAGAGACATAGAGATGTACTAAAAAATCTTCCGGAATTTGTATTCGGAAGATATCGCTGGAAATTCGATGATAGTGGTAAAGTTGTCTTAGCACAACCTTTCGATGATGATGAAAAATTCTGGGAAGAAGTAGAAAAGAACATTCGAGGAGGAGATACGCGCATTGAATACCAGTTTTGCTATGTCAATTCACATAATTTCCTGCAAAACAGAGGATTTGGCCGCCTAAGAATGTTAGACAAGTCATTCCGTTTTATTCAGTTGGACCCTCCTGTCGTTCGTATGATTGAAGCTTCTGATGCGCGTGACTATTTGTTTCAGTTCGCAAAACATTACTGCAAGAAAGAAGTGAATGAAATGCTTATTAAAGGGGTATCCCAATATGTTGGTCCGGACAAATTATCATTATTGAATTTCATTGAACCAAACTTTATAAAACCTAACCGGGAAAGCCAATACTTCTACTTCGACAGCGCCTGTTGGTACATTACAAAAGATAAGGTGTTAGAAATGGGATATGAAAGCATTACCCACCACATCTGGGAAGAACAACGTAAGCAAATCAAAGCTAAATATCTCGGTAAACCGCTCATTACATTCAAACGGGATGCTGAAGGAAAGTATTTCTATGAGATTTCTGAGGAAGGGGAAAAATGTCATTTTCTTCAATTTCTCCAAAACGCATCAAATTTCACATGGCGAAAACCAGCGCAAGAAGTAGAATCGGATGAAAATGCCGAAAACAAGATGCATCTGTTGAGTAAGCTCTGTGCTATCGGTTTTTTAGCAATGGAAGCTAAGGATAACAATGTAGCCAGGGCGGTAGTTGGCATGGATGGAAAACAATCCGAAGTCGGAGAAAGTAATGGTCGTTCCGGTAAATCTTTACTTGGAGAACTCATGAGACATGTCACTCCCACTGTCTACATTCCAGGAAAACGACCAGATATATTCAATGATCAATTTGTTTGGAATGATATTCAAGAAAACACGAAAATCGTTTTTATAGATGATGTGTTGCTTAATTTCAATTTCGAGTTTCTGTTTCCTAATATCACAGGAGACTGGAGTGTTAATCACAAAGGAGAAGGGCGGTTTACTATACCCTTCTCAGCCTCTCCCAAAATATATATTGCGACCAATCATGCATTAAAAGGTAGCGGTTCTTCATTTAAAGACAGGCAATGGTTGTTGGCATTTTCCGATTTCTACAATGACAATCATAAACCGGTTGACGATTTCGGCTCTCTTTTCTTTTCTGAGTGGGATTTCGATCAATGGAATCTTACTTGGAACTTATTAGCTAACTGCATTCAGCTATATCTCAATTTTGGGGTAATACAGGCGCCAGGCGAACGACTAGAACAGCGTAAGTTACGACAAGAAATGGGTGAAACTCTCATTTCCTGGGCAGATGAGTACTTCTCTTGCGCTGAACATCTTAATGTACGTCTTCCTAGAAAAGATTTGTATGATGCTTTTTGCACGTATGATCCCGCACAACGGAAATTCATCTCTCCCACTGCATTCAAAAAGAAGTTTATCATGTACTGTGAATGGAAAGGCTATATTTTCAATCCGCAAAAATATGATAGCAAAACGGGATATCCTTTTCAAGTCGACCAAGACGGACGCCCTGTTATTGACGACAAAGCCGGTGGAGTCGAATACTTTACAGTTGGTACAGGTACTTATACCGGTAATAATGATTCAGATGATATAAACTCTGAATATGAACAAAAGCAAATTGATTTTTAAACTTAAAAAGGGATAATATTATGTCAGAAAAACAAGGAATTTTTCTATTAGGACTCAAAAAGAGTAAGAAACGTGAAGGTGTAACCTACTGTATAGGTGTGTTTAGGTTAGGAACTACCAATATGGAGTTTATTCTAGGCGAAACAGACAATGATCGTGAATATAGGCAGGGCGAAGAAGTCTCTTATATTTATAACGCCAATTATACTAATAGCTTACAGAGTGCTTTGAATTGGTTGGATTGCCAAAAGTGATATCCAGAACAAGAAAGAAATGAATAAATCAACAAACAAGCACCGTCATAAATGGGTAGAGCCTTTTGATGCTCCATTTACCTATATATGTAGTAAGTGTGGTAAGCATAAGATTAAAGAAACCATGTACACTGCAACTTACTATGACGAGAACATGAATCCACTTGGTAGTAAATCACCAGAGTGTGTTAGTAAACAACCTTCAATACGAATAAAGAAATGAAAAAATATCGTGTAACGATTGAATTAGACACTTTTGAATTTATAGTATCCGCTAAAGATAAGAAGGAAGCTAAAGAAAAAGCTCTCAATAATCTTCAGAAAAAGAAAATATCAACTATGATCCGAAAAGGATGGCCCGATAATAAGAGGCAAATTTTTATTAATGAAGAATAACTCAACTCAAGAATAGATATGAATCAAAAAAGAGAAGCAGACTTTAATGTAGTCTGCTCCTATATGCTATTTTTAGAATTATCAAAGGGAGGATTCGAACCCCCATCTTCCTTTGCAGGCTGCTCTACCATTGAGCTACTAAGGAAAGCACCATGACTTTCGTGCATGGCGAAGCAGCGTGAACTGCATCTGTCGCGCAACATTGATTGTTGCCTCTCACGGACAGTGGCACAAAGATAAGCATAATTAATAATAGAATCTTAATTTTATGGCAAAAATTTATATAGCAAGTAGTTGGAGAAACTCATATCAACAGGATGTTGTATCGTTTCTTAGAAATAAAGGTCACGAAGTATATGACTTTAGGAATCCCCCTCATGGCAATGGTGGTTTTCAATGGTCTGATATAGATCCTAATTGGCAGCAATGGACAACAGAACAATACAGAGAAGCTCTCAATCATCCGATTGCACAAAAAGGATTTAATTCTGATTTCAATGGTATGCAATGGGCTGATGTGTGCGTAATGGTTCTTCCTTGTGGTCGGTCAGCCAATACAGAAGCCGGATGGATGAAAGGTGCAGGCAAAAGAGTAATGGTCTATTCCCCGAAGGAACAGGAACCGGAGCTTATGTATAAAATATACGACTTTATCAGTGATAGTATGCTTAGAATCAATGATGAAATAAATAGAGTATAACAAATCAGAAAGGAATATTATGAACGATAATAATACGCATTTTCTCATTGATCAACCTAAAGCAGTAGCTCAATTGGTACATGAATACACAAAATCAGTTATTCCCGTTTTTAAGTCTATGAATTGGCTACAACGCATAATGATAAAATTGTGCTTCGGACTTAGATACGAAAAGTTAAAATCTTAACTAGAATAAATAAGATATGAATAATGATGGTAATAAAATTCTGGACGCTATTAAGAAAATGGCAGCAGATGACAATAAAGGTTTGAGAATGTCCACTACCATAGTCGATGTTAAGGATGATCCGCGCGGCTCAATTGTTGGCTTTGGGACTGAAAAAGATTGTGGGGATGATGCAAAAGCACAGACAATTGGATTACCAGGTAAGTATATGGCATGTGCTTTTTTTATAGATCGAGAAGAACTGAAAAAATACCTATAAACAAACGGGAAAAAACTCTCTGCATGAAAGGCTACTACATGAAAGCTGGTCAGATTCCCAATATAAACGATAACAATGCCATTTACGTATCAAGAGATATTAGAAGAAGTTCTTCCTGTTTATCACCAGAATCCGGAACGTTTTATGCGCTTCTACCATGCCGTCAATAATATCCTAGCTGCAATACCTGAAGGGAGCAGTATTCGCATTGACGAACACTGCAAGCCCGCATCACGTGATCTATTCATTAAAATAGCTGCTATGTATATTATAGAAGAAACGACAAGAAAGGACGTACTAGATGATTTTTTAGAGTTTTCTGATGATTACAGTGCTATTCGGCACGTACCTAAAGTAGTACCGGCTGTTAATTGGCACCACTTCTACTCGAATCGCAGATGAGTAGATTATTCCAAATTATTACTTTGTAAAGATACAAATTTTCATTGATATACACAACATTATGCCGATAAAAAAAGAGAATAAAATAATGGTGATTGTTGCTCCGTCTGCCGATGATCGAGAGTTACTTATATCACGCCTGGCCGTTCGTCTTGGCTTTGCAAAAGTCCCATCCGATGCCAAAAAGATAATACGCAAAGATATTTATTCCGTAGACCTGGCTACTGCTTATTTTGTGCTATGCAGCAACTATAGTTTCCGCAGTTCTATCATCACTACCCAAAGGCTGTATGAGCTTGCCGCAAGGGGTATTTGTGTTGTAGTCGGCGTCAAGTCCTTGCCTCGCGAATACGAACTCATTTCTCAAGTGTTTTATCCTGATGATTTACGCTAACGCAAGTCGGTTCATTTCTGTTATATATAGCATTAGTATTATTTCCCGGTGTGCTTCTGCGCACCGGGCTTTCTTTTTCATTCCCCCTCGCCTCCCCTTCATCTTATCACAAACGTTTTGAACAAATGTGCAGGAGGAAGTGCCGGACAAAATCAGGAACACATATATATATTTTTTATTTTTCTTTCTTCTTTAAAAATACCCTACCCAAAAACACGATAAAATTTTGTGCTTTCGTGCAGACACCTATTTTTCTTCATTTATTACATTAAAAATCAGATATTTACACATTGCACGATTTTCGTACAAAAACGTACGATTCGTACAAAAAGGCACAAAAATGCATTTTGTACGCAAAACAATGATTTTGTGCCAAAAAGTACATCATTTTGTACGGGGTTAACAAATTGATATTCAACACTTAAGTAAAAGTTCATAGTTATTTTGCACAATCGCACAAAAAAATAGTACGGTTTTGGAAAGGGTGATACACTGAATACACTCTTTTTTCATTGATATACAAGGTTTCTTCATTTCTTTTTTGTACATTAGCTCCATACCTAAACCAAACGTTTTTATGATTACTACTAAGATTGAAGTACCACCACATCTTAAGGAGTATCTTATCGGAAAGTTCTGTAATATGCAGGACTCTCCGATTCGTTTTCCGGATAATACGGATATCTACCACTTTATCTACGACCTACTTGAACGACGTCCATGCAACGTCATTGATCATGGAAATCTAGAAATTATCCTGCCGGAACGCAGTTTAGGCAAAAATCCCAAAACATACAATTATCTGGGAATACGTTCACAGATTATCCTCGTACGAAAGATCGATCGAATGTTATGGGCAGAAGCCCATGACTTCCTGGACGAACAAAAGCATACCTATGGTATCACTTATATCAATGCGATACATAATTTCATGACTATGTATGGAATTGATTCAATCACAGAGGATGCATTCAAAAAGAACTATTACCGATGGAGAGCCGAAATTCGCCGGAAAGAGAAAAAAAGAGGTTATAATCGCTCAAAAAAATAGCCGGGCAAGTGTAGTTAATTGTCCTTTTTTTGATCGAAAAATGTTCGAAAAACGACTCAAAAATGCGTACTAATTGAAAATCAACACTTTATGAATAATTATAATAATATGGGAGGCATATTAAGTGCCGATATCCTATTTAAAAATGAAATTGCATTGTTTGCTGTTCATCAGAACACTGCGTGTATCAAAATTACAGAGGGACACACCTGGCATCCCCTCCACACTCTAGGTGTTATTGAAGCTCCGACTGTCACCCCTAATGAAACCTCCGGAGGTACGATATATAAATATTCAACAAACATCCGGCTTCTCAAAGCAGCTATCAGCCTAAAAGAAGCTGATAATTTACGCTATAAGATTGTCGAAGGATGTATTCTCCGTTGTAAAGATACCAACGGATATGAATATATTTATGGTACAGCACAATATCCACTATTGGGAAGTCTGAATAAAATCATCGGGAAAAAAGTGACTGATTATAGCGGCTATGAATTACAGTTATCAGGAACCTCTATTTATCCGATACTTCAGTACTACAACTTATAATTCGTCCTTCCGTACCATTTTCAATAAATGTATCATTGCACCAAAATCAGTATAATGAGCCAAAAACGTATCATTCTTTCCGATTCCTCACTCAATCGTTACGGATTCCGGGTACTTACTTCCGGAATGCTAATCGAAGCATTCAAGAAAAACCCGGTCATGCTATATATGCATTTCCGTGATGAGGGTTCTCCCATTTGGGGAGATTCAAAAGCTATCGGTCATTGGGAGGATATACAACTTAACGGCGACGAACTTTCTGCCATTCCTATTTTCGACAAAGTTGATGATCTATCAAAAGCAATTGCCGCAAAATACGAAGCAGGGACTTACAACGCTGCAAGCGTCGGAATCCGCATTATTGCTACCTCAGCAAACAAAGATCTTCTAGTACCCGGTCAAACCCGTGAAACTGTCACGGAATGCGAGTTAATGGAAGCATCTATTGTGGATATTCCGGCAAATTCCAATGCCGTTCGCCTCTATGATCGTTCCACATCCGTTCTCCTGGCAGCGGGTATGGACACGAATTCCGTGCCAGTATTATCAACTTCATTCAAAGACAAAATGACTTTAAAAGAATCATGGTCAGCTTTTTTATCTTTTCTGAATATCAGCCAAGATAAGGCAGTAACGACCGAACTATCAGCAGAGAATCTCGACTCCCTGCATAATGAATTCGCCCGTCTGAAATCGGAGAACAGTTCTCTCGTACAAGCTAAACAGGAGATCGATCAAAAATTATCTGAAGCGACTACTGAGATAGCCGCACTCAAAACGACGGTAAGCGAAAAGGACCAAGAGATCGCTAATCTGAGAACCGAGGTAAGTGCCAAGGATTCAGATATCACCCAGCTCAAAGAACAAGTAGCTAATTTGAAGAAAACACCGGCGCCGGGTGAACGATCCCCAGCTCCCAAGAGTGAACCTGCCGCAAGCGGAGAGAAGGAAGATCTGGCTGCTTACTGCGACAAAAATGCCGGCAATTATCTGGAAATCACAGAACGCCTGAAAACTGACGGCCTCCTTTAATTTACTAACCAACTTTAACTATTAAAGAATATGTCTCCAAAATTAATTGACGTATCGAAATTGAACGAAGCCTTAATCACCTACGATAAGGCTCTTCGCGCGCTCCCATTTGCCACCTTACAGGAAGTTGCCGCCAAACTGGGATTGAACGTGATGGATCTGCAAGGCAAACATGCCCTAATCAATGAGCGCCGTCGTGCCGGCGGAACCCAGTCTTACAAGATTGGAAAAGACTTCCGTCTGGTTGATAAGCTGCTCGGTTATGAACCTTCCGTCATCGAACCGAAAGATGTTGTATGTATCACTAAAGAGAACTCCCAAAAATACGACGACGGTGAATTGTTGATCGTAGGAGGTCAGCCGGTCAGCAACATCAACAAGAAACATCCTCTTGAAACCCGTGTAGCCTTCACGTTGGTAAAATCGCATATCGAAGACGTGGTATATACATTGTTTCATGCAGAACGTGACGAAGACTCAACCTCACCTTCAGGCGCATTTGACGGTCTGTTTACCAAAGCCGACATGCTGATTACAACAGGTGATGTCAATGCTGCTCGCGGCAACTTTGCCCCATCAGGTCTTTTTACTTTGCCTACAAAGGATACAGACTCCGCCGCTTATGAAAATTTGGTTGAATGGATTGGTGGTGCCAACACTTACCTGCGTTCCTCCAAGTCAGGAATTCCACAGCTGCTTTGTGCTGAAACGGTATTAATAGCTGCACGCTCTGCTCTCCGCAACAAACTGCGTATGCAGGAGTATCCTTCAATGCAGCGTATGATTGAACTTTTGCGTGAAGACGCAATGTGCCCTGCTCTCGAAATTCTCTCCCATGAAGCACTAGGCCAAGGATCGCGTTTGGTTCTTCAGAAAAAAGGCAACATGGATGTCGCTTTCAACACTCAGGCCGCAACCAAATTCTGTCAAATTCGTGACATCTACGAAGATCCGAATGAATGGCAATTCTGGTTACAAACGGGTTATGATACCCGTATCCGCGACTGGCACGAAAAAGTATACCGCTGTAACGAGCAAAAGAACGAATCTCTAGACCTTGCAGGGGATTATTGCAAGACCGGAGGTGTACAAGTCGACATCACAGGAACGGAGAATGCTGCTTGGACCATCAAAGGTAAAGTTGCCGAACGTGGTAATGGTCAATGCATCATCGGTCTCACACCCGGCAAGTACACTATTGAATTTACTGCTGTAGACGGTAAGACTAAACCTGCCGATCAGGAAGTGACTGTCGTGGAAGGCGCAGTTACAACCGCAACCGGTGCTTATACCTAAACTGAGATAAAAAAATGAGCGGCCATTTTGGTCGCTCTATCCTATTCACTCTAAACAATTACACTAATGAAAAAATATACTTACCTAATACTCTGTATGTTCTTTGTGGCTTTGGTTATTGCAATCCCGGAACTACACCCTCAGACATGTCATCTTGATGGAAATACATTGACCATGTTGGCAGCTGGTCCGGCCTTCGCACCGCTGAAATGGAATGTCGGTCAAAATAATATGGGTGGATATAAAGGACGGTTACTGTTCGTCCCATTTGATGCACCCAATACAGTACCCACCGTTCCGGATCCCGGCAAAGCAGCAGACAATGAAGCACTAGTGACGGCAGCCGGTACATTTGCTTTTCCTGCAGAAGGGACGTATAAGCAACCTATTTATCTATATAGTACAGATGCAACAGTCGACTATAAAGCGGAGCAGCAAGGTGAAGCTGACGGGATCAGCTATAAACAAACACTGAGCTTCTTCTTCCCCGGCAATACTCCTGAAATGCATGCATTCAATGCATTGGTAAAAAACACAGCAGGCTATTACGTTTTTGAAGACTCTGACGGCAGACAAATGATCATGGGGCAACCGGGATTATATGCTTCTACCGCTCCTTCATTCAATGGAGGAAAAGCAAGAAGCGACCGTCGCGGTACCACCTATACGGCTACCGCCGATTCCAATTACTCTGCGATCTTCCTGGAAACTCCCATCGATATGGAAGTCATAGGCGGATTAAAACCGGCCCCAACGCCTCCAATCGAATAATATGATCAGACAAGAACAACTCAGCCAATGGTTAGGAGACCGCCAGCGCAAATATGCTGACGGTCTGGTTCTTTTCGGGATTCTTGCTAAAGAGTCTATGAAAAAGAAATACGCAGCTTACCTAGATACAGCTCCGGAAAGTCCACATATTTTTGACCCGCATTTCACCCAGCTTGTCAATTGCCTGTCGAAAATTGACAAGGAAATCAAATATTCTCCTTCACTATATCCTGCCGCTCTTGAGGAAATTGCCGTGGTTAGGACCATAAACGAGAGTGAACGGAAAAAAGTAATCGAAGAAAAACAAGCAAATATCACTTCGCTTGAAATATTAGTCAATGAATTGCAGTCCCGTATTGATGATCTGGAAAATGACAGCGAAAGCCATACCGAAGAACTGGCATCCCTTCAGGAGCAATTTGACGAAAAAATGTCTGAACTATCCGCCTTACGAAACGAATGCGAAACACTGAACACTCCGGGTGTCAAGATTATCACGGAAGAATCACTCAGTCCTTCTATCCGGAAAGCTTACGCACGTATCAAAGAAATAGCACCTTTATATGCAAGTTTGCATAATGATGTGGCCAACCAAGACATACCACCAGAAGAACGACAACCGATAGCCGAAGAACTGTGCAAGCTCGATGATGAACGTCGCAAACTCTGGAAACAGATCGATACCTGGGCGGAAGGGAAAGGTGAACTGCAACTTGAAGAAAAGCGGCCAATACTAAGTGAAAACAGTATTGTACGCGGTTTTGAAATTGCCCGCCAAATCAAGCGTTTGAAAAATAATATAGCCAACAGCAAAGCCGCTTCAGAACGAGCCAGGCAGGACAACAAACAGACTGTCATGCAGAATGCATTGGACCGCATTGAGAAGTATGAGACGGAACTTGCCATACTGGAAGCAGAGATAACAGCAACACAAGGTGAAAAGAGTGCAGGATAACTTTCCACTTGCATTGTGCCCCGGTTCTATCGAGCCATTCATGCACAAAGGAGAATGGGCAATACATGAAGTGTTGCCCTCTCTTTTATCGGATATAGGCCCGGCACACGTAAAAATAGCAACATTCAGTATCTCGGAAGACAGTCTGCGTCCACTTTTCTTCCTTTCAGACGAAAAGAAAATCGAAAGCCTTACTCTTTTGCTGGATACGACCGTAAAACGTCATAAGCTTGATCTATTACTGTTTGCTTCAAATATTAGTCCGAGAATCCGGATTGATTCCTGCCATGCCAAACTATTGCTAGTCGAAAACGAACAATATAAATTTGGAATTGCAGGATCTGCTAACCTTAATCAAAACCACCGATGGGAAAACGGCTTTTATTTCACTTCCGGAAAGCATTTCGAGTATTTCTCAAATATGTTTAATCAAGCGTATGAAGACGCTATCCACTATGAAAGTTTAGAATAATGACTCTGTCCGAAGAAATATTAAAGCAAATAAAAGATATGTCTGCAGCACTTTTACCTCCGGCAGAAATCGCAATACTGCTAGATATCCCGACTGATCAACGTGACTACTTCTGTGATATATGTAAAAATCATTGCAGTTCACCTATATATACCTCCTATCATCAGGGGAGACTTCAGACCAAGCTCAATCTCCGGAAAACAGTTATCAAACTGGCCGTTGCTGGCAGTCCTGCCGCCGAACCTCTTGCTGATAAATACATGAAAGAACAAAGCATCAATGAATAATGCCAAAGAAAGATCCTACATACGAGAGAATCGAACGAGCTTTATACAAAGATAAGGACGAATCGACAACCATCCTTTCCCCCAGGGAAATGGAAATCAAAAAACGTATGATGTTATGTGTCAGTAAAAAAATGGAAGAACCACTTATTCCGGACACTGAGTTGGTAAACTTCCTAATACACGGTTGTGGAGGAAATGCAGAACCGATTTCCAAATCACAAGCCTACCGGGATATCGGTATGATCAACCGGTTAGTCGGAAATATCCAACTAGCTGCAACATCCTGGTACCGGTATATGATTGTAGAAGGTGGTAAGAGGGCTTTTAATATGGCAATGGACAAAGAAGATGCAAAAGGAGCTGCTGCCGCATTGGATAAAATAGGCAAATATACACGTGCAGATAAAGATGATAATAAATTCGATTATTCACAAATGATTCCTCCGTCATTCGAACCTTCGGACGACGTCACCCTCCTGGAAGGACTTGAAGAGATTGAAAACCTTGAAGAAAAACGGGAAGAGCTGCGCACCTTGTTTAAAGGAATGCTAAGTAAAAGAGCAGTAGACATCAAACCTATTACAGAGGAGGAGAAAGAATGAATCCGCAGAACTCTCCTACCCTCTCCGCATATGAACTCCGCAGAAAACGAGATGAGGTTGTAGACAAGTTCTTCAATAAGATGCAACGCCATGCCATGTCTATCAATGCACATGATGAATATATAGTTGCCTCACGTGGTACCGGAAAATCCGAAGGGATTGACGCACGCATCATTCTCCGCAACGTATGGGAAATGCCGGGTTCTTTAGGCGGCCTAATCTCTCCGAGTTACGCCAAGGCATGGGGAAACACATTACCGGCAATCTGCAAAGCACTTGCTGAGTGGGGATATATACAAGGAATACATTATGTCGTTGGCCACAAAGCTCCAGAAAGCATGGGATTCGCCAAACCGGTACGCCCGGTATTAGGCGATGGCTGGAGCAATGCATTTCATTTTTGGAATGGTACCGTCATGGTAATTCTCTCCTTCAATCAAGGAATGTCCGCAAACTCTATGTCACTCGACTGGGTGATAGGTCCCGAAGCTAAGTTTCTCAATTATGAGAAAATTAAAAGTGAAGTAGATCCCGCCAATCGTGGTAATCGGCAATATTTCGGCGACTGTCCTCATCACCACAGCGTAAGTTACTCAACAGATATGCCGACTGCTTCTATGGGAAAATGGATTCTCGATAAGATAGACGAGATGTCGCCTGCACATATCAATCTAATCAGAACATTGTATCTCAAGCTACAAGAATACAAACGAAAGCCACTCACTGACCATGTAATGCGCATGATCAAAGAATATCAACGCGATTTAGACCTTGCACGGAGATATCAACCTCCTATCAAACCTCTCCCGGGAAAAACAAAGGAATATACCGTCTTCTACGGTGAATATGATGTGTTCGACAATCTGGAAGTACTCGGTGAAGACTTCATTTGGCAGATGTACCGGAACTCGCCTCCTTTGATCTGGCGTACTGCTTTTATGAACGAGCGTTTATTCCGGATTGAAAATTGCTTTTATTCGGCTCTGGATGATGATATTCACTTCTACACACCTGGCGATAACGGACGTCTCCGGGATTTAGGCAGTAACTGGAGCAAACTAACGACATGTGGTTGTCTGGGCGACGGTGACCTCAATTTTTCAAAGGAGCTTCATCTGGCCTTTGACTCCAATGCATCCATATCCACCGCAGTCATCGGACAGCTGGATGATCACACGATGCGCGTACTCAAGTCATTTTACGTCAAAACTCCCGGAAAATTGCAAGACCTAGTCAAAATGATAGCCGACTATTACCGTCCGAAGCTTAATCGAGATGTAGTCATCTACTATGACCATACCTTTACATGGGAATCCGGATCTTCTACTGAAACCTATGCAGACATCATCGAACGTGTATTCAAAGAAAACGGATATCATGTCACAATGGTATATGTCGGACAAGCTCCGAAACACGAATGGAAGCATTTAAACATTGACTTAACCTTAAAAGGAGATCCGCAATTTCTTTGGATACAAATAAACCTTCATCAAAACGAATTCCTGAAAATAGCAATGGAACAAACTGGGGTCAAACAGGGAAAAAACGGATTTGAAAAGGATAAAACACCTGAAGGAACACCCGACACACCTGATAATCCGGACGAATATAAAACGCACATCACAGATGCATTTGACACACTATGGCTAGGAATGAATTTCTATTTCACTCTGCCGGGTACACGTGCCGGAGGAATCTTCTTTCTGAATAATAAATAAATAATATACCAATAGCATTCACGCCTCTTCGTGATTCAAGGAACGAAAATCAAATAAATAATACCTATTTTGGGTCCCATTCCGTTTTGCGAGCGTGCGAGCAAAACGGAATGGGTGCCCCTGCACCCTTCCCTTTATAAACGACCTTCATCAGAATAGCTATAATAGCTATGATTACAGATAACCAAATGGTCATCCAAATGTATCTCCATTACTTCAGATGCTTTTTTTATTTTATCCGTCAACCTATTATCTATCATACTCGGCTGTTTATTTCCGCTCGGGTGATTATGCACAACTATTATTCTCGTCGCATTATTCAATACAGCCTGTTTCAATAATAATCTTACATCTACATATGTTCCATCAATACCGCCACTTGACAACCTTATCTTCTTGATAACTTTAGACCCTTGATTCAGTAACAGTACCCAAAATTCTTCTATCTCCAGTTCACCAATCAGAGGGCACATTATCTTATAAACGTCTTCACTGGATTTCACTACCTGTTTTTCAAATTTACGTTCCTGCATTCTCTTATACAGTTCCACTGCTGCCAACGCCACTCTTTTTCTTCCTGGCGTTAATCCCTCAAACAACATTTCTACGGACAAATCTTCATTGTGACTTAATGCTTCCACGAACTGGGAAACAGCTTGCTCGCTATTCGTTATATTATATATTAGCTCATTATCACTTAGATGTCTGCTCTCTCCTACTATATCAAATAAATTATTCATATTCTTATATCATTAAAGTTCTACCTAAAAAATATCCTCCCAAAACCTCTGCGCCCATATTTTCAAGTGTGCATGAAAAACGTGCATAGCTCGTTCCTTGTGTCAAGATATCATCGAATACAAGTACCTTCTTGTCCTTAAAAAAAGATTCATCAAAATTGATAACTTCTACTTCCTGTAACGCCTTGGCTCCTTTGTATTCATGAATAGCCAACCGTTTTCCTTCTACTGTTATCGCTTGGTAAGCATTCTTACAGCCTGTCAGCCTTGCCACTTCTTCCGCAAAGTTCTTGTAACGTGATTCATTCTTATCTGAAGAACTGGCAGGAATACAGGTAAACGTTATATTCTCACATTCCGCCCCGAACTGTTCCCGTATCTTCTTTGCAATCAATTCTGCCACCGCTAAACTACGTTTCCCATCTTTAAAATCCCAAATCATTTTCCGTACTTTCCATTCTCTTTCATTCGCTTCATACTTGACGGGCAAATAATCAAAAAAGCAATACATAAACTTTGACCACTGTCTTTTCCAACTTTCCGGTACGTTTCTTGTTTTCATAATTATACTATTATACTGTGTTTATTGTTAATTTATTCTTGAACTTGAAGTCCGGAGGGTGTAAGCCTTTATCCTCTTTCTCCCTACCTGGAGCTTTTTTTTATTCCGTCGCTTTCGCTCGGGGTATGTTTCGCCTTTATGCCGCCCTAGAAGGTGTTTCTTGCAACGACGCCAAGCTTTTATCTTCAAATACAACCCGCAGGCGTGGAGATTTTAAGATAAACTAGACGGCTTGAGCTTTGCATAGGAAAAGAAACATTTACCTTCGCGGAATAAAGTCGGAAAACATACCTCGAAAGAGACATACCTATGAAGTGGCGACAGGCAGAAAAAGGAGAAAGAGACAACAAAACAGAAATACCACTCTGCCCCACCAAAAAGGATGAGAAAAGGGCGTATTCCCGGAAAACGGTTCGGAATGATTAAATTGTTTTAGTTTGCGACAAAAAACAAATAAAGCTTTCCGAACCGTTTTCCGGCATTTTTTTTAATCTCATGTAATTCCCATAACAAAAAATGCAAGAAGCTGGCGTCCAACCAATAAAGGGTTCTCAAGGGGAAAAATTTCCCCTTTATCGGTCAAAAGACCACGCACCGCCCTGAAAAGAAATTTCGACCTAAAGTTTTTCAATTTCCCTTATATGCAGCACCTGTCCCCTCAAAAATCATCACGCTCGTGATACTTGTTTTTCTGCCGTAGGCGTGTCCTTTATGACCTACCAGGTAGCTGATACCTTTGCATAAAAAGAAGGTCATGAACGATATCATTACACAGAATCTACTCACATTCATACTCGGTGGTGGTCTCCTGTCATTCATCACTGGGGTGATTACACTCAAGTACACAAAAAAACAAGCGGAAGCCAAAGCTCTCAGCTCCGTACAAGATGTATATCAGGAACTAATCGCTGACTTGAGAGCCGACAAAGAAGCTATGAAGAAAGAGAGAATAGAAAGCGAAACAAAGTGGGCTACCCGTATAGAAAAGCTAGAAAACAATCAAATAGATCAGGATAAAAAGATAGCGGATAACGAAAACGAAATAGCCGACCTGAAACGATTCAAATGTATAAACCTATTGTGTAACAACCGAAAACAATGAAACATCATGTACACACCCTCATTCTTCTTGCTAGCCTCACTATCACTTGGCTATTGTGTAGTTGCCGTACTACTTATCAAAAAGATCGTAGCGCTCAAGAGCAAAGTAATCTTTCTATCTCAGATTCAACTCTGTACGATAGAACCGGAGATATCTACTCCCGATTCAACTTCAATAAGGAAGAAGCCGATAAAGGTTGGAAGATCAAAGTCAACTTCGACACATCGAAAGCTACAAATCCGGCTACCGGCCTACCCCCGATATCGGATATCGAGATTGAGGGGAGCGAGAAGAATATCAAAACCCTGCTACAAGAAAATGACACTGTACACATATCTGAGAAGCAAAAGACGAAAACTGATATCACGTTTCAGCAAGACAGCAAATTAGAGTCTCACCGAGACGCCGGTAATTCCGTCGCAACCGGAATAGACAACGGCATCAAATACGGACTAATCATCGGGATTCCAATAGTATTTATCATCTTAATCTTTATCAATCATGCTAAAAGACAAAAGAATACATCAAAGTAAGATCTGGCAGATAATGGAACGCAGAAAAGACGGAAAGCCTCTTGAATTCTCTATCCAATTCTGCAAAAAAAGCAATGGCGAATTGGTTACTTACGATCGAGCAGTATTAACTTCATTCCATAGCAGCGGAAGCACAATCAATGTATTACCCTGTGGAGAAGTTACCCCCAAAAAGATTCGCCGGTGCCTTGTCACCAAATTCAATAATTTCAAAGTATATTTCTAATGAAACAGCAAAAACTGCAACAGGCACCAGCTAACCTTATTCTGGAAGGATATGATACCTATGCCGTCTTAAAAGGTGGCAATAATGTTATCAAATTCAGTGATAACACCGATATCACCACTGACAAAAACACATCCGCTATTGAAGTTACTCCCAAAGGAAAAGCGGCTCCAATTAAATTTATGCAACGTGGACGAAATAATAATATGCCTTACGACATTATGAAAAAAATAGGGATTAATGTTACCGTAGGAAGCAACATTGAATTCAAGAACAAAGTCGTATTCGGAGACAGCATACTCGTATATCGCAAGTATCGCGATAAGGCTACAAAGAAAATAATAAAAGAAGAAGTCCTCCCGGAGGAACAGCCGGAAATCTTTGAATTCCTCGAAAACAACAACTTCAATTTTATACGTATGGAGTTAGCCAATGACCTTGTTATATTCTATGACGGCTATCTGGAGTATATATTTAACAATGATGATAAATCTCCCCGTATCGTGCAAATCAAAGCAAAAGAGTCTACCTGTTCCCGAATAAGTGAGATTGACGAGAAGACCGGGAAAAGCGAGTGGCACGGTTACTCAGCCGAATGGCATAAAGGAACACCGGAAGATCTTGTCGCCACTCCCCTGCTCGACAGGCAATCTCCATTGCTCGATTTAAAAATAAGAATCGGGCTTGCGCCTAACAACAACGGAAAAACAATAGTAGGCAAAGATCGTAGGTTCATCCACAATCTTCGTATCTCCACTCCAGGACGTTTTTATTACAGCCATCCGTATTGGTGGAGCGTTTTTGCGTCCGGCTGGTATGATTTCTCCAGTGCAATCCCTGTTTTCAAAAAATCACTGATCAAGAATCAAATGGCACTCAGATACATTATCTATATCCAAGAAACCTTTTGGGAGAAGCTATACGCATCAGAAAAGATTGTCAAAGATGATGAAAAGGCAATCCGCAGAGGTAAATTCCTTCAAGACATGAACGACTTCTTAGCCGGCGAAGAAAATGCCGGCAAAGGTTTTATATCCCACTTTCGCTATGACCGTATAAAAGGATTTGAAGATAAAGATATCATTATCACCCCTCTCGAATCATTCTTCAAAGGTGGAGAATACATCGAAGACAGTGAAGAAGTCAGTAACATGATGTGTTACGGAATGGGGGTACACCCCAGCATTATCGGCGCAGCTCCGGGAAAGGGAAAAAGTATCAATGGTACCGAAGCCCGCGAGCTATTCACTATTGAACAGGCACTAATGAAAATGTATCAAGATCTAACTCTGGAACCTCTATACTTTGTCAAGGCTATAAACCAGTGGCCTAAAGACATCTATTTTGCCGTAACTAACTGCCAGTTGACCACACTTGACAAAGGTACGGGAGCAACTAAGAACACAGGTTTAACCCCGGAAACTGAACAAAAATGAATATACTCATCCCCGACATCGAAACTTTTAAAAAGGTAGTCAAAATAAACGCCTCGCTGCCTTATGAGTCTATCGAACCATATATCGAAGACGCATTGGATATCTACATAGAGCCATACATCGGAAAGTCCGTCATCAAAAAAAGCAAAAGAATGCCCAGAATCTGAATTATGCGACAGATTACTACGTGCACTCGGCCCATTGACCCTAATGCTTGCTACTGACGAATTAGGTGTCATGTTTGGAGACAGCGGCATCACAGTAAGTAATGTACAAGGGCAACGTTCTCCTGCCAGTGACACAAAAATTGCAGCAGCCAAAGTAAACCTATGCTTCCGGGGAATGCAAGCTCTCGACCGGTTGATATCCTACCTGGAAGAAAACAAGGCGGATTATTCTGACTATGTCGCTGACACTATTTCCCGCTTTTGTTTTATCCGTAATGCGACGGATTTTCAAGATATCGGCATGGTAAATATAGACTACTCCATATTATCTTATCGCATCATGTTCCCTACCATTCGCCAGCTTCAGGAACATAACGTCCGGGAAATGATATCGGACAAAGTATATGAAGCAATGAAAGAAGCATTCTCTAAAAGTAAGGAAACACCCAAACAGAAGATACTTATTGAATATATTATCCGTTATCTTGCCAATAAAACAGCCGAGTTGTACACCTCACAGAAAACAACCGAGCAACGTATATCCGGTAGAAAGATCGAATACTCCCCCACTATCCGACCGATTTATCAAGATCCGTCCGCAAACGGTAACTTCTTCGCCGATCAGGCAACATACTACGCCGGCAAGATACGCTCCTACCTGACAGAAAACGGGACGGAACTTGGAATTGAAACAATATCTCAAGCTATGAACTTCAATTCCAAAGACAAAAAGCTATTTACCTCAATATCATAATATCATGCATACAATACAAATCAATGACGATATTTACAAGATACCGGGAAACTGGGACGAACTAACCCCCAAGCAGCTTCTTTATCTAGTAGCACTTACCCAATCAAATGTACCGGTAGAGCAAGTTAAAGTCTACATGATGCTTTATTGTCTAAAAGCGCACGTATGCCGGCACAAAAAAATATTCAAGGAATATGTCCGTATAAAAATCGGGCAGGAAAGTGAAACTGTCCGTTTCCAGATTCGCAGCCGTCAATACTTTCTCCTTCCGGAAGAAATCAGCCTGCTTGCTGATCAGTTCAACTTTCTGATTCGTAAAGTAGAGAACCGCCTCAATACCTCATTGAAACAATACCTTATTAACCCTGAACTGACAACCAATCCTTATCCAACCCTCCGTTGCCGCTTAAGAAAATTCACCGGCCCGGAAGACCAATTATTCGATATCACCTTTGCACAATTCATGTATCTGCAAACATACCTGGACGCCATGCAATCAGATCCTAAAAAGATCAATCACCTGTTAGCTTGTCTGTGGCATCGTGGAAAAGAGTTCGATATCAATTGTCTGGATAAAGATGCAGCCATTCTGCAACATCTCCCTGAAGATAAAAAAATAACTATGTACTGGTACATTCTAGGAAGTCTCTCCTGCATGGCCGAAGCTTATCCACGAATATTCTCCGGAGAAGGAAAAAGTAACGGTCGTGTATTTGATTCGCAGCTCCGACTACTTGACTCCCTTGCACAATCAGACATGACCAAAAAGCCGGAAATCAGAAAAGGTCTTTTTCTTGATGCCTTGTACGCAATGGACGAATCGATCAGACGTAAAGAGGAAACCGAAGAAAGTCTAAGAAACAGATAAAAGTTTGTTAGTAGCAAACAAATAAACAACAAAAAGTTTGTTAGTAGCAAACTTTTCTATATATTTGCAGTGTCAAACAAACGCGGGTGACGTCCGCATAAGTTCTTTTATATTATGGAACAATTGTTCGAGGCTATCCTAAAGATAGCAGATGCGAATCCTGACGGATTCACGGTTGACCTCACAACCTTAAAAAAGGTCACAAAAGGTATTTCAGTCGCCTATCTTGAAACCCAAGACTGTTTCGGAGAAGAAGGATTGAAAAGAGTTCTTAATCATGCTTTGATGCACGAAAAGAAAGTCGGTGGATGGCTTAACGAAGAAAACAATCAGTTTTATTTCGACTCCATCAGGATTTTCACTAATCTCGAAGAAGCCAAGCAATTCGGACGTGAAAATGGGCAGATCGCTATTTTCGACATTGGGCAAATGAGACTCATCAAATTGTGATCCGGAGGGGCGAAAGCCCCTCCATTACAAAGTATATTGTATTATTAAATACCCGATTATCAAAACGTAAATTGATGAATTATGAAGAATCTTGAATTACTACCTCTCCCTGCCGAGAGTAAAAAGCGAATAGATGAATTTGCAAGGCAGTATCAGCGCATGGGGCACATCTCCATTGAAGTTGTCTCCTATAATGAAGGCCGGTTAATTGTTCGAGCAGAACAAAAAGATCTGGTAAATGACAAGTTCCTTAGTAAAAAAGAACTGACTGAACGTATCCGTGAAATGTTTAAAGGAGAAATCCCGGACAACTGGAAGCTGACCGTATCTGCCGTAAACTTCGACCGTAAAGACATCGACGGTATTACCGTTGATTGGATAAAAAGACGAATGGAACGCCTGGGATTAAAAAGTAAGCACCTGAGCAACTATACAGGTATTGACAAATGCACCGTATCCTCACTTCTGTCCGGTGACAAAGAGCTGACCAAATGGCACAAGGTAGCGCTATATTACTTTTTTAAATATTACGAAGTAGCCAACTTCTAACTTTCATTTGTAAGCGGAGCAAAAAACTCCGCTTACTTTTTGCCGAATCTGAAAAAGATTGTACTTTAGCACCTGCCCAATATCGTTATTAAAACATGAATCCCTTGCCATAGTGTAACCAGATATCTGGTTCCGGTTAATAACACCGGTGGGCACACTATAGTGAGGGATTCGCCATATTTAATCATGAGTAAAGGAACACCTAGTAGACCGATCAAACCTCAAATCAGACCGGGCAGTGGAGTTCAAACCAATGGTGCACCAAAGCCCAAACAGAAGTAGAATGCTCCGCAATCAGTATACAGACTATTATACAGATCGTAAAAAAGCATATCTTCAAACAACGGCCATACCAAATAGTCCTTATCCTAATATCTTCCAGGTTAAGGGCTATTTTGTTTTCAATAGCCTCTAAATGATCAGCTACAATATTCACATATCGCTTATTGCCTTTTATTTTGCAAGAACGATAATAGTTCATGAAAATATCAATATCGAGTTCTGAAGGCTTTTTACCAGACAACCAAATAGTATGAATACATATAATTTTCAATATCAAAATACCCAAAACCACAACAGAAGCCAATATACCAATGATAGATATTAACACAAGACTTATATTTCCTTCTTGCATATTTAATATCCACCCGAATCCAGTCAACACAGTAATAATACCTGTTAATAGAATATATGATCTATCAGTTATCCTATTAGATACATCTACTATACCCTCTAACTGTCTTTCCGCTTCGTTTAAATAGAAATCAACCGTATTTTTATCAAGTTCATTTCGCGACTGTTCTGATATAATACACTTTTGCTCCATAGTCATTTATTTTTGAGCTAAAATACATTATTCTATTGGCATTACAAATATATTACCACTATCTTTGTTCCGTAACAAATTAAAACCACACAAATGAAAAAAATCATCTTACTATTCGTGGGCATAATTGCCTTAGTATGCAGTACTTCTGCTCAAAATTCGGATCTACAAAAGTGGACATCAGGAGCAAACAAAACTATTGTTAGTGAGTCAAAGCCTAACGCAAGTACACCAACTAAAAAAGAAAGTGATATTCCCCAGCGAACTTCATTTTTCGGTGTAGGGTTTGGATACACAAGTGAAGGATATATCCCCGTCAGCATCCACTATACCCATAAAAAAATATATTATGGTCTCAGCATAGCTATCCCCGCCCAAAAAGGAACAAAAGGAGAAGATTATAATGCTGGAGTCAATTGGGATGAAATGTCAGAAGACGTTAAAGAAGAAGGTACTTATTACACCCCTGTCACTTTTGATATGGGATATGACTTTAAAAACTTTACATTAGGTGCTGGTGTCGGAATTGCAGTAGGAACTAAATACCGGAATTGCTTTGATGAATTTCATATATTAGGAGATAATGGGAACTACTATAAAACCACATCCAATGGAACTACCGGAGAATTTAAAGTGTTTGCCAAATACCGCTTCCCAACTAAAAATCCATATCCGATTTGTCGATTTTACATTTCTGCCCAGTACTCAATCAGAACAGGAATAGGAGCAACTATCGGAATTGATATTTAGCATCAAATAAAGCTAAGTTCTTTTGGCACTCTCAAATATTATCCTCATATTTGTATCGCCAAATAACTCGTAGTTTTAAACTACTAAACCGATGAGTATCTAGCGGAGATGCTCAATATACGAAATTGGGCTTTTTTTATGTCCATCAGTTTGCTTTTGATATTCATGTCTTCAGCAAATTTATATACGAAATAGTAGAAGTTTATTTATTAAACCAATACGGCTGTCTTTTCCTGTCATATATATACTCCTCGGGGTTTATACTATGAGTTGTTTGGCGACACGGGATTTAGACAGCCGTTCTTGCATCCTAAAGGATGCAAGAGAACTTGTCTATAATGCCAAACAACTCATAGTATATGCAACAATTAACCCAGGGCACGAACTACGTGCCCTCATTCCGCACAGGAACAGATGTAAACACGCTCCAAGAGCGTTACTTCCGTGAACTGAAAAAAGACTGCGCTATCAACTCCGCATCAGACGCCTATTACGTCTCTGCTATCGCCTGTTTTTGTTTGACCTTCATCTTTCCCCCAGCAGTGATCGGTGCTGCCCTTTGTGTCTATCGAGCAAAGAAGTGTCAGAAAGGAGGTAGAAAATGATGTTCTTCATCCACCATGTACAGACTTACAAGAATGTAAACCGCAAGGGGCAGGAAATGTGTGAGTTCGCCCAGGCATACGACCGAATTTTAGTACAAGATGAATGTGCTATGGATTCTCTAAAATGCGAATTTGAAGAAGTTGTCAAGGAACTGAATGACAAATACCCCCATCAAAAAGTTCTCAAGTTTAATGGGCATAATGGAGACTCTTCCGGCGGACAATGGAGTATAAAGTTAGGTGATGATGACAGCAATCCTGTATGTCATATCTCATACAGTAGAGTGCGCGGTCATTACTCATTCGGAGAAGGCTCTTTCCTATTGGAGCAGAAAGGAGATCAGCCATGATACCAGCCGAAATCAATGGGATCATCCTCACCGACGACTGTATTGAATCAATAAAGACTATCCAAGAGGGAGAACACTCATGGATGGAAAACATTTTGGAAAAAGCTATTGACCTGGCTCTTGATATTGATTCTCCGGACATCGATTCTGTCAATCGACTAACACTCATATCTGAAATCAGAATAATTAAAAAGCATATCCAAGCAATAAGTAATATTCAACCTCTAAAAAAATAACATTATGAATAGACATGAAGCTTTACAATTAATAAACAAGTTACTAGATCCGGAAGCAGCAATAGACGAAAAACAACGTGCAGCCGCACAACTTTCTGAATTAATTCGTATCTTGCTTCCCGAATCAGACGAAGAACAAAAATGATATTAACGATAGTAAGCATATCCGGAATAGTACTACTGTGCCTGGCCTTTTTTAAAGCCTCGCACTCTTTTCTAGCAAAAGCATTCTGGATTATATTAATGTTTCTTTTGCTAGGACTACTCCTACTCTTTTAGTCTCCGGTTTTGTCCTTTATAGCCCGCCCGCTGCGGGCTATTTTTGTCTCCATAACCTAAATATCATGCAGTTATGGAGTATGACCATTTCGCTTATGGCGAAGCACTGGCTTCGTCACTCAAAGACATCTCACACAGCCCACAGAAGAAAAGATTCTTCACAGCTTTCGGACTGGAGGACCTGACGGATCTTAACGACAGCCTGTCTTCTGTTGACGGAAACATTCTAATTGCTGTTGATGGTTGCGAATCCGACTCCGAAGACAATGGAGCGGACGCACTCAACGACAAACAAGTCTACTCATTCATCGTCGCCCAAAGTACGGTCTCCGGAAATCCGAACTCTATCAATCAGGCTGCAAAACAATGTAAATGTATATGCAAGCAGATTCGCAACAAACTGCTGAAGGAAGTCGAATATGTAGACCGAAATACACAGATTAATGGCATTGGACCTATCGGTGACAATTTCTATGGCACCGTATTGACTTTCTTTCTGAATGTTCCGGAAGACTATATCATTGACGAAAACTTCTTTCTATAATGGGACTTTATAAACGATTATCAGAAAACAGGAATGAAGTCAGACGGTACAATGCAGCCAGACGAAAAGCCGAGAAGTTCTCCTCATCGCCTTCTTCACGCCTCATTCAAATGGAGACGATTTCAGAAATAGAACGGTTCAACCTGGCTAAAGATGCAGATCGGTCAACTGCGTTTAATAAAGAAATAGAGCAATGGCAAGATTCCGTTTCCAAACAACTCAAAGCCTCTATTGCATCACGTAGTCTACGGATAGCTCGCGAGTTGCAGCCCAAAGCATATACAGACAGCTACGGGCTTATCAATCGTCTAGGTTTCTCTTTTCCCAGACATGGTGTCTACATCCACAAGGGAGCCGGGCATGGGCAAGGCGGTTTCTCCGGTAGCAAATGGAGTTATCTAAAACGAATCAATGGAATTGAAATAAATACAAGCATCATCCGCCATACAAATCCCGCCTCACTTGGTAAGCAGAATGAAGGGAACCGGCTCGCATATCATTGGTTCGATCCTGTTATAAAGAACCGGCTTCCGGAACTTGCTGATATCTGTATGCGCTATTTCGATACCATGATTATCGACGCGAGCAAAATATACATAGAAAAATAAAAACAGACCTTATGAACGACCTGAACCGTAGTATAAAAATATTCATCGACGGCACCGAAGCTTCTGCCGGAGTTAAGAAGATAGAAGATGCTATCACGCAATTAGAAAACAAAATATCTTCTCTCGATAAATCAGAATCCGGATATAGCAAGAAATCCAAGATCCTGCAAAAAGAACTGGAAAACAAGCACAAGACCCTAAACACTTACAAGCAAAAAGTCTCGGAGACTGACCGTGTCTTGAAGAATCTCTCCGGAGCAACCTATGACGAATTACTTGCTGTCAGTCAAAACGTCCGTAAAGAACTTCGTGCGGCCGTACCCGATACCGCACAATACAATGCAGCTCTGGAACAAAACAGACGGGTGACCGAAGCCGTATCCAGAGCACAAAAAAATATGCGCGTAGAAGTTGGATGTCAAGCCAGCCCAATAGGGAAAGCAGTGGAAATGTTCAATAAATACGCGGCTGTTGTCACCACCGTCATAGCGGCCGTAACCGGATTAACTCTGAAACTGAATCAACTTCGGGAGAAACGCAACGAACGCGAAGACGCTAAAGCCGATGTAGAAGCATTAACCGGCTTGTCGAAAGACAGCATCGACTGGCTGGAGCAACAAGCAGTCCGCCTCTCTACTCAAATGACAGATTCCGGAATCCGCATCAGGCAATCAGCAACAGAAATCCTTGACGCTTACAAGCTCGTCGGTTCTGCCAAACCGGAGTTATTATCGAACAAGGAAGCATTAGCGGAAGTAACCGAACAAACTCTTATTCTGGCTTCCGCCTCCGGAATGTCATTAAAAGATGCTGTTGACGCCGTTACTCTCTCACTCAATCAATATGGGGACGGTGCTGATCAGGCAGCCCGCTACGCTAATGTCATGGCCGCCGGTTCTAAATACGGTGCTGCCGCCGTTGAATCGGTAACTACCGCAGTCACCAAGTCAGGTGTCGCCGCTTCATCCGCCAACATCCCTATCGAGCAGTTAGTAGGCACTATCGAAACTTTAGCAGAAAAGGGTATCAAAGATGAAATTGCCGGTACCGGCTTAAAGAAATTCTTCCTGACCTTACAGACCGGAGCTGACGAGACCAATCCCAAAATAGTAGGTTTGGAAACCGCACTGGATAACTTGCAGAAAAAGCAACTATCAGCAGCCCAAATCAAAAAAATGTTTGGTGAAGAAGGATATAACGTTGCCTCTGTCCTGATCAACGAAACTGAAAAAGTGAAATACTATACTAAGGCTGTCACCGGTACCAGTGTCGCAATGGAACAAGCAGCCACCAAATCCGATACAGCGGCTGCCAAACTCGCTCAAGCCAAAAACAAAATGAATGAAATGGGAATGGAGCTAATGGAAAAGCTCAATCCTTCAATCATAAGCGTGGTAAACGGCACTGTAAACTGGAGCCGAAAGATTATTGACCTGATCGGATTCATGGTCAAACACTCAAGTACCATTATTACCCTGACTACTGCCATTACAACTTATTATCTTGCAGTAAAAGCAACCGAATTTTATGAGACAAAACTTAGAAATGCCAAACTACTCAACATTGCTACGGACAAAATAGCAGAAACCTGGAGTAAAATTCGTTTAGCTTCTACACTAGCTCTGTCTGCCGCTAAATTTGCATTATCCGGAAACATTAAAATGGCCACAACTGCAATGAGAGCCTTCAATACTGCAACCAAAGGTAATCTAATCGCACTAGTGGCTTCTGCTGTAATCGCAGCAGCTATGGCTTTCTACAAATTCTTTACACGAACATCAGAAGCGGAAGATGCTCTCAACTCTTTTCTTAAAGCATCTAATAAAGAACGAGACGAATTACGCAAGTTGACGGATGCTGCCGGGAAAGCCGGTGACGGCACTCAACGACGCAAGGAGTTGATAGAAGAAATAAATTCTAAATATGGTCAATATCTGACAAACCTGTTAGATGAGAATTCATCTCTAAAAGACATCAAGAAAGCCTATAATGAAATTAATACGGCAATGGAACAAAACATTGCAAAAAAAATACTGAACGAAAGATCCGAAAAAATATCCAGAGATAATATGGATAAAAAAATAGACCAGATGAAGGATGTAAAGGACATCTTGTTGGCAGATCTTCCCGCTTCTCAGGTTAACAAGATTAGCCAAGGTATAGATATAACCACAAAAAAACTCATTGAGCAAGGAGAGACAGCCGAATCTATTGCTAAATCTTTATACAATACTATACGTAGAGTATATTACGATAACGGACACCTTTCCACAAATTTAATAGGCGATATAGAAGATTATGCCAAAACAATAAAGAAAGAATATAAAGACATAAAAAAGATACAAGATGAATTTTCTCCCTATCTACCTTCAGAAAAAAGTAACCAACAGTCACAAAGTAATCAATTAGCGGAAGTGGTGGTTACAGCTAATAAACCCACCTCAAAAAATACTACTACTGATGATGAAAAAAAAAGCCAAGAGAAACTCAAAGAGCAACTTGAAATAGAAAAAAAATTATATACCCAAAAACAAGCCTTCTTAAAAGAGATGTACCTGGAAGGTGGCGATGAAACTCTGCAAACAGAAGAACAACTTCAAAAGGAAATGGAATGCATCCAAATGGAATACCTGGAACGTTCTCTGAAAGCAGCTGGCAGCAAATCTAAAGAAGGCATTGATTTTCAAAATCAAATTAATGATCTGAAGCTTAAAATGCAGAAAGAGCACATTCAAGAACAACTCAACGAAGAAAAAGCTCAATATGAACAACAGCAACAGGATTTAAAAATGTTGTATGCTTCCGGAAAAGATGATAACCTGAATTCCGAGGCTGCATACAATGATGCGATGGAACAACTCACTATCATGCATCTCGAACGAATGCTCTCCCTTACCGGTCTGAATGCCGAACAACGAAAGCAAGTAGAGAAACAACTACTTGATTTCAAGGTAAAATGCATGAAGGAAGAACAAGACGCCCACGCCAAAGCCAAAGATGCTGAACAAAAAAAGACTGAAGCCCAGACCCGAAAAGAGCAGCAACAATACCAAGACCGACTTCAAACATACAAGCAATATGGTTCCGAGCTAGGTTCTGCAATGGGCAATCTTATTTCCGGACAGGAAAACGCGATGCAAGGCTTTGCTGATACTATGATTGATATCGTGTTCGATATATTAGGAAAAATAGTTGAAGCAGAAATTGTAAAAGCAACAGCTACAGCAACCGGTGCTGTTGCCAGATCCACAGCGGAAGCCATGGCCATGCCTGACTCGGTAGCCACATTCGGTGCTTCCGGCGCAGCTCGTGCTGCTATCCTCTCCGGATTGATTATGGCAGCACTCGCAACCGCCAAAACAGCCTTAAAAGGATTAGTTGGCGGAAAACATTCATCAGATTCTTCCAGCGATTCAGGCTCCACCCCTACTGATGCCCCCAAGCGTGCAACTGTCAGTGTCTCCCAATGGGCATCCGGCCGGTATGATATTATCGGGGAAGATGACGGTAAAAGTTACCGGGATATTCCTTATATTGGAAACGCTCCTACCGGAATTGTACGGCGTACCTCTTTAATATCCGAAAATGGTGCAGAGTTAATCATTAATGCTGAAGACCTGGTACGTCTGCAAAAACACGTAAACTATCCACTAGTTTTATCAGCAATTGAAGATGCCCGTACCGGACACATTTCCCAAAGAGCTTCAGGTAACTACTCTATAATAGATAAGAACATTCCCGATAGCCAAGAAAAGACAAACACAGGCTATTCTTCTTCTGAATCTGAAAGACTGATCAAAGAAATTGGAATGTTAATCAACACACTCAAAAATCTTAAAGTATACGTCTCACTACGTGACATACGAAAGGCCCAAGAGCTAGACGAAAAGTCAAAGAAACCGTTCACACGTTCAACTAAATAGCAACTAATATGGCATTAAGAATTTCAAACGCATCCGGTACCTTCGATCTATCGAAAGACTTCAGCACGGAAATAGAAGACAGTTCGCCCATTTATAATGAGCGTGGTTCACAAAGTATTGCAGCAACAATACCGGGCACAAAAAACAACTTTCGTTTGAACGGACACATTCAACGAACGGATATCGACTCTGCACCTGTTGCAGATGAACGTGTCACGGTCGCAGACGGGGTGTATCATCGTATCGGGAAAATGAATATCGTCAATACATCAGAAGAAGGCATTACATTTAATGTAGGATTTGGCGAATCCGAATTGTATAGTATCTGGAATGCTGTGTCTTTGCAGTCCATCAAATTACCCGTTTATCAGCCCGAAGGAGGAGTACCTGAACTTATATCCTACATTTTTGAAAACAGACTTAATGATGATTCTCCATTTTGCCTGTTTCCTGTCGCTTTAACCTGCAACCGAAAAACAGAAAATAATACAGATACCGATTATATTGAAATAATTAATAATATTCAGAACGGCTATCTGTGGAAAGCTCGGACCGAAACCCTTATCATCAATGGTGAACCGGTAGAAGTATCTCTGCCTGAAGGATACGGTATCGTACCATTTATGAAAGTTAGGAATATCCTTGAAGCCATATTTTCAACATACGGATATACGGTTGTTGAAAACCCATTCGCCAGTCATCATCAACTGCAACAGCTAGTCGTACTCAACAACGCGGCAGATTGTTGTGTAAAAGGTGTATTAAAATGTGCCAACCTCATGCCGGATTGCACTATTAATGAATTTATGCAAGCACTGTGGTGTCGCTTTGGGTTGCTTTATTTTGTAGACGGTAACACCCGGACAGTTCGATTGAAATTTATACGGGATATACTCAAGTCAAATCCTTCTTCAGATTGGACCTTATTGAAGGCTTCCACACCAACAACCGATTTCGAAGCGCCCCAACAATTAAAGTTATCGGCTTCCACCAATGTTCGCGGACAGATCCCGGAGTGGACGGCTGCACCGGCATCCGAGTCCCTGGACAAATTCCTAAAACCATATCACTATATTGTATCCACCCAGGCACAAGGATACTTAAGATACGATAAGGCATACGGATTTTACTATAAGACAGATAATGTATCCGGACGTTCAGAATTGGTATCCACGGATTTCTTTCCATGGGACCGTGGCGCAGACATGGCATATAAAGAAATTAGTTCTATTGATGAATTTCTACCTGTCTATCTAGAACGTTTCAAAGGAAACTTATATTCCTACTTATATGTACCCCTATATCTTTTCGGAAAAGTACACCGATACACTACGATTTCAAGCTCGGATATCGAATTGTCTGAAAACGTAGATTATCAAACCCCGCTTGCATTTTGTTTCTCCTTCTTTAATAAAGAGTATTCACTCCCGTATGGCTCACAAATTTGCCTGGACGCCTCCGGAAAGCCTGTTCTGAATAAACCTAACGGACAATCTTGTGACATATCACTTCTTTTTGTAGGGAAAAATGGCTTGTTCAACCATTTTTGGAAAGAATACGATGCAATACTTCGCCATGCCAATCATATAATCACAGCCGATATGCATTTATCAGCCCAACAATGCATGAATCCGGATTTCTCGTCTCCTATTCTATTAGATGGCCAACGAATGCTGCCTGATACTATCCGTTATTCATTACCTAAGACTTCATCCTTCCCGGCAAACGTTAAACTCCGAACGACCAAACTACTCAAGCCATTTAACCTGGAGGAAGAACAAACAGTCCCCGTCACTGAACAGAAGTACCAGTGGGCAACATTTGATAACAAGAATTCAGTTGTCGAAGCAGCCGTAAAAGCCCAGAAGGATGCCTGGAGAGAGGAAGCGAATAGAGAGGGCAATAGTTTGTATGATCTGCAATATCAAAATGTTTCCACTGATGCAGCAGATCTCATTGTCAAGGTACCTCTTTCAGTACCTACCGAAGAAGATTATGATAACAAAAGAGAATATTTCATCAGAAAAGTCAATTACAGCTTCGACCTATATTACCGAATTAAAGTTTTTGTAGGTTCATCTCCTAGCGGTCAGATTATCTATGATATAAGCGAGCCAAAGGGAGGAGTGCATTACGACCTGCAATATGATCTATCTGTACGTGCCGAGTTACTATAAAATGTCCTTTACATTTCACCGTATAACATACAATTTTGCAATATGAATACATCAGAGACCATTACAGCGACTATACAATCGAATGACGTGGAAAAGTTAATCAGCGCTTATCAGCAATATACAGGTAACGCATCTGCTACCTCTGACAACCTTTTTTCTTTTCTCTCTCATCCCACAGCAGAGAGAGAAGAATTTCTGCGAGAGTACTGTTCGTGCATATACATCGTGCAAGAAGAAATCGTTTCACCTAATTATCAAGTAATATGAGTCTGACCGCAAACATATCTCCCGCAAATATGGCATTAACCGGCAATCCTATCAAGCTGTCTATTAATAGTAGTTCTCTGGCCACATATATCATTTCAATCGGAAATCAGGAAATCTTTACCGGCAGTGGGGAAGGAAATTTCTTTATCTTCATCCAGGAGATACTTGCCAATGTGGTACAACCGGCACAGTTATATAATGAGTCAGAGGATATTCTGCTTCAGGCAGAAAACTGCTCCAAGAATATTACTATTAATATATCGAACAACGATGGCAATACGCAAACACTCTCTTTGAAGGTTTTTATAGGAGGGGTCAGCAAACGAATATTACGGCATCTCAATGATGAAAACAAAAATGTATTCATCTGGAAGCTGATGAATCCTGAGGGCAATTTTTTCCAAACAACCAGGACCTCAGGAAAGCTTATCACAATTCGCGAAACGGAGTTGCTCCCTATTCCCTTCATTTACCCCGAAGGAGGAATAATCAAAGTCGTTGCCAACAACATAGAAACAACTTTAATTGGAGTAACCGGTCAACCGGTTGCCCTAAACCTATACCGCCTTCGAAAAAAACTATTCGACACTCATCACATATTTGCATCTGTATTTGAAATCTATGTCGGAGAGATTAAATCTTGTACGATTGTCATTACTCCAGGAACAATCAGCCAAGAAAGATATCTCCTGCAATTCCTCAATTCGTATGGTTCTTACGAATTGATTGAAATTACCGGTACTGGTAGTATTCAGCGTGAAGCAGAGCAAGAAAACACATTCAGTACGTATGATGAAGTTATAGACGATTATGTTGAATCATGGGAAAGATTGTCCGGACGTGAATCCATGACCGTCGAATCCGGATACCGCACAAACGATGAACTTATACATTTGATTGACATGCTGTCATCTGATGATATCAAGATCTTAGGGCTAAACGGACGTAACATCAGAGTAAATGTCACTGCCGAGAACCTTACGAGAGCATCACGCGCAACGTCTCCGGAAAGTATAAAACTATCTCTTCGTTTTGCTGATTCAGAACAACGTTATACCAGTTCAATTACCGAGGATGACTTTGGATCGGCACGAATACACACCGAACAGTTCACCCAACAATTCAACTGATATGTCAACACAACAGGAGGTCTTGGACCAAATAATAGACTACATTGATAAAGCTATTCTTAAGAATAGTGTTTCTAATCGTCATGTCGCATCAGCATTATCCTTTTTGAATGAAAGAGTAAAAGGGATCGATGCTGGAAAATATATCAGGAAGGACCAACCTGATAGCACCGATTTTCTATTATCAGCCAACGGAGGTTTGGTTGTCCGCTCTGATAAAACACTATCAGAATTACAATCTCAAATATCCGATTCGTTATCAGAGTTAGATAAAGACTCTATCACAGAACTTGGAGATGAGGGTTCATTATCTACTGCATTACTCGAATTACCTGTAAACGAGGGAATAACCGGCACTTTAGGCGGATTGGACAATGTATCAGATAGAGCAGATGATATTGACGCCCAAGACGTAGTACTTGTTAAGCAGAAAGGCGGAATTCTATGGGAAACGATCGGAATGGACAAAATGAAGGGTAAAGACGGCGTGATTGTTTATCCAACAATGGGCATCAATGTACGCACAGGACACTTGATTTTAAGTGTACCAACGAATAATTATGAGAATCAATTCAAAGTAACTAATGGACACCTAATATTGCAGCAAAATGGCTAATGATATAGATTTAGGCAAGATATCCATCACTCCCAGAGGAGACTGGAACAATAAGACAGAAGTTGAATATAATGATATTTGGCGTTATAAAAATGCCAAATATTTGGCTTTACAAGATTCAACCGGTGTAGTCCCGGCAGATGACGGGGTATATTGGTACGAACTTTCGTCTCAAGGAAAAAGCGCGTATCAGCAGGCAGTCGACAATGGCTTTCCCGGCAGCGAAGAAGAATGGCTTCAATCGTTGAAACAACCGGCGTTGGATGGCGCAGCGCGGGCAGATGCTGCGGTAGCTAATATGGATAAGCGGTTCCCGGATGAAATATCGAAGATTCAGAGCTCTTTATATAATCAGTTAAGTTCGGATTTAAACGACAAGGTCGTCAAACCTCTTGTTATTTCCGGTACCGAACAATTGGCCGGTCAATATAAGATGAATGGAGAAGTAATAGATATCTATGAAAGATCAGTATCTTTATCCAACTTGCCAAAGGCTGCCGGAGAAACGAAAGATTATGTGATTGCGGATGAGCCTCTAGGGTTTGGGACGTATGTTAACGTAGAATCATTCGTTGCTTCAACCGGAAAAGGATTGAATAAGGAGTTTTTCAATTTCAATTATGACATTACACGGTTTTACATTAATTCTCAATTGCAGACGTGTGTTGTGCTGAAATGCAGGAATACGGTATCTGAAGAGGTAAACGGTCTGATGCACATTCAATATTGCAAATTCCGGGGTGATGTGGTTGAGTTTGATATTACGCTTCCAAGCTCGGTTAATAGGGAGGCTATTTCGTTGGAGATTCCACCTTTGAAGTATAATAAGAAGATGGTATTTAGCTATATCACGGACGATAGCTATGCTATATACCAGTATATATTTTCGCTGATTAATAAAAGATATATAGCTAAAAGATTTAAATTGCCTGATGATAGGATTCTTACATGGCATTTGGGTATGCAGGGTGACCCGCAGATAGAGCAGTATGTTTCTGACGCTTATTATCCGGAAAAGCCCGCACAATGTACTGATGGTGCTGGAATAAAGAAAAGATATGCAACTACTGTTGCTACTTGGCCGGATAAATTAAAAAACCAATACATAGGCCAGGATTTCGGTTATTTTCTACCGTGGATGTCAGAAAAGGAGTTTAAACTTTTTTTTGACTTCGGGTTCATGGTAGCCTATCACGATTTGATAGGCTATGATACTGCTACTACCGACACACAGGCAAAATTTGATAAATGTGTCGAGGACTCGGTCGCACTTTTCAAGGAGTACATAGGCATTACCCCAAAATTAATGGTGGAACCGAATGGCGACCACAAGTATATAACTTTCAGCCGGGTTAATGACAACATTCAGGTCATTACTGCGCAGGGAGGAGACCCCAGTATTAAAAAAGTTTATCCATTCAGTCCTGATTTTACTTTAAGCAAAAATAATGTAACCATTCAGAGATTATTCGCTTACGGAGATGATATGGTATACGATAATGATAATCCTCAATATGCGCAGGATTTACTTGATATTCTATCCGGATTTAATGCAACAGAAAACAAGGAATCGATCTACTGGTTGATAGGTTCCACACACAGAGGATCGCACTGGGAATCGGTATTCATTAAGAATCTGCATCGATTGTATGGAGATATCGGCTTAGACAATCTATGGTTCCCTACTTTAGATGAATTCTTTGAATATTGGTATATGAGGGAAAACACGCTGTCTGTTAAGACTGTGACGGAAACGGGGGTACATTACAGGATGTATGTGCCGAAGGGCGCCAATTTCTTTTTCAGGGACTTGTCCGTACTCATATCAGGTGTTCCGTCACTGGAAGGGGTGTCTGTCACATCGGGGGACAATGTGTATGGAACATCATTCGCTATGAATGACGGCAGGCTGCTGGTTAACCTTGACTTCAACCCGTTGTTGTTGGAACGGGTGAACAAGTATGTGGAATCATTTGAGGCAGATTATAATGCGGAGTATGCGTATGATGACGCTTATTATTTTGTTCAGATGTTGAAACCGGGATTGAAGGAGCCGTATTTGGCAAGAATCAATAAATGGGTGTCACCGCCTGTACTTGAATCGTTTGTGATCAACTCCGGGCAGGAATTCACTCAAGACCGGAATGTTATACTAAACATTACCTACAGCGGTCAGGCTCCGTCCCATTATATGGTTTCAGAGGATATGTCGTTTACAGGATCCTCATGGATTGAATATGTGGAAAAACCGACATTCAAGTTGTCTTCCGGATTCAATGCTAAAACCGTTTATGTGAAGCTAAAGAATGCGTATGGGGAAACCGGAGTATTATCAGCCGGTATAACTCTGCTTGAGCCGACATTGACTCTGAAAGGCATCACGATAGATAACGGAGCAGCTTCGGCGATACAGAGAAATGTAAATGTAACATTTGACTACCTCGGATATCCAACTCATTACATGGTTTCGGAAAATTCATCGTTTGCGGGAGCATCATGGGTGGAATTCACTGAAAATCCGATAGTGCAACTATCCGCATCTTATGGAAACAAAATACTGTATGCAAAATTGAAAAATGCCACTACTGAAACGGTATCCAGATCAGCCGCCATCGAGTTGATAGATGCTGTTACGGCACGGTTGGACAGTATTACTGTCAACAATGGGGATGCCAGCACAGATTCCGGTATTGTATCGGTTAAATTTGAGACGTTGAATACCATCACCAAATACAAGATCGGCCAACAGGCGGATTTGTCTGATTGTACAGACTGGATTGTGTGGGGCGGTTCGACAGTTCAATATGACTCAAAAATAGTGGATGGTAATTTGACAGTATATGCGCAGGTCGGAAATGAGACGACAGAATCTTCGATCAAGTCTGATTCTATACAGGTAGTGCAGCCCGTTGGCCTGACAAGCATAACACTGGCGGAAGGGAAAGATTCTTTTGCCGGCTATACCGTACCTGTTTCATTTGAAATCAGTCAGGGAACTCCAACGCATTACAGATTGGCGGAAACGTCAGCAGGCTTGGCGTCTGCTGCATGGGAAGCATGGAAAGATAATATTGTTTACGAATTTGCAACTTCTGGAGCTAAAACTTTGTATGGACAGTTGAAGAATGAAGTTTCTGAATCAAGCGTTGGCAGCGATTCCGTAACTCTTACAGAATCGCCTGTCATAATATTACTGGCAAACATACCATCGGCAGGGAATGTGGATGGCGTCGGCTTTGTCCAGCCTATAAACTCCGGTAATGCGGCTGTGGATCTAAAAGATATTCAGGGAAACAACGTTGGAACCTTGACAGGTAGATATATACCATATAACAAAGCTGATTATGCAGCTATGGGAGCAAAGTTGTCCAAGGATGTCCTAGGCGGAACAGGCGCTCCTGTTTATTGGCAAGGGGTGACATTAGGAGCGGAAGTACAATATCCCAACTCAATGATTTGGGATGGCTCTACCAAAAATATCGTTGTTCCCACACGTGGTAATTTCACTTCTTACACGGCTGAAATTCAAAGTGTCGTAATATTAAAGGGGTTAACTCCGGGTAACTATAAGGTCAGACTTTTATTATCAGACAAAAATTCTGTACCCAATACCCAACCTTGGAATTTATACGTTCAAAATGCTGTGCAACAAGTATTAGCATCCGACTTGTCTACTAAAGTAATCAACAATAATTCTGATTGGTATACATTCGACGATGTAGCAGTGGATTCAGATGGTTATCTGTTAGTTGCCCAAGGTTATAATAACGATCCTTCAGCAGAACCCGGTTACTCCAGAATATCCCCAATCTGTATAGTCGAAGTTACAAAACTATCTTAATATTATAATATGGCAGGATTATCCAGTTCGGCAATTGTCGGATTTATCTCATCCGGAATAAAGATGGGTGAGAAAATCGTAGAATTCTTTTTATCCGGTTTTTCGGGTTATGGTTGGAAAATTTGGGAATATGTCAAGGGCAAGTGGATGCTTGAAATTGACGCTATCCGTGTACGTGGACAGTTCACCGTATTCGAGCTTCTGGTGTCTAAGATCAGGGCGATAATCGGTGCGCAGACTATTACACAGGGATGTGGCAAGATTAAGACAGTCCAGATGTCGGAAGACGGGACTGCCTACCTTGTCACACTCGAAGAACAGGACATGAGTTTCATGGAGCATGACTTCATCCGGTGCCAGGAGTTTACAGGCAACCAGCGATTGTATCACGTGGAGATAGAATCAATCGTTGACGGAGTAATCCGCATTCCGGTATCGGAGTTTGAATCGGAAGTGAACGAGGACGGGGTTACCTTTGTTACGAATCCCCCCATAGTGGGTGACGACATAGTGCAATTTGGTAACAGTTCATACGAAACACAGTACGCAGGAAGGCATTCCGCTATCTATATGCACGCTGATGAAAATGCACAGCCTGCCATTGACGTGCTGGCCGGTATTTATTCAAAGGACTGGAGCAACTGCCTGAAGGTTCGTGTGGGCGGTGATATACCGGGAACGAATGGATTGAAAGGATTCTATTGCGTCAACGGTATGCTGAAAGGTGTAGACGATGACGGGACAATCCTGTACCAGTTCAATCCCGACAGTTCCGGATTCATTGCAAAAGGCAATATCAGATGGGACAAGGAAGGTAACGGTGACATATTCAACAGGGCTATATATTGGGACACTGACGGCTTCCATTTCGGAAGTGGCGTGAAACTTACTTGGGATAACTTGGATAGTGAAGTAAAAAAAAACCTGAAAGGCGAACCTGGGAAAGACGGTAGCAGTCTTGTATATAAAGGCGAGTTCACTTCTCATCCCTCCAATCCTCAGAACGGCTGGTATTACCGCAATACATCCGACAAGAAGAACTATGTCTATCAAGATAATGCTTGGTATGTAATGACCGTTGACGGTGAGGATGGCCTGGACGGAATTAACGGTAATGACGGAAAGGATGGTCTGGACATTGTATGGAAAGGTGACTTGTCTGCCGCTCCAGCTGACCCTGTTAAAAACTGGGTGTATCGTGACACTGACAACGGGCGTGTCTACATCTATAACGGCACAGCTTGGGAATTAATGGTGGCAGATGGCCTGGACGGTACGGACGGTACAAACGGTAAGGATGGTATGAGAGTTTACATAACCTATCATGACAGCGAAACCGAACCTGCCGTTCCTACAGGGAATGGTACAACCGAAGGTTGGCATACAAATTCAACGGCATCCGTCGTTTGGATTTCACAGAAGGTTGCAGATAGTGCAGATTCAGGTGAATGGGGCACTCCTATCAGATTCAGAGGAAAAGACGGTCAAGATGCGAACCTTCTTCCGTGGATTGAGGAATGGAACAATAATAAGACGGAAATAGGAGGTGAGTATATGGTGTCTCCCAAGATGTTTTCCGGCACAAAAGACAGTAACGGGAAGCTGACAGGCGTCGCTATGGGACGTGATTGTCTCACCGGAGCTGACGGGACGAAGCGTACCGGGATATTCGCATTGGTTGATGATGAAGTAGTGTTCGAGCTTGATCCAGTCAATAAAAAGTACAAATTCAAAGGAGAGGTGTTCGCGAATAAGGGAACTTTTACTGGAACGGTAAATGCAAATGACGGCGTTATTGGTGGTTTTGAAATTGAAGGATCCGGGCTTAAAAACATTAGCGGACGAGATGCCATGATTTCCGTCCAAACGGATTATGGTGATCATCAAAGGCAAGCGGCACTTGGAAACACATTGTCCGCCATGGTCGGATTCGACGTGTCTGCTTATATGTCCGCTACAGGAAATTGGAACTCTTTCAACAGGGCACTCATGCTTCGCGCCAGTGGTAGTACGATGAGAAAGGATATGATGTTTGGGGGATATTGCAATTTATGCATTGACGCTATTGGTGGCGTTGACTGGAAAATGGACAAGAACGACCATTGGAGTATGCCCGGAGTCCTTGGTTTTGTTGCTGTTGAAAGAGATTTAAATTCTGTCCAAAGGTGGGGTGACGGAATGATAATATCACGCATACAACGCACAAGTACCGGACAATATACCTTATATCACTCACAAGGGCATACTGATTATATTGTAATTGTACAAACGACTCCCTGGGCAGTCGATGGCGATCGTTGGACTATAGGTATAGAGTGTGGACGGTACAATGATCATTTTAATATACAGACACTTGATGCCAATAAGGGGCTTATGAATATAGATTTTCGAGTTGTTGTAATAGGACGCCCCGCCGATTAATACTTTTCTGCAATTGGTTATCAGTTACCTATAAAAGAAAATGAACTTTCCCAAAGTACGAAGAAAATGGAGTAAAAGAAAGCCGTCCTGTTCATCACGAGTAAGACGGCTGCACACAAATATAACAAAGGAGATATCCCCTTTGTGCAGCAAAAGTAGTATTAATATTTAAAAGCGAAAAGGAAAAATGGAAACTATTGATTCAATTATCATTCACTGTTCGGCCACGCGCGCCGGGCAAAATCTCAAAGCAAAAGACATCGACCGAATGCATCGTGCTCGCAACTTCGACATGATAGGCTATCATTTCGTTATCGACTTAGATGGTACTATCGAAAAAGGAAGGCCACTCAGCATGATAGGTGCTCATTGTAATACAAAAGGCTCTTCTGGAATGTCATATAACAAACATAGTATTGGCGTATGCTATATCGGAGGACTAAATATCAACGGTGAACCTGCGGACACACGTACTCCAGCACAAAAGATTGCACTCGTGGAATTAGTATCCCGACTCAAAAAAAAGTTCAATATTATAGAAGTACTCGGACATCGGGATACATCTCCGGATTTGAACGATAATGGTATCGTAGAGCCTAGCGAATGGATTAAATCCTGCCCCTGTTTCGATGCTGCTATTGAATTCGGATATACTCCAACAGTTGTTATACAGCCATAAATAGTACGGGCGCACAGTTCTTCGTACAGTTTAGTACAAAAAAGTGCGCCCATTATTCTTTGATTATCAGCGCAATAAACAAATCCCGTACAAAAGTACAATTTAAAAGGTAAAACAGTTAAAGCACTGTACCCCTTCCCGCTTGCTCTCATTCAATACATGAGCATATACCAATGTTTCACGCAAGTCGGAATGGCCAAGAATTTCTTTTAACGAAGTGATATCTTTAGTTTTCCGCAAAAAGATTGTGGCGAAAGTATGTCTCCCTACTTTATGAGTAACATTTTTTTTGATACAGGCAATAGCAGCTATTTCTTTCAAAAACCTGTTCATAGTCTGGTCGGACGGCAACTTTTCAAAGAGCGGTCCTTTCTTCCTGGTTCCACATATATTTCTCAATAACTGCCGGAGAGGATCTGAAATCGGCACCTGAATTGGAAATGGCTTTCTATTTTTCAGTTTTATTCGAAAGTAGGTAAATGTATCATCCGTAAACTGCTCTAAGGACAATTTTTTAGCATCACCAATGTGCAGAGAACTGAAACATAAAAAAAGAAAAAATTCAAGAGCTTTATGATATTTATAATCCAGTTCTCCATTAATATAGATTCCCATTAGTGTTTGGAGTTCATCCTCACTCAGATATTCACCTGAAGGCAACCCCTTTTTTATCTTCCAGCTCCTAAAAGGATTGTCGTCCATATAACCGGCATTATGAGCGGCCGTAACATATTTTTTGATAGTGGCCATGTTTTTAAACGCAGTATTCAGATTGTTATCAAGATCATGCATCAGATAAGAGAAGTACCCATCAAGCCATTCATTCGTAATGTCATCAAAATGCAAATCCTGATTATACTCCTTTAACTTCTTTATAACAGATAGGTTAGTTTTAAAAGTAGAATATTCCAATTTCAATGATTCTTTTTTTTGATACTCACTAACGAACTCAAAAAAAGTTTTATAATCGTCCGGACGGTTGTAAGCCTTGAGAAAAGATGCACGAGTGAGTTTTCTGTCGCGAAGTCGATATTTCACAATCACATTGTTTATCCTTGCCAAAATATTTTCAATGATCAAGTTTTTGTCATTGGCTGATTTATCCCCAAGACCAACACATTTCTTCTTGTCATTCCAGTTTTTGATATCAACTGATACTTTCGTAGAAAAGTTTACTTTTTCACGATTGATATAAAAAGACAACCAAACGACTCCAGATGTTGGCTCGCTTCCGTATTTTCTCAGATATATATTTATCGTTACCATGAGCTACAATGGTTCCTTTTGCAGGTAAGAATTGACACCGGTCTACACCTGCACAGCTTGTCACACAAAAGAGAAGGTAGTTAATCAACTGAATATCAATAAAAATAAATGCCGAACACATCTCTGTATCCGGCATATTAACCTTCTCCGAGGTTCCTGGCGGATTCGAACCGCCGTACACGGTTTTGCAGACCGCTGACTAAGCCACTCATCCAAGGAACCATTTTTCTCGTTTGCGGTTGCAAAGGTAGTACAAATTTTGAAATTACCAACTATCCACAGCAATTTTTCTTTGTACTTTTTTTCTTTACACCACACTCTTTACGCTTCTTCTCTAGCATATCCTTTAGTTCACAGCCACTTACACAACTGTCACAAGGATTTTTATTTTCTCGCGTACGACGAAAAAAAAGAAAGATTCCATATATAATACGAGCAATACAGAGTACTACCAGTACTCCTACTACCCATTCCTGCCAATTAATCATACAAATAATCCTCCAATCTGATAAACGGCAAAGGATACAAGCCAAGCCAATACCGTAGTATAACAAGCTGCAAACAATGCCCATTTCCAACTACCGGACTCCTGTTTTATAGCAGCCAATGCCGCAATACACGGGAAGTAAATCAGTACAAAAAGCATATAACAGAATGCGACCAACGGAGTGATCGGAATCCTTTCTGCCAAACTTACCGAATCTGCATCCGGATCATCGACATACAACACTCCCAATGTACTTACCACCAGCTCCTTTGCCCCCACTCCTGAAATCAAGCCAATTCCAAGTTTCCAGTCAAACCCCATAGGTTCTATCACCGGCTCTATCGCACGTCCTAACTGACCGATATAAGAATTTTCCTGTTGCTCGGCAACTGTCTCGTATGCATCATGATTCGGATAATATCCCAGAAACCAAATTATAACAGAAGCGACCATAATAATTCCGCCCATTTTTTTCAAATACTGCGCTCCCTTTTCCCATGTATGGCGAAAGATCGATTTCGCAGTCGGCATACGATACGGCGGGAGTTCCATAACGAACGGAGTATCGTCACCCTTCACCAAGAACTTGCTAAACAACCGTGCTAACAGCACAGCCAGAAAAATACCAATTGCATAGATGCTTAACAATACCAAGCTCGCATTGTTCGGAAAGAAAGCTCCTACCAACAACAAGTAAATAGGTAAGCGCGCACTACATGACATAAGTGGATTAATCAACATCGTAATGAGACGACTTTTCCGGTTTTCGATAGTACGTGAAGCCATAATAGCAGGTACATTACATCCGAATCCCATAATCAAAGGTATAAACGATTTTCCGTGCAACCCCATTTTATGCATAATCTTATCCATAATAAACGCCGCACGAGCCATATAACCGGAATCCTCCATTAATGAAATACAGAAATACAAAATCAGAATATTTGGTAAAAAGACAATAACGCCTCCTACACCACCCACAATGCCGTCAACCAACATATCTTTCAACGGACCATCCGTCATATTGTTACGAATCAAATCGCCTATTTGTTCCACCAACCATTCAATCCCCATCATCGGATATTCCCCGAGCACAAAAGTACCTTCAAACATCAGATACATGAAAAGGAAGAAAATAGGATATCCCCAAATACGGTGAGTGACAATGGAATCCAACACTTTTGTAGTCTGCGCCTGTTCCAAATGATTATCAGTAAAAGTTTCTTTCAGCGCACCACTGATAAAACCATATTTCGCATCCGTAATAGCCGACTCGCAATCTTCATTCATCGTATCCTGTACGCGTTTGGCCATTTTATCACGAATACGCAGGATTTCCTCCGCATTCGGCAAAGTACGTACAAAACTCTCTATGTCCGGATCGTTCTCCAACAATTTTATTGATAGAAAACGGGTAGAGTACTTATGGCGAATGAACTCATTCTTGGAAACTTCTTCTTTTACAGCCTCAATAGCTTTCTCCAAATCAGGTCCATGATTGATATGAATATGGCGGAACACACGCCCGGTCCTTTTATGTTCGCGTACATAATCTTCCAGATGTTCCTCTTCATGATTCTTACGGTCCTCCAAAGAATCATGCCATTCGGTCAGATCCTTCAATACTTCCGGATTCATATTCCCCTGTTTATCAAAGAAATCGACGCCTTCATAAAGGTTGATTACGACATGAAACAAGGTATCCAATCCACGGTTCTTCTTACTGACAGTAGGTAACATCGGTACTCCAAACAGTTTGCTCAGCAAATGATAGTCTAATGTATTCCCACTGGATTCCAATTCGTCATAAATATTCAAAGCCACCACCATACGGACATTCATGTCAATCAATTGCGTCGTAAGATATAAATTCCGTTCGAGGTTGGAGGAGTCTACTACATTAATAATCACATCCGGCGTTTCATCTATAATATGACGACGGACATAAATTTCTTCGGGCGTGTATGCAGATAACGAATATGTCCCCGGCAAATCTACAATACGAAAATGATACCCTTCAAAATCAAAATGCCCTTCTTTGGCATCCACAGTCACACCACTATAATTTCCGACATGCTCATGGGCACCGGAAGCCAGATTGAAAAGAGAAGTCTTGCCCGAGTTCGGATTCCCGACCAAGGCAACATTAATGGTACGGCGTTTACCTAACGCCAACCGCTTCATATCTTCTTCTTTTACAGAAACATCTTCAGGCAAACCTTCGTGATAAATAGTTTCGCCGGCTTGTTTTTTTGCTTCTTCTTCACTGACTACCTCAATCATCTCAGCTTCCTGACGACGCAAAGAAATTTCATAACCTAAGACTTTATATTTAATGGGATCTTTCAATGGAGCATTCAATAAAACTTCAACGGTTTTACCTTTAATAAAACCCATCTCCACGATACGTTTACGAAAACCACCGTGTCCCAGCACCTTTACGATGACACCTTTTTCGCCTGTTGTTAATTCGGACAAACGCATAACTCTCTAAATTTTCGGCAAAGATAATTCATAACTTCGGAGCACGCAAATTATTTAGATTGTTTTTAAATAAGAGTCATTTCTAATCGAAAAATCTCCTCACTAAAAAAGATCTGGTAATCAGAAAAAGAGGAAACAGAAGGAGAAGTTCCTGAAAAATTCAAAAGACTAAGCAAGAAACTATTATCTTTGCAAACATGATACAGCAACGGATTACACAATATATAGAAAAGAATCATCTGTTTTCATCAGACAGCAAAATTCTGGTAGCATTGAGCGGCGGCGCCGACTCTGTGGCACTGCTACGTATTCTCCACACAGCAGGTTATCACTGCGAAGCCGCACATTGTAACTTTCATTTACGCGGCGAGGAATCAAACCGCGATGAATCATTTGTCCGCCAACTCTGCCTGAAATACAACATCAGATTGCATACCGCTGATTTCAACACAACCCAATACGCAGCCGAAAAGCATATTTCGATAGAAATGGCAGCGCGGGAACTCCGTTATAACTGGTTTGAAGAAATTAAAAATAAATACCGGGCCGATGTCATTGCCGTTGCTCATCACCAGGACGACAGTATAGAAACAATGTTACTCAATCTAATCCGTGGCACAGGAATCACCGGATTACTCGGAATCCGTCCTCGAAACGGAGCTATTGTACGTCCACTCCTTTGTGTCAACCGCAAAGAGATCATTCAATATTTACAAAACATTGAACAGGATTATGTAACCGATAGTACAAATCTGGAAGATGAATACACCCGCAACAAGATCCGGCTCAACCTCCTTCCACTTATGGAGGAGATTAATCCATCCGTCAAGAATAGTCTGGTGGAGACGAGTAATTATCTGAATGATGTAGCTACTATATATAATAAATGTATAGCAAAAACAAAAGCAAGAATAGTCACACCAGAAGGAATCCGGATCAGCAGTTTGTTAAAAGAAGCTGTACCCGAAACTATTTTATTCGAGACTCTGCATCCACTCGGCTTTAACTCCACACAAATCAAAGATATTGCAAACTCACTTCATGGACAATCAGGAAAACAGTTTGCCAGCAAAGAATGGAGAGTGATTAAAGACAGGGAATTTTTGCTACTGGAAGAAATCCGGTCTGAAGAAAAAGACATCCCCCCTTTTCAATTAATTAAAGAAGAGAAAGAATACACGTCAAATTTTCAGATTCCACGGGAAAAAGGAACAGCATGTTTTGACGCTGACAAGTTGAATGAAGAAATCTATCACCGTAAATGGCAAATCGGTGATACTTTTATTCCTTTCGGAATGAAAGGCAAGAAAAAAATAAGCGATTACCTGACCGACCGCAAATTTTCTATCAGTCAGAAAGAGCGTCAATGGGTGCTCTGTTGCGGAGAACGCATTGCATGGCTGATAGGCGAACGAATAGATAACCGCTTCCGTATTGATGAAACAACGAAACGCGTTGTTATTTACAAAATAGTCTGAGGCTGTTTCTGCTTCTTGAAACAATCCGATAATAAAGCCGCAAAAGGAGTATCATACACTTTTGCATTCCTAGGACAGACTTTCACGCAAGCACAGCATTTGATGCATTTGGTTTCATCTACATTTAGTTCATCGCCTTTTGTAATAGCACCCGCCGGACAATGAACCACACACAACCCACAATGTGTACACAGACTCTCATCTTTTACCCACGGAGTACGAGGAAGCGGTGTGCCACTTTTACGTAACTTGATAACCTTCCTCAAAAAACGAAATAAGGGGAAGAAAGGCTGCCTCGGGCGTTTGATAGCACGGACATCTATCGGATAAAGAGTATCCGGGCCGGTAGCCGTTTTTATTTTTTCTATGATCTTTTTCCCGAACTCCGTAGCCAGAGCCAGGTCCGAATCATTCGGACGTCCGGCAGCAATCGGATGTTCATCCGTACTATATGAATGCTCACCGATAAAAGTTGCGCCGGCAATCACTTTCAATCCGTGGGGAAGGGCGAAAGCGTCCAATTCCATTAAGGCTTTTTCATAAGCACGATTGCCATAAACCACAACCAACACAGTAGGTGTATCCAAGCCACGAATATTCTGCAAACGTTCCATTGCCAAAGGAGCTACACGGCCTCCATATACGGGAACTACGATAATAGCCAATGCAGATGCAGGAATTACAGCTTCCCCGGTAGTCTGCAAAGTGACATTAACAGGAAGAATATTTTTTATTCCTGTTCCGTGAACAATCGCCTCGGCAACTTGTTTTGATGTGTGTGTAGGCGAAAAATAAATTAAATGAGCTTCATTTACTGTCATACTATTTTCTTTTATGTAGCAAAGATACACTTTTACGTTGAAAAAAAGGTTTGATTGTTTATGAAACCAAAAAAATTTATTATCTTTGCCCCGTTGAAACATTCTACGATTCAACATATACATCCCTAATTCATAATAAAAACAAAACGTATGCTCGCATATCTGTGACCGGAGAGTCATAGTAATGCTGTCCATAATTCAGCAAAAAAGAAATATTAATAACTTACCATACTATATGTATAACATTATCCAATTAAACGACAAAGATCTGTCGGAACTTCAAGTTATTGCCAAAGAGTTAGGCATAAAAAAAACAGACTCATTAAAAAAGGAAGACCTTGTTTACAAAATACTCGATGAACAAGCAATCGCCGGAGCCACAAAGAAAGTTGCCGCAGACAAGCTTAAAGAAGAACGCAAAGAAGAACAAAAGAAAAAGCGTTCACGCGTAGCGCCTGCCAAGAAAGATAACAAAGTAGTTTCCGCAACCAAGGAAGGAGAAGCTGAGAAAGCCAAAGAAGCTGCTCCTGCCAAGCCACAACAGCCTTCTAAAAAAGAGGAAAGTGCAAATAAAGAAAAAGAGACTCCTGCTGTTGAAGTTAAAGCAGAAAATACCGCAGCTCCTAAACGTAAAGTAGGCCGTCCGCGTAAAAATGCCGATGCAGCAGAGCAAAAAGAAGTTGAAAGCGTGAAAACTGCAACTCCTAAAGTAACGGAAGATAAAGTAGTTACTGAGAAAGCTCCTGAAGTAATAGAAAAAGCAGTCCCGGCACAAGCTCCCGAAAAGAAAACAAAAGCCAACAAACCTGCTGAAGAGAAGAAAGTAGTAGTGAAACCGCAACCGCAAAAGAAAGCCGAACCCGTTATAGACGAAGAAAGCAATATCTTATCCGGTGCCGACGACGATGATTTTATTCCTATCGAAGATCTGCCTTCAGAAAAGATAGAACTTCCCACCGAACTTTTTGGAAAATTCGAAGCCACCAAAACTGAACCGGCACAAACTGCTACCGAACAACAAGCACCACAGCCACAACAACAGGCTCATCAGCAACAACAGCAACAACGTCCACGCATTGTCCGTCCGCGTGACAACAATAATGGCAATAATAATGCTAGCAATAGTAACAATAACGCCAATAATAATAACAATAATAACTTCCAACGTAACAATAACCAAAATCAGAACCAGCAGCGTGTACCGATGCCGCGTCCTGCCCAGCCAAACAACGCGAACGAAAATCTTCCGGTACCACAACAGCAGCAGGAACGTAAAGTTATTGAGCGTGAAAAGCCTTATGAATTCGATGACATCCTTAATGGAGTAGGCGTACTGGAAATTATGCAGGATGGATACGGATTCCTCCGTTCTTCCGATTATAATTACCTTTCTTCTCCTGACGATATCTATGTATCACAGTCGCAAATCAAGTTATTTGGCCTGAAAACCGGTGACGTAGTAGAAGGAGTTATCCGCCCGCCCAAAGAAGGAGAGAAATATTTCCCGTTAGTAAAGGTATCGAAGATTAACGGACGTGACGCCGCTTTCGTTCGCGACCGTGTTCCTTTCGAACACCTGACGCCGCTTTTCCCGGATGAAAAGTTCAAACTCTGCAAAGGCGGTTATTCGGATTCCATGTCTGCCCGCGTAGTAGATCTTTTCGCTCCAATCGGTAAAGGTCAACGTGCTTTAATCGTAGCCCAGCCTAAAACCGGTAAGACAATTTTAATGAAAGACATTGCAAATGCCATTGCAGCCAATCATCCGGAAGTATACATGATTATGTTGCTTATCGATGAACGTCCGGAAGAAGTAACAGATATGGCGCGCAGCGTCAATGCCGAAGTTATCGCTTCTACCTTTGATGAACCGGCAGAGCGCCACGTGAAAATCGCAGGTATCGTATTGGAAAAAGCAAAAAGACTGGTAGAATGCGGCCACGACGTAGTTATATTCCTTGATTCTATTACTCGTCTGGCACGTGCATACAACACAGTATCTCCTGCATCGGGCAAAGTACTTTCCGGTGGTGTGGATGCAAACGCACTTCATAAGCCGAAACGTTTCTTTGGTGCTGCCCGTAACATCGAGAACGGTGGTTCACTGACAATCATCGCAACTGCATTGATTGATACCGGTTCTAAAATGGACGAAGTTATCTTCGAAGAATTCAAAGGTACAGGTAACATGGAGTTGCAACTCGACCGCAACCTGTCCAACAAACGTATCTTCCCGGCAGTCAACATTACCGCATCCAGTACTCGTCGTGACGATCTGTTACTTGATAAGACAACTCTCGACCGTATGTGGATTCTCCGTAAATATCTTGCCGACATGAATCCGATCGAAGCAATGGACTTCGTAAAAGACCGTCTGGAAAAAACCAGAGACAACGATGAATTCCTGATGAGCATGAACAGCTAATTAGCAGTAAACCATAAATAATGAACGGTGAACAGAATGCGTTATAATCGCAGTTTGTTCACCGTTTATAGTTTTATCACCCATCATTTATTCCAATTTTGTACAAAAAACTTTCACTTGCGTCCAAAACAAGTATTCCCCCCTTTTTTACTTTCCCTTTTTTCCTACTTTTGCTTCAAAATCAAGTATCACTTAATTCTAACCAAGAATGAAAACAATTTATCCTTTCATGGGATTGGCTCTTTGCGGCATAGCAGCCCAAGCACAAGAAAAGCCCAATTTTCTGATTATCCAATGCGACCATCTTACACAACGCGTCGTTGGCGCCTACGGTCATACACAAGATTGCACCCTTCCTATCGACGAAGTAGCTTCAAGAGGAGTTATCTTTTCCAATGCTTATGTAGGCTGCCCCCTCAGCCAACCGTCACGCGCCGCTTTATGGAGTGGCATGATGCCTCATCAAACTAACGTACGCTCCAACTCCAGCGAACCGATCAATACACCTATACCGGAAAACGTTCCGACATTAGGAAGCCTTTTTTCGGAAAACGGTTACGAAGCTGTACACTTCGGAAAAACGCACGATATGGGTTCATTAAGAGGATTCAAACATAAAGAACCGGTAGCAAAGCCATTTACCGACCCGGAATTTCCGGTCAATAATGATAGTTTTCTGGACGTAGGAACCTGCGAGGACGTTGTTTCCTATTTAAGCAATCCTTCGGAAAAACCTTTCATATGCATTGCCGATTTTCAGAATCCCCATAATATCTGCGGATTCGTAGGAGAAAATGAAGGAGTACATACTGACCGACCTGTCAGCGGCACACTTCCGGAACTGCCCGACAATTTCGATGTAGAAGACTGGAACAACATACCTACCCCGGTGCAATACATCTGTTGCAGCCACCGGCGTATGACGCAAGCCTCCCATTGGAGTGAGGAAAATTACCGCCATTACATCGCCGCTTTCCAGCACTATACAAAAATGGTATCCAAACAAGTAGAAAGTGTTTTGAAAGCATTATACTCCACCCCCGCAGGAAAGAACACAATCGTTGTTATCCTTGCCGACCATGGTGACGGAATGACTTCACACCGTATGGTGACCAAGCACATCAGTTTCTATGATGAAATGACAAACGTACCATTTATCTTTGCAGGTCCCGGTATCAAGCATCAGAAAAAACCGGTAGACCACTTGCTCACGCAGCCTACACTAGACTTATTGCCAACCCTCTGTGACCTAGCCGGCATTCCTGTTCCCGCAGAAAAGGCAGGAATCAGCCTCGCACCGACATTAAAAGGAGAAAAACAAAAGAAGACTCATCCATATGTTGTATCCGAATGGCATAGTGAATATGAATACACAGTTACTCCCGGACGTATGGTACGTGGCCCCAGATACAAGTACACCCATTATTTGGAAGGCAACGGAGAAGAACTCTATGACATGAAGAACGACCCGGGTGAACGTAAGAACCTCGCCAAGAATCCCAAATATGCCAAGGTTCTTGCAGAACACCGTGCCATGCTCGACGACTACATCACCCGGTCAAAAGATAATTACCGCAGTCTGAAAGTAGACGCCGACCCGAGATGCAGAAATCATACTCCCGGCTACCCCAACCACGAAGGCCCTAGCGCACGTGATATTATCAAAAGAAAATAAATTAGAAAAAAAGAGCGAAGATTCTTGTCAGTCTTCGCTCTTTTTGTTTCTTTTGCATAAAACCTTGCAAACAAACATCCGGTGAATAGAAACTTACACCACATAATTACTACAATTATAACGGTATTCATATCGGTAACATTGTACGCTGCACATACTAATGCAGAACGTCTGTCTTTATTACAGCCGCTTATTCAGTATGACCTTGCTTTTAACACCGGCGTCACCACAGACAGTATTATCTTATGGGAGAAGTTGTTAACACCTGAACTTGAAAAGCAGCAACGATACGACATCTTATTCCAGCTCAAAGCAATGGCGGTTCAGTCATCAATAACAGAAGGAAATATCAGCCTGGCTATTGACAACGCCAATTCAATGTATAAGAAAGCTAAAGAGATAGACTACCCGCTAGGAACAGCTCTTGCACTACGTGCAATCGGAAATACATATTTAAGCTCATCAACACCACAAGTTGCCATAGGTTCTTATGAAGAAGCAATAGAGATTATGCAACAGATACCCGAAGCCGACATCTATTTAAAAAACGCATTATCTCAAATGATACTTATTAAGCTCAATAACCGGCAAATGGCAGGAATTGAGAAAGATATCAACTACTTGGAAGCTCTTTGCGACAAAAGGCCCGATTCACCTTGCTATTTTTATCTTCCCTGTTGCCGTGCGTTTTATGAGATACAGTCAGACAAACTCCCTTCGGCATTGGAACATCTGCAAAAAATGGAGCGAATCTATGCCAAACATCCGTATCCATATTTTCTTCTGTTAATCAAATACTTATATGCTTCCTACCATATCGCCGCAAAAGAATATACCCAAGCATTGCAATCGTATGATGAATTACTGCCATACGTCAAAGAATCCGGTTCGTACAAAGACATACAGATATCACAAGAACGGGCAAAAGTTCTTTCATTAATGGGACGTATCGAAGAAGCATGTGAGGAATATGAAGTGATTAACGCACGCAAAGACTCACTTGACGCCAATAGCTATCTGCGCCAGATCAATGAATTGCATACTCTCTATCAGATTGACAAGAATGAATTAAACAACATAAACAGGCAAAAGAAAATCTTATATTGGAGCTGGTTTATTATCCTGTCTGTCCTCTCCTTAATTATATTCTTCATCTTCCGCATCAAAAGGAACAACAAACGTCTGATCCAATCGCAACAAGAACAAGAAAAAGTAAAGAAACAGGCAGAAAATTCGATTCGCACTAAAAGCCTTTTCCTCTCTAACATGAGTCATGAGATTCGTACTCCACTCAACGCCTTATCCGGCTTTTCCACCATTCTGACGGAAGAATCCATTGATGAAGAAACGAGAAAACAGTGCAATGATATTATCCAGCAAAATTCGGAACTGTTGCTAAAGTTGATTAATGACGTGATTGACTTATCCAGCCTTGAAATTGGAAAGATGACATTCAAGTTCAAAATATGCGATGCAGTAGGACTATGCAGAAACGTCATTGATATGGTGGAAAAGATAAAGCAGACCCATGCAGACGTCCGCTTCTCCACTCCTCTCGATTCCTTGGAACTACTGACAGATAGTGCCCGCCTGCAACAAGTACTGATCAACCTGCTTATCAATGCAACTAAATTCACCTCACAAGGCTCTATCACTCTGCAACTTGAGCAACAAACGGAAGATACGGCACTTTTCTCTGTCACCGATACCGGCACAGGAATCCCTAAAGAAAAACAGAAAAAGATATTCAACCGTTTCGAGAAGCTCAATGAAAATGCCCAAGGTACGGGGCTCGGACTATCGATTTGCCAACTCATCATCGAACAACTGGGAGGTAGTATCTGGATCGACCCCGATTACGAAGAAGGTTCACGTTTCTTGTTTACACATCCTATTGACAAAAGCGACCAAGGAAAGGAGGAAACAAGATGAAACGATTAATACTACTGCACATAGTCTGTTGCTGCTTTCTTGTCGGAAAAGCCGATTATGAAATGAACACGGACAGTTTGATACAGGTGTTTCAAAACCTGCCTCATGACTCAACCCGTCTTGTAGCTTTAAACAACATTATAAGAATAGAACAGAATAATCCTAAATGCATCCAGTTTTCGGACACTTTAATGAAAGAAGCATTGTTTCAGAAGAATGATAAATACGCAGGACTGGCAGCCTACTATCACCTATTGTACTATTATAACCACAACAAAACAGACAGCGTAGCGAAATGGATTACACAAATGGAACCACACGTCCACAAATCCGATATATGGGATTATTTCTTCGACGCCAAACGTTTCCAGATCGACTTGTACACTTACAACGAAGAATACGAGCGTGCCATTAGCGAGGCAAACAAGATGAAGCAACAAGCTTTCGAAAAAAACAATCATCGGGGACTGGTAGCCGCTCATCAGTGTCTGAGCAATGCCTACATCGGCAGTCAACGTTGGGAGGAAGGCATCAAAGCACTGGAAGAAGCCTACAAGCTACTTGCTCCGGACGCTAATCCGGTAGTTCGCATCTCGGTACTGTCGCAATTGGTATCTGTCACCAAAGAAATGAAGAATAACAGCAAGCTGTTTAAATACCTGCAAGAACTCGAAAGCACACTCTATAAACATATCAAGGAAAATCCTTCTCTTAAAGACGGTTTCTCTGACGTATTTCTGTTCAACGAATTGTTCTATGCTTATTATTACCTGAATACCCAACAGCCGCAAAGAGCCTATGAACATCTGGTGAAAGCTAAGGAATATCAGAACGAAAACAACTATTTCATGTATCAGGTACTTTATTTCGACACCTACGCCAGATATTACAAATATATCGGTGAATATCAAAAAGCCTCAGATTATATCGACACCACATTAGTCATGCTGAAAGACAACTATGCCAGCGACTATGCCGAACAGTTATTGGTGAAAGCTAAAATATGGGTAAAGGCCGGCGATAGCGAAAAGGCCGTTCCACTATATCAGAAGGCACTTGCCATTAAAGATTCCGCCTCCATGTCGCTTGCAAACAATCAAATGGAACAAATAAAGAGCAGTTATCAACTGGATAAAATCAATATGGAACAACAACGGCACAACAACCGGATTCGCCTCATCTTTCTGGCTGTGATTATCGTTGTTTTATTTGTATTATTCATTTTCATGTTCCGTCTGGCTATGGTACGAAAGGCATTGAAACGTTCGGAAAACGAAATCCGCAAAGCCGCCGCAACCGTTCGGGAAACGAATGAAATAAAGAACCGCTTTCTTTCGAACATGAGTTATAACATCCGCACTCCGCTCAATAACGTAGTAGGATTCTCGCAACTCATAGCGTGCGAACCGAATATTGATGAAGGAACAAGGAAGGAATATTCGAACATAATCCACCAAAGCTCTGAAAAGTTAATGAGACTTGTCAACGATGTGCTCGACTTATCACGCCTGGAAGCTCAAATGATGAAATTCCAGATACAAGTTTACGATGCTGTCGAACTATGCAACGAAGCATGTTATATGGCACGTATGAAGAATGAAACGACAGGCATCCAAGTCCGATTCTACACAGAAACGAAGTCACAGCCCGTCCGCACAGATACCACCCGCCTGACACAGATGATACTTAGCACACTGGTTTACCCGCATGAATACCAGCAAGACCAAAAACAGGAACGCGTCATCCATTTCATACTCAGCCGGAAAGATGAAATGCTTCATTTCCAAATCATTAATTCGCCGTTGGCGGATACTACCTTTGTCTCACAGGAAACTGTCATCCGGCACGAAATCAACCAATTATTACTGACACATTTCGGAGGAACCTATCAAATCAATACCCAACCCCCGGAGGGTCCGGAAATTGTTTTCACCTACCCGATCGCTTCCGATTCGGAATAAAGCGCTATCTTTGCAAAATGTAAACTTAAACGCTTAATATGTATACCAACAAACAGATTTGGAGTGTCAGTTACCCGATACTACTCAGCTTGCTGGCACAAAATGTCATCAATGTCACCGATACGGCGTTCCTGGGTCACGTAAGTGAAGTTGCCTTGGGAGCTTCTGCTATGGGCGGACTATTCTATATATGTGTATTCACCATCGCATTCGGATTCAGTACCGGTTCGCAAATCGTCATTGCGAGACGTAACGGCGAGGGACGCTACACAGATGTAGGTCCGGTGATGATTCAGGGAGTTATGTTCCTATTTGTAATGGCATTACTACTCTTCGGTTTCACCAAGGCTTTCGGCGGCAACATCATGCGGTTGCTGGTTTCCTCGGAATCAATCTACAAAGGGACAATGGAGTTTCTGGACTGGCGTATCTACGGATTCTTCTTCTCATTCGTCAATGTTATGTTCCGGGCATTGTATATCGGAATCACACGTACTAAAGTGCTGACCATTAACGCAGTCGTCATGGCATTGACCAATGTCGTGCTGGACTACGCACTGATCTTCGGGAAATTCGGTCTGCCCGAAATGGGTATCAAGGGAGCCGCCATTGCTTCCGTACTGGCCGAAGCCTCCTCTATCCTATTCTTCCTCATCTACACATATGTCACTATCGACTTAAAGAAATACGGACTGAACCGTCTGCGTTCGTTCGACCCTGCACTGTTGATGCGGATTCTCAGCATTTCCTGCTTCACCATGCTCCAATACTTCCTGTCAATGGCTACATGGTTCGTATTCTTTGTTGCCGTAGAACGGCTGGGACAACGGGAACTGGCGATTGCCAACATAGTCCGGAGTATCTACGTCGTATTGCTGATTCCAGTCAATTCACTGGCAACCACCACAAACAGTCTTGTCAGTAATACTATCGGTGCGGGAGGTATCAAGCACGTAATGCCGCTTATTAATAAAATTGCGAGATTCTCGTTCTTTATTATGCTGGGGCTGGTAGCAGTCACAGCACTATTCCCGCAACTACTGCTGTCCGTCTATACCAGTGAGGCAGCACTGATTGCAGAATCCGTCCCTTCAGTCTATGTGATTTGTATCGCCATGCTCATCGCATCGGTAGCCAATGTTGTGTTCAACGGTATCTCGGGCACAGGAAACACACAAGCCGCCTTACTGCTCGAAACAATTACAATTATCATTTACGGCTCGTATATCATTTTCATCGGGATGTGGCTCAAAGCACCGATTGAAATCTGCTTTACCATTGAGATTGTGTACTATACCTTGTTATTGATAACGAGTTATATTTATCTCAAAAAAGCAAAATGGCAGAATAAAAAGATATAAATACAAGAGATTTTTGTACATTTGCAGGCTCAAAATATTAATTCGTAATTAAATAACTATGTTCGATAATTTAAGTGAAAGACTAGAACGGTCATTCAAGATTCTGAAAGGTGAAGGCAAAATCACCGAAATTAACGTGGCGGAAACGCTGAAAGATGTACGCAAGGCACTTCTTGATGCCGACGTAAACTACAAGGTAGCAAAGAATTTCACAGATACCGTGAAAGAAAAAGCTCTTGGACAGAACGTACTTACAGCAGTGAAACCAAGCCAGTTGATGGTGAAAATCGTGCACGACGAACTGACCCAGTTAATGGGTGGCGAGACTGTCGAAGTTGATATTGATGCCCGCCCGGCAGTAATCCTGATGTCAGGTTTGCAAGGTTCCGGTAAGACTACCTTCTCCGGTAAGCTGGCCCGGATGCTGAAAACCAAGAAGAACCGCAAGCCATTACTGGTAGCTTGTGACGTTTACCGTCCGGCAGCTATCGAACAGTTGCGTGTGTTGGCAGAGCAAATTGACGTACCGATGTACTGCGAACTGGAAAGCAAGAACCCGGTAGAAATCGCGCAACACGCTATCCAGGAAGCTAAAGCCAAAGGATACGACCTCGTAATCGTCGATACAGCCGGACGTCTGGCAGTAGACGAACAGATGATGAACGAGATTGCCGCTATCAAGGAAGCAATCAATCCGAACGAGATTCTGTTTGTGGTTGATTCCATGACCGGACAGGACGCTGTGAATACGGCCAAAGAATTTAATGAACGTCTGGACTTCAACGGTGTGGTACTGACCAAGCTCGACGGTGATACCCGTGGTGGTGCGGCGCTTTCTATCCGTTCGGTAGTCAACAAGCCGATTAAGTTTGTAGGTACAGGCGAAAAGTTGGACGCGATCGACCAGTTCCACCCTGCCCGTATGGCAGACCGTATCCTCGGTATGGGTGATATCGTTTCGTTGGTAGAACGTGCGCAGGAACAATACGACGAAGAAGAAGCTAAACGTTTACAGAAGAAGATTGCCAAGAATCAATTCGACTTCAACGACTTCCTCAGCCAGATTGCACAAATCAAGAAAATGGGTAATTTGAAAGACCTTGCTTCCATGATTCCGGGAGTAGGAAAAGCAATCAAAGACATTGATATCGACGACAATGCTTTCAAGAGTATCGAAGCTATCATCTACTCCATGACTCCGGCAGAGCGTTCCAACCCGGAAATCCTGAACGGTTCACGCCGCACACGTATCGCGAAAGGTAGCGGTACAACGATTCAGGAAGTAAACCGTCTGTTGAAACAATTCGACCAGACTCGTAAAATGATGAAAATGGTAACCAGCAGCAAAATGGGTAAGATGATGCCTAAGATGAAGAAATAAAAGATTTCGTTTCAAATTCTAATAAAGAAAGGAAGCTTCCGGCTTCCTTTCTTTATTTTTTTAAACCCCTCCTCTCCTTTCCTACATCTACTTTATGTGATTTTCTCCTTATAATCACATCAGCTCTGTCATTCAATTGTAATGATTACAATTTTACATAGATTTTATATGTATATTCATTTTTATTTGTTTACTTTGCAAAAAATAACAGAACAAAAGCACGAATATGCACTACGTCTACGTAATGGTATATATTTCACTGGCAGTTGCGATGCAACTACTTACGGGAAATTTTCCGGTTTCCTTTTTCGCCTTTCCGCTCAATCTTGTTTTTGCGGTGCTATGGCTTTTCTTGTTATGGATGTTGTATAAGGAATATAAAATTGCAAAATTTACCCGATTCCTCTATTCTTCCCAAGCAAGTATCCTATCTATCGGATTACTCATCTGCGGTTGCCTGATAATAGGTCTTTTCCCTCAACTATCCGATGCGGAAGCAAAAATGCGTGAAGGGCTTCCAGCCTTTTTAGGTTGCTATAACTTTATGACTTCCTGGATATTCATCGCCATACTTCTGTTCTTATTAAGTAACCTGGCAATGATTACCATTCACGCCTATCATTACCGCAAACAGGCACGTTGGAGATTCATCCTGAATCACGCGGGGCTATGGCTGGCTCTATTTGCCGGTTTTCTAGGAAGCAGTGACACACAGACTTTACGTATACCTATATATAAAGGTGAGCCATCACGCGAAGCATTCGACATGAACGGTGCATCGCATTATTTGGATTATGAAATCGAACTCAACTCTTTTGCCATAGAATACTACCCGAACGGGCGTCCTTCCCGCTTTGCCGCCAATGTACGTCTGGGAAATGAAAAAGCATTGCTTGAGGTCAATCACCCATACGCCTATCGGTTGGGAGAAGATATTTACCTCACCGGCTATGACGTAACGAAAGGCAACGAGAGTGAGTACTGCATCTTGCAGGTAGTAAAACAACCCTGGAAATATATAATAGTAGCAGGTATCCTGATGATGCTTGCGGGAGCTATTCTTCTATTCATTAACGGACCTAAAACAGATGATAAACTGGGATAATTTCTATGTATTTGCAGCAGTATCTATCTGCTTATGGCTGATAGGAGCAGTATTTGCCCTTCGCTCGTCAACAAGAAGTAAGACAGCAATCGGTTTTACGTCAGGCGGAATTATCGTTCTGGCCGTATTCATTACCGGATTATGGCTCTTCCTGCAACGTCCTCCGTTACGCACTATGGGGGAAACCCGTTTGTGGTACTCTTTCTTCATGGGCATAGCCGGACTACTGACTTATATCAGATGGCAGTATCGTTGGATTCTTTCTTTCTCGGCACTGCTCGCCACAGTCTTTGTCATTATCAATCTGATGAAACCCGAGATACACGACCAGTCACTAATGCCGGCTCTGCAAAGCATATGGTTCATTCCCCATGTCACCGTATATATGTTCTCTTACTCTGTATTGGGCTGTGCTTTTATAATCGCATTGACCGGGTTGTTCCGCCATAAGGAAGAATACTTGCACACAGCCGACAATTTGGTTTATGCGGGAATAGCATTCCTCTCCATTGGTATGCTGCTAGGTTCCCTTTGGGCAAAAGAAGCATGGGGAAACTATTGGAGCTGGGATCCGAAAGAGACTTGGGCAGTCATCACTTGGGCAGGGTATTTACTTTACGTACACCTCCGTCTTTTTCGGAAAACGGGACGGAAAACGCTTTATGTGTTGCTCATCATGTCCTTCCTGACTTTGCAGATGTGCTGGTACGGAGTAAATTATTTACCGGCGGCTCAACAAAGCGTACACTTATATAATCGTAATAACTAATCTAAAAAAACAAATGTGAAATGAAGAAAAGTACAAAACTAATTGTGGCACTGTTGGTAGTGGTAGCGGCATTAGCAGTCACTTATCGACTTATGCACCGCGTACCTTCTGCCGATCTGGAAGCAAATGCGCAGATGCAGCAGATTATTACGGATGCAGGATGTTTGAGATGTCATACCTCAACACCGGACCTACCGTTCTATGCAAGCATGCCTGTGGCCGGAAAAATTGTAATGGAAGACGTCAGCAAGGCATACCGTGCCTTCGACATGACCCAAATGGAGGCAGATCTGGAAGCAGGACAGCCCCTCAATCCGGCAGACCTGGCCAAAATAGAAAAAGTGATCCTCGACGGAAAAATGCCCCAGGCAAAATATTACCTTGTGCATTGGGGGGCTTCCTTCAATGACGCAAAAAAGGAAGTCGCACTGAACTGGGTAAAAAGTCACCGTATGGGAATGTATACGGACATTACAGTAGCACCGGAATTTGCCAACGAACCCATTCGTCCCATTGCCGATTCTATCGCAGTGGATGTACGCAAAGTCGTTCTGGGTAATTTGTTGTATCATGACACACGTTTATCTGCTGACAATACCGTATCATGTGCCAGTTGCCACGGGTTGGATACAGGCGGCGTGGACAACAAACAATATTCCGAAGGTGTAGGCGGACAGTTTGGTGGCGTCAATGCCCCGACAGTATACAACGCCGCATACAATTTCGTTCAATTCTGGGATGGCCGTGCCGGAACTCTTGCCGAACAAGCTGCCGGTCCTCCGTTGAATCCGGTGGAAATGGCTTGCGAATCATTCGACCAGATTATCGATAAATTGGCTGAAGACAAAGATTTCGTATCCGCATTCAACGAAGTGTATGCCGACGGATTGAGTGAGAAGAATATCACAGACGCCATTCAGGAGTTTGAAAAGACTTTGCTGACTCCCAACTCACGCTTCGACCGCTATCTGAAAGGACAAAAAGATGCAATCACCGAAAACGAAATCGCCGGATACGAACTTTTCAAGAAGTATGATTGCGCAACCTGCCATGTAGGAGAAATCCTGGGAGGGAAATCTTATGAACTGATAGGCGTACAGCACGATTATTTTGCCGATCGACAGGCAGAAATGACTGAAGAAGACAACGGCCGCTTCAAACAGACTCAAATAGAACGTGACCGCCACCGCTTCAAAGTGCCCGGTCTGAGGAATATCGAACTGACCGCTCCATATTTCCACGACGGCAGCATGGCTACTATGGATGACGCAGTCCGTGCAATGGCTAAATACCAGTTGGGCATCGATTTGCCACAACAGGAAGTAGATAAGATTGTAGCCTTCCTCCGCACACTGACCGGAGAGTACAAAGGACAGCTATTAACGAATAAGAATATGGAAATCTAATCAGGAAAAAGTCCTTTTTAGCCTGTTTCCGAACAGAGGCTCTATTTGCATCAAACGGAGGCTCTATTTGGGGTAAACAGAGGCTCTGTTTCACCTAAATAGAGCCTCTGTTTTTTTTGTATCCCGACAAAAACAACAATCCTTTTGGAGAGTTCAGTTATTTATTTTACTTTTGCCTATCACCAATAAATACTCTGAAAATATGACTCTGATAGACGGAAAAGCCATTTCCGAACAAGTAAAACAAGAGATTGCAGCCGAAGTAGCCGAAATTGTGGCTCAGGGCGGTAAACGTCCCCACCTGGCAGCTATCCTTGTGGGACACGACGGTGGCAGCGAAACTTATGTAGCCGCCAAAGTAAAAGCCTGCGAAGTTTGTGGGTTCAAATCTTCCCTCATCCGCTACGAAAGCGACGTGACCGAAGAAGAACTGCTTGCCAAAGTACGTGAACTGAATGAAGACAGTGACGTAGACGGATTCATCGTCCAACTCCCGTTACCGAAACATATCTCCGAACAGAAAGTTATCGAAACGATTGATTACCGTAAGGACGTAGACGGATTCCACCCTATTAATGTAGGACGTATGTCTATCGGACTTCCGTGTTATGTATCTGCCACTCCCAACGGTATCCTCGAACTACTGAAGCGTTACAAAATTGAGACTTCGGGCAAGAAATGTGTCGTACTCGGCCGAAGCAATATCGTCGGCAAGCCTATGGCTGCCCTGATGATGCAGAAGGCTTATCCGGGAGACGCAACCGTCACCGTATGTCACAGCCGCAGCAAAGACCTGATAAAAGAATGTCAGGAAGCCGACATTATCATTGCCGCTTTGGGACAGCCCAACTTTGTGAAGGCTGAAATGGTAAAAGAAGGTGCAGTCGTAATTGATGTAGGTACTACCCGTGTGCCGGATGCAACCAAGAAATCCGGATTCAAGCTGACCGGTGACGTGAAGTTCGACGAAGTAGCGCCAAAATGCTCTTACATCACCCCCGTACCGGGTGGCGTTGGTCCGATGACGATAGTATCGTTAATGAAAAATACACTTTTAGCCGGTAAGAAAGCCATTTATCAATGAGACATGCACTGTTTCTGATGATTTTATTTCTCTCCCTGTCCTGCACCTCCCGGTCGCAGGCAAGGAGAGATTCTATTAATACCTTATCTGATACTCTGTCGACACCCGACAGCATCATGTCTGCCGACACCTTGCGGCTTCTTTTCGTAGGCGATCTCATGCAACATCAAGGACAGATCAATGCTGCACGTACCGCAACAGGGACTTATGATTACTCCGCTTGCTTTGAATACGTGAAAGAAGAAATTGGGAGTGTAGATCTTGCCATAGCCAATCTGGAAGTTACTTTGGGTGGAAAGCCCTATAAAGGTTATCCTGCTTTCAGCGCACCCGACGAATTCCTCACCGCCATTCACGACGCCGGTTTCAACGTACTGGTGACAGCCAACAACCACAGTCTCGACCGCGGAAGATCAGGATTGGAACGTACTATTCTTCTGATCGACTCTCTGAATATCTCTCATGCCGGTACGTACACCAATGCCGAAGAACGCGAAAAGAAATATCCACTCCTGTTAGAAAAGAACGGATTTCGTATCGCCCTGCTCAACTATACGTATGGAACCAACGGAATCGCCGTTACTCCTCCCAATATCGTGAACTATATTGATACGGCTATTATCGCCAAAGACATCGAAGTGAGCAAGACACTGCATCCGGATGCCATTATCGCCTGTATGCATTGGGGAATCGAATATCAATCCCTTCCTGATAAAGAGCAAAAGTTCCTTGCCGGCTGGCTTCTTCAAAAAGGAGTAGACCATGTCATTGGTTCACATCCGCACGTTGTCCAACCAATTGAAGTCCGTACGGATAGCCTGACAAATGACAAACATCTTGTCGTATATTCTTTGGGAAATTATATTTCCAATATGTCCGCCCGCCGTACCGACGGCGGACTCATGGTAAAAATGGAACTGGTAAAGGATAGTACCGTCCGCCTCAACAACTGCGAGTATAGCTTAGTATGGACAGCACGACCGGTTCAATCTGAGAAAAAAAATCACCAATTACTTCCGGTAAACTTACCGATAGAGTTAGTTCCTTTAAAAGCCCGTAACTCGTTGAAAATCTTCACGAATGATGCGCGATCCCTTTTCAGCAAGCACAATCGGGGAATAAAAGAATACACTTTTTATAAAAAAAAGTAATAGAATTCTTTGGAGATTTAAAGATAATATCTATCTTTGCACCGCGTTAGAGAAACGCAGACATGGTGGATGTAGTTCAGTTGGTTAGAGCGTCAGATTGTGGTTCTGAATGTCGCCGGTTCGAGTCCGGTCTTCCACCCCAACAAAAGCCCTTATAAGTCAGGTACTTATGAGGGTTTTCTTTTTATGATAGGATAGCACTTCTATCCCACAATTTAGGCTTAATCAGCACTCTTGTTTCCTAATAGTTTCCTAATTTAAAATGAACTAATATGCTGACTATTAGAGAAGAAATTAAGAAGGGTGAGATTAAGAGTGACGGAACTTACAACATCAAGGTGAGATTTACACTTGACCGTAAATTTAAGAGGTTATCAACCAACTTCTTTGTAACCTCTAAGGATTTAACTAAATCCTTAAAATTAAAGGAAGGAACTACCGTAAAGAGAGAGGTGGATAAGCTAATTCAGACTTACCAAGAGAAGTGTGCTAAACTCCAATTGGAAGTAAATCATTACACTTTAGATGATATATTGGAGTATCTAAAAGCAGAACGTACACGAACCCAATCCATAGATTTCATTCAGTATTGTAAGGAGTGGTTGGAGACGACAGACATCAAAGGAAAGAAGAATTATCAGTCTGCCCTCAATTCCTTCATAAGCTATTTAGGCAAGGAGCATTTAAAGACGGATGAAGTGACCTCTCAACTTCTAAATGGCTTCAAAGCTCACCTCAACCTCAAAAGAGAAAAACTGGTGCTTCAATTACAGAAGCAGGGTAAACGAATACCTTCCAACAGGACAGTTTCACTCTATTTGGGAAGTATAAGGCATCTCTTCAATGAAGCCAAGAAGAAGTATAACGATTATGATAAGAATGTCATTCTGATACCTCACTCTCCATTTGAGCATGTCGAAGTCCCCAAACAGGAAGCCACACGTAAACGAGCATTATCGGCAGAAACAATTAATCAGATATTGAAGCTGCCCTATATCCGTAACGCCAATGGCAAGGAAAGAATCTGCCCGTTCAACTTGGCTAAGGACTGTTTTATTCTGTCCTTCTGCTTAATGGGAATGAACTCCGTTGATTTACACAGTTGTGATGAGATTGAAGATAATGCTATCACCTATTACCGGAGCAAGACAACAGGCAGAAGGCTTGACAAAGCGAAGATGAAGGTCGACATTCTTCCTGTTTTGTCTTTCCTCATGGAGAAGTACAAGGATTATACAGGCAGGCGGGTGTTCAGATTCTATCAGATGTACAATACCGCCAACAACTTCAACAGAGCCATTAACCTTGGATTGAAGCAGATTGGCAAGATACTGAAAGTAGATGATTTGGAGTTCTATGCAGCCCGTCACTCATGGGCTACCATAGCACTCAATAAGGTAGGAATTGACAAATATACAGTCCATGCAGCGTTAAATCATGTTGATGAAACAATGAAGGTTACTGACATCTACATTGAACGGGACTTTGTCAACGAGAACAAAGCTAATGCGAAGGTCGTGAAGTACGTATTTGGAAGAATGTAATTACATTCTGTAGTAATTTGTAATGCTGTTCTATTGTATAATGGAGCAGCATTATTTATCTTTACAGCACTAATAAGAAGCGATATGAGAGATTACATACTACCAATTCCAGAATTAAAGAAGATAGAACCCATACTCACGGAATACTTTGGCTATAAGCGTGCCATGTTTGAGAATGAGTTGTTAGCTACTTACTACCATGAATATCCCAACGGAATCAGTGAAGATATTTGTAAGAACTACATGACAGACCATTCATTTCTGAACACTATTGCAGTAGATAACGGAGTATTTGATTATAAACGGTATGCTCCCAAATCTACTTCTACCAGTAAGGCATTTAATCCAAGTAGCTTCATTATGGATTCAGAACACAATATACTTATCACTCTGCCAAGTAATAATATGTTGGAAAGGCTGATTGATTTATTGCAGAAGCATGGTGAAACTGACAATGACAGTGTAATTGGAATAAGTTTGCTTGTTGTAGCTGCCATATATGAGAAGTATAAGAATGGTGAACTTTACACAGAAGTTACCATATCAGAGAATACACTGCCCTATCTGGAACAAGTCCGTCCAGAGATGTTAAAGCTATATGAGTTGCTGAATACCAAGAGATACTCACCTTCCAAGAAGAAGGAGCTAAGGGTATTCAGTCCTATAACCATTGATAACGGAGTTAAGAAGATTACTCTTGATAACTCTTGCTATTGGCTGACAGATTTACTGGATAACTACCTTCACATCTATTTAGGAGTAAACAGTTTGGAAGAAGCCCAACAGGAATTGAAGGAAGTATATTCAGAGAAGAAGGGCAGGAAAGCCAATAATGCAGCCCATAATCTAATCATGTATGGTACATTCTACCTGTTACAAAGATATTCCTCAATAAAGACCAAGAGTAAGCAGATACGTATGACGTTAGGCTACATGGAATTATTATTTGAAGCGGACAGTTTCAATAATGATGAGAACTACACCAATGCAGCAATAGCCTATTTGGTAAAGCAAGGCTATAAACCGCAATGGAAGCCCAAGCAGACAGAAGACTACAGCTTCTCACCCAATAATCAATCTACAGAATACCTTTGGTAATTAATAATCTACCAATCCTCACAGACTACCATGTAATCACGTGGTAGTTATTTTTATATCCTCATATTAGCTAACTTGCTGATACACTACTATCTAAAGAATAGCCTTGAAATGGCTCTCTATTCTTTATTACCCACCTTCTAACTATTCCTCACCTTTGCAATGTAATCAGAAACAATAAGGCGCCAAGTTGATGATTACAGAGTATTAATAAATAAGTATAACCCATTAAAATTGATAACAATGGAAACTATTAAAATCACTAAAGAAGAATCAACCAGAGTATTTAACTTGTGCAATAAGGCATCTTACTTGAATGTTCGCTTCAAAGAACAGAGAGGCAAAGCATATATTAAAGTCTCTGCAAAGATTGGAGGTATGAAATATATTGCTACGTGTTGGGCAGATGATGAATTAATAAAAGCAGTAATGGACGCTTTGAATGATAATAATATTAATTTAGAGGAATATCTAAAGAGTGAGCATACAGCAATTGAATCTAAAGGATTGGAATTTCAGATGTTTAAAGATGACGTAGAGAATTTATCTGATATGACTTTCACTGATGATTATATTAGTACAAGCGGATTTGATTATCTTTGTGCTCACACTGCGTATCCAAGAGGACGTGTAATCTACTGTTTGAAACGTACAGTAGAAGTAGAGAACTACCTTGAAGATAATGGATTGTTTTAAAGTATTAACAACGAGAGAGGAGCTAATCACTCCTTTCTCTTTAACTTACAGACATGAAAGAGATACTTTATAATTACGGTAATACAGAAGCCCACAATACTATCAAGAAACTTATGCTTAGAGGTGAGAAGCTTACAATAGGCTTCTTCAATGAGGACATAACCAATTACTCATGCGCATGGATTGAATCAAAAACTGTTAGCGCATTTAAATATGTTATCTTTAAGGAAGATAACGTTTACTGGCTTATGAACTACCTTATCAATGGTGAGGTTGAGGATATAGATGCGAAGCCATTCGGAATACAGGGAGAGATAGAAACAGAGGAAGACTTCCAGTTATGTATGTTGAAGAACTTCATTGAAAGCAAAATGACAGTACAGTTCAGTCCTCTGCCTAGAGACGGAAGCGGATTTGTAAGAGCCATATCGGCATTTGATAACGGGAAGGTGATATTTAAATTAAAGAAGACAGACGAGCTGTTGGAATATCTAAAGGCACGTGACTTTATTTTACTTTAATAAATGGAAACCACATATATCGAGATTGATTCACCGGACAAACATCTGTCAGATGTATTGGAAGAAATACCGTCCAATGTCATTCTTTATAAGACCCTGACAGGTATCGGTGCGACTTATAGCGAGATTAAGGCTCAAAGACATTCCATTATCATAGAACCGAACGTTCCTGTAATAATCGGTAAATGTAATTCCGACAAACATAAGAATGACAATTTGCTGGGTGTCTATGAGGGTGTCACTACTGACAGGATTATCAAATATCTAGGAGCAAGCAGGGGGAAATATTATAAGATACTCACTACACCCGAAAGCTTCACGAAGGTTAAAGATGCGTTTCTGATATTTAACGGCAAGATATATAATACCTGTTTCCTACTTATTGATGAAGCTCACAAGACTATAAAGGACGTGGATTATAGAAGTGATATTGTCCTGCCTATGAATGACTTCTTCAAGTTCAAGGGGAAGGCACTGGTATCTGCAACTCCGCTTAAATTCAGTGACCCACGTTTTGAAGAGAACGGTTTCAGTATCATTAAGATTGAACCTACATACGATTACGCAAAGGAGATTGATATAAAGCCTTCAACCAACATATTAAGGGAAGTTTGGGAGGAATTTGGTTGGATGCCATTCATAACAGGACAAGACAAAGACAGACCTTTCTTCATATTCATAAATTCTGTAGATATTATCTACTCTATAATATCCCAACTTAAACTGTTTGACAAGTCTTCCGTATTCTGCGCCCCCAAGAGCATAGACAAGTTAAAGCAGAATAACTTCAACCGATGTTATGAGAACTGGGATATAGAGAGGATGAGCCAATACAACTTCTTTACCAGTCGCTTCTTTAATGCGGTGGATATTGAACTGGACTTCAAGCCTTATGTCATACTGGTTACTGATGTGTACTTTGCAGAACAGACGATGCTTGACCCATATTCCGATGTAGTCCAGATTATAGGCAGATTCAGGAATGGAATAACAGCTGTCACCCACGTTACCAATAGCAAGTACGAACTGCCACAGAGAACCGAGGAAGAACTGGATGAGTTTGTCAGGACAAGCGAGGAAGTATATAATACACTCAAAATATTTTATGATGCGGCAGCCAGTAAAGGGGCAAGGGTAGCATATAAAGCTGCAATGGACAGTTTGCCATTCAATCAGATGTTGGACATAGACGGTAACAAGAACTGGTTTGCTGTTGACAACTATATAAATGATGCACTGGTAACTGGATATTATCGGGATGCGAAGTCACTTCAACGGGCTTATGAACAGCATAATGATATATTAACGCCTTCCGTATTTGCATTGTCTGACCGTCCCGCCCTTACAGATGAAGACCTGCGGTTCAAACGGGGGTTGAAGACACTTAGCACAAAGGAAAGAAGGAAGCAGATTGTCAAGTTACTGGAATATCTAGGCAATAATGACCTTACAGAACAGGAACGTGAATTTAAAGCTGATTTGAGAAGAACGGATTCATTCATAGTTGAAGCATACGAACTGGTAGGTAAGGAAGTGATTGAAGAACTGGATTACTCCTATCCTGAAATCAAGAAGCGGATGATAGTTGCGCAATACCAGTTGGGAGCCAAAGGCACGGAGACTATCCAACTGATAAAGACCTCATTCAAGGTAGGAATGAAGTACAGACTAACCTATATTAAAGAAGAACTGATTCGTATATTCGAGTTATTGGGAGTTACTCCGCCTAATAAGATAACAGCCCAAAGTATCAATTCATACTTTGAAACTAAAGAAGTGTGGATTAAGAAGGATAAAGCCCTGTTGCTTGTAAGAGAGAAAGTGTAGTACAGCCATTCAACCTTTTAGGGAAGAATGTTCAATTTATATGCCCCACCTCATAAAAGGTTGAATATGTTATAATCCTGATAGTCCGGTTATCACTAACTTGGATTATCGGGATTTGTTTTATCCTGTAGTCTGTCATTCCCGATTGTGGTATAATGGTTAGGCAATGCCACTGACATTTATTACCTTTGTAGTACTTCGAATGACATAACATTCAGATTATCTGCAACCTACCGAGATTCACTACTACAAACCTATTCTAATCTTATTAATTACTATGAAAGAACTTACCTATCATGAAATCAGAATTAAAGCCTTGAAGAATAATGTACGGGACAATAAACTTCAAATTGGAATGTGGGCGCAATTTAATGGCTACATGAAACGCAGGGTACACAGGAACGGAAGATATTATACTGTATATATCCCATTACAGAGACTAACCGATTAATTATTATGATAATCCATTTACCTACAGGAAAGCAGTTTGCCAACAGGAAGGAAGCCAAGATTTACTTTGGTACAGCCTATTATTACAAGTTGGAACGGGAGAAGAGAGATTTGTTATTTACCGATAATGTTCAATCAGCTACTAATGAATATTGCCAAACAACATCTAATAAACAGGACAAGCATAAGAACTCATAATGCTACCATTAATAAGTCAATGTTAAATGCTTTAAATGAACCTGACCTGTATAGATTCTTCTGTCTGTCTCTGTACAGAAACAGCTATTATAATGTAAGACTACGGATTAAGGATATAGCCAAGATTACAGGTGAGAAGGAAAGTACATTAAAGAATTTCAATAAGAGCATGGACACAGTATTGACAAGAAAGAAATACCCCAGCCCAATCAACCACCCTGTATATGAATTTACAATGAGAAGTCTGTATAAGATACCTGCCATGGATTACAAAGGCTTTATCACATTATCCCATAAGTTTACCCAAGTTAAGCTAAGTGTGAAAGTGAAAGGGTACTATATCAAGCTATTACTAATTGCAGAGAACAATACTATTCCTCTTACTAACATAGAAATAGCTAATAAGTTGGGAATAAGTAAGAATACAGTATTCAAGTATAATATTGAATTATTCCAAGCGGGATTGTTAAAACTGTTTCCCGATAGGTTGGAACTTACTCCTAATGAATTACTAATAAGCAATGATGAAGCCAAACAAAAGAAAGAATGGCATCCCATTACAGGAGATTTATTACCTAATATAACTCTTAGCTTTAATAAGTAAGTAAAGAGGTCATTTTATACCTGTTATTAATTATATTAAGAGAGGGTATAATTTGACCTCTGACTGTAATATATAGTCTTTATATGCTTATGAAGTCGAATTAATAATGACAGAGATAACATTTGATAAGAATACTACCTTTTAATGAGATTCATATTATAAGGTTGGGGCTCTCTACACATATATCCAAATTACTTCTTTAGTCTGATTTGAGTATCAATAAAATACAAGTCCTTGTCAATACCGTACAGCACATTGTTGGGAACGGCATCAAACACTTCATATTGGTCGTTATGGAACTCGTCTATATAATCCATTTCAAAGCCAAGCGCTTCCATGTATTCAGCAATTTCATCTTCTGTTGCTTCCCGTTCTGCCAATATGTAAGGTTGTGTGAGAACTGCACAGAACTCTTGACGGCTGTTATAAGAGAAGCCAATCATCTGATAGGGTACATTACTAAAGAACTTATTGTGTGCGTTAATGCGAATGAAGAAGTTCTCCAAATCATCCCCTGCATACTCAAAGTTATTCAGCTTGATGACAGACGATTTACCGTCATGGAATACTTCATTCTCACCACCCTTATCCATGTAGGTAATATTGAGGTGTGACAAGTCAATCCATAAGTTGTTGGCGTTGGCAAATACTATCAGTTCTTTAATTTGCCTTCCCTTATAGCCCTCTGTTGGTTCAACTTCTCCTGTTGCTTCCTTACTTCTTCCGGTGATACAGGTTGCTTGCTCCAAGAGATTATTGATTGGCGGGTACGCTCTATCCATTGCTTGTGAAATTCATTAATATATTCCATAATTCATATAATTATGAGTTTATGCAAATGTAGGCAATCTATTTGAATCTGACAATATATAGATATATTAGCGTACTACCTTTTAATGAGATTTATTTATATTATATACCCCAACCCCAATTTGGTAGTATCTAAAATCATACCCCCGCCCCTTTAGATTTAGGTAGTGTTTCTATTTGAACTTTATGTAGTGATAGAGTAAAATTATTAGTCAGACAGTGAGCGCATCAGATGTATATCGTGCGCTAAGCTTCTGTGAAACTACTAACACCCCCATACCAATCATTAGGAAAAATGAAAGGATTGCATGAATTGCTATTCAGCCCACAAACCTTTTGAACTTCTGAAATGTGCGGACTTA